>OCZU010000981.1_pt1 | contig 19200 bp, 13 predicted proteins | sample 1539001 | NCBI WGS metagenome assembly OCZU01 (sample SAMEA3539306, study PRJEB22396) | soil metagenome | biome: tundra; feature: field; material: soil | place: USA | collected 2010-05 | depth 0.15 m | reverse complement strand
GCCATACTGGTCCGAGAATGCCAAGTAAACAGGTGGTGTCAAGTGCATAGGCCTAAATTGTTATAGGCCAGTTTTAAGCTTCACTCATGGCGCGTTTATGAAATGAAGCTATCAATTTTTCACGTAACCGGCGTTTTGTGTTTCAAAATTGCGGCCTCTTCTCCCCGGCCCTCTCCTCGTTGGCGACGAGAGGGAGAGGACAGTGCCGAGCCCGATTTTCGCGCACGATTTTCGCCCAGCCTTGACTTCCGCAAGCATGCGCCTAAGAATTTCGTCGAAATCACTTAATGGTGGCACGAGTCCTGGCTCTGGAGTCAGCTTTAATGCAGGATGAACCATGCGACAGAATTCTATGATGAAGAACGATCCATTTCCTCTCATCGGCTCGCTTCCCAAAATCGGTATTCGCCCCACGATTGATGGACGCCGCAAAGGCGTGCGCGAATCACTCGAAGGCCAGGTCATGGCGATGGCGAAGAACGCCGCGAAATTTCTCTCGGCCAGTTTGCGTTACCCGAACGGCCGGCCCGTCGGGTGCGTCATCGCTGATTCCTGCATTGGCGGCGTAGCCGAAGCGGCCGCATGCGCGGAGAAATTCCGTCGCGAAGGCGTGGGCGTTTCGCTCACCGTCACGCCGTGCTGGTGCTACGGCAGCGAGACGATGGACATGGATCCGCTGATGCCGAAAGCCGTCTGGGGTTTCAACGGCACCGAGCGGCCGGGCGCGGTTTATCTTGCCGCCGTCCTCGCCGGTCACAATATGAAAGGCCTGCCCGCTTTCGGCATTTACGGTCGCGACGTGCAGGACGGCGGTGATTTGACAATTCCCGCCGACGTTCAGGAAAAGCTTTTGCGGTTCGCACGCGCGGGGCTGGCGGTCGCGATCTTGCGCGGCAAAAGCTACTTGTCGCTGGGCGGCGTTTCGATGGGCATTGCCGGTTCAATCGTTGAACAATCGTTTTTTGAAAGTCACCTCGGCATGAGGGTCGAATGCGTGGACATGACGGAAATGGTCCGCCGCGTCGAAGAAAAAATTTATGACCCGCGCGAGTTTGACCGCGCGTACGCGTGGACGCAGAAAAATTGCATCGAAGGCAAGGACTGGAATCCGCCGAAACTGCGCCGCGACGCGAAACGCAAGGAGGTGGAATGGCAAATGGTCGTCAAGATGACGATGATCGCGCGTGACTTGATGATCGGCAATCCGCGCCTGGCGGAACTTGGTTTCGGCGAGGAAGCGCTGGGCCACAATGCCATCGCGGGCGGCTTCCAGGGTCAGCGCCATTGGACCGACCATTTCCCGAATGGTGATTTCATGGAGGCGATGCTTACCTCGTCGTTCGACTGGAACGGCATCCGTCCGCCGATGATTGTTGCGACGGAAAATGACGCGCTCAATGGCGCGTGCATGTTGTTCGGCTATCTGTTGACGAACACGGCGCAAATTTTCGCCGACGTGCGGACGTATTGGAGTCCCGAATCGGTCAAGCGCGCCACGGGTGTGAAGCTCACCGGCAAAAGCGCCGATGGCTTGCTGCACCTCATCAACTCCGGCGCGGCCACGCTCGACGGCTCCGGCGAACAATCGCGCAACGGCAAACCCGCGATGAAACCGTTCTGGGAAATCAGCGAAACCGAAGCCGCGAAATGTTTGAAAGCGACCTCGTGGCCGGCGGCGATTTACGAATACTTCCGCGGCGGCGGTTTTTCGTCGTGCTATTTGTCGCGCGGCGGAATGCCGATGACCATGTGCCGCATCAGCCTCGCGAAAGGTCTAGGCCCGGCGTTGCAGATCGCCGAAGGCTGGTCGGCGGACCTGCCGCCGAAGGTTCACCAGACTCTCAATGAGCGCACGAATCCGTCGTGGCCCACGACCTGGTTTGTGCCGAACCTGACGGGGCAGGGGGCGTTCCGGGACGTTTACACCGTGATGAACAACTGGAGCGCAAACCACGGATCGATCAGCTACGGCCACGTCGGCGCGGACTTGATCTCGCTTGCTTCGATGCTGCGGATTCCCGTGGCCATGCACAATGTGGCCGAGGAAAAAATCTTCCGCCCGAGTTCCTGGAATTTGTTCGGCGCGCAAGAACTGCAAGGTGCGGACTACCGGGCGTGTGCGAACTTGGGGCCGCTGTACGGTTGAAAGCGCCGTTGGACTCGCCTTCGTTGAACCGGGATTGGTAAGGGAATCCCCTAGGCGCGGTAATTCCTTTATCCCTGAGCAAATCAGGGGGTGTCCCAATTGTAACCTTATTTTGCTGTGCGTAAATTGCTGTCATGCAAACAACATTTGTACGCCAAGAAACGGTTGGTCCGGCTGAAGCAGTCAACTTCAACTTTCGCAGAGACTCGGGCGTCGCGGTGCGCGGCGAGCAACGAGCCGGTGATTCAGCATTGAACAAAGAAATGGCTTTCAAAAACAAAAATCCGTTTGCCGCCCCCAACAGCAACGACAATCGCAACCGCGCGCTCATCGAAGCGCTGCGCAACTCCAAGGTTTATCAGGAATACGAGCGCGCTTTTGGCGAGACGACCGGCCTGCCGGTGGCGCTGAATCCGGTGGAGTCCTGGCAGTTGCCGCATCATGGCGGGCGGTTTGAAAATGCGTTTTGCGCGATGATCTCCCAGAAAAGCCGCGCGTGCAGCGCCTGTTTGCAGTTGCAACAGAGCCTCTTGGAAAAAGCCACGAACGAGGCATGTACTATGACGTGCCAGCTTGGCAAGTCCGACACCGCCATGCCGGTGAAACTGGGCGACCGGTTGATTGGGTTTTTGCATACGGGCCAGATTTTTCGGAAAAAGCCGACCGAATCTCAATTCGACCGGGTGGCGAAACTCACCTCCGGATGGGGCCTTGACGTGGAGCGCAAGAAACTGCGGGAGGCGTATTTTTCCGCGCGGGTTCTCTCGAGCAAGGAACACGAATCCGCCGTCAAACTCCTTACCATTTTTGCGCAGCACCTTTCGATGCTGAGCAATCAGGTGCTTGTTCAGCAGGGAAACTCCGAACCACCGGTCATCACCCGCGCCAAGGAATTCATCCACGAGCATCAAACCGAGGAGTTGACGCTGGGGATAGTGGCGAAGGCCGTCAACACGAGCACGTTTTATTTTTGTAAAATGTTCAAGAAAGTGACGGGCATCAACTACACCGATTACCTGTCGCGCGTGCGCATCGAAAAATCGAAAAACCTGCTGCTCAATCCGAATTTGCGCGTCAGCGAGATCGCGTTCGAGGTTGGCTTCCAGTCGCTGACGCATTTCAACCGCGTGTTCAAAAAAATCCTCGGCCAGTCGCCGACGGAATATCGCACGCAGTTGCTGGGGCATTGAAAATTCTCCGTGGATCGCCTCCCGGCGATCGCAAAACACGCGCGCCCTGCCATGCCTTTGGCAGGGTGAGCCTTCGACCCACAAACCGTCGAAACGGGCAGTCACGTTATGCAAATGGGAGTTGGAATCAAACCTGGATTGCGGGATAGTCATTCCTTTCCGGATGAACTCTTGCAAGACAGTCACCAAGGCCGGCTTGATTGCGCGGCTCCAGGGACTTGAAGCGCAAAGCGCCGCCGCTGCCGCCGCGCATCGCGCAACCATGAGCACGCAACGCAAACGGGCCCGAACGGCGCTAGCGGACAGAGGAGAACGGCTGCGCGCGATTCTCGAAACGGCCGTCGAAGGTATCATTACCATGGATGAGCGGGGTGTGGTCGAATCCGTCAATCCGGCGGCGGAAAAGATTTTTGGTTACCGGGCGCGCGAAATCGTGGGCAGGAACGTCAATGTGCTCATGCCCTCCCCAGACCAGGAACATCACGATGGTTACCTTGAAAATTACCGGCGCACTGGCCACTCCAAAATCATCGGCATCGGCCGTGAAGTGTCCGGGCGGCGGAAAGACGGGACAATTTTCCCGATGGATTTGTCCGTGAGCGAAGTGCGGCTGGCGCGCCGCCGACTGTTCACCGGTTTCATCCGCGACATCACCGGGCGCAAGGATGCCGAGAAAGCTCTTCAACATCAGGTGGCGATCATTGATTCCTCAGATGATGCTATCATCGGCAAAACGTTGCAGGGTGTGATCACCAGTTGGAATCATGGCGCGGAAAAGATATTCGGCTACACCCGCAACGAAGCCCTGGGGAAAAATATTTCCATCCTCGTTCCTCCGAACCGGGCAGATGAAGAGCCGGCCATCATTGAAAGAATCAGGCGCGGCGAAGCGGTTGACCATTATGAGACCGTTCGCCGGCGCAAGAACGGCAGGTTGATTGATATTTCGGTCACGATTTCGCCCATCCGGGAGCCGGACGGGAAAATAGTCGGTGCTTCAAAGGTGGCGCGGGACATCACCCAGCGCAAGCAATTGGAAAGGGAAATCCTCGAGATCAGCGACCGCGAGCAGCGGCGCATCGGGCAGGACTTGCACGACGGCCTCTGCCAGCAATTGGCGGGCATTGAACTGATGAGCCGCGCGCTCGAACAGCGGCTGGCGGCAAAATCAAAAACTGACGCCGCTTCGGCTGGCGAAATCGCCGGTCATGTGCGGGACGCCATCGGTCATACGCGGCTGCTCGCGCGCGGGCTTTCACCCGTCACCCTTGAGTCCGAAGGGCTGATGGCCGGGTTGCAGGAACTGGCCGCGAACACGGAAAAAATCTTCCGCGTCGGCTGCCGGTTCAAGTGCGCTTCGCCCGTGCCCGTGAAAGACAGCGCCGTCGCCACGCACCTTTTCCGCATCGCTCAGGAAGCGGTTTCAAACGCGGTCAAGCATGGCAAGGCGACGCAGGTTTTGATTCAACTCCATGCCGAACCGCGCGGTAAAATTGTCTTGAGGGTGAACGACAACGGCGGCGGTTTCCCCCCAACCCCGCCCCGGCAGAAAGGCATGGGCCTTCAAATCATGCAATCGCGAGCCGGTATGATCGGCGGGACGCTGGCAGTGGCAAACCATGCAGGTGGCGGCGCGAGCATTGTCTGTTCGGTTGCATTAAACGGCGCGGCGAAGCACACTGCCGACAGCCGTGGGCGCCACAAAGAAAAACACCAGATCCAAAAAACGGATTCTCATCGTTGATGATCACCCGATGATGCGCCAGGGCCTGGCGCAGTTGATCAACAGCGAGCCGGATCTTGAGGTCTGCGCTGAAGCCGACACCGCCGCCCAGGCGCTTCATCTTGTTGGCACCAGCAAGGCGGACCTGATAATCGTTGATATTTCACTTCCCGACAAAAATGGTTTGGAATTGATCAAGGACATTCGCGCGCTTTTTCCCGAGCTGTTGATTCTGGTTGTTTCCATGCATGACGAATCCCTCTATGCCGAGCGCGTGCTCCGCGCCGGGGCGCGAGGCTATTTGATGAAGCAGGAGGGCGGAAAAAAGCTCATGGAGGCGATCCGCCAGATTCTGGCCGGCCAGATTTACGTCAGCGAAAAAATGTCCGCCACAATTTTGGAAATTTTTTCCGGCCGCCGCAATCACGATGGCGGCTCGCCGATGGAACGGCTGACGGACCGGGAATTTGAAGTGTTTCAACTGGTCGGCGAAGGCAGGGGCACACGCGAAATTGCCGCGCACCTGCACCTCAGCGTCAAGACCATCGAAGTCCACCGCGCGAACATCAAGGAAAAGCTCCGTTTGAAAAACGCGACCGAACTCGTCCGCTGCGCCATGCGGTGGTCGGAATCACACGGAACATCCTGACGACCCGGCGTCAAGTCGCTTTGAAACCATGATCGAAGCAGCCGTTTACGATACGAAGCCGTACGACCGGAAATACCTCCAACGCGCCGAGGGCGGCGGGTTGATCTGCTGGCGCTTCCATGATTTCAGGTTGAGCGCTGAAACCGTGATGACTGCCCTGGGAGCGAACGCGGTCTGTGTTTTTGTAAATGATGACGTGAACCGCGCGTGTCTGGAAAAACTCTCGCAACTGGGCACCCGCTTGCTGGCGCTGCGCTGCGCGGGTTTCAACAACGTGGATGTCATCGCCGCCCGGGCGCTGAACATTGCGGTGACGCGCGTGCCGGCCTATTCTCCGCATGCGGTGGCTGAACACGCCGTCGCGCTGCTGCTCACGCTGAGCCGAAAAATTCATCGCGCCTACTACCGGGTGCGGGAACAGAACTTCTCTCTGAACGGGCTGGAAGGCAGCGACCTTTTCGGCAAGACCATCGGCATCATTGGCACCGGAAAAATCGGAAAGATAGCCGCGCAGATTTTGCGTGGGTTTGAGACGCAAGTGCTGGCCTATGATCCGATGCCCGCGCCTGAATGGGCCGCCAAAACCGGCGTGCATTACACGGACCTGCCGGCGTTGTTGCGCGCCAGCGACATCCTCTCGCTGCACCTGCCGCTGCTTGCCGAAACGGAACATTTGTTGAACAGTGACCGCATCGCCTTGATGAAGCCGGGCGCCATCATCGTCAACACCAGCCGGGGAAAACTGATTGACACCGCCGCGTTGATTGAAGCCTTGAAATCCGGCCAGCTCGGCGGCGTGGCGCTGGATGTTTACGAGGAAGAGGAGGGGATTTTCTTTGAAGACCTTTCGGGAAAGGTTCTGCAGGACGATGTGCTTTCACGCTTGCTGATGTTTCCCAACGTGCTGGTCACCTCGCATCAGGGTTTTTTCACGCATGAAGCGCTGGGCGAAATCGCCCGCGTGACAGTGCAAAATATTTTGAAGGCTGAAAGCGGCGGGCCGTTTCTGGCGGGAACGACGCTTTGAAGGTTGGGGTGCTCGCTCGTGGAATTCGTCGCTGAAGCCCGGTGCTAATGAGAGCCTGCTGCACATTCATCCATTGACCAATTGGGGAGAACGTCGTCGGACACCGCAGGCGCTCGCGCTGGAGGAAGCAGCTTTCGCTCCGCCAGAATTCCAATCATCGCCGCGTTATCCGTGCATAGACTTGTTTCCGCCAGCAGCAATTTCAGTCCGGCCTTTTTGCAGGCGGCAGCCAGATCGCGCCGCAGCGCGCGATTGCACGTCACGCCGCCGGAGGCCGTCACGCAACTCACCCGCAAACGTTTCGCCGCCTTGATGGTTTTCGTCACGAGGACGTCCACGATTGCGGCCTGCACACTCGCGCATAAATCGCGCACGCGCTGCGCGTCGTTCAGCAGATCCGGATGGTCGCGCAGGAAATAACGGATTGAAGTTTTCAGACCGCTGAAACTGAAATCATCGTTGGCATCGTTGATCAGCGGACGCGGAAAATCATAAGCCTTCGGATTTCCATTCTCAGCCAAACGGTCAATTTCCGGGCCGGCGGGGTAGGGGAGGCCGATCAATTTGCCGGTCTTGTCGAAGCATTCGCCCGCCGCATCATCGAGCGTGGAGCCGAGCAGCCGATGCTTCAGTTCGCCGGCCACATGAACGAGCATCGTGTGGCCGCCGCTGACGATGAGCGAGACGTTCGGCTCAAAGGCCGAAAAATCGGCGACGAGGGCGTCGCCGCTACGCGCAATCCACGGCGAATACAGGTGCGCCTCGTGATGATGAATTCCCAGAAACGGTTTGCGCAAAACGAACGCCATCGCCTGCGCCGCCTTAAGGCCGGCCATCAGGGCGTTCGGCAGTCCGGGGCCTTGGGTGGCGGCCACGGCCTCGATTTGATTGACGGTGACACCTGCCTCGCGCATGGCCGATCGGACGACCGGTATCAAATTCCGCAGATGTTCGCGCGCGGCGAGTTCGGGCACCACGCCGCCGTATTCCGCGTGCAGGGAAATTTGCGATGAGACGACGTTCGACAGAATCCGGCCATCACGAATTACCGCCGCGCTGGTTTCGTCGCAGGAAGTTTCGAGGGCGAGCAGGATCACTTCACCGTTTCTTGAAGTGCCGCCATTTTGCCTCCGGGCGGGACGGTCTTTTCGGGCACGCGTTCGGTGAAGAGCAGGATGCCCTTGAGCAAATCCTCCGCGCGGTCCAACTGCGGATCGCGCGAAGCGGCCAGACGTTCCTGCTCTTTTTCGTCGAGCGACTCGATTCCGCCGGGCATGCGCTTGAGCATGATGTCCCGCTCTTCGTCGTCGGTCAGCGCGACGGTGACATTCGGCGTGATGCCGACTTCATGGATGACCTTGTGGCTTGGGGTGTAATATTTGGCCGTGGTCAGTCGCAGTGCGGAACCGTCTTCGAGCGGAATAATGCTTTGCACGGAACCTTTGCCGAAGGATTTTTCGCCGAGAATGATCGCGCGGTGCAAATCCTGCAAACAGCCGGAGACGATTTCGGACGCGCTGGCGCTGTAGCCGTTGATCAGCACCGCGACGGGAATTTGCGAGCCGTCGTGGTTGACCAGTTCGTCACCGTGACCAGCAGCCTTGTGAATGCTGTTTTGCGCGGCGTTGCGGCCTTCGGTCGAAACGACGAGCTGGCCGCGCGGCAGGAATTTTTCGCACACTTCCACCGCCTGTTCCAGCAGGCCGCCGGGATTCCAGCGCAAGTCAAGAATCAGCGCCTTCATGCCCTGGGCCTTCAATTTTTTCAACGCGGCTTCGAGGTCGCTGCTGGTCTTCTCGCCGAATTGCACGAGACGGACGTAGCCGATTTTATTTTCGTCCATCGGAAATTCCTTCTTTCCATTGATGTCCTTGACCATGTCCACGTTGATGAACGCGCGGGTCAACTTGAGTTCCTTTTCCATGCCGGTGGACGGCCGCGAGATGGTGATGGTCACGTCCGTCCCCGGGTCGCCGCGCAGCAATTTCACCGCGTCCGGCAAGGGCAGGTGCTCCGTGCTCGTGCCGTCAATTTTGATGATGCGGTCGCCGGCCAGAATGCCCGCCTTGACTCCCGGCGAATCCTCCATCGGCGCGACGACGGTGATGAAATTATCCTTCATCGCAATCACGATGCCGAGTCCGCCGAAGTGGCCTTCGGTGTCGTTCTGCAGTTCATTGAACTGCTCCGGATCCATGTACTCGCTGTGTGGATCGAGCGTGCTGACCATCCCCTTGAGCGCGCCGGAAACGAGGTTGGAATACGTCAACTTCTGTCCGTCCACGTAATCACGGCGGACCTTTTCCATCACCTCGGAAAAAAGTTTCATGCTCGGATACGCCGAATCCTTTTGCGCCGCCTCGGCGGAATTGGTGTAAACGCGGGCGCCAATGAGCAGGTTCACCGCGAGCAAGGCCCCCACGAATCCGAAAATCAAACGTCGTTTCATATTGCTAATAAATTTCCTGGCAGACAATAAGCGGCAACCCGGCGTTTTGCAAACTCTGCGTCGCACTTCATTTTTTATGGCCAAAACCAGGCGCTTGCGATATGAACGTGCGGGCGCACATGATTTCTCTCCAAAACCTGACCAAACGCTTTGGCTCGCAAACCGCCGTCGATGCGCTCTCGTTTGAAATTCCCGCCGGACAGATCGTTGGCTTTCTCGGCCCCAATGGCGCGGGCAAATCCACGACGCTCAAAATGCTTACCGGAATGATCGAGCCTTCAAGCGGCACGGCCACCATATGCGGATTCGATCTGTGCCGCGATTCGCTGGAAGTGAAGCGGCACGTCGGTTTTGTACCGGAATCCGGCGCGGTTTTTGAATCGCTGACCGGCTTGGAATATCTCGAAATGATCGCCGCGCTTTACGGCATCCCGGCGGACCCGGCGCGCGCCCGCATCCGGCAATTCATCGCGTTCTTCGATCTGAGTTTCGAGACGCTGACCGACAAATTGCTCGGCGCTTACTCGAAAGGCATGAGGCGCAAGGTCGTCATCACCGCCGGTCTGCTGCACAATCCGCCGGTCGTTTTTTTCGACGAACCGCTCGACGGCCTCGACGCCAACGCCGCCGTCGGTTTCAAGGCGCTGATTCAGACGCTCGCGCGCGAGGGAAAAACCATCGTTTACAGTTCGCACATTCTCGACGTGGTGGAGCGCGTTTGCGACCGGGTCATCATCATTGACAAGGGCAAACTGCTTTTGGACGGCAAGCCGGATGAACTGGTGGCCACGCACAACTCCGGCACGCTCGAACGCCTCTTCACACAATTGACCGGGGGCACCGAACTCGAGCGACGCGCGGAAGACTTCGCGAAAACGTTCCGGTCATGACCTCCGCCGTGCCAGTGCCGCCTCCGCTTCCACCGCGTGCCTTTGCGCCTTCCCCGGCAAAGACTTTGCGCCGGCTTTTTCTCACCTTGTTTTTGCGAGGCCGATCCTCGCGCGGGTTGCAGAAACAGGGCGCCCCGAAGTCCATAGGCCAGAAGCTGGCGTTGACGCTGGTCTTTTACGCGCTGTTTGGAATGTTCGCGCTGTTTTTCACGCGTCAGCCGGTTTTCGCGCTGTCGGTTTATCTCCACGGAATGACGTTTGTTTTCCTCGGCATGTTTGTCGCCAGTTCGGCCGGTGAAGTTCTTTTCAACAAGGAGGAGGCGGACATTTTATTGCATCGTCCGGTGGAGCCGAGGACGTTATTGTGGGCGAAGATTTGCGTGTTGGTCGAAGTTTCACTCTGGCTCGGCGGCGCTTTCAACCTGGCGGGCCTTTTCGTCGGCCTCGCCGCGCCGGACGGCGGCTGGCGCTTCCCGATTGTCCACGCGATTTCCACCACGCTGGAAGCGTTGTTTTGCACGGGCTTCGTGGTGATGACTTACCAGCTTTGCCTCCGCTGGTTCGGTCGCGAACGGCTGGATGGGTTGATGACGATGGCGCAGGTGATCGTTTCTGTGACCGCCGTTCTGGCGGGCCAGATCGTTCCACGGTTGGTTGGCGAGTTCGGCGCGAAAATACATTTCAGTGTGGATTCGTGGTGGATCGGTCTGCTGCCGCCCGCGTGGTTCGCCGGCTTCGACGACGCGCTCGGCGGCCACGCGTCCATCGATTCATGGCTGTTAACGGCGTTGGCGTTGATCGCCACGGCAATGGTTCTTTGGATTGCCTTCGGAAAGCTGGCGCACGATTACGAAGCCGGTTTGCAAAGGCTCAACGAAACCGTGTCCTCGCCGCGTCGCAAGCGCGCCCAAGGCCGCCGCTGGATTGACGTCCTCGTCAAACTGCCGCCGTTGACCTGGTGGTTGCGCGAGCCGGTGGCCCGCGCCTCATTTTTGCTGACCGCCGCTTATCTCGTCCGCGACCGGGATGTGAAGCTGCGCGTTTATCCCGGCCTCGCGCCGATGCTCGTGATGCCCTTTATCTTTTTGGTTCAGGAACACGGGCGGCACGGCGGCAGCGGCAGTTTCGGCGTGGCGTTTTCCGGTAGTTATCTCGGCTTGGTGCCAATGATGGGCTTAAGCCTGCTGCAATACTCCCAGCAATGGCAGGCCTCGGATGTTTTTCGTGCGTCACCGATGCCCGGGCCGGCGGCCTTGTGCCACGGCGCGCGGCGCGCGGTGCTGCTTTTCCTGACGCTGCCGCTGCTGGCGGTTTCTGTATTGCTGGCTTGGCTCGTACATGGCGATGCCTCACAACTTCTCCTGTTGCTCCCGGGGATCATCGCGTTGCCGGTCTATGCCTTGGTGCCTTCCCTTGGAGGAAAAGGGGTGCCGCTTTCCTTGCCGACGGAAGAAGCCAAATCCGCGGGGCGCGGCCTGAACATGATCCTGGTGTTATTTGTCTCGATGGCTTTGGCGGGAATCGTGGCGTGGTCCTGGTCGAGCGGCTGGTTTTGGTGGCTCGTGCTGGGCGAATCAATTCTCGTCGTCGTCCTATACGCGGTGCTGCGCGTCTCGTTGACGAAAGCGCGCTGGCCATCAATGGAGTAAATCGCTCACTCGGGAGCGATTTTTCGCAGCAACATTTCGAGGTAGGGCAAATCCTCCGGGCGCGTCACTTTCGGGTTTGGCGCGGTGCTGGCGATCAACCGCACCGGCTGGCCGATGAGTTCACACGCCGCCGTGTCGTCCGTGACGAGCAAACCTTTTCGCCGGACCTCGGACAAGGCGCGGCGGATGATTTCCAGCCGAAATGTCTGCGGCGTTTGCACGGCCCACAACTTGGAGCGATCCGGCGTGCGCGCGATGATTTTCCCATCGGCGGATTCTTTGATCGTGTCCGTTACCGGCTGCGCGGCGGCGGCAGCGCCGGTTTCACGCGCCGCTTCGAGGGTTGCCGCAATCAACTGTTCACTCGTGCAAGGCCGCGCGGCGTCCTGAATGGCGACAAGTTCGGTTCCACTCGAAACCGCTTCGAGTCCGTTCCAGACCGAGTCCTGCCGTTCTTTGCCGCCCGCGACAAGCTGGAATTTTTTCCGGAGTTGAAATTGCTTCGCAAGTTCCTCAAAGGCGGGTTGCATTCCGTCGCGGACGACGAGGATGATTTCGTTGATGCAGGTGGCCGCGTCAAATGTTTGCCAGGTGTGAACGACGACCGGCCTTCCGGCGATTTCCAAAAACAGCTTGTCCACGTTCGGCCCCATGCGGGTGCCCTTGCCGGCGGCGACGATGATGGCCGAATTCATGAGGCGGAGTCTAAAGTCCAAAGTCCAAACTCAAAGGCGAAAAATTGGAGCGCCGAGCGCCGCCTCGGCCAATTTGCAGATTCGATCCGAGACGGTGGTCGGCGCTCCCGAATTGGCCGCCAATCCAAAACTTTCAACTGCACGGAGCGATTGCCGTAGAACTTGTGGATCTGCGGCGCGAAGGTCAGATTGAATTTTCGACGGGCGCGCAGTTCTTGCGCTTCAAATTGCAGCGCAGGATTTGCAGAAGCCGACTCTGTCGAATGGTAACAGGCGATTGAGGCGTGATGCCTACGGCGAATCCGCTTCGATGCCAGTCGCGCCCGGCGTGCGCCAGAGTTGGAGTGAACAATCTTCATTGTGGTGGTTGAAACTGACGGTAGCAAGGGTGCGTCCATCGGGAGAAAAGCCGGCGGAAAATATCGCGTGCGGCTCGGCTGCCAGGGTCATCATGTCCCGCTGCGTGGCGAGGTTCCAGAGTTTCAACTGCCCGTCATTGCACCCGACTGACAGCGTCTTTCCGTCCGGCGAAAAAGCCACGCTATACGCGCCACCCTTGTGTCCGCCCAGAACCGCGAGGCGCTGTCCCGTCCGGACGTCCCAGAGTCCACAGGTATCGTCGATGCTGGACGTGGCCACCGTGCGTCCATCCGGCGAAAAGGCCACTGAATACACCGACATGGTGTGGCCGTGAAAATTCAGCTTCAACTGGTGCCGGGCAAGGTCCCACAATTTCGCGTCGTCGTCGGATTCGCTGGCCGTTGCCAGCAGGGTGTGGTCCGGTGATACGGCAATGCTTACGATCCGATCCGGGTGTGCTTTCCAGCGGCCCAGTCCCAAACCGGAACGGACATCCCACAAACAAATCTCACCCTGCCGATCGCCGGTGACCAGAAGTCCGCGATCTGGCAGGAACACGTGCGCGCGGATTTCAGTGGTTCCCAACGGAATTTCCCGCATGGGTGGACCGTTGGTCAGCGGCAGATTCCAGAACTGCAGTTGATCGTTATGACCGAGCGTCATCAGCGTTTGAGCATTGGTGCCAAAGGCCAGCGGCCGTTCCGCATCGGCAATGGTGCCGGCAAGCGTGCCATCGGAGACGCGCCAGAGGGTGACGCCGGCTTTGCGCTCGCCCACCGCGAGCCATTGTCCGTCAGCAGAGAACACGGGCCAATTCCAGAAGTTCACGTCGCGGGTGAGGATGTCGTGCGCGACCGGCCGCTTCACACTCCACAGCCGCATCGTTCCATCTTTGCCGCCGGTGATCAAAGTGTGGCCATCGGGTGAAAACGCCACGTCCCAAACTTCGCTGGTATGACCGCGCAGCACCCCGAATTCGGAAAGTGTTTCCGCGTCCCACATGCGCACCGTCTGGTCGGCGCTCACGCTGGCGAGGAGCTTTCCGTCCGGAGAAAACGCGGTCTTGAAGATGTTCCCCGAGTGCGCATGGGCACTCATGAGGTGCCGGCCGGTTTCCAGATCCCAGAGGTGCATGAACCCCAATTCGTCGCCGATCGCGAGTTTCTTTCCGTCCGGGGAAAAGCTCATTCCAAAATTGCGTTCCACCGGACTGAGGCGCATCAACAGTTTCCCGTTGTTCATGTCCCACAATTTCGCCTCGCGGTTCCAACTACCGGTGGCCAGTCGCCGGCCATCGGGTGAAAAGGCCACATAAGTGCCCGCCTCGGGCAGGGAATAGAGTTGTTGGTTTGCCTGGTAATCCCAGACAGTGGCCGGCCCCTGATCCGCAGTGGCTTGTTTGCCACCACCGCCCAGCGCCAGCAACGGACGGGTGGGCGACGTGGTCACGTGGGAAAACTTGCCTTGAAGATGGAAGGTTGTCCGGCCACCGTTTATCTCCTTCACGTCAATGGAGCCGGTGTTATCGGAGATCATGATTTGTTTTCCGTCCGGAGAGAATCCAACGTCTTCAACCGCTCCGGCCGCCGGATAGGTCTTAAACAACCGCCGCGTCTCAAAGTCCCACAACTCAGCCGATTGGTCATAGTTTGCTGACGCCAGCAGGCGACCATCGGGCGAGAAAACGAGTGCCGCCACCGCGTTGGTGTGGCTGGGAAATGTGTAAACCTGATCGCCTCGAGACAGTCCCCAGTAATAGCGCCACTCGAAGCCTCGCAAATCAGGCGCGCCGGACTTGGGCCGGCAACCCACCAGCAATGTTCTCGTGCGCCCCAGGTCGCCCATGGCAAAGGCCTGGTGCGCCAGATTCATGTCCGCCGCATAGAGCAATTGACGCGTAGCCAGCGCTTGCGCTTCCGCCTGTCGGCGATAGTGGGCCTCGACGCGAGCGAGTTCCTGGGCTTCCCGGGTTCGCACGTATTGAATGACGAGAACCACTAAACCCACGCCCACGAACGTCAGGACCAATGGGACCAGCCGGGCAAGCCGCCGTTCGGCCATGCGCAGCCGTTTAACCGAGCGGCCGGCCTGGAGGAGCAACAGCTCGTCAAGCAATTCGGTGGCGGATGCGTGACGCTCTTTTGCCTGGGGATGGCACGCCTTCAGAACCACTTCATTAAACTCCCGGAACGCTGCACGGTCCGGAACGCTCTCGAGGTCTGCGGGCAGTTTCGGGAATTCGAGCCGATCGCGTCCAGTGCTCATCTCGTAAAGCAGTTTCCCCAGGCTGAACACGTCCGCCGTTGGTGTTCCCGGCCCTTCCGGCGGGACGAACCCTTCCGTGCCGACGAAGGATCGCGATTCTTCCACGGCGGACACGAGACCGATGTCGGCCAGCTTGGGAATGCCATCCACAAAAATAATGTTCGATGGTTTGATGTCGCGATGAATCAGGCCATGCTGGTGCAGATGCTTCACCGCCCGCGCCAGCCCAACTGCGATGGGCAAACATTCCTCGATGAGCAACCGTTTTCGTCCGGTGAGAAGTTCGCGGAGAGTTTTAGGGCGATACTTCTGCGCCCAGGAAGTGCTTCCCACCCCGGATGCCGGTGTGGCCTCACCGTCAGCCGGGTCCGCCAGTTCCATCACGTAATAGAAACAGCCCTTTTCGTCCTTGCGTCCCACGTGCAGAATGTCCACCAGATTTTCCTGCGAACGTGAGATCGGCTCGAACCGTTTGATTCCGGTGAACTCGCGTTCGAAGGGACGCGCTTCCTCGAAGCGGTCGCGGTGGACGACCTTGATCGCGCGACAGATTCCGGTCACGCTGCGCGCCAGCCAGACCTCGCCATAGCTGCCGCGCCCGATTTGACGGATCAACTCGAAATCCGGAATGATGAGCGCGCCGGCTGGCATGGGTGAACTCGATTTTTCACCAAAAACGCGAAAAGAAAAGTCAAATAGGCGGGACGCGCCGCCGCGTTTCCCAACGCTGCCGGCGGCCTACTCCAACTTTTTCTGCAGATACGCGACTTCCTCCTTGAGCAACCGCGTCAGCCGATGGTTGACTAGATAAACCTGCACCCTGCTCACGCCCAGCTCGCGGGCGACTTTGGCGGCCGCCCATCGTCGCACGGCGTAGAGATCGAAAATTTGCGCGTGCTTCGGATTCACCCGCCGGCTCACGCGATCCATGGCCGTTTCCAGGAGCGTCTTCTTCCACTCCGTCTCCCACAGCGCGTCAATCTCCACGGGATCAGGCACCCGATCGATGGTTGCGGTGCGATCCCCTGGGCCGGACTCGGTTCGCGGACCGGGTTGGGCGGGCGGTAGTCTGCGAAAATGGTCCGCGATGCGCCAGCGCGTCAGATTCAAGAGCCAGCCTTTGAACGACCCGCGCTCCGGGTTCGACTCAAACTCGTGGATTTTTTTGGCCACACCCAGAAGTGTTTCCTGCACGACATCGCGCGCCTCGGCGTCGGCCAATCCCGCCCGCCGGGCGACGCCATAGATCAACCGCCAGTACGTCTGATTGAAATCCTCCCAGCTTTCCCGGTCCTCCCAGTTCCTGATCCGCCCCAGCAGACTGGCGCGGGTCGCGATCGAATCCTGTTTGGCTCCGGCTGTGTCGGGACGAGTCATGTATCCACCCATAGTAACGCCAGCGGCAGAAACAATCTTTCATAAAAATTCATTTAGATGAAAGATTCGATTCGTTTCCCCCGTTCCCTAGTTGTGACCCAATTGGCCCGAAGAGTTATGAAAACAAAAACCGTGTTTGGAATCGGTGCTGCGCTTTGCAGCCTGTTCACCGCTGTCGATCCTGCTTTCGCCCAAGGCACAGCGTTCACGTATCAAGGCCGGCTCAACGACGGCGCGAACCCAGCCAATGGCACTTACAATTTGCGTTTCGCTCTCTTTGACGCACTCACCGTCGGCAATCAAAGCGGGTTGCCACTCACCAACTCCCCGGTCAACGTGAGCAACGGCCTGTTCACCGTCGCCCTCGACTTCGGCGCGAACTTTCCCGGCGCGGATCGCTGGCTGGAAATCGGCGTGCGCACCAACGGCAATGGAACATTTTCCACGTTGAGTCCCCGTCAGAAAATCACGCCAACGCCTTACGCAATTTACGCGGCGGGAGCGAGCGCGGCAGGCATCAGTGGAACCATTCCGACCGCGAACCTCACCGGCACATACGGAAGCGCAGTCACATTCAACAATCCGGCGAACAGTTTTTCCGGCAACGGCACAGGCCTGACCAATGTGAACGCGATTTCGCTCGGTGGGTTTGGCGCCTCGAGTTTCTGGAATCTTGGCGGCAACGCGGGCACCACGCCGGGCACGCAGTTTCTCGGCACCACGGATAATGTGCCCATGGAATTCAAAGTGAATGGCACGCGGGCACTGCGCCTGGAACCGAATCCCAACGCACCGAATGTGATCGGCGGCTCGGCGGACAACGAGGTGACCAACGGGATTTACGGCGCGGTCATCGCCGGGGGCGGCAGCAGCTTTTACCCGAACCGCGTCGGAGCCATTTTCGGCACCGTGATGGGTGGTAACGGGAATACAGCCAGTGGCAATTTCGCCACCGCGATGGGGCAGTTCAACACGGCCAGCGGTTACGCTGGCACGGCGATGGGCTATTCCACGGTGGCGGGAGGATTCGGTTCGCAGGCCGGCGGCACGACGGCAAAGGCAAACCATGACGGCGCGTTCGTATGGGCCGACAACAACTTCACGGATTTCACTTCGACGGCGGTCAACCAATTCCTCATCCGCGCTGCGGGCGGCGTGGGCATCAACACCAACAATCCTCACGGCGCGGCCCTCGCGGTGAATGGGAATGCCACCATCGGGGGAATTCTCAGCGCCACCGCGGGCTTGAACGCGACGGAGATCGGCACTCCGGGGAACCAGCCGCTGGAACTGCGGGCGAATGGACAATTGGGTCTGCGTCTCGATCCGGGTGCGACGGCCGCTGACCTGACCGCGCCGGGCAACCTCTCTTTCGGCGCGCAAACGCGCCAGATGCTCAACCTCTGGGGAACGCAATACGGGATCGGTGTGCAGACGGCGACGGTTTATTTTCGCACCGACAACGCCGGGGCCAACAACGGGTTTGCCTGGTTTAAAGGTGGCACGCACAGCGACGGAGTGGCGGATGCCGGCGGGGGAACGACGTTGATGACGCTTACGTCAGCCGGCCTGGCGGTCAACGGCACTGGCAATGGCGTCCAGGGAACTACGAGCAGCGGAGGCGCCAGCGCCGTGTATGGCCAGAACGACGGCGGCGGGTTCGGTGTGGCCGGGCGCACCACAGGCGGTGGTTCGGCTGTGTTTGGAGACAACGCCAATCCGACTGGCTGGGCCGGCAACTTCAATGGCAACGTGTCGGTCGCCGGAAACCAGTTTTTCGGCAGCCAGCTTCGCCAGATGCTCAACCTCTGGGGCACCCCATATGGCATCGGTGTGCAATCCGGCACGCTCTATTTTCGTACGGACAACTCCTCGATCAATAACGGCTTCGCCTGGTATAAAGGCGGCGTTCACAACGACGGACAGCAAAACGCCGGTGGGGGCACGCCGGTGATGACGCTCGATGGAAGCGGGCTGAACGTTCTCGGCACGGCAACCATTACAGCGGGCCGCATCTTCGCGGATGATCGGAATCTCGGGGGACACGGGAATCAAGGCAACGCGGTGTCGGCGGAGACCGAAGGCCCGAATTCGTCCGCAGTACGGGCGGTTGACAGTGACCCCACCGGCTGGGCTGGCGACTTCGTTGGCCGGGTTCGCGCGGAGCAATATCTTACGTCATCCGACCGCAACGTGAAGACCCACTTTGAGCCGGTCTCCGCCCGCGACATTCTGGCCAAGGTCGCGGCGCTGCCCATTACGCGATGGAATTTCACCAACGATCTCCGCACCGCCCATATGGGTCCGGTCGCTCAGGATTTCAAAGCGGCCTTCGATCTGGGCAGCGACGATAAGACCATCGCCACCGTGGACGCCGACGGCGTTGCGCTCGCGGCGATTCAGGGATTGAACCAAAAGATGGATTCTGAAAACGCCACGCTGCGCGCCGAGAATGCGGAGTTAAAACAACGGCTCGAAAAACTCGAACAACTCATCCACCACCAGAACGGAGGCGAAAAGTGAAAACTGCGAAGCCAGGAATCGGAATGGAACTTACATGCCTCACCCTCTCCCCGGGGGAGAGGGCCGGGGTGAGGGCGGGCGTACGTCTCATCTCACTTCTCCTGTTTTCTACCGCGCTCGTCCACGCCCAAAGTTATTCGATTGACTGGTTCACGATTGACGGCGGTGGCGGCACGAGCACCGGCGGCGTTTATTCCGTCAGCGGCACGATTGGCCAGCCGGAGGCCAGCAGCGCGATGACCGGTGGCAATTATTCT
>OCZU010000979.1_pt1 | contig 19211 bp, 22 predicted proteins | sample 1539001 | NCBI WGS metagenome assembly OCZU01 (sample SAMEA3539306, study PRJEB22396) | soil metagenome | biome: tundra; feature: field; material: soil | place: USA | collected 2010-05 | depth 0.15 m | reverse complement strand
GGGGCAGCGTTCTGCGCGGCCTTTCGCTCGCAGAGCGTGTGGGCATTCAGGCGCATCCACTCGGCCGCCGAAGCCGCGGCCCAGAGCCGGAAGGGAGCCGCCCCGGGATACTCCTTGCGGTACGCCTCGACGATCTCCTTGCCGTTGGCGCCCCACTTCTGAGCGGCGCGGCCCTCCAGTTGTTCCGCCGTCAAGGTGTCGCGATCCGGATTGTCCAGCCCGCTGACAAACTCGTTCAAATTGGTCCCCACGATGAGCGGCACGTCCGCGGAAAGAGGCGAGGCCACCGGGTCGAATGGATGGGCGGGTAGAACCCTGCCGTCCACCTTCGGCCCCCAACTGGGCCGCTTTCCCGCGGGAGCATTGGCGACGGCCTTGCGGATGGCGGACGCCGCAGCGTCGATCAGATGGCCGATCGGCACGTCGCGAATCTGCGCCAACCGGGATTTCGAAAGTCCCAACTCGGCGAGGACCGCCGCGCCCACCGGGACGGTCGTCTCAGGGAGGGAGAATTTCAAAAAGGCGCCGCTCTGGATTGCCGCCTTGTGGAACAGACCCTTGGCTTCCGGCATGGCCATCAAGGCGGCTATTTTGCCGCCGCCGCCGGACTGACCGAAGATCGTCACGTTGTTGGGGTCGCCGCCGAACATCGAGATGTTCTGGCGCACCCACTGGAGCACAGAGACGAGGTCGAGGATGCCTACATTAGCCGACTCCGCATATTCTTCCCCGCCCAGTTCCGAGAGATCCAGATGCCCGAAGACATTGAGGCGATGGTTGTGGGTGACCACGACAACGTCGTTGCGATGCGCCAGGTTTTCTCCGTCATAGGCCAGCAGGTCGTGCCCGTTTCCGCCTGAGAACCCGCCGCCGTGCATGTAAACCATGACAGGCCGCTTGCCCGAAATCAGACCAGAGGTCCAGACGTTGACCCGCAGGCAGTCCTCCCCGGCCGGCTGCCAATAACTGCGGTAAAGCAGGCACGCATCTTCGTCGGCGTGCGGTTGGTTATCGTTAGGCTCGCTCCAACTGTTGTTGGTGGGACATACGTGCCCGAAGTGCACGGAACTGCGAATGCCTGCCCAAGCCTCGGGCTTGGCAGCGCGCTTGAAGCGCAACGCTCCCACGGCCGGTGCACCATACGGAATGCCTTTGAAGGCGTACACACCGTTCATGTAGAAACCGCGCACCCTTCCCGCTGTGGTCTCGACTACCGGGGGACGTGGGGCCATGGCCGCCGGCTTGGGCGTGGGCTGTCCGGGGCCGGCCTCGGCCGGCTTCGGCGCGGCCTTCTCCTGGGCATTGGCGATGCCGGCCGTCAAGATTGCCGCGCGCTGGAGCAGGGCGCGACGCGACGTCCGAGCCCTGCCGGCGGGGGCGCTTTTGGAGACTTCTCGTTCATCAGTCATATGCCACCTTTGCTGGAGCATCGGCGGCCGCGGAAGGCGCGGCGCAGCTCCGGCGCGATCGGGTCCAGGAGCGCCTTCTGGAGGCGGATGAAGTCCGGGTGCCGGGCTGCCACCGACGTGACCGGAAGGCAAGACAAGCCTGAGATCTTCTGGTCATCAGTTCGGTTATGACACAAAGCTCCGTTGAGCGCCACTATGCGATACCTCGCCTCCCGTTCGGTTCATGCGAGGTGCCGATCGAGGAACCGGGCTTGGGCTTCGAGTGCTTCCATCGTGCGCGCGATTCTTCTTCTGAGAACCGGTAGAACAGTGCGCAACTAGACAAGCACAATAGCGCCACCGAGCAGGCGCCGGGCCGGCCCTATCCTGCGCCGCCAGCCGAAGGCGGGGCCGCGTAATCGCGGACAACTGTGAGGTCGCCCGCCACGGCAGCCGCCAGGACCGGACCCATGTAATCGTCCACCTCCTCCGGGCGAAGCGGCACTGGCATATTCTCGAGCTTCATGCGCAACTGCGGGTTCTTAGCGGCCGTGAGCGCTCGATCGATGTGCCCGGACGAGAAGCCCGGCACCTCGCCTAAGGTCGCCGGATTGCCGACGACACGCTCAAGGCCGATCAGCGCGTCCGCTACTGCCTCCGCCAGCGCCCTGCCGCTTCGGCTCTCCATCGCCGCGGCGCCCATCCCGAAGCGGGTACACAACCTCGCTACGGCGCGCAGTTGCGCCTGAACCGCAGGCGAGTAGAAAACCGTGTAGTACGGATTCATCAAAGCGCAGGCACGGCCGTGCGAGAGGATGTCGATGAGCGAAAAGCTGGTAAGGTGGGCACCGTTGGTTCCGCCCAGCATGATGGAATAACCGCCCAGGTCTGTAGCGTACCCCAGCCCCTCGCGTGCCTCGCGATCCCGCGGATCGCGGATGGCGCGCGGCAGGTATTCCATGACCAGCGCGATGCCGTTGAGCGCGACCTCTTCGATGCGGGTATAAGCTGGCTTACCGGTCGCTCCGTAATAGACTTCCAGGCAGTGCGCCAGTCCATCGAGGGCGCCGTCGGCCGTCAGTGACTCCGGCGCGTCCAGCGTGACGGCATAGTCGAACAGGGCGCGTGCCGGCACGATGGCGTCATCGACGATCAGCTTCTTTTGGCCGGCCGTAACGTCTGTGATGTTGGAGTACTTCGTCAAGTGGGCGGCGGACGACGCGGCGGACTGAATCGCGAGGTGCGGCGCCAGACGCGCGCCCGAAGCGTTCAACTTCGCCGTTACCAGCCCCGTGCCAAAATAGTCGTCGATGGGGCCTCCCAGAGAGCGCAGCACCTCAGCCGCTTTGGTGCAATCGATGGTGCTACCCCCACCGAAACTCACGATCACGTCCGGATTGTACGTCCGCAGTTCCGCTTCCACGCGGGCCAGGTCCGCCAGCGGCGCGTTGGGCGCGGCGCCGGGAATCGTAGCCGCGATCTCCACTCCAGCCGCCAGCAGGGAAGCCACAATCGCATCTACGTGACGTTCCGATCCGGGAAATACGTCGCGCACCAGTACGGCCCGGCGGCCGAGTGCCGCGCACAGGCGCCCGGCTTCCGGCAGCACGCCGAAACCGGACACGAACGTGTCTCCCTTGAATTGCCACAGCAGTTCGCGAGCCGTTTCCAACATCGTCATTTTGTCTCCTTGGGTTGTTTACGCACTGTCTGCGTGAGTGTTCGGGCCGAGTTGTTCAGCAGCACCGCATCGGAGCCAGGCCCGATAAACCGGTGGCCGGCGTTCCGGTACGGCATCAGGCCGGCCCGCGTAGCGCGCTGCAATTCCACATTGCAATGTAGCGCCATTCGTTCACTCGCGCCACAGCGTGGCGTCATATTTTCGAGGGGCGCGCTGAGAACATTCGCAACCTATGTCTGTCTTTTGAAAGCGGGCTGGGAGCGTTCGTTTGACCGAAGCCTCAAGCTCCGCCAAGCCGCCGCGGCCCTCCCGGTGAACGTCCAAGAATCAATGTTTTATGATGACCGCTAACGCCTGGCCGGAAAGGTTCCGGAAAATGTACGACTTCATCGTCTTCGGCTGCAACGTGGCCGCGATCGGCCGGGCGTTCTTCCCGCAGGGAAGCGAGTTCGCCACCCTCACGCTGTCGCTGGTAACATTCGGAGTGGGGTTCCCGATGCGCCGCTTGAGCAGTTGCCGTTTCGTACTTCGTGAGATAGACAATTTCGATCTGGGCCATAAGAGATTTCGCTTGCGGGGACATCGAGACGCTGCATGATACTAGAGGTGTGGGGGAACGCTTGAATCTGAGGGCCGATGCCAGTTCCAGGAGTCCGAAGAAACTCCAATCCACCGACGCGTGGCGGGCGATCCAAGAGGAATTCCTGGCGGGAGGCCAAGTATCGCGCGTACAGAACGCCCTAACGCTGGCTGTAGACGAGTTGGTGGTCGAGGCGTACCGGGCAGTGATCGCGCCGGTCTTCCCGGAATCCTTGGCGATGCTGGCGGGGGGCGTTTACGGGCTGGGCCAGACGTTTCCGTACTCCGAGTTGGACATCGTGCTCCTCCTCGAATCGGACAGGTGGTCCGACAAACTCAAGGAACGCCTGCCCGAGATGGTCCGCCTGCTTTGGAACGCGGGTTTGCGGGTGAACTCCGCGGTGCTCACAGTCGCCCAGTGCCTGGAAGCCGTCGAGCGGGCCAGCGTGCCTGGGTTCAGCCTGTTGGACCGACGGTTTCTGGCGGGGGATGGCGTAGTTCGCGAGAACTTAGAAGGTAAACTGCCGAATGCGCTGGCGTTGCACGGCCGGAGGCTGTGCCAGCGTCTTTGCGAATTAGCGAGCGCACGTCACGCCAGGTTTCAGAACACACCCCACCACGCGGAGCCCGATGTGAAAGAGGGCCCCGGCGGCCTGATGGATGTTCGTCTGATCGATTGGCTCACGATGCTCAGACCGGAGCACGAAGCGCGGAGCGACGAACTGAGTCGCGCCGCCGCGTTCGTCTCGTCCGCGCGCTGCTTTTCTCACTACAGCGCCGGATGCGACCACAACATTCTGGATTTCGAAATTCAAGAAAGCGTGGCGCTCCAGGCATTCGCGCGCGGCAAGGCTTCATCCGAGTGGATGGCCGAGTATTTCCAGAGCGCGCGCACGATTTTCAACGAAGCGCGCCGGGCGATTGAAGGGGCCGAGAAGAGTCAGAGTTCGCTGCTGGAGAACTTCCGCGACTACCGCTCACGGCTCTCCAACCAGGAGTTCACGGTTTCGCGGGAGCGATTGCTTTTGCGGAGTCCGGCGCAATTGGCAAGCGATCCGACGCTGGTGTTCCGCATGCTCGAGTTTGTAGGCCACCACGGTGTCATGCCGGCGCCGGAGACGGAGCGGAGACTCGAGGCGTTGCGTGGGGCCTTCGCGGCCTACTGTGCCCAGCCGCGAGCGCTCTGGACCTTGTTCAAGCCTATCCTCCGAAGCCCGCATGCGGGAATGGCACTGCGGTCGCTGGAATCCACCGGTCTGATGCGGGGACTGTTTCCCGAGTGGGGTATCATCGAACACCTGGTGATGATGGATTCGGCGTACCGGTATACCGTGGGCGAGCACGTGCTGAGGACCATGGAGAGCGTTATCGAATTGGGCTCCGGGGCCAGCGCGGAGCGGCAGCGATTCGCGGCCTTGCTCTCCGAAATCGATGACGTGACGCTCCTCCTGTGCGCTCTTCTGTTTCACGAGATGGGGCGAGGCGGCAGCGATCCGGTGGCGCTCGCGGCGAAGCGCGGACGCGAGGCTCTGGCACGTATTCAGATGCCGGACGATGCGCAGAGCACGGTGGAATTCCTGATCCGGCGCCAATCGGATCTTTCCGACGCCACGAGCGGGCGCGACATGGACGACCCCTCGGCGGCACGCCTTCTGGCGGAGCGCGTGGGAACGATCGAGCGGCTGAAGCTGCTGACGGTGATGACATACGCTCGAATCGTGGCGCTAACCGCGGAGGCCAAACTTCCGTGGCGCCTGGAGCAGTTGTGGCACGCGTATACGGTTGCCCAACATGAACTGACGCGCGAACTGGAAACCGATCGGATCCAGCACGTGCCCGAGGACCTTCCCGGCAATGCGGAGTTCATTAAGGGGTTTCCGCTACGGTACCTGCGAGCACGCTCTTCCGCCGAGATTGCCGGACACCTGCAACTCTTCGAGCTTAGCCGGCCGACCGGGGTGGCGGTACGGTTGGACCCGGCGGAAGGGGCCTACCGGCTCACCGTGGTGGCGCGGGACAAGCCATCCCTGTTTGCGTCGTTTGCCGGGGCGATTTCCAGTTTTGGCATGGACATTCTAAAAGCCGAAGCGTTCTCGAATGCAAGAGGTGTTCTTTTGGATACGTTCGTTTTCGGCGATCCGGGACGCATGCTGCGGCAAAACCCGAACGAAGCCGATCGGCTGATCGACCTGGTGCAGCGTATCGCGCTTGGCAAGACCGACGCGAATCGGTTGATGAGAGGCCGCGTGCCGCCGGACGCGAGCAAGCGGACCACAACTCCGCAGGTGCAATTCGATTCCGAAGCGTGCCCGGCGGCGACTCTGGTAGAGATCGAAACGGAAGATCGGCCTGGGCTGCTGTATAGCCTGGCAACGGTCTTCTCGTCGAACTCCTGCAACATCGACGTGGTTCTTGTCGACACCAAGGGCCACCGCGCGATCGATGTGTTTTACGTGGCGCACGCGGGGCGGAAGCTGTCGCCGGATATGCAAGCGATGTTGAAAGAGAAGCTGCTGGCGGCGTGTTGAGTCTGAGGATTATGCCAGCTTGTATGGCTGCCCGCGGTACATTCCGATGCGCTCCACGCTGCGGATTCTTACCAGTTGAACGCTGACGTTATCGCTGCCGTCGCGTTCGTTTGCGGCGTCAATCAGTTCGCGGGCGGCGGCATCCAGATCGGCGTTGCGGGTCACGATATCCGCCATTTCGGCGGCCTTGACCGCGCCGTGTAATCCATCGGAACACAAGAGGAGCACGTCGCCGCTCAAGAGGAGATGGTCACGGGTCTCGACCCCGACGAACATAGCACTGCCGAGTGAACGGGTAAGGACGTGCCTCGTCTCGGCTACGGCCGCCCCTTTTGCGGACATCAAGCCCAAACGCACCCGTTCGCCGACCACGGTATGGTCGCGCGTGAGAGCCGTCGCGCGACCGTGCCGAATCGAGTAGCAGCGCGAATCGCCTACATGCGAGACCACGACGCGGTCGTACCGCAGAGCGCAGGCGACCAATGTGGTCGCCATCGCCGGGCCACCCGATTTGGAGGCCAGTCCGGTCTCGAAGACCTTCTCATTGGCTGCCTGAACGAGACGCGGCAATAACGACCTTAGCTGCTGGCCGCGCGCGGCCCCGCGGAACCCGTTGAGCAGCGTCTCCACGGCTGTGCGGGATGCGACCTCCCCCATTTGCTGACCGCCGACTCCATCGGCGAGTGCAAAGAGCCAGCCATGGGTTTGTTCCTGTTCGGGGACAGTCGGGAGCACATAGCCAAGATAATCCTCGTTGTGGCCGCGTACTCGCCCGCAGTCGGAAGCTTGAGCAAACGCAAGGTCCAGCATTAGTCCATATTACGATGCGGCACCCATACGGAGGTCACGGTCGCCCACCAAGGTCGTGCGGCCCGAGGTTTTGTTGGAACGTATGAAGTAAATCCCGCCGTAAATTGCCCACACCAGGGCGACCCCGAGAGCCAGCAGCGGTTCCAGTTTGGTGCCATATCCCATGAACGGCCCGATCAGGTAGAATGCCATGCACGCCAGGTTCGCCAAGAGCCCGAATATCGGGATGAGGAGGTGGCGCAGCAGATTGAACTTGGGATGATGATGGAACGCGACCATGCAGGTAATGCAACTCAGCGCGTAGAGCACAAACGTGCCGAAATTGGAGGCTAGGGTGACCGTAAGAAGAGAATTCGGCATCGCCGCCATGGTGTCGTGAGAGAAGTATCCGAAACTCGACCAGAAGCCTTGCGGCAGGGCCTTGATCGTGGCGTCTGTCAGGGCGCCGGCGTTGCCGAAAAGATTGCAAACGGTGAAGCACCCGACCACGGCCGAAATCACCGCCAGCGTCCAGATGGCGCGATGCGGGGTCAGATTACGGGAGTGCAACCTTCCCATGGAATCCGGCAATTCTGAGTCCTTCCCCATGGCGTAGGTCACGCGCGCCCCGGTGTTCATGCAAGATAGCGTAGTGCCGATGAGCGCCAGGAATACGGTGAACGCCTCGAATTCCATAAAGATCCGGCCATTGCCCGGACCCAGTATGGCGTTGCCCACGACGACCATCATGTCGCCGATGGGCGCCGCCGAGCCGACCGCGCTCTGCATGGAGTAGCCGCTATTGAGAAAGTAGTTCGCCGCAAAGTACTCTATGAGATAGCAGAAGGCCCCCTGTACCAGCAACGAGGTGACTACCGCAATCGGTATGTGGCGCTTGGGATCTTTCGCTTCTCCGCCCATCGCCGTCACCGATTCGAAGCCGACCAGAATCAGAATGGCAATGGTGGCTTGCACGAACATCCAGCCGAAATTGTGCATTCCGGTAACCGAGCCGGCAGTGGGGTGAGAAAGGAAGTTCCCCTTCTCGTCTTTCTCGGGATACGCGATCTGGAACGGCACGGGCTTGCCGGCGGCGTCGAGTTTGGGCTTGGGAACGCCGCTGGTGTCGCGTAGAACGACGTCCGTAGCTTGCCCGTTTACGGTTTGCTTCTCGGTGGCGAATTCATAGGTGTACGCATCGCTCGACGTGGAATCGAACTGATAGGCCTGGCTGCCCGGCTGGTGATTCATGCGATAACCCAACGCCATCACCGAGAATACCAGCAAGGCGCTGATCTGAATCACGTTGATGGCAATGTTGACCGATGTCGAGCCGTTCACGCCGCGGTGGGCGATGTAGGCGATGGCAAACGAAAACGCAATCGCCACGACCATCATAAACATGGGTCCGGGGTTTGAAGCGCTCATGAACGATGGCCAAATGGTTCCGGCGAGGTAGCCCACGAGGACTCCCATGACGCCCACCATCACGCCCGGGTAAAGCCAATAGTACAAGTGCGACCCCCAGCCAACGATGAACTTCGAAATTCGCGCATACGGCCAGGCTGCATCGTGGTTGAGAAACGCCTGCTCGGCAAAGTAATAGGAGCTGCCCGTGCCGGGATAAAGCTTCGCCATCTCCGCGTAGCAGACCGCTGTAGCGAGGCAGAGCAGGAGAGCGAAGAAGATGCCTGCCCACATGGACGGCGCCGTCGCGCCGGCAGTGCCCTGGGCGACGAAGGTTAGCCAAAGGAAGGCGCCGGGCGCGATGAGCGCCATTGCGTTCATCGTCAAGCCGGTCAGGCCAAGGGTCGGTTTCATTGTAGGTTCGGCGTTGTCTGCCATCGTTTCTTCTCCTAAAGTTGTCGGTCGTGCCAGAGGGTTTGCCGTTCCCCCGGCCGAAACTTACTTCTTATAAGGCGCCGGGTAAGCGATCAGCCCCAGCAGCACCGTCGGCTGGGTGGATGCGCCATCGGGTTGATTCTTCTTTTCGAAGAAGGGCTTATCCGGCCAGTCTGGTATCCGCATATACTCTCCCCGGAAAATGATAAATGCCAGGCACGGGACTTGGTGTGTTCAGGGGCGTTGCGGACGGGGCGCGCCTTCGTATGAGAATTCGATCAGGTTTCGATGATGAAGTGTAGAGCATTTTGTTTACAGAAGAGAAATAGATAATTTCTATCAGTGCAATCCAAAAATTCCGCTTCGGGCTTCCTACAGGTTCCACACAGGGATCGAGTATCCTCAAGTCTGGTGGAAGCCGTGATTAGCCCGCAGAGACGAGTGCGCGGTTTCGGCCGGATTCCGGCTAAGATTCCGCGAGACGAATAGATGACGCAGCCACAGGCCCCCTTGTCGGATGGTACGCAGGTACTGTGCGCGGCGTTGATCCTGCTGATTCCCTTGGCAGCGGCGGGCTTGGCCCTGACTCATGCGGGAATGGGCCGGTCGCGGAGCGCCGCCCAGGCGATGCTGGGCTCCATGTGCGCGATCGGGGTGGCAACCCTGGCGTACTTCGTTTGCGGGTGGTCCTGGCAAGGACTTGCGGGGGGGCCGTCTCATGTGTTCACGGTGGGCGGCAAAACGTGGAATTGGATCGGGGCGGAGCCGTTCTTTTTTGGCGGCCTTCCGCGCGACGGATCGCGAGGAGCACTGACAGCGTGGCTTCAGGTGTTCAGCGTGGGCATTGCCGCGCTGATCCCGCTGGGGACCGGAAACGGCCGGTGGCGATTGGGAGCTAGTTGCGCATCCACCGCACTTTTGGCCGGTTGGACGTATCCGTTATTCGCACACTGGGTGTGGGGTGGGGGATGGCTGGCTCAACTTGGTGTCAATCAAGGCTGGGGGTGCGGCCCGCTGGACGCGGGCGGCGCGGGCGCCATTCAGTCCGTGGGCGGACTTACGGCTCTTTCGATTGCCTGCATCCTTGGTCCCCGTCATGGAAAGTACACCGCGGACGGCATGCCCGCGGCGATCCCAGGTCACAATGCAATACTGGCACTTTTTGCCTGTTTTCTAACCTGGTTGGGATGGATAGGACTGAATGGGTGCGGCAGCCTGCTCTGGCTCGGGGGTTCCGCGGCCGGCGTAGCGCTGGTGGCGATCAATACGACGCTTTCCGCAGCCGCCGCCGCGCTGGCCGCCGCCGGCATCACGCGGATTCGTTTCGGCAGGCCGGACGCTTCGCTCTGCGCCAACGGTTGGACTGGCGGTCTAGTGGCCAGTAGCGCTGCCTGTGCGTTCGTCAGTCCTGCTTCCGCGGTAATCACAGGCGCGGTTGCGGGCGTTCTGGTCACGTTCTCGGTGGAATGGCTCGACGCCCGGCTGAGAGTGGACGATCCGGCGGGCTCGATCTCTGTACATGCCGTATGCGGCCTATGGGGCCTGCTGGCGCTGGGATTCTTTGCGCGAATTCCGCACGGATTGGTACTGAATGGAACAGAGGCGGGTAATCCGAACCAGTGGCTGGCGCAACTCGCCGGTGTCTTGACCCTGGTGGGATTCGTGTTGCCGATGACCTATTCGTTGAACCGGCTTCTGAATCGGTTCTACCCGCAGCGTGTTTCGGCCGAGGGTGAGGCACATGGTTTGGATCTGTACGAACTGGGCGCCGGAGCCTATCCCGAATTCGTGATCCATCGCGAAGACGTCAGACAAAGATAGACCTTTGGTCCACGCCGAATCGCGCCGCCCGGAGGCGGGCATCCACTCGCTGTAGGCTTGCTCTATGCACATTCGCCTTGATCGCGTCCACCGGGCGGCCGGTGATCCTCGGAGGCTTAGCGCTTGCGTCCATCGGAGCGCTTTTTGCATGGGATGTCTTCCCAAAGTACTTTCCCGCCAGAGTCCGAATGCCCTAACCTGCACGCGGACCGAACGGAAATCTCAATTCGCCCAATCGATTATTTCTATTGGTACTGCAAAAGGCTTCGTACTTAGAATTGAGGGTGGCTGGATTCGAGTAACGCACAAGTGTTCACTGTTGTCCGTTGGCAGTAAATGTATACCGGAGACTTAGAGTGGAGAGGGGGCTCAAAGGACTGCGTGTCAAGTACGCCGGGAAGCTACCTCCTGAAAAACCCGACTCTGTCGATGCACGAAGGTGGGCGATCTTTACTTCGTACTTCTATGAAGGCTTAAGCCTGGGCGGGATCGGTGTGCGCACCGGTCATTCATCTTCTCGCGTCTCTCGCATGCTGTACGAGGTGGACGCGGAACTCGATGCTGCCCTGCACCCTGGAGAGGGAGGGAAGGCCGTCATCCTCGAATCGCCGATCGAAGACCTTGCATTGTCGTCGCGGGCACTGAATGCGATCCATCGTCTCGGGTGCGACACAGTTAAGCAGGTGTTGGCGCTGGATCTATCGACAGTGCGTGGGATCGGGCGTAAGACCAAGGGTGAAGTGTGCGCGGCGCTGCGTAGTTGCGGGCTCCCCCAACCGGAATTGGATGAGCATCGGGACTGTGAGATACGAGGCCTGGAGGGCACTCTGGAACGTATGCACGGCAGAATCAGGCTGGCGCTCGAGGCGGTAGCCAAGGAGGTCGCACTGGTTCAGAGAAGGCTCCGGAAAAGGACGGGCGCACAGGATACGGGTCCGGATGGCGGTGTTACACCGGCCTGACCGGCAGCGCGTATAGCGGCGATCGTACAAGGGAGAAAGGAGATGGTTGCGACCTGCTGCCGACTTGAGGAAATGAAACTGGAACCGGAGATTATCCAGGGATTAGCGCTGGCTGCAATTCTATTCGGATCTGGCATGCTGGCAGCCGCGCTGGCGGTTGGCGGAAGCGTTCCGATGATTGCGCTCGGCCTGATACTGGCCGCCTTGTCGATGGAGCTATTCGGCCTTGCCAAGGCTCGTGACAAAAAATAGCGGCTTCCGGAATTGCCGGCGCCGCGATAGCGTCGCCATGCCCGATGGTGTACAGGCGATCTTTCTTGATGGTTTCCTGACGGTTTCTTCATGCCATCTTTATGCGCCGCCGCTTAAGATTTTGTTCATGAAGATCGTTCGTGAGGGCGTGAGTGCTACCATAAACATTCGGCTAATCGGTATTCGGAACGCAAAAGCAGGGGGGAAGGATTGTGGAAAGCCCTTCTAGCCTGGATGATCCCATCTTCCGCGTGCCGCTTTCCGCTCCGGTGTTACCCATGGCATCATTGCGTCCCGGCGGCCAACTCGGCCACTATCGTATCGAGGAACTGGTAGCCCGCAGTGGAATGGCCTCGATCTATCGCGCGACCGATATGCGCAGCGGCCGCCCGGTCGCAATCAAGGTTCCCCATCCGGATATGGAGGCGGACCCGGTTCTTTTCGACCGTTTTAACCGCGAGATCGAAATCGGCAAACGGCTGGATCATCCCGGGGTCATGAAGGTGCTTGACAGCGGCGAATCCGGCGAGGTCTATATGGTGATGGAGTGGGTGGGTGGCCGCCTGCTTCGACAATTGCCGGTCGAGAGCCGCCGGTTGCCCATCAAGCGGGCGTGCGCCATAACCATAGCGATCTGCGATACCCTGGATTACATCCACCGGAACGGAGTGGTGCACCGCGATCTCAAGCCCGAGAACATCATGATCGACGCTGAAGACCAGATCAAGCTGATCGACTTTGGGATTGCGGGAAAGGCTGGAGCGCGGCGGCTTACCTTCGGCAAGCTGTCGCAGATTGCGGGAACGCCCGATTACATTTCACCGGAGCAGGTCAAGGGCAAACGCGGGGACGGGCGCAGCGACATCTACTCGCTGGGGGTCATCTTGTACGAAATGGTGACTGGAGAGACGCCGTTTTCAGGAACGAATCCGTTCTTGGTCATGAACGACCGGCTGGTAAACAATCCGATACCGCCGCGCGAAGTGAATCCCGAAGTTTCGCCGGAGCTTCAGGAAGTGATTTACCGCGCCCTGGAGCGCGAGCCGCAGGACCGCTACTCAACGGCAAACGAATTCGCATGGGACCTGGAGCATCTGGATCAGATCTCCGTGTCCGATCGCGCGGAGTTGCGCGATTGGAAGCGAAGGCGTACGCCATGGCTCAAACAGGTTCTGTTCTACATTGGGATGGCGCTGATTCCGGTGTTCGTCTTCGGGTTTCTGCTGCTGATTGCGCGGCGGCACTGAGATTGGTTTGGGACCCACCGTATTCAAGAACCGATCAGGTTGTTGACCCAGCGGTTTACTGGATTATTGGGCGGGTTCGTCAGGCGACGTACCGAGAGGACGTCGCTACCGGGTGTCTCACATTCCGGGGCGGGCCAGGAAGGGACTGGAACGCCGTCGTGGGTAATGGGCTGCCTGGAGTCGCTTCCCGGGCACGCTAAAGATAACGTCTGCTTCAGTCGATATGTTCATCGGTGACACTACTCGGCCAGGAGAAAACATGCAGCAAATACGAGCGGAGCGACCACAGGACTCCTCTGTTGTCTGCGCCCCAGAGACGTGCATCCATTGCGGGCAAGAGATCGGCGCACGCCGTCGTGAATGCACTTGCCCAGTATGCACGCAGTCACGTCTGAAGCCCGGAGTTGGGGGGCGACAATTGTCATGCCGCGAGACGCAGGTTGTAGCCCTGGTTCGGCAAGCCAAGGCCAACAAGGAAATCGCCTACGAGCTCAGCCTGACCGAAGGTACGGTGAAGGAGTACCTCGCCAGGATTTACAGGAAGTTGCAGGTGAGGAACCGGACCGAACTTGCCCTCCGTGGGTTTGATCAATCGATAGCCGGACAAGGTCACGCACGCCTCTGGTAGTCGGAACGGGGCCGTTGTGGCGTCCAAAGTGAGACGATACGCCCCGACTCGCCTGCGCGGGGCACGACACTTAGCCAGCGCGTGAGCTGGTCGTCGGCGAAGGTGTGTTTGCAGAAGCTTGGCGAAAACCCCCTTCCGGCTAGCTGAAGGCTAGCTGGGGTCGGTCTCATCTTCATCCTCATCTCCGGGATCGAAAGCGTCGAACAGGCCGGCTTGCGGCTTCGGTGGAACGTAGTCTCGGCCCAAGTCAAGCCGGAGACGGCCATGCGGCCTGCCGTCGGGCCAGGAGCTGGTCTGCGTCCGGGCGGCATTCTGGGCAAGCCAGTCGCATCGGTTGTTGTCCTCGTGGGCCGCATGACCCTTGGTCCAGATCCAGTTCGTTTTGTGGATTCTCACCAACGCGTCCAGTTCCATCCACAGATCGGCGTTGCGCACCGGGTGGTTCTTCTTCCACCAGTGGCGGCGTTTCCAACGGATCACCCACTGCGTGATACCTTGCCGAACGTATTCGGCGTCGGTCGTGATTTCGACTTCGCACGGCTCCTTAAACGCGAGCAACCCCTGGATCGCCGCCATCAGTTCCATGCGATTGTTGGTCGTTTGGGGATCGTAGCCGAACAGTTCCTTCTTCACCGGTCCGAATCGCAGGATGCAGGCCCACCCTCCGGGACCGGGATTACCCAGACACGATCCATCAGTGATCAGGGATACCTTTTTCATCGCCTCAGGCACCATGATGCCAAAGCCTTCCGGTCCTGAGAGGCCGGCTCCGTGCTCGCCCTCAGGCAGGCGTTGTCGGTTGCGAAGCGGCCGACGCCCCCCCAAGCGCTCGTCAGTTTTCCTTCAGCCGAACTCAATTCTTCGGGTTAAGCGGTGGGGCAGTCACGATCTTGGAATCCACTGAAAACTTCCGGTAATTGCTCCATTCGATTTCCTCGTCCAAGGCGATCCTCTTGATCAGGCCGACCCGGCCGCTGCCGGTCAGGAGAAGGCGCTTCGGAAACCAGAGTTCGGAATTCACCTCGGTCTGTTCGAAGGTCATTTTGGAGCCGGAATTGAGACGCGCCAGGAACAGGCCCCAAGAGATCGTATCGGTGGTCTCGGCTTCCACCCGGGCCCATTGGTACGTGGCTTTGTCGATCCACATGCGGCCCCGTAGCTTCAGCAGCATTTTGGCATCGCCGCTTTTGGCTTTGGCACCCGGCCGGGGCGCACCGGAGACCACCCATACGGAACGTCCGTCCACCGTTGTTTCGCCGTCGAGCAGCAGGTCGAACAGTTCAAGTATTTCAGAAAGGAAGGCGAACTCGCGCCGGCGCCGCTTTTCGGCTTCCTCCAGGCGGCGCTGTTTTTCCGCGGGCGTTTCGGAACTCAGCCTCCGAGTCTCCCGATCAAGTCTTTTCTGCTCGCTGCGCTGCTCTTCCGGGCTGAGCGGTTTGCCGTCCCGCTCCAGCGTGCGGCGGTACGGCTGTCCGTCCAGCATCAGTGTTTCCCAGGTTTCCCGTTTCGTGGATACCACTTTGCCGTGGGAATCGAGGTGCTTCTCCGTGGAGTGCGCCTGCCAGGTGTAATCTTTCATGCGCACCCAGTCGAGTTGGTCCCGCGCGATGGAACGGCGCACCAGCTCATGGGGATCCTGCGCCCAAGCCCCCGCCACTGTTAGGAGCAACAGCAGAGCGTGGCAGTCCGGCCTCATATTTGATGATAGCGTGGCGATCAGGGCCTTTCGGCGGACAGGCGCAGTCCAACCGGCGAACGCCACGGTGCCCACCGTGAAGGCTCCGGCATCCCCGGCACGGCGAACAGAAGGCCATTGCTGGTTCCTGCCTGAGTCGTTACCGCGGTGTTGATGTCGTGCACGCGGCGGGATGGGATCGGACTGACGCGGAAGGTCGCCGTGATGATTGTCGAGCTAACTACCACTACGTTGCTCGCGGTGACAACGCTGCCCTGAATCGTAACCGTCGCTGGAGAGGTGAAGTTGGTTCCGTTGAGTGTAACATTCACGATGGCGCCGGGAGGAGCTGCGTTTGGCGTCACCGAGGTCAGCGTAGGCATCGCCGGCATGGGCGCGCTCACGGTGAAAGACTGAGCCGCGCTGGTGCCGGCGCTGGTAACGACGGTGACGCTGTGCACGCCAGTGGAGGCGGTCGGAGCGATGACGATAGTCGCGGCGATTTGGGTAGAACTGACCACCGTGACGTTGATGACGGAGATGCCGATGCCGCCGACCGCGACGGTTGCGCCCGTCTGGAAATTGGAGCCGGCGATGATGACCGGGACGTTCGTGCCCTGAGTTCCGCTGTTCGGAGAGACCGAAATAAGGACGGGCCCCGGCGGCGGTGTGGTGATCGTCACGGTGGCGATGCCGACCGCGGAGGGAGAAACAGTGCTGGCAGCCTGAACTGCTACGGCTCCGCCAGGCGGAGGCACCGCCGGAGCCGTATAGAGCCCGGTGGTGCTGATCAGGCCCACCGTGGAGTTGCCGCCGGGAGCGCCGTTGACGCTCCAGTCGACGGTCTGCGTAATGGCGTTGGCGACGGTGGCGCTGAACTGCATCGTCGTATTGACGGGGACTCTCGCCGCCGAAGGGCTTACGGTGACGAAGACTGTGTTGGACTGTTTCGCCTGGCCGGAATCGGGATCGATCATCAAGGCGGAGACATCAACCGCCTCGAAATCGGAGCCATGGATCAAGCCGAGGTTGTGGAGGTCGTCGTTGTCCCAGCGCGGATCGGGCGCGCCGGAGATGTACCAGGCGGAGCCGTTATCGGCGAGCATCACGCCGTACTTCTTCAGGGCTCTTAGGATGACCTGGTTGGCGGCGGAGAAGCTCGTGATGTCAAACCCAGCTCGCAGGCGGAAGCGAGCACCCATCGGCGGATACTGCGCGCCGGTCAGGCTGGAGGCCAAGTGGCGGGCGGGCCACACAAAGGCGCCCTGCGTCTGCGGAACCGTGAAGCGGATGGCGTGAAGGACCTCGCCTGCGGCGATTTCGTCATAGCGAACCAGGCCGGGCAACACGGGCAGACCGGCAGCGTCGGTGGAGGTCCATCCCGAGGGACGTAAGGCATTGGAGAGCAGATTGAAGATGGCTCCCGACCCGGCGATCCAACTGGCGGGCTGCGGGTAAGCGGCATACAGTTCGTAGAGGATGCAGTTGTCGCTGTCGATCGAAAGAGTGTGACGATCGCCTGTGCTCTGGCTTCCGCCCTCGATGGGAGCATTCAACGGAATGGCATAAGGGCCGGGGTCGCTCTCGCTCATGTAGGTGAAGGTCGCCGGATACTTTGTCTGCGTGCCAGGGACAATCATGTAGGGAATGCCGATGGGAGCTCCATCGTACAGACCGGACCCGAAGTCGGGGTGCAGGGCTTTCGCGGCGCCGATCGTGTTGACCCAGGCAGATGAGCTGGCGGTGACGGGAAGCTGGTCAACCGGAGTATTCCAGATGTTGTCCGCCGGAAAGACTTGGCAGTTGCCGATGGCGGGCGCCTGGGCGGCGGCGGTCGAAACGGCGAACAGAGTGAGCGCAACGGCACACGCGGTTGGTTGCGAGGACCGAACCATGAAGAGACTGGAACTACTGTAACGTATTTGCCGCGCATTCAAAAGAGGACTTCGCGCGGTCCTCGACGTGAATTGCCGGGGCGGCTGAAAAGTCGTGCGGCTTGCCTCTGTCCGTCTGTATAGCTGCTCGAATTGGGCCAACACCGTCGACTGAGTGGGCCAGTCGCTTCCAGGGCTGGACTCCGCTGCCGCTGGTTACTTGATCGGCTTGCTGCTGGCCGGTGGTTGCTCGTCGTGGCCTTTGACCGACCAGTCGCGAGGCTTTTTAACAGAGTCGTAGATCTTGCCGCGTTTCCATTCGTCGTCTTCGAAGATCCAGCGCGCGATTCCAGCGACCTCTTCGGCTCGGGCCCTCGGCACTACCGCGACACCATCGCCGTCAGCGACTATGATGTCGCCGGGCATCACAAGGACGTGCCCTACGGTGATCGGTTGATTGTACGATTCCAGCCAGGTTCGGCCAGGGTTAATGCCCCGCGGAGCCAGGAGAGGATTCTGATAGACGGGAATCCTGGTCATAGACATTTCGTCTACGTCGCGGCAGACCTCGTTGCCGGGCGGCGAGGAACTCGTACCTGTTCGCCATGATGGGCCAACTCCGGCAGCAGAGCGAAATGCTCACAGCGACGACGATCCGCATCATCGGGCGCCCGCTTCGCGCCATGGAAGAGCACCGCCGGTTGATCGAACTGATCGAACAACGGGACTCGAAAGCCGCCGAACAACTGATGGAGTTCCACATTTTGAGCGCGCTCGAGGATATTGTTCGGTCTAGAGCAGGGTCGGCAGGCGAGCATACACACGAAAGCACCCTCCATTTGAAGAAATAGATGGCTTGAACCCCAAGTGGGCACTCGGATGAAAGAATCCGGCTCCGTCTTGCATGCATGGCGGCGCCGTAATACACTATTCCCATGAGAACCCTAACCGTACGGTTGCTTGAACCTCTTGTAGCCGGGATCGAGTTGGAATCGCGCGGGCGCGGGTGCTCGAAGTCCGACATTGTTCGAGAGCGCTTGCAGCGCGCCGCTCCACCGGCAGGGCCCCAGTCCTCGCCGCTGGATGCCATTGCCGATCTCATCGGCTCCGTCGACGGCTTGCCGGCAGACTTGAGCGCGCGCAAGAAGCGATACTTGAAAGCCACCGGCTATGGCCAGAAACGTTCTCGTTGATGCAGGCTTTCTAGTGGCTTTGCTTAGCCACGGCGATTCTCACCACAAGTGGGCGGTGACGCAAGCTCTTAGCTACGCTCCGCCCTGGCGCACCTGCGACGCCGTCCTGTCTGAGGCCTTCCACCTTCTCGGTGCGCGCGGGGCGCCCGGACTCAGCGCGCTGCTTCAACGCCGGGCACTCATTGCCGCCTTCAACATGGACAACGACATGGAGCCAGTGCTCAAGCTCTTGCGGAAATACGCAGACGTGTCCGTGAGCCTCGCCGACGCCTGCCTTGTGCGGATGACTGAAACGCTTCCTGATCCAGTGATTCTCACGACAGATTCCGACTTCCGGATCTATCGGCGGCACAGTCGCCAGATAGTGCCCTGTGTGATGCCATCTTAACCACTCGCTACTCGGCAATCCTCAGGGCACGATGCGGCGCTTCATCTCACCTGCTGTCTACGTCGCCCCGGCCGGCAGCCCGCAGTGAACTGCCGGCTGGTACGTGTTTTCGCTCGATCCAGAGCGTTTCACGGTCCGCATCGCGTCTTCCACAACCACAACGCTTTGGAAGGCATCCGCCCGTGGGTTGCCATGTATCCGCCATTCCCGACGGCGAAAAATACCTCCGCCCGAGCGATCGGGTCGATTCCGTTGACTGTGGCGCGCAGGACGATGTCCTGGCCGCCTTTCATCCGGCGCGCGGGCATACTAAGCCAGCATGCGCCGCACTGTGTCGAGCAGCACCTCCGGCTCCACGGGTTTC
>OCZU010000978.1_pt1 | contig 19216 bp, 16 predicted proteins | sample 1539001 | NCBI WGS metagenome assembly OCZU01 (sample SAMEA3539306, study PRJEB22396) | soil metagenome | biome: tundra; feature: field; material: soil | place: USA | collected 2010-05 | depth 0.15 m | reverse complement strand
TGGCCGCGCCAAGCCCGGGACAGTGCCTGCTCGCGGCGCAGAACGGCGTCAGCCACCGCGAGCGCCTCGCCCAGCTAACCCACGCCACGGTCGTCCCTGTACTGGTCTACGTCAACGCCGAACGCACCGGCCGCGGCTGTGTCCGCGCCCGCATCACCGGCCGCAGCCTGGTCCTGCCGGACGACGCACCCGGGCGGAGCGCGGCGAGCCTGTTCTCCGGCAGCGCGCTGGCCGTAGAGACGGCCGCGGACTTCCGCACCGCGGAGTGGGAGAAACTGCTCAGCAACGTCACCGCCAACCCGCTGACCGCGCTGACCGGGCGGCGCGCCGAGGTGCTGCGCGAACCGCCGGTCGCCGCGCTGGCCATGGACCTGCTCCGGGAGACGGTTGCAGTCGCCCGCGCCGAAGGGGCCAGCCTTCCGGACGACGCGGCACCGGACATGCTCGGCTGGCTGCAGGCACTGCCGCCCGGCGCCACCTCGTCCATGCTGCAAGACCGCCAGGCAGGCCACCGGCTCGAGCACGACGGGCTCCTCGGCCCCACTCCGGGCACGCCAGCCTGTACAACCTGTTCGCCCGCACCGGCGGTCCCGGCCCGGACGGGATCAGCTGCCTGGCCGCCGACGAAGGCACACCGGGCCTGAGCACCGCGCCGCCCGAGGACAAGATGGGACTGCGCGCCTCACCCGTCGCCCAGGTGCTCCTCGATGACGCCCGCATACCGGCCAGCAGGCTCGTCGGCCGCCCCGGCCAGGGCTTCAGATCGCCATGTCCGCACTCGACACCGGCCGCCTCGGCATCGCCGCCTGCGCCACAGGCCTGGCCAGCGCCGCACTGGAACTAGCCACGAGCTACGCCGCCAGCCGACGGCAGTTCGGCAAGCCGGTCGCCGAGTTCCAGCGCACCGGGTTCACGCTCGCCGACATGGCCACTGCCATAGAAGCCGGCCGCGCCCTCTACCGGAGCGCCGCGCGGCGCCGCGACCGCGGCCAGGACGTCACCAAGCTCGCCGCCATGGCCAAGCTCTTCTGCACCGACACCGCCATGACCGTCACCACCAGCGCCGTGCAGATCCTCGGCGCCGTCGGCTACACCACCCGCTACCCCGCCGAACGCTACATGCGCGAAGCCAAGGTCCTGCAGATCTTCGAGGGCACCAACCAGATCCAGCGGCTCATCATCAGCCGCAGGCTCCAAAGCGACCACGCCAAGCAGTAAACATCACCGCCACCGCCCCGCAGCCCTGCTGGCAGGAGCGTGGCATCCAACGCTGCCTCCGTGCGCCGCGGCATCTCGTGGCCGGTCAACGCCCATGGGGCGCCTGGCGGGCCGACGCGAGAATACGCCACCATCCGCCCAAGGGGATGCTTGCGGCGAAGATCAAAGATGCCAGCCAGAATGCCGACGGCGCGGCAGGACAACGACACCTCCCGCTACGTTTCGCCCAGGGCGGCGTCGAGGGCGGCCGCCCGTTCCCGCAGATCGTCTATGGCGAGTGGCTCGGCGATCCCGTAACCGACGCCGGCGACCGCCTCGCGGCTGGCGGCGGTGAAGTGGACAGTGCCGTCATCATCGATTTTCTCGATGCCGTCCCGGCGGGCCATGCTGTCGTTGAATGCGATCGCGTCCTGCTCTGTGAGTCCGGGTGGCAGGTCGAGGGTGACCGCGCCGTTCGCGATCACTACCGGATACCCGCCGGGCAGTCCGCCGGGAGCCGGAGTCGACCAGCGCAAGGACGCTGATCCGGGAAGCAGCGCTTGGAGTACCGGGAGGGCGGCCGCGGCCGTGACGGCGTTATAGCGGAGCCCGGGCGCCAGCGCGGGCGCCCGGAAGGCGAGTTCGTCGTCCCGCTGCCCGTCCTCACCCAGGTAGATGCGGCATCGCGCCTCGGGGTCGGCGGGATATTGCGCCTGCATCGAGGCGTAGACCTGGGAATGGTGCGCGAGTACCCGTATGAGCGGCAGGTCAGCCTCTGGCTCGGCCGCGTGGAGCGCGGCACGGACACGTCGCAGGATCATCCCGGCGTTGCCGAGCCCGAGTGCGGGAGCCAGGCTAAGACGCCGCAGGATCGGCCCTGTCACGTCAGGGAAAGACAGATTTGCGACAGGACCCGCATACCCGGCGTCCCTGGCGGCCCGCATGACGCTGAGGATCACCGGCAGCTGATAAGGCAGGCGCAGGCCGAGGCCCGCGGCGGCGACGGCCCGGGCTGGCGGGTCTTGCCGGCTGGCCAGCGCCCACGGGCTGCGGAGGGCGGCGCACTGCACCACCAGATCGGGCCTGGTCCCGGCGAGCAGTTCGGCGACCGCATCCTGGCGGGTAGCGTCGGCCCGGACGGGCTCGATCAGGCAGTCTGACACGCTGGCGACGGTGGCTGCCACGACGGCGAGCGCTGCGCTGGACCGGCCCGCGAGCACCAGACGACGCACCCGGCCGCTGGTGGCGAGCCCGGCCGCCAGCCGTTCGCCCATATCGCCTGTACCGATGATCAGCACGACGCTCACTAGCCGATCCTAGCCATGGCCACACCGCACGCCGCAATCCACGGGAAGAAGGCCTACGGCACCGGCAAGCCCGTAACGGAATTGTGACTTTCATTGCCGCCGGGGTGCGGTCGCTGGACCGGCAGGAGATTGGTCTCGGCCAGCGCTGCGGTGCGCCGCTCCCCGAAGACTGCCTGGCATGCCTGCTCGCAGGACTTACCGTCATCGGTCGCCGCCGGTGCGCCGCCCAACTGCTGCCAGATACGGACATGACGTAGCGTGACAGGGAAATCGACCGCCCAACGCTCAGGACCGCGCATATCAATATTTGCGCCTCCCGCGAGCGGGCACCACCGCTGCATCGAGTACAGATCAGCCTGTTCGGGGCGGCCCTCAGCGCCACCGCACGGCAACTCACCGGCAGCTGGTCCGGGCCCGGGCTCGCTCTCGATCACGAACGGTCCGGCAGTCACCGGTGTGCCCAGGCGGTCATGACCACTCGGCCGTCCCGATGGACGATCGCTAAGCGGGCACCCGTAGACCCCGCCAAGGCCCGCAACTTTGTGGACGCTCCGCTGGACGCTCCGCGCGATCGGGGCGCTCACCAAAATGGCAAGCCCTATCGCCCGTGGCGGTGCAAGGTGTAGCCGAGCGCGGAGATGATGGGGATCAGCGTGGCTGGCACAAGGTTCGCGGGCACACCGGCGACGCGGGCGAGGTGTCCCGGCTCGTCCTCAACTGCGGTGCCGGGCGTGGCGAGAGCGAGGAAGAACGGTGCCCAGGCGATGGCGGGAAGCAGTGCGGCGATCTTGGTTGCCACTTCACCTTCGTCTGCGTGCTGGCCGGGTCGCCACAGCAGCCACAGGGCTAGTAGCTGCGAGCCGGTCACGCTGCCCCACCCCGCCACGCTGTGGAATCGGGCATGGGGCGGCCAGTCGGGGTTGAACACGTGGCTGTGGTTGAGGTCGGCGCGCCCGGTGCCGGCGATCGTGCCGATAGCCGCCCCGCTGAGAACCAGACGGCTGATCCTCATGTCGGTGTCTGCCTCTCCGATATCCCTGTGTGCACCGAGCGAGGCCCACCCGTCGCTGCGTGCGGTGCCTGGCTGCGAAGGCGTGCGGCGGAGGAGGCCGCTTGGCGGCGTTGCAGCGGGAGGGGTATCAGCGGGAGCACTCGCATGGCGACCCGGTAGGCCCGTCCCGGAAAGACCAGGGGCTTGCCGGCATCGAAGCCGGCGAGCGCTTCGCGGGCGCAGCGCGCCGCGCTGATGCGCAGGAACTGGGGCGGGCCGCCGGTCATGCCCCCGGCTGTGCCGGCGACGGCGTCGAAGTCACTGTCCACAGGACCCGGGCAAACCTGGGTGACGACCACTCCGGTGCCGGCCATATCGGCGCGCAAGGCCTCGCTGAAGCCGTCGACGAAATGCTTGCTGGCCGAGTACGCCGCGGCCGCGGGCATCACCGTCAGCCCTGCTCCCGAGCCCATATTGAGCACGCCGCCCCGGCCCCGTTCCACCATAGACGGCACCAGGAGTGCAGTCAGCTGGGCGACGGCGACCACGTTGGTGCGCAGTATCTGGCGGGTGCGCGTCCAGTCCGTGCCGTCGAACAACGCCTGGTCGCCGATGCCAGCGTTGTTGATCAGGATGTCCACGGCGCCGGCCTGCTCATGCAGCGCGGCCACGCACCGGTCCACGTCGCGCTCGTCGGACAGGTCGACGGGGAGGGCCACCACCTGCAGCCGTGGGTGCGCCGCGATCAGCTCGGCCCGCAGTCCTTCGAGCAGCCCGGCCCGGCGGGCCACAACGACCAGGGTCCCCGCCCGGGCTGCAAGCTGAGCGGCGAACTCACGACCGATGCCCGAAGAAGCACCGGTTATCAGCACAGTACCGCCATCTACTGGAGGACGTACTGTCACGATCGCGGTCCTTCCCCGGGTAGCTGAACGCGAACGAGAATCCGGCGCCGGGCGATCCCGGCAGCCACATCCGCGGGGCCGGGGGTCCCGCCGGCACCAACGGGGGATGTGCGCCCGACGGCCGTAGGGGCGGTGGTCGCGCATGATCGCCGTGAGCGCTTCGGTGATCGATTGGCTGATCGCGAACGCTTCTGCGGTGGCCTGCACCCGCCGCCCCCGCATGCGCACTTCGGCGGGACGCCGCCCTCGCCCTCCCAAGTCCTCCCATATCAGCCAAGTCTGCTGGCAGCTGAGACTGGTGGCAAGTGAGCAAAAACTTGACACTGCTCAAATATGCCGGCACGCTGCTCGCGTGGTCAGCCGATCTTCACCCCAGGTCCTTCCGAGCCGACGCGACCGACGCCGGCAAGAGACGATCGCCGACATGAAGACAGCCGCACGGGCGCAGCTCGCCGAGGGCGGTCCAGCCGGGATCTCCCTGCGGGCCATCGCCCGCCAGCTGGGCATGACGCCCTCCGCTGTGCACTACTACTTCCCAGGCCGCGAAGCACTACTCGACGCCCTCATCGTCGACGGATGGGACTCGCTGGCGATGGCCTTGCGAGCCCGCTACGAGCAGACCCGGCCACTGCCGGCACACGAGCGGTGGATTGCCGTGACCCGCGCCCACCGGGCCTGGGCCCTCGAGCACCCTTCGGAGTACCTGCTGCTCTATGGTCACACCGGACTCCGCGTCACCCCGGGCGGAGACCGCAGTGTCCACAAGGCCATGTCGAAGGTCGTTGCCGTGCTGTTCACGATGATGCGCGACGCCCTCGCCGCCGGGGAGATCGACACCGAAAGGCTCCAGACAGCGACGCCAGCACCCCTTCGCCAGCAGCTCGCCGACTGGCGCGAAACCACCGAGGAGATGGCCGGCCTTCCCGATGGCGCCCTAGTCGCCTGCCTGATCGGATACGCCCAGCTCCACGGCGCCATCACCCTGGAGCTAATCGGGCGCATCCCCCCCTCAGCTCCAGCCCACCGCCCTGTTCGACCTGCAGATGGCCCACGTCTCAGGTTCCCTGAACGCGCCGCCACCTCCTTGGTGACCCAGCAGGCCACCTCGCCGGCACGCCTCGTTGTCACAGAACAGGTCGTGGTCGAGCAGGTCATCCACCGCGCCTTGCATCCCTGCGGATGCCCGCAACCGACAACAGCCGCAGCGCGGCCGAGACGCGGCGCCAGCCGGGAAGGCGGACGCATGGCGCACAGAACACGGTTTCCCCTAGTCAGGCGGCATAGGACGCGCAGCGGCGCCGGCAAGCCCGTTACTGAATTGTGACGCTCCTTAGGGCTGGGGCGCGGTCGCTGGATCGGCAGGAGATTGGCCTTGGCCAGTGCTGCGGTGCGCCGCTCCCCGGGACTCCTGGCATGTCTGCCCGCAAGACCTGCCGTCATAGGTCGCCGCTGGTGCGAGGCTCAACTGCTGACGTCAGATGCGGACATGACGTAGCGTGACGGGAATCGGCCGCCCAACGCTCAGGACCGTGCAGATCTCCGAATATTCACTGCGGCGAACAGGAGAATGCTCATGTGGCGGCTCCCATGCAAGCGCAGCCATCAGCGATCATCACACGGCCTCGTTTGCGCCCAGCGTTTAACACGCGCCAGTGAACCATTGACGCGCAACCTGGCCAGCCGCAGGCAGGCCAGATGGCCCCCTGGCCAGGACCCCTGAGCTGGCCGGCCGATGATGCTCAGCCAGGCGGGGAAGTTCAGCGCGGCCCGGGACGAGGAATACGGACGAGACCGGTGCGTACCGGTCCAGGGGAGCGGCAGCTACCTGGCGACCCGGTACGTTAGGTGGGTAACGCCAGGGGCGTCGACGACCCCGCTCAGCTCCAGCTTGACGTTCCCGGACGCGGGGTCATCCAGCAGGCGCACGCCCGTGCCGAAGATCACTGGGACCACGCTGATGTTGAGTTCGTCGAGCAGCCCGGCGCGCAGGCATTGCTGGACGATGCTTGCTCCCATCAGCACCACATCCTTGCCCGCTGCGGCGACCCTCGCTTCGCCCACGGCGGCCTCGATCCCTGTCGTGACGAACGTGTATGGCGGCTCGCCCGGCGGCACGGTTCCGGGAATGTGATGGGTTACGACGAACAATGGCAGGCCCGCCATCGGTCCCCGGCCGCCCCACGCATCTGACACGTCGTAAGTGCGGCGGCCTGCGATGACCGCGCCGGCACGGCCGACGCCTTCGTCGAAGAACCGCGCACTGGCGGCTGACATGCTGAAGGCAGGGTTGATCTGGCTGGGCGTGTCACCATCGCGCAGCCAGTCGTGCACGCGCGGGTTGTCGATGAATCCGTCCAGCGACATCGAATGAGCCGTGGTGATCAGGGTCATGGCATCCTCCAGGTGAACTGACAGGCCGCAACCGCAGCGGCCGGCTCCGCCTGGACAGACTCTCCGCTGCGCCCAGACTCATCGGGGCCTGCGAAAGAGTTGCCCCAAGGCCCTCAACGGTCCTGTCCTCGCCGGTGTCTGCCCCCGCGCCCTACGGCCTCCCTCGGAGATGGGCTGGGTAGCCCCGTGAAACGTGTACATGTCGACCAAAGGTGCAGCGCGAACGCGGCGCGCAGAGCAACCATTCCGCGCGGCACTTGCCGGCGCCGCTTGAGACCGAGAATCCCGCGCGTAACGGTGGTTCTCGTACTCGCTGCCTATGGCCTTCTTACCGCGCTGCGTGATGACACTCCGGCAGTACTTGATGTGGCCAGGTTCCCTGCCGACGGCAAGAACAGAATGGCGTTGCTGTCAGCTCAAGGGCTGCCGAGCGGCACGGATGCCGGTTTCCGCTGGTCAGACGGCACGGGATGCGCAACGGTGCCGACAAGCCCGTTACTGGACTGTGACTTTCATTGCTGCCGGGGCGCGCTCGCTGGACCGGCAGGAGATTGGCCTTGGCCAGCGCTGCGGTGTGCCGCTCCCCGGAGACTGCCTGGCATGCCGCTGGGTCGTGGAGGCGCTGCACTGGTTCCGCCGCCTGCGCATCTGCTGGGAGCGCCGCGAGGACATCCGCCAGGCGTTCGTTACCCTCGGCTGCGCCATCATCTGCTGGCGACGACTGAAAACCTCACTCTGATTCGAGTCCTTGGAGTGTGTCGGCGCGTTGGGCGTAGTGGCGGGCCTGGGCGTGGTCGCCGAGCGCCTCGTGGCATGTGGCCAGGTTGGCCAGGCATATCAGGATGTGGTCGCGGGCGTCTTGCGGGTGGGTGGGGGCGCGGCGTTCCCAGATCTGAAGCGCGCGCTTCCCGTGGACCACGGCTTGGCCGAATCTGTGGGTGGACGCCAGCGCGATCATGAGGTCGCCGAGGACGGCCGCTAGGCCCTCGTCCCGGGCGTCGCCGCCTTCGAGATGTTCGTGGAGGTTCGCCGCCTCTTCGAGGGTGAGGACGGCCTCGTCCATCCTGTCGGCGGCCACCTGCCATCGGCCGAGGTTGCGCAGGTAGCCTGCGAGCGGCTCGGGCGATGTCGCCGGATCGCGGGCTGCGACCTGCCTTTGCAGGCTCACGGCCTCGTGGGAGCGGCGTAGTGCTTCTGGCAGCTGCCTGAGCGTGGCCAGTTTGATTGCGAGATAGTTCAATCGCCTGGCGAGGCTGGCGTCGTGCTCCTGCGGTTCCAGCCGTGCGAGCTGGTAGGTGACGTCCAGCGCCTCGGTCAGGCAGACGACAGTCGCGCGCAGGCGCCCTGCCTGTTCGTGTCGGCGGGCCTGCTCGTCGAGATCGTCCTGACGGAGCATCAGGTCGGTGACGGGCCGGTGCTCGGGCGGCAGGAACTCGGCGGACAGCACGAGCACCTCGCGCGCGGCGGCCCGCTCCTCGTCGTGGTCCAGACCGCCGGTCTCCAGCAGCCCGCGCAGCGCTCCCAGCAGCGGCTGCCGGAAGCGGCCCGGGTGCCGCCCCTCAAGACCCCGCAGCATCGCCACCGCCCGGCGGAGCGCGTCGCGCGCCTGCTGGGTGCGGCCGGCGTCACGCAGGATCATGCCGTAGTTTGTCACGGTGCGGGCGGCGTCGGGTTCGTACTGATCCGGGTCGGCATCGGCCAGCTGAAGGCGGAGCGAGACCGCGAGCGTGCTGCGGCGCACCGCCTCGTCCAGCTGGCCGACGGCGTGCAGTTGCACGCCCAGGTTGTCCAGCGCGGCGGCCCACTCGGGCAGGAACCGCCCTCCCGTGGTGTGCATGAGGTCCTCATACAGCAGCACCGCCTCGCCCGTGTGCGGAACCGCCTCTCGTGCCTGCCCGGTCTGCCAGAGCCACACGCCGAGGTTCATCAGGGCCGCCGCGAGGGACGGCAGGAGTTCCTGGTCGTGCTGGGCCGCTGCGCGCAGCAGTGTCACGGCCTCCTGTCCGCGCGGGAGAGCGTCGGCGGTGCGCCCGACCTCCGACAGCCGCACGGACAGGTCGTTTACCGCCTCGGCCAGGACCGGGGTGAAACGCTCCTGGTCGCGGGCCACCTGCTCACGGCAGATCGCCACCGCCTGCTGGTTGTACGGCAGCGCCTCGGCGTTGCGGCCGGCCTGCGCCAGCCGCAACGCCAGGTGCTGGCGGCGCCGCACCTGCATGCGCGGGTCGGCATCGGGCGGCAGCGCCTCAAGGGTTCGGCGCGCGAGCAGGACCGCTGCCTCGGCCAGCAGCATGGTCGAGCCGGGTAGCGTGGCATCGGCGCGCTCCGCGTCCTCGGCCGGCATCGGCAGCCCAGGCAGGACGAGGGTCAGCAGGCCGGCGAGCCGCTCGCCGGTGCTCAGGGCGACCTCGATCGCCGGAGCGACCAGCGCTGGGTGCTGCGTGATGAGGCGTTCGGTCACGGCCGCCGCGTCCTTGTGATGGTCCATGGCGCGCGCCAGCACCCCCAGCGGCCGCCGCGCCTGCTCGTCCGTCATGCCCGCCACACACGCGTCCGCCAGCTCCGGGCAGGCTGCGAACTGGTCGGCGACGTGCCGCTCGGCCAGCAGATCCGGCTGGAGTGACCCGAACCAGGACTCCGGGAAGCTGGGGTCGTACAACTGACGCAGCCACCGCGCCGTCTTGCGCCGCACGGCCTCGGCCGAACCCCGAAGGTCCGGCACCGCCGTCAGCAGCGACGCCGCGCCCGCCTCGTCGGATGCGTCCGCCACGCAGGCCAGCGCGACCACGCGCCGGCGGGTCGTAGCGTCCAGCTCGGCCAATCCCGCCGGCTCCGCGCTGCGCTGCCAGTAGACGGCCTCGTGTCGCAGCAGCTCGTCCAGCACTCCCATCTCGACCACCACGCGCACAGGCTCATGCGCGGTATCGCGTGCGCTCAGCAGCGCCACCAGGGCGGCGGCATGCACGACCAGCACCCGCGGCGAAGCCTGGTTCAGGACGATCTCGGCCCGCGGCGGCGGCGTGAGGTCCAGCGCTTGGCCAAAGTCTCGCAGCGCGTCCCGCACCACCTCGTCGAGCGCCGTCCCGTCCCCGAGACCGGTCTCGAGCGCCAGCGGGGGTGCGAGCGCCTCGCGCAGCTGGAACGTGGAGGCCTCCAGCCGATCCCACCACTCGCCGCTGCCGCGGGCCACCAGCAGTACCCGTAGCCGGACGCCGCCCGGTGTCCGGGTGACCGCCTCAAGCATGCGCGGCAGGCCGACAGCCGTCTCGGCGTAGTCCACCACCAGCAGCAGAGGTCGCTGCGCGGCTTCCACGGCGAGGTCGACGATCTCCGCCTCATGATCCTGCCGTACGAACCGGCACTCCCACCCCTGCTTCGTCAGCTCCGCGGCGAATCGCCGCGTCAGCCGGGTCTTGCCGACACCACCGGCACCGACCAGCAGCCGTACCGGCCGACCGTCCCCAGCACACCACGCATGCAGCTCGGCCAACTCCCGCTCGCGCCCGCGGAAGGCCACCACGCCGCGATCCGGGCGCAGCAATGTCGCGGGACTTGACTCCGCGGTCGCCTCAACCCGCCCAGACGCCGCCTCCAGCGCCGCGCGGGCCGCGGCCCGGCCCCGCTGCCCGTCCAGCACAGCCGAGACCAGCGACGGCACGAACGCCGCGGCCACACCCCCCGCACCCGCCGCTGACAACGCCCACCAACGGTCGGCTCCCGCCAATCCGGCCGCTGCGGCGGTGGCCGCCCCCACCACCAGCACCCCCAGCCCGACGACCACACCGCGGATCCCAACCAGCGCCATACCGCCATCATGACGGCCCCCTGCAACCCCGGTGCATCACGCAGGTCAGTGTCCCAGATCACTTAGCCGTCATGCCCGTGCTAGCACACCGGCAGCAGCCGGCAACCGCCACGCGTCCAGCGCAGCCGACCCATCAGATACCACGACTGGCTGATGGCAATGTGGTACGCCGCCTGCGACGCGTCGCCCTGTGCCGGCTGCGGTGACCGCCTGGGGAGAGCGGGCAGCGGACAACTTTCAGCACCCCCAATAACGGCGACCTTGAACCCGTCACCCCCGGACGACCGGAGGAAGGTCACCTCAGCCTGCGGTCCCACCCGCGGCCGGAAGAGGTACCCGATCTCGCCCAGGACCGGCGAGGGCACCAGCACCAGGCCTTCCGCATGCCGCATGCCGCAGGAGGCGGAGGCATGCCTGGCGGGCGTGATCCTAAACGCGTTGCCCGCAGCTAGCAGGACGCCCGCATAGCAGCACCTCAGCGGCCGGGTTCCGGGGCGAGGATCTCTTCCGCGTCCGGCCGGGTCCGGATCGGCCTCAGCTGAGGCGAAGAAGGGCCGCTCTGTTTCCGGGCCGTGATCCCCGGCCGCATGCGCGGATCAGTCCGGGAGCTGGCCGCAGTCCGGCCTCCGGTAGCAGGTTCACCAGGTGGTGCAGCTCCTCACACATCGCGCTCATGCATCCAGGGCAGGCCCGGCAGCCCCCGATGGCGGACGCGCGCAATGCCACGGCCTGGCTGCCCCTCCAGTCAGCTTTCTGCCCAGCCAGGCGGGCAGTAGCCACCCGCCTGTCGCCTACCGGTGGCACAGTTACCGGTTTCCCCTGGTCAGGCGGGCATAGGACGCGCAACGGCGCGGGCAAGTCCACCACGATGCGGGTGATTCTGGCCCTGGACTCAGCCGATCAGGGCCAGGCGCTTGTCGGCGGCCAGCCGTATGCCAGCCTCCGCCGCCCGCTGACGGTGCTCGGCTCGCTGCTGGACGCGGCGGCCCTGCAGCCGAGCCGGTCGGCCCGGGGTCACCTGTTGTGGCTGGCCCACTCCCAGGGCCTGACGGCCCGGCGGGTAGACGAGGTGCTGGAGCAGGCAGGGCTGGCCGGGGTAGCCCGGCGGCGGGCCGGCGGTTTCTCCCTGGGCATGCGGCAGCGGCTGGGCATCGCGGCGGCGCTGCTGGGCGACCCGCCGGCCCTCATGCTGGACGAGCCGTTCAACGGCATGGACCCCGAAGGCATCGTCTGGATGCGCGGGTTCCTCCGCGCGCTGGCCGCCGAAGGCCGCGCGGTGCTGGTCTCCAGCCACCTGATGAGCGAACTCCAGGACACCGCTCATCACCTCATCGTGGTGGGCCGCGGCAAGGTCATCGCGGACACGCGCGTGGCCGACCTGATCGCGGCCGCTTCCGGCGGCCGCGTCACCGTGCGCACCACTACCGGTCCGGAGGCGACCACGGTGCTGACCCACGCGGGGGCCACCGTGATCCCCGCCGGCAGCGGCACTCTGACAATCTCCGGGCTGGCGGCCGAACAGGTCATCGCGCTGCTCGGCGAGGCCAGGGTGCCGTTCTCCGAGGTCTCCGCCCACCGCGCCACCCTGGAACAGGCCTACCTGGAACTCACCAAGGACGCCGTCGAGTACCGCCCGGCGGACATGCTCACCGGCCCGGCCGACGGGCGGGTGGCCTGATGAGCACGCCTAAGATCGCGGCCCGCCCGGCCGGTGCCCGCCAGCGGGCGGAACGGGGGTCCGGGTTCGGCCCGGTGGTGCGCGCGGAGTGGACCAAGTTCCGGACCGTCCGTGGCTGGATCATCGCCATCGTCGTCGGAGCGCTGCTGATGATCGTGTGGGGGCTGCTGGTCGCCAACGGCAACAACGTAACCTGCCAGGCCGGGAGCGGCGCGGCCTGCCTTCCGCACTATCCACTGGGGCCGGGCGGCGAGCCGGTCACCGACAGCTTCTACTTCGTCCACCAGCAGCTTGACGGCAACGGCAGCATCACCGTCCGGGTGACCTCCCTGACCGGCCGCTACGGTTCAGGCAGCGTCGGCTCGTCGCGCAACCCGGAGGCGGGCACGCGGCCCGGGCTCCAGCCCTGGTCGAAGGCTGGAATCATCGTCAAGGCATCCACCAAACAGGGCTCGGCGTACGCGGCGATGATGGTCACCGGCAGCCACGGGGTGCGGATGCAATACGACTACACCCACGACACCCCTGGCCTCGCCGGCGCGATCTCCGCTGCGTCCCCGCGCTGGCTGCGGCTGATCCGGTCCGGCGACACACTGAGCGGCTACGACTCCGCTGATGGCACCCACTGGACGAAGGTCGGTACCGCCCGCCTGACCGGGCTGCCCGCCATCGCTCAGGCCGGCTTGTTCGCCGCCTCGCCCGATTACCAGATCGTGGTATCCCAGTCGCTAGGCGGGGGCACCACTGGCAGCGGGTCGGCCGTGGCCACCGCCGCTTTCGACCATGTCAGCCTGTCGGGCACCCAGGCCGGCGCCGGGTGGCACGGCGGCGTGGTGGGCACCAGTTCCGGCGGCCTCCCGGGAGCGCCCAGCGGGTTCCGGCGCACCGGCAGCGGTTTCACCGTGACCGGGACCGGCGACATCGCGCCCATTACGGCGGTGGATCTCACCACCATCGGGCAGTTCCTGACCGGCGTATTCGTAGCGCTGATCGCGGTGGTCGTCGTGGGGGCGGTGTTCGTCACCGCCGAATACCGGCGCGGCCTGATCCGCATCACGCTGGCCGCCAGCCCGCGGCGCGGCCGGGTACTGGCGGGCAAGGCGATCGTGGCCGGCGCCATCAGCTTCGTGGCCGGACTGGCCGCCGCGGCCGTCGTGGTCCCGGTCACTCTCCGGGTGGCACATGCGAAGGGCGCCTATGTGCTGCCGGCAGGACCGCTGACCGAGCTACGGGTGATAGCCGGCACCGCGGTGCTGCTCGCCGTCGCCGCCGTCCTGACCGTCGCCGTCGGGACCCTGCTGCGGCGCAGCGCCGTCGCGGTCACCACCGGCATCGTGGTGATCGTCCTGCCCTACATCCTCGGGACGGGCGGCCTGCTGCCCGTCGGGGCGGAGCAATGGCTACTGCGGTTCACCCCCGCGGCCGCCTTCGCGATCCAGCAGAGCGCCCCCGCCTACCCGCAGGTCACGGCCAGCTACACGCCGACCGCCGGCTACTTCCCGCTCGCCCCGTGGGCCGGCCTCGCCGTGCTGTGCGGATACGCCGCGCTCGCGCTGGCCCTGGCCTTCTACCTGCTCCGCCGGAGGGACGCATGAGCAACGCGCCGGCCGCGAAGCAGGCAGGCTGGACAGCCGCTCGGCCAGGCGGCCCAGACGGCAGGGGTGATGCCCCGCTCGGGCGGCTGACAGGCCTGAGCGAGGCACTGCACGCGGAGTGGACCAAGCTGCGGACGCTGCCAGGCACACCGTGGCTGGCAGCCGCCATCGTCGCGGCGACCGTGTCCGTGAGCACTGCGGCCGCCTCAGCTGTCAGGTGCCCGTCCGGCAGCTGCGGCGTCGACCCCGCCAAGCTCAGCCTCACCGGGATCGATCTCGGCCAGGCGGTCGCCGCCATCTTCGCCGTGCTGGTGATCAGCAGCGAGTACAGCTCCGGGATGATCCGCATCACCATGACCGCGGTGCCGCGCCGGGTCACCGTGCTCACCGCCAAGGCCACCATCGTCAGTGGCCTTGTGCTCGCGGCCGGGATCATCGCCGTGGCCGGCTCCCTGCTGGCCGGGCACGCCATCCTGCCCGGCCACGGCTTCACCCCGGCGCACGGCTACCCGCCGCTGACGCTGGCTAACGGGCCGGTGCTGCGCGCCGCCACCGGGTCGGTCCTCTACCTGGCGCTGATCGCTCTGCTCAGCCTCGGCATCGCTACCATCATCCGGGATCCCGGGCCGGCCATCGGGGCCGTCCTGGGCCTGCTCTACCTGGCCCCGATCATCGCCGCCGCCGTGCACGGCACCCACTGGCGGGGCGACGTCGAGCGGTACGCGCCGATGACCGCCGGGCTGACCATCCAGGCCACCACCAGCCTGCGCAGCCTGCCGATCAGCCCATGGGCGGGCCTGGGCGTCCTGGCCGCCTGGGCGGCGGGCGCGTTGCTACTCGGCGGGGCGCTCCTCAAGGTGCGTGACGCATGACACGCTGCCCGCCACGGACGGCCATGAGATGAGCGGCGGTCCGACGTGATCTCGCCATCAGCTGAGGCGGGGCAGTCCATGCCCCATGACAACGCGGGCCATCCAGGGTATGGCGGCTGCCCTGCAGCCCCTGCCTGCCCGCCCGCCGTTTCAGGTGCCGCCAGCCACGCGGCAGGACCGACGCCCGCCCGCATGGCGGGACTCGCCGGGCGGCCGTGGCTATCGCTCGGCCTGAGGCCAGCCCGAACTGACAGCAACCGCAAGGAGCACGTGATCACAACGTCAGCAACGGAAAGGACGATCCCACCACCAGGGTCAGGGTGCACTCCAACGTGACGGTAGACCTTCGGCAGTGCACGCACTCCGTGAGCAGCCGAGCGGTCTTGGCACGGCTCAGCGGCTATCAGGCGCACGTTTCTGCGGCGTGCGCCGCTCCGTTCAGGGCTGTCCCCGACATCCGTGACCAGGCACAACAGCGACCGCGAATCCTGGCACGCCGCCGCTGTAAAGCGCGAAATTGAGCCAAGACTGAGCCAGAAAATGAGACAAGCGCCGCTCAGGAGGCGCCAGCCTGTTGACCGCCACAACCGGTGTTTCCGCAGGTCAACGTAGCGGAGGATAGGAGATTCGAACTCCTGAGGGGTTGCCCCCAACACGCTTTCCAAGTCTGCGGGCCTGCGTTCAGCCCGGCCCGCTACGGTCTGCGTCCTGGGCAGGATGGTGTGGCGGCGCCTGGCGAACCTCGCTGAACCGGGCTGAATGAGACCAGAACTGAGACCACGAGCGTTTCTCCAGCCGACTGCCGGGACGGCTGAGGTGTGCCTCTCTGGCGTACCCTGAAGGCGTGGCGTACGAGCGGATCACCATCGACCCGAACCGGATGCGCGGTCTGCCCTGCATCCGGGACACCCGAGTGACCGTGAGTGCCGTCCTGGGTCAGCTCGCGGCCGGGCGCAGTACCGAGGAGATCCTCGCTGATTACCCGTATCTGGAACGGGCTGACATCTTGGCAGCATTGGAGTTCGCCGCCGCAGCGGTGCAGGAACGCGAACTGCCGCTCGCCCAGCCAGCGTAGGGTGCCGTGCGGCTTCTGATTGACGCGAACCTCTCGCCACGGGTCGCGGCGTCGCTAGGCAGCGCAGGATTCGAGGCCATCCACGTCGTCGACGTGGGACTGCTTACCGCCGCTGACGAAGCCATCGTGGCCTATGCCACCGCGAACGAGTTGGTGATCGTCTCGGCCGACACCGATTTTGGCGAACTGCTGGCCGCATCACCCGGGGCAGTGCGCCCGTCGGTGGTCTTGCTCCGGTCTGCGGACCATCTCACCCCCGATCAGCAGGCCGGTTTGCTCGTCGCGAATCTCCCGGCGGTGGCCGACGAATTGAAAACGGGCGCGCTGGTATCGATCGCGCGAGGCCGACTGCGGATACGCTCACTGCCCGTCCGGCCCGCCGAGTGATCTCGGGGCGCGCGCTCCTAATCCGCCATTATGCGCTCCTGGCCCTCACTCCGTGGCCGGGACCTGCGTCCGCTCGCTCTTGGCGAGCGGCGCGATGTGCCGTGGTACTGAGAGCTGGGATGGCGATCGTTTCCTGACCCGCCGCCGACGCTCCAGGTCAGCTGGTGCGGGTCAGTTCCACGTTCCGCAGCCCGACCTGGCCTGGGCCGGTGAGGGTGAGGCCGAACTGGATGAGTTCAGCGTCGCCAGGAACCTGCGCGGTGACCTCATGCCTGGTCCAGTCGTGGCTGCCGGTGACGGCCTGGTGGTGGCCATGGCCACCGTGTTCCAGGGTGACGGTGCGCAGCCACAGCGTGGCGCGGCCCGCCACGTCCTCGGCACATGCCTGGGCGCGCAGGGTCACCGTGGCGCCGCGGTAGTCGCCGGCGGCGAAGGACTGGCCGAGGCCGGCGTTTCCGTAGGGGTGCGGGACCGTGGCGGAGAGAGTCGCGACCCCGTCGGCCGCGGCAGCGGAGTAGTCCTGCCAGTGCGTTCCGGTGACCTCAGCATGGAAGCTGCCGCCGAGCATCCAGTCATCCAGGCCGTCGGCGAAGTCCATGTTCCGCGGCCCGGACTGCCTCCCGGCCGGACGGGCTGCGGCCGACTTCCGGTTCAGGAACGGCCCGAGCAGGTCATCGCCGGTGACCGGGACGGCCAGCCGGTCCATCAGGGCGTCGGCCACCCGGATCGGCGCGGCTGTCACGGTGGCGAGGGCGAGACCCCTTTCCAGGCCCGCGGTGACCTGCTGCGGTCCGGCGGGACTGGTGACCTCGATCTGCGCCGCGAGCACTCCGGGTCCCAGCTCGCCGACGTCCACTCCGGTCACGGTGGCGCCGGCCGCGTGCAGCAGCTTGTTGGTCAGAACCTCGGCGATCATGTCCCTGGGCCGGGGTTCAGGGTTCAGCTGACGCTGGCCAGAGTGCTCACCGGGTGACCGGTCGAGAAGATGCCACAGCGTATGGGCCTCCGATGTGGGAAGCCACAGCGGCAGCGCCCGGTGGCCGGCATCCCGCCCCGGCAGACCCTCACCACTGCCGGCGGACATGCGGCGCCAGACACTGCGAGACGCTCTCGTGGTCGAGTCGAAGGCTACATTTGCCCTGATCAAGGCCCGTTGGAACGCGGAATTCTGGACCAAAACTGAGACCAGCGCCGACCCGCGGCCACGGGGCAGCCGGACACGCGAGACGTATTACCTGGCCAGGATGGCGGAGGATAGGAGATTCGAACTCCTGAGGGGTTGCCCCCAACACGCTTTCCAAGCGTGCGCCCTAGGCCACTAGGCGAATCCTCCGCCGGTCAGCTTACCGGCGGATCCGGGCAGCTGGGTTGCGGGAGGGGCCGGATCGGGGCACGGCCGCGTCCTGTCCGCCGCTAGACTGACGGCAGACCCCTCGCACGGCGCTACCCCGTCAACTCCCCCAGGGCCGGAAGGCAGCAAGGGTACGCGGGCCCTGGCGGGTGTGCGGGGGGTCGCTCCCCTTCCCGGCCCGGCGAGGATGAGGTCATGGCAGGCGACGTGCCCGGCACCGCCCCTCAGGACCAGGCCCCGCCCAGCGGGCCACCAGCGCGGCTCGCGCTGTACCGGAGATACCGGCCGGCCACGTTTGCTGACGTCAAAGGCCAAGATCACGTAACGGAACCGCTCCGCCAGGCCCTTCGCAACGGCCGGGTCAACCACGCGTATCTGTTCAGCGGGCCGAGGGGATGCGGCAAGACGTCCAGCGCCCGGATCCTGGCGCGCTCGCTCAACTGCGCCGAGGGGCCCACTCCCGATCCATGCGGGAAGTGTGAATCCTGTGTCGCGCTCGCCCCCGACGGCCCGGGCAGCCTCGACGTGATCGAGATCGACGCGGCCTCGCACGGCGGCGTCGACGATGCGCGGGACCTCCGCGAGCGGGCCTTCTACTCCCCGGTGTCCGGGCGCTTCAAGATCTACATAATCGACGAAGCTCACATGGTGTCGCGGGAGGGTTTCAACGCGCTGCTCAAGCTCGTCGAGGAACCACCGCCGCACCTCAAGTTCGTATTCGCCACGACCGAGCCGGAAAAAGTCCTCGCCACGATCAGGTCGAGGACCCACCACTATCCGTTCCGCCTGGTGCCGCCCGCGGTCCTCCGGGAACTCCTGGAGGAGATCCTGCGCGCGGAAGGGATCGACTACGAGCCCGCGGTGCTGCCCCTGGTGGTGCGCGCGGGCGCGGGGTCAGCGCGGGACTCGCTGTCAGTCCTCGACCAGCTGCTGGCCGGTTCCGGCGAGGACGGGCTGCGTTACGCCCAGACCGTCGCCCTGCTCGGGTACACCGACGACACCCTGCTTGACGAGGTTACGGATGCGTTCGCGGCGGGAGACGGCGCCGCCGTGTTCCGCGCTGTGGATCGGGTCGTGGAAAGCGGGCACGAACCACGGCGCTTCGCCGGGGATCTGCTCGACCGGTTCCGTGACCTGATCGTGCTCGCGGCCGTCCCCGGTGCGGGCCAGACCGGCCTTCTCGACCTGCCCGCCGACCGGCTGGCCCGGATGACCGAGCAAGCCAGCCAGTTCGGCCAGGCCGAGCTGGCCCGCGCCGCGCAGATCCTCAGCGAGGGCCTCGTCCAGATGCGCGGGGCGACGTCGCCGCGGCTGCTGCTGGAACTCACCTGTGCCCAGATCCTCTTGCCCGGCGCGGGTACTGGGGAGAAGGCGCTGCTGACGCGGCTGGAGCGGCTGGAGCGCAGGCTGGAGGCAGCCGAGTCAGGATCGGCTAGCCCAGGGCGCGCCGGCCCGGGTTACGGCGAGGTGCCTCAGGCGTCGCGTGAGACCCAGGGAACACGTGAGGCCCAGGACCCTCGTGGGTCCCGGAGTCCTCGTGAGTCCCAGGACTCTCGTGAGGCCGGCGAGGCTGATCGGCCGTCTGTGCGCCTCGCGGCGCAGCCCGGTGCCGCGGCGGGGCCAAGGAACGCAGCGGGGCCCGGTGCTGCGGGAGGGCCTGGT
>OCZU010000976.1_pt1 | contig 19233 bp, 15 predicted proteins | sample 1539001 | NCBI WGS metagenome assembly OCZU01 (sample SAMEA3539306, study PRJEB22396) | soil metagenome | biome: tundra; feature: field; material: soil | place: USA | collected 2010-05 | depth 0.15 m | reverse complement strand
TTCCAGAAATCTTCGGCGTGCATCGGCCTCCCGCGCGACAAGGCTGAAATTGAAAATGATTTTCAAAAAAAGTGCAGGAAGGGTGCAAAATTCGCCGCACATACGGCATTTTCGGCTCGGCTTCTTTGATCATCAGATGTTCAAATTTCCGGACTGACTCATTGTGATCCATAGAACCTCATCTCGGAAGATACTCCGGACTGGCCGGGCGAGAGTGAGCACTCTTGCTCAGAAGAACGAGAGGTGCGTTGTTAAGCTCGAATCTCCTAAGAGTTAAAGAATTAAAGAGGAGATGTCCATGCCCCTCAAGATGCACGCTGCCGTTGTTGAGCAATTCGGAAAACCCTTATCGCTTCTGGAATGGGATGTTCCCTCTCCCAGAGCAGGCGAAATCTTGGTGAAAACCGAAGCGTGCGGAGTCTGCCACACCGATCTCCATGCCGCCCATGGCGACTGGCCGGTGAAGCCGACACTCCCGTTCATTCCTGGCCATGAGGCCATCGGTCTGGTGGTCGCCATTGGATCGGGCGTGACCATTGTGAAGGAGGGCGACCGCGTGGGGGTGCCTTGGCTCTACTCGGCGTGTGGTCACTGCGAGTACTGCCTGAAAGGCTGGGAGACGGTGTGCGCTCAGGCGCAGTTCGGCGGCTACACCGCGAACGGTGGTTTTGCCGAATACATCATCGCCGACCCAAATTACGTTGCCCAGGTGCCCGCGGGTCTTACTGCGGCGGAAGCCGCGCCGTTGATCTGCGCTGGAATTACGACCTATAAGGGGATTAAGCAGACCGAGGCACAGCCCGGCGAATGGATCGCTATCTCTGGCGCTGGCGGACTCGGTCACCTGGCCATCCAATATGCGAAGGCCATGGGACTACTCGTCTGCGCAATCGACATCGACGATGGCAAACTGGCCCACGCCACGCGCCTTGGCGCCGATTTCGTGATCAATGCCAAGACTGGAGACCCGGCAGCCGCGGTGAAGAAGGCGACCGACGGCGGAGCTCATGGCGTTCTGATTACGGCCCCTTCGCTTGTCGCATTCAAGCAAGGCGTTGGCATGACCCGGAAGCTTGGTACTTGTGTCTTGGTCGGACTGCCGCCCGGCGAATTCCCAGTTCCGCTCTTCGATGTGGTGGCTAACTGCATAACCATCCGCGGTTCGTTCGTTGGCACGCGCCAGGATATGGCCGAGGCCCTCGCCTTCGGTGTCGGAGGCAAAGTCAAAGCCGATATCGAACTGCAGCCCCTATCTTCGATCAACCAGATCTTCGACCGCCTTGAACACGGCGATGTGCCGTCACGCGTGGTCCTCGACTTCGCGCCAGCTCAAACGAAGAACCAGCCCTCGGAGGTAGATCAGCACTTCGCAACCGCAAGTGCAGGGTAAGCGTTCGACCAACGCACCTGTTCGAGCACTGCCGTCTGTGCGATGAAAACAACCGCAGCAGCCAACCCCACCTAAATTGGACGGGCGTCCCTCGCAGTCGGAGGGACGACCCATACACCAATCAGTTGAGCGTGCGAATCGGCGCGCCATCGGAGGGGCTGTAGACAGGGATGTTGTTCAGGGGCGTATTCGAGACGTAAATGTTCCCGCTCTTACCCACCGAGATCCCCCTCGCATCCGCTTAGCGCCTATCTATCGGCACCACTGCCGAAATTGTCGGCGGGGGACTAATTCCCTTTCAGAGCGTTCTTACCCGGCAGCACGCATCGAATCGCTTCCCGCTCTGAGATTGCACGCGCACCCGCGTTGCTGCTGTTAGTTTTGATAGTTTTCCACACACCAAACCACGCTTTAGACTTGGCTCACTTCCTTTAAGGAAAGCCTCGTCCAAGGTTCCTTTTGGATGGGGCTTTCTTGTTCACCGAAACGGCTCAGAGCTTCAATGAGCCATCGAGGTGCACTACTGAATGGAAGGTAGGTGCGGATTCGCAACCTCGATTCTAATGAACTGAAAGGAATAACCATGGCTTCAAAACAACCGAATATCCTGATCCTCTGGGGCGATGACATCGGCATGACGAACATCAGCCGCTACGGCCTCGGCGTGATCGGCTACCAGACCCCCAATATCGATCGCATGGCGAACGAAGGGGCCACTTTCACCGACTGGTACGGCCAGCAGAGCTGCACCGCCGGACGCGCCGCCTTCATTACCGGGCAGAACCCGATCCGCACCGGCCTGACCAAGGTCGGCGTGCCCGGCGCCAAGGTCGGACTTCAAGCGGAAGACCCGACCATCGCCGAACTTCTCAAGCCGCTCGGTTACGCCACCGGTCAGTTCGGCAAGAACCATCTCGGTGATCGGGACGAATACTTGCCGACCATGCACGGTTTCGACGAATTCTTCGGCAATCTCTATCACCTGAACGCTGAAGAAGAACCGGAATGCTCCGACTATCCCAAGGACCCGCAATTCAACAAGATGTTTGGACCCCGCGGCGTGCTCCACTGCGTGGCTGACGGTAAAGGCGGGCAGACGGTTAAGGACACCGGACCTCTGACCATCAAACGCATGGAAACCATCGATGAGGAAATCACCTCAGGCGCGCTCGACTGGATGGAGAAGCAGGCTAAAGCGGAGAAGCCATTCTTCCTTTGGTACAACTCGACGGCCATGCACTTCAGGACTCACCTCGCGGACAAGAACCGTGGAAAGAGTGGGCAGGACGAGTACAGCGATCGGATGGTCACGCACGACGAGCAAATCGGACAGATGCTCAACAAGCTGGATGAGCTAGGCATCGCCGATAACACCATCGTCATGTATTCCACCGACAACGGTCCCGAGAACGACACTTGGCCCGATGGCGCCAATACGCCGTTTCGCGGCCAGAAAGACACCAACTGGGAGGGCGCCTGGCGCGTACCTGCGATGATTCGTTGGCCCGGCAAGATTAAGGCTGGCTCCGTCCTGAACGGGATCTGCAGCCATCAGGATATGTTGCCGACGTTGCTGGCCGTGGCAGGTGATCCGGATGTAAGCCAGAAGCTCTTAAACGGGTACCAGGTCGGGTCCAAGACCTACAAGGTGCATATCGACGGGTTCAACTTGCTGCCCTACCTGACAGGCGCAGTTAAGGAAAGCCCCAGATCGGCCTTCTTCTACATTAGCGATGACGGCGACGTCATGGCGCTCCGCTACAAAGACTGGAAGTTTGTGTTGGTGGTGCAACGTGCGGAGCAGATGAGGGTCTGGATGGAACCTTTAGTGAAACTGCGCGTGCCGCTAATGTTCAACCTGCGGCGCGATCCGTACGAGCGTGCCGAGTACAACTCCAACATCTTCAATGATTGGATGTTTAGCCGCGCCTTCCTGCTCTACGGAATGCAGGCGATCGTGGCAGCGCAGATCGAGAACTTCGTCAAGTTCCCTCCGCGCCAGAAACCAGCCGCGTTCAACCTGAAACGAGGTGATGCGCCAAATTGCGCCAGCCGGGAGCAAGGCGCAAGCGGCAAAAGAACCGGCAGCCAGCAAAGCGCCAAGTGCAGAGGGCGGCGTTCTGGTCACCAAGTAAGTTAGGTCACAATCGAAAAGGTGGATCGAAAGATCTCCCATTTCGGAAAAGAAGATTAATAGACAGGTTTCCCGGTGGGGCAACGATCCGCCGGGGAATCTGTTGAAACGTGGCACTAGCGAATCGAAGGCGTTGCTGGTCAAAAGGTATACCCGATTGACCAGCACATTTGCGTATTTCTCGGTCATTAGATTCACTCACTTACGGCTCTGCAGAAAACACTTGTGTCGAGAACGACCATACTCCTTGCGGATGACAATTCTTCCGTCCTCGCCCATGTCAGCAAGATGCTTGAAAAAGAGAAAAGCTACAAAGTCGTCGGCGCAATATCCGACGGGGCAACTGTGGTTCGCGAATGCCTCCGGCTCAGGCCCGATGTCGTCCTCTGGATATCTCCATGGGCGTTACTGATGGGCAAAGGAAACGACTCGCACAGCGAACTGAGGGCCAAGCTGCGCATTCCCTAGCGTCTTAAAACTGTGACCAGCAATGATGCTTCTCGTATTCACCGCAGATTACCAAGTGGCTCCATCTAAGCGGCTACCATGTGGTTCCTGATGGCGTACTTGACCAGTTCGGCGGTGCTCTTGGCGCCCAGCACTTCCATCATACGGTACTTGTGATAGGCAACCGTCCGGGTCGACATGTTCAGAACGCCCCCAACTTCCTTCATCACCTTACCCTCGGCCAACAACTGCAGCACTTCCCGCTGCCTCTCGGTCAAGCGCTCATCTTCCTTGACCAACTTCTTGTTTTGCCAGAGGAAGCAATCGATCGCGTCTCGCGACATGCCCGGTGACACGTACGATTTGCCCCGTAACACCTCGCGAACCGCATGCACCAACTCAGCCGCAGCACATGTCTTAAGCAGGTATCCCGAAGCTCCGCGACGGAAGGCTTCCCCGGCCACTTCTGCGTCGGGATTCATAGTCACATAGACCAGCTTGACGGCGGGCAGCATTTCCTTCACTTGCCGCCCCGCGTCCAAGCCATTGAGAATCGGCATGGCGATATCTACGACGATCACGTCCGGCTTCAGTTCGCTGGCGGTACGCACCAGGGCGCGACCGTCGCGCACGGTTCCGACCACGTCAAACTCTGTTTCGAGAAGCCTCTTGCACAACTCGGCCACCAGATTGTGGTCGTCGGCAATCAGAATGCGGGAACGCTTGGTCATTGTCTGGCCCTCTCTCAAAACAGCACGTCGTTATAATAGACATGGCACTGAGGCTCACTGCTCGGCTTCCTTCCGGAGAAATGTGACTCTGCGCAAATTCCGATTTGACTGCGACTGGCACGCCTCCTTCAAACCTGGTTCCGTGATTTCGGTGCTCTTTCCCCAGCTGCACGATCGAAACTGAGAGGCAGGGTAGCGTGGACCGTAGTGCCTTTCTTGGGTTGCGAATCGATTGAGAACGTTCCGTTCAGGAGTTTCACGCGTTCCTCCATGCTGATCAGACCAAGCCCTCGACCTTTCCTTGCCGCTTCAAGTTCAAAGCCTGAGCCGGAGTCGCTAACCATGAGATGAGTTTCATCTGACGTTCCCCACAATTGCACTTCGAATTGTTGCGCCCCGCTATGCTTTGCTGAATTGTGTAACGCTTCTTGCAGAACTCGGAAGAGGCAAAGAGAAATGTCCGGCGACAAAGGGCTAGGCAAATCGTGGGTTTTGAAGTCAATCTCCACTTTCTGCTGCTCTCCGAACTCTTGGCAGAATCCACTCATGGCCGGAACAAGGCCGAGGTGTTCCAGCTTTGGAGAGTGCAATTCGTGCGACAAGGTTTGGACATCCTTCGTTATCTCCAAGGTCTGCTTCCACAGTTCGTCCACGCGGCCGCTAAGGTCAACAGTCTGCTTGGGCAGGTCGTCCTTGAGTTGCTCGATCCCAATTGCCAGCATTGCGAGACGTTGGGTGGTGTCGTCGTGAAGCTCTCTGGCGATCCGGGTACGCTCCCGCTCTTGTGCCTCAATCAACCTGTGGCTCATGCTTGTGAGAGCCTCTTCCGCCCGCCTGCGATCGGTAACATCGACACCGATCCCGATATAGCCAACAAAAGAGCGATCCTGATCAAACCTCGGCACTCCAATGTCGAGAACCCATCGATATTTTCCGTCGTGCCGTCGGAGCCGATACTCCGCTCTGAACTCTTCCCGACGATCAATGGCCTGCAAGAATGTATCCATGCATCTCCGCAAGTCCTCGGGGTGGACCCCCTCCGCCCAGCCGTTCCCGAACTCGAAGTCAATGGATCGCCCGGTAAAATCCAGCCAAGGCTTATTGAAGTAGCTGCGGAGCTTGTCGGTACCTGACATCCAAATAAATACTGGGGCTGTGTCGGCAATTAGGCAGAATCGTTCTTCGCTTTCGCGGGTCTCGCGCAGAACCGCATCCAACATCTTCAGTCCTTCTGTGCGACGACGATCGGTTACGTCACGAATTGCACTGACAACGAAAGTGCCAGCCTCGCTGGTTAAGGGGCTGAGGCTGATTTCCACGGGAACTTCGGTAGCATCTTTACGGAAGGCGAACAAATCCAAGCCCATGCCCATTGGTCGCACGCGTGGATCGCCGAAAAAGTTTTCGTGATGTTGCGGATGCTGGGCGCGAAGCCTTGGGGGAATTAGCGACTCGACTGACCGTCCAATCAACTCCTCACGGACGTGTCCGAAGAGCTTTTCCGCTTGCAAATTGGCAACAACAATTTCTCCTGCTCGATTGACTACCAGCATGGCGTCGGGGGCAGCATCCAGCAGCGATTGGGCACTCACGTCAACCCACTTGGGCGGGTGGACGTTGGCATCAGGCTCGGCGTCATGAGCCTTCGGCAGGAACTTCTTACTTCGACGGCGTGGGCCAGTATTCATAAGTTCCTCTCCATAAACTGGCTCAATCCATCTACTGGCCAGTAGCTCGAAAGGGATACCCGGTGCTGATCGCTGTGGCAGTAAGCGCGGAGTGTTGTGAAGTTTCCGCGTTGCTGACGCTAATCGCCGGCGCGGCGACGAGCGCATTAGGCATCGATCTTCCCGATTCATACGGTTTCTCCTTCACAGAAGCTTCTATCTAGTAAGACGGAAAATAAGGGTCAAAACCGCAACCGAGTGAATAGGAAGCTAAATGAAATGAAGAGTACTGCTCGGGGCAAGACAGCCACCGGTTGCTAGGTTTTTGCTTGTCCAAGGTGTAATGTGTTGAATCTACGGAGGTTTGGATGGCCGCGCCTTTGGCCCACGAGGTCACCCAGTTGCTCAAAGCTTGGACCACGGGGGACGAACAGGCTCTGGAAAAGCTCACCCCTTTGGTCTATGAGCAATTGCACCGCGTGGCGCAGCACTACATGGCTGGACAACGACCCGGCCATGTCCTGCAAACAACTGCTCTTGTCAACGAGGTCTACTTGCAGCTTGTTGACTGCGGACAAATGAATTGGCAGGATCGCGCGCATTTTTTTGCCGTGTCCGCGCAACTGATGCGGCGCATTCTGATCGATTTTGCCCGTTCTCGCGGTTCTCAGAAGAGAGGCGGTGGTGCGCTTCACGTTTCCTTGGACGAGGCGCCGTCGGTGTGCCACGAACCCGATCCGAACCTGGTGGCACTGGATGATGCATTGAAGGCATTGGCCGCCGTGGATGAGCGGAAAAGCAAGGTTGTAGAACTGAGATTCTTTGGCGGATTGAGCATAAAGGAAGCTGCCGAAGTATTGAAAGTTTCGGTCGAAACCGTGCAGCGGGACTGGAGATTGGCAAAAATTTGGCTCCTGAGGGAGTTGAGCGAGGGCAATCAACGTGGAGCCTGAACTCTGGCGTCGAGTCGAGGAGCTGTGTCACCGCGCCTTGGAGCTGGACGACAGCCGCCGCGCTGAATTTCTCGAACACTCTTGTGGGGATGACGCAGTACTTCGACGCGAAGTGGAGTCGCTGCTGGCTCACGAGAAAAAGGCCGAGCATTTCATTGATTCGCCCGCTCTGGAAGTCATGGGCAAACTGGTCGCCAACGAGCAGGCGATAGCCGGGGGCGGAGCGAACCTGATTGGCAGTAAAGTCTCCCGTTATCGCGTGCTGGAGGAACTTGGCAGAGGCGGCATGGGGGTGGTCTATAAGGCTGAGGACACCGAGCTTGGCCGCTTTGTCGCCCTCAAATTTCTGTCTGATGAACTGTCACGCGACCCGCAAGCCCTAGACCGCTTACGCCGTGAGGCGCGGGCGGCTTCCGCTCTCAATCATCCCAACATTTGCACCATCCACGAGATCGGCAAGCACGGTGAGCAGTCTTTCATTGTCATGGAGTTTCTGGACGGCATGACGATGAAGCATCTCATCGCGGAAAAGCCTTTAGATAACGAAACTGTGCTCTCGCTTGCCATTGAGATTGCCGATGCGCTCGATGCCGCGCATTCCCAAGGGATCATCCACCGCGACATCAAGCCCACGAATATTCTTGTGACCAAGCGCGGCCACGCAAAGATTTTGGATTTCGGCCTGGCGAAGGTCGCACCCAAGGCGCCACGCTTGGTCGACGAACGACAAGTGACCACCCCCGGTACGATGCTTGGCACTGTCGCTTACATGTCGCCGGAGCAGGTGCGAGGAAGAGAACTTGACGGCCGTACGGACTTGTTCTCCTTCGGCGCGGTCCTATACGAGATGGCAACCGGGATGTTGCCCTTTCAAGGGGAAACCTCGGGGGTCGTTTTCAGCGCGATTTTGGAACATCACCCTATTCCTCCACTCCGAATCAATCCCGTGATACCACCGAAGCTCGAAGAGATCGTCAACAAGGCATTGGAGAAAGACCGCAACCTGCGCTACCAGCACGCCTCGGAGATGCGAGCCGACCTGCAACGGCTGAAGCGAGACACCGAGACGGGCCGCGTTGCCGTGGCAAGCTCAGGCACGAGGGCGGTGCCAGAAACGCCTGCAGCCGGTCGGGGGAAACTCTCTAGAATCGCGGTTCATATTCTGACCGGCGCGTTGCTCATCGCCTTTCTGATCGGAGGCGGGTTTTACTATCGTTCGCGTCAGCAAAGCAGGCGCCTGACCGACAAAGACACCATCGTTCTCGCCGAGTTCACCAATACCAGCGGGGACGCCATCTTCGACGGGACTTTGCGCCAGGGCCTGGCCTCTCAACTGGAGCAGTCGCCCTTTCTCAGCCTGGTTTCGGATGACGGCATTGCACAGACGCTTACACAGCTGGCTAAGCCAAAGGATGCGCGGCTCACTCATCAGTTGGCCCGCGACGTCTGCCAGCGCGGCGGCAGCAAGGCGACAATCGAAGGAACTATCTCCGGACTTGGGAACCCATATGAGTTGTCATTGAGGGCCGTGGACTGCCATAGCGGAGATGTGCTGGCGGAAATGCGCGAACAGGCCGGTGGCAAGGAGCAGGTGCTCCCAGCGCTTGGCAAAGCGGCAGCGAAAATGCGCGAGAAACTGGGCGAATCGCTGTCCTCGGTACAGATGTATGACGTCCCCGTGGAAAACGTGACCACCGGCTCGCTTGAGGCATTGCAGGCCTACGGAGCGGGCTATCGCGCCATGAACGGAAAGGAAGATTTCCTGGGTGCCATTCCGTTGTTCGAGGAAGCCAAAAGCTTGGATCCAAATTTTGCCATGGCCTACGCGCGGCTGTCGTCGAACTATGGCAACACTGGCCAGACCGCCAAAGCAGCTGAAAACGCCCGCAAGGCCTACGAACTGCGCCAGCGCGTGAGCGATCGGGAGAGGTTCTACATTGAATCTAGTTACGAGCTTCGTATGACGGAAAATTATGAGGCTGCCCGCAAGATCTACGAGACTTGGGCGCAGGCCTACCCGCGCGACGACATTCCGCCGACCAACTTGGGGGTCGTCTACATGCAATTGGGCGACTTAGAGAAGGCGCTCTCACTGGCCCAGCAGAGTTTGAGGATCGCGCCCGACAATGCGATCAGCTATGGGAATGTCCTCTCGGGTTACCTCGGCCTCAACCGCTTCGACGAGGTCAAGGCGACGATCGAGGAAGCCCAGGCTCACAGGCTGGATTTTTCCAATCTTCACTTCGCGTCGTACCACATTGCTTTCCTACAGCAGGATGAGGCGGGGATGGAACGCGAGGCCGCTTACCTGATGAGCCGGCCAGCATCAGAGCCCAGCATGCTGTACCTCGAATCGGAAACGGCGGCCTACCACGGTCAGCTTTCACGAGCGCGGGAATTGGCGAAGCGAGTGATTGACATGCTTGAGCGCTCTGGCCGCAAAGATGCGGCGGGTGGCGTTGAGGCCCAGGCGGCGTTGCGGGAGGCCTTGATCGGTAATCTGGCGTTGGCGAAGCGCCAGGCAGACGACGCTCTCAGCCTCACGGACAACAGATACGTCCAAGCGGTATCCGCGATCGTGTTTGGGCTGACCGGTGATTCTGCGAGAGCCACGCAGATCGCTGACGCTCTGGCAAGCCGCTATCCGGAAAATACCAGCATGCAGTTCCAGTACCTACCCATGATCCGCTGCTCCGTCGCACTGGAGGAAGGGAGCGCGGTTAAGGCGGTGGAAGCCGCCGCCGTGGGCGAGCGCTACGAATTGGGTTCACCAAATTGGATGAATTACGTAAACCTTTACCCGGTTTACCTGCGTGGCCAGGCATACCTGGCGGCACACCAAGCCGCTCCGGCAGCCGCGGCCTTTCAGAAAATTCTGGACCACTCTGGGCGAGTAATGAACGAGCCAATCGGCGCTTTGGCGCATTTGGGCCTCGGCCGCGCTTACGCAATGGCCGGGGACTCCAGCAAGGCAAGGACTGCCTACCAGGATTTTCTTGCGCTGTGGAAAGACGCCGACCCGGACATCCCCATCCTGAAGGAAGCCAAGGCAGAGTACGCGAGGCTGCAGTAGCCCCTCCCTATTGTTTCCGAGTATTTCCAAAATTTCAATGCAGCTCAACGACTCACCCGAGCAGAGAGTTCTTCGCGCTCTCCTCCGATAGATGCAGATTAATACCACGACAATTATGGGCACTCCGTGGTCCAAGCAGTAGGGATGAGTTCTGGGAGGCGGCGGATCGGAAGATCGGCAAGCCCGGGAAGGATCGCTGCCAGATAGTCGCGCACGGAAATTTTCAATCGACGACAGCTTTCCACGACCGAGAGAATCGCCGCAACCTTTGGTCCCGCCTGTGGGCTGCCGATGTGTATCCAGTTCTTCCGCCCGAGTGCCACGGGACGCATTGAATTTTCCGCAAGGTTATTGCTCAGCTCAAGTTCCGGATATTCCAGGAAGCGCGTGAGTTTCTTCCAAAGTGTGAGCGCGTATTGGCAGGCCTTGCTGAGTGCACTGGAGGGCAACGCAACGGACTGTGCTGCCTCGATCTTGCTGCGGATCTCATCCAGGAGAGGTTTGGCTGTTTCCTGACGCAGAGCATGACGCCCAGTGAAACCAATTACTCTGCGGCGAGCTTCGGCGTCGACGGCAAACAGCTCGTCCATCCGCGCCACAATCGGAGTTGCAACCGGGTCTCGCGGATTAAGCTGCACCGCCTCGAAAAACTGTCTTCTAGCATGCGCCCAGCAGGCGGCGTGAACCATTTTCGTCCCGCCGATCTGGTCATAAGCCGCGTATCCGTCGGTTTGCAGAATGCCATCAAACTGTCCCAAAAACCGCTTCGGTCCATCGCGTCCACGGCCTAGACGGAAGTCGAACACAACGGCTCCTCCGGGGCGGCCGTACTGCCACAAATAGGCTTGATGATTTTTTCCTCGGCCCTCACGCATCTGCACATCAACCGGGGTTTCATCGGCCTGTATGTAACTTCCGCCAATCAACTCTCGCCTCATCGCGGCGACCATAGGGATCAGCAACTCGCCCACTTTGAGGACCCAGCCGTCCAGCGTCGCTCGGCTGATTACCAAGCCGATGTCTCTCGCCAGAATCACGCTCTGACGATGCAGGGGCGTGTGGTTGCAATATTTGTTGATGATCGTGTCGATGACGATCCGGTCACTCGCCAGACACTTCTCGATGATCCGTGGCGGCAGTGGGGCCGATACCACTCCAAGTTCTTCGCACGATCGGCAAGCCCGTTTCTCTCGTTTCGTGACCAGCACGAAATACTTCGCTGGCTCGACATCCAGCCGGGAACTCTCCTCGTAGCCGATCACCACGGTTTCTTTGCCGCAGCGCTTGCACACGCGCTGATCCGGCGCGCAAGGAAGAATCCGCTCTACGCGAGGAAGATTCGGAGGCAACTCGCGGCGCCCTGGATGTTTACAGGATGTCTTTGTCGAGCGCCGGGCGGGCGCCTGCTCACTCTCCGCCTGCTCGATCATTTCACTGACGACGGGCTCAAGTTCGAACAATTCCATTTGCGCGTGGGAGAGCTTTTCGCCGCTTGCTCCAAACTTCTCGATCCGCATCAGTCGCAGACGCTCTTCTAGCACACGAATCTTCAGTTGCGAAACTGCAACCTGCTTTTCAGTCGTGCGATGAGTTCCAGATCGGCTGGCGCAGAAGGAATGGGAGCTTCACTCACGATGGGTTACTGATTTAACAGAATCGATCGAAACGTTCAAGCAACTCATGCGGCATGTCCTTCCGGCAGAGCTTTCCGGTACCACCGCTTGCGCTTAGTTTTGGCCAGATCGATCCCGCCTAATAATAAGGAGAGCTCTTCGTGAGTCAGGATGACCTTGCCCTGCGCATCGCCGGATTGCGGCCAGGTGAAGCGCCCTTTCTCTAACCTCTTGGCACAGACCCAGAGTCCGCTCCCATCCCAGACGAGGACCTTCAACCGATTGCGCTGGGCGTTGCAGAACAAGAACAAGTGCCCGCTCAACGGGTCGCACAACAATCGATCGCGGACGAGACCGTACAGCCCCTCGAACCCCTTGCGCATGTCGGTGACTCCGGTGGCTAGATAGATCCGTGTGGCTGGACCCAATCCAAACACGGCTTACACTCGCTCCAGCGCACTCACCAAACGCTCGAAAGTATTCGCATCAAAATCAGGATGTACCTCGATCCGGCGTTCGCCCGACAGCACCACGACCAGCCCACAACTCGCTTCGTGCTGCGTCGGCGATTTCTTGGCGGCCAACTCCACCGGCACCAACCGGCCGACCGAAGAAGCTGCTCTACTCTTCCTATTCCAGCGTTGCTTCTTCAGACGCCGATTCAGCGTGCCGAAGCTCAAACCACGACTACGGCAAAACTCGCTCCGCCGCATACCGCTGCTCATGAATTCCGCCACCAACTGCTGAACTTCCGCTCGGGTACGTCGTTTAGTTGCCGAAACCTTCTGTTCTCCGCTCATCCAGCTACGTAAACACAGAAACTGCTCGTCGAACAGGTGTGTTGGTTAGACACTTACAAGTGCAGGTTCCGCAAGAAGTCTGTGAGGCTCGCTGCCTTTTCGACTGGGAGTTAAGCGAGATTGGAAGGCCAAGTTCCAAACCACTTCGAGCCGACCAATCTCGTGATTCATCGCTTCGCGATACACCGCAGGAGCAACCTCGTGGCGATTTTATGGCCAATCATGGTCCAGTAATTGTTTCCGAGGGTGCTAAGTATCGCAGTTTTTCAATCAGTCACGAGTGAATCGTTCGCTGTTACGGCAGAGGTCCGAGTTCGCGGCCCACGTGCCTACCACCTTTTTTTCAAAGACGTCCTGTGATTTCACTCTGTCCCTCCTCGTAGCCAGTGCTTTTTACCTTAAAAGCGCCACTCTGTGGCAATTGCACCCATGTGAGAAGGCCGTTTGCACTCCTCTCCAACGCCAGTCTGTAGCACACAATGCCCGAGAACCTCCGCCTGGAGCGGGTTTCAGATGCAAGTGATTTAAATATTTATTGGCTCTCGGGAAACTTTTCAGGACTGGCCGGGTTCCAACCTCATAACCATTCGTCGATTCACGCGCACATGACAGGACGAAACTCCGGTGTCACCGAACTCTTGGGCGGGGGTTGGAGCAGTGTTTCCCAACGTCGAAGTACGCCACTTGCACGCAGTCATTGCCTTGGGCGAAGAGCTGAACTTCACGAAGGCCGCCCTCAGATTGCACCTCACCCAATCTGCGCTCAGCAGACAGATCACTGAGATCGAAAAACAGCTTAGATTTCGCCTGTTCACTCGCGATAATCGACGGGTTGTCCGTGTGGAGCTCACCGACGCTGGGCGAGTCTTCGTCGAAGAGGCTCGCTCTTCACTGTTGCATATGGAGCGGGCTTTTCATCTCGCTCGTGCCGCCGATGACGGAGCAGACAACGTTTTGACAATTGGACACTCTCACGAAGCCGAGCAAGCCTGGGTTTCGGACCTTCTTGCAGTTCGTCTCCCCCTGTACCCCAAGCTCGCCATTCGACTGATCAGTCAGTTCTCAATCGAGTTGGTCCGGAGTGTTCTAGCAGGCGAACTGAATCTGGCCTTGGTGACTGCACCGCCGGAGGACTCTCAGATCACGGCCGTCCCATTCGCTCTGATGCCGCTCTATGCTGCTCTTCCAGAGAACCACCCGGCTGTCCAAAAGGAACACCTCGTGCTCCGAGATCTGGCAAAAGATGAGTGGATTCTGTTTGCGCGCCGAGTTCACCCCATCGTTCATGACGCAATCATGGACGCGGCACGACGCGAGGGAATCGCTCCGAAACGCGCGCACGACATTATCACGCCGCAAGAAGCGGTTCACTTGGTATCTGAGCACGTCGGCGTGGCCATCCTCACCAAACCTACGGCCCTTGGCTGTCGCGCTGAAGGTGTAGTGGTAAAGCCTCTTTCTGATGAGTCATTGTGTTTCAAAACGTGTGTGATTATGAGAAAGGACGACGATTCACGATTGGCGAACGAGTTCGCCCGGTCCTTCCTCCGCAGATATGCTTACCAGCGCCGTCCACCAAAGCCAATTGAATTGTCGCCGTCCCCCCGAGTTGTCAGCATTAAAAAGGCAATCCCGTCGCCGCGCCGTTGAGAGGACAGCATCGCCGACGCGGAGCGTACATCTCCCTCCACCTGACTGCCCCTGCCCTCTCGCCGCATGACTTCGCGCCGTCTCCATCACGATCAGCCTCTTTCCGTGACCCACTAACGGACGGGTTCGGAGTCCACCTAACAGCCGCAGGCTAGCGTCAAGGCACTTTCGCAGCATAAACGATGATTCCCTACGGGCTGCCCCTCATTTATTCCACGTTTGCCTGTGACTCCGCGCCTTCAGCGCGGCTGTTTTTGTTGCCTCTCTCGCCCCCGCCGCGGGGTCACTTCAAACGAAAGAGGCAAACATCATGACGACGAAGACTCTCAGCAAATCCGACTTGGCGCAGTTCACCGGTAGCGAAAACTGGTATCGGCACGGGATCAACCGCAACGTTCTCTACACCGACGGCGCGCAGCACATTGCCCAGCACGGTGGGGCGTATTGGCTTCTGGACGAAATCGCGATCATTCAGCCTTACAACAAGGCCGTTGCGGCCGAGGAATTTCAAGTCTGGAAGCTGGCCGTACGTCCCGACCGATCCGCTACGCTTACGTGCGATGATGGCAACGACAACATCGTGTTCACCAAGGAGATCGAGCACACGGATTTTCCGCTGGATGAAGTCACGCTGTACTTTGCCAACAACGTAATCCACTTACCGAGCGAGTACTGAGCCACGTTAAGCCTGCACTGGTGTCCTCGCTGGTTCGGGCTTTTCTATTTCACCTCTCGGCAGTCGATCAATAAAGCCAAGGCACGAGGCGCGTCTTGCTTCATTTCTGACCGAGCTATTCCTGTTGGGAATAGGTGTCGCCCGAGAATTCATTGGACAATTTAAGCAGTCAGAATCAAGTTAGTTAACATGCAGCGGCGGTAGGGGTCGCACCATGTCTGACTTCGCTCGAAGACCAATAGAGCCAACTCGGGCCTTCGGTCCGGTTTCCGCCGGGTCACCCATAGGCTCCGCTGATTTATCGAATGAGAAGCACTACTCGGTTATCGAGATTGCTAAGCTCTGGGCGCTCAGCGAAAAGACCGTTCGAAGGATATTCGAACGGGAACCAGGCGTGATCCACTGGAGCAGGGAAGAGACGGTGCACAAGCGCGGATATCGTACGTTGCGCGTGCCAGAGACTGTTCTTCATCGCGTGCATCGTAAGCTCCGCAAGGCAAGCTGACAGTGGAGTTACTAAGCGTGCTTTTCCACCAGGTGCAGCCCTTGTAGCTGCCAGCTCTTCTCCACCGACGATACTAATTGCTCCTGGCGGGCCTTTACGAACGGAGCATAGTGGCGCTCTGTAGTCTTCACACTAGCGTGTCCCAGCAGTATGGAAACTTGGTCGATGGGAACCCCTGCCAACAGTAGTTCGACGGCAAATGTGTCCCGGAGCATGTGCGGATGGGCCCTCTTGTCAAGTTTTGCCCACTTGAAGAGCCGCTGCAGACTGGCGTGCCAGCAGTTGCTGGCGCGATAATGTAACCCATTTCCCGTCCAGAAGAAGTACCGGGAGTTGCTGTTCGGCAACGTGCGCAAGAGCTCGACTACATGAGGCGGAAGAGGTACGTATACTGGCAGCCCAGTTTTCTGCTGGTAGAGAAATAGACGGTTTCCCGTCAGGCGCGCCCGCTCAAGTGTCACCGCATCATTCAGACGGAGTCCGCCGTAGCGCATGAGAAGCAAGAGACCCCGCACCCGGACCCGGTGTCCGGGGTTGGTGCTCCAATGGGATAGATCGTAGGTTACGTTCACCAAAAGCTGGAACTCTTCTTGCGAAAAATAACCAGTGGGCACCGGTCTGACCTTGATTGGTCCTAATTCTTCGACAGGGTTCTGTTTCAGCCAGCGTTTGCGCACACAATAGGAGAAGAACGAGTGCCAGCGCTCCTGCCGTTTCTGGGCGGTGATGGGTGCGACCTTCCAAGATCGACTCAGCAGGCCGAGCTCATCGTCGCAGAACTCGTCAATGTAGGTGAGGCCCCGACCGTGCGCAAAGCTAACCAGCTCACGCTGCATCAACGAAAATTTGTAGAGCCAGCTATGCGATAGCCGCTGTCCCTGCTTCCTTGCGATGAATGCGTCGAGCGCGTCCTCTACGGTCACGCGTGCCGGCGAGGGGTCGGCCGCCTCCGCGTCCATCAGCCGCGCCTTCTTTTCCGCCTTCTCCCAGGCGCGAGTGCGGGCGCTGACGCGCACGAAGGCGCCTGTCATTTCGATAGTGCCCATGATCCATTTCGGGCAGTGGCAACGTCTGTAATAGGGATCTGACTGCGCGCAAGGAGGGTAGTGACGAGTGTAGACGCTCAACATAAATGCCTCCGGGAGAAGGTGAGCCCGCCGGAAGCATTGTACGATAATTGTACGAAACTAGGTAGCTGCCTGTAACCTATTCAATCTACAGCCTTAAAATTGGTGCGGAAGGGGGGATTTGAACCCCCACGCCTTTCGGCGCCACCCCCTCAAGATGGTGTGTCTGCCAGTTCCACCACTTCCGCACTTTGTAAATTACTTGTAATCAATAGCTTAGCAAGTCCTTCCTGTGAGGGCATTTCCAACTGCACCGGATTTTGCACCGACTTCTTGCACGCGATGCGATCCTCAGGCCGCTGCAAGTCTGCCAGTCGCGCAAACAACTTGTGGACCGCAGCCTCCTGCGGGTGAACGTAGCGCATCGTGGTCTTAATGTTATCGTGTCCGGCGACATACTGCAACGTAAAGGGGTCCGTGTACTCTCCGGCCTCGGTCAGAAAGGTATGACGCAGAGCGTGCAGGCCGGCATCGGGATGAGTCTTGATCTTTTTCCGTATCTGGCCTATCTGTTCCTCCAGCACCCAAGGCCCGAGAGGCTTTGTCGGATCTTGCGGGCTCGTGAAGACATAGTCGCACTGGGAGTCTTTCAGAAGCCGTTCGAGTACTTCCTTCATTTCGTGATCAATCACCAGCTTGCGCTTTCGCGCTCGCCGTTTCAGACCGCGCTTGATTATTAGCTCTCCGCAGATTTTCCCATCTGCACGCTGCTCCGAGTGGAGGCGAACGCAATCCTTCATCAGCTTTAGCATCTCGTTACGACAGATACCGGAGTGCCGCGCCAGAATGGAAGCGGATCGCAAAGGTTCGGCGGAACGCGAAGTCCATTGCGCATACTCCGCCGCGCTGAAGATGTAGTCCGTTTCACGCTCTGCTCCTTCGTCCTTCGTGTACTGTTCAACCGTCGGCACTTTGGCAATCAACTTAAGCTTGAGATGCGCATAACGCAGGGCCTTGCGGAGAGTGGCCAAATAGCGATTAACCGTGGTTTTGCCCACCGGCGTAGGTTTTCCGTCACGCCGTCGCCCCGCGTGCTTCAAAGCCCAAGCTTTGAACGCTTCGATGTGAGCTTCGTCGATCTGGTCGAGCGGGAGATCAGCCCAAGGACCGTAACTGAGCAGCTTCCGATAGCTCTCCTGATAAAACTTAACTGTGCCATGTTGTTCCGCTTTGGCAGTCGCAACCCACTCATCGAAAGTTGTTTGGAACTCCCTTAGCGTAGGAATGCCCTTGGGCGTTTCATCACTCGCGGGAGATTTCCGCTGCGGCTCGGGTTTTTCGAGGCCAGCCGCCTGGCGAACAATGCGAGCCCGCGCCGCACCCGCGATAGCCTCTGCTTCACGCCGGTTTTCGGTCCCAGTCGAGCGGTAGTATTCCTTGCCTCGGTACTGGAATTTGTAGGTTGACCGGCAGGGCCGAGTCCATGAGATTCAAGGCCACGACGAGCGCATCGCCGCTATCGCGAAGGACTACGCAAAATCGCCGGAGAATACGCTGGTGGTTTCTCCTGATAACCGCTCCCGCGCGGAGATCAACGAGCGCGTCCATACGGAGCTGCAGCGGGGTGGCCTCGTCAGCGGCGAGGAGCACCACGTCCGAACTCTGGTCCCGCGTCAGAACCTCACCGGAGCCGACCGAACCTGGGCGGAGCGGTACGAGGTGGGCGACGTGCTGCGCTATTCGCGCGCATCGAAGGAGACCGGCATCGGGAAAGGCGCGTACGCGCAGGTGAAGAGCATCGACGCTTCGAACAACCGGCTGACAGTCGAGCTGCGGGACGGCACGCACCGAACTTACGATCCGCGCAGGCAGCAGGGAGTCTCAGTCTTTCGGGAGGAGATGCGGAATTTTTCAGCGGGCGACCGCATTCAGTGCACCGCGCCGGCCAACGAACTGAAAGTTGCGAACCGCGAGTTGGGGACAATCGAGAGCATCGAGCAGGACGGGCGGCTGCGCTTGAAGATGGACGGTTGCCGCACGATCGAACTCGATCCGCGCAAGCATCCGCATCTCGACCATGGCTATGCAATGACCAGCTACTCCAGCCAGGGACAGACTGCCGACCGTGTCCTCATTCACGTGGACACCGAGTTGGGCGCTAAAGATCTACTCAACAGCCGAATGGCCTATGTCTCCGTCTCGCGTGGACGCTATGACGTGCAGATTTATACGAACAATGCTCAGACGCTCGGGCAAGAACTCAGCCGCGACGTGTCCCATTCGCCCGCGATTCAACAAGAGCCAGGAGCGCACAAGATAGAACCACAAACCACGCACACGAATCAGATCAGTCAGGGTTTCGGTCTAGGTCTGTGATGCAGCATTCCCGAATGACATGCCCCGGATAGCCAGAGCATAGCCGAGGCCCGGCCAGTGTCAAGGCCGCGCTTCGCGCGCCGCGTTCGCGGTCGAAGAGCCTTGACACTGGCCTTTGCGCCTCGGCTTATTATTCAGCTATCCGGGGGAT
>OCZU010000975.1_pt1 | contig 19241 bp, 15 predicted proteins | sample 1539001 | NCBI WGS metagenome assembly OCZU01 (sample SAMEA3539306, study PRJEB22396) | soil metagenome | biome: tundra; feature: field; material: soil | place: USA | collected 2010-05 | depth 0.15 m | reverse complement strand
GTCGCTGGGGTACCAGGACTCGAACCTAGACTAACGGGGCCAGAACCCGTCGGGCTGCCAATTACCCCATACCCCATGGGATCGAGCCCAGCCGGGCTCGGTCGCGCCTGAGCAGTGTAGCCGACCCGCGCCGGGACCTCCAAGCCGGTTGATCCAGACCTGCTCCCCGGCCTGTGGACTGCGATCAGCGGCATACTTGACTGGTCGAACGAGGAGCGCCACAGTGAGCAGTTTGCCGGATCTGGTCGCGCAGCTCTACCGGGCGGACTGGACTCGGCTCAGCCTGGCCGCCACCATCACCTGGCGGCAGGACCGCGCGCTGAGTCAGCAGCTATGGCAGCGCCGGCTGGATCAGCGGTGGCCGCTCAGCCCGGCCAGGCCGCCGATCCGCTGGTCGATCGATGACGATCCGGATGTCGCGGCCGACGACGCGATCGAGCGGCGCATCTTGGTAGCCCCTGGCGGGCGGGCCGACCCGCCTACCAGATCGTTGCCACGCCGCGAGCGCTGGAACTCCAGCGCGGGCACGGCAGGTACCACCTGCTAGACCGGATTGACGTGCTGGTCGACACGGCGCTCGGCATCATCGTCCGCAGCGAGCAAATCTTCGCTGGCCAGACGCTGGAAGTCGCCGAGCTGACAGATCTGGTGATCGACCGCCGAAGATCCACAATCCCCCGCTGGCCCCTGATCCGAGCCTGTTCCGGCCGCCACCAGGCATGTCGGGCGAGTCCGGGCCAGACGACGAGGACGAACCGGTCCGCGGCCGAGCCGCTGGGTGGGCTGCTCGGCCCGGACGCGCTGTGGCAGGCGCTCGGTGAGCGCGACTTCGGCAGCACGCACTGGATTGCCCGCCTTCGGCTGGCGATGCCGGGACGGTACCGGCTCGACTTTCTGACCGGCCGCTGCAGGCCATACCGCGCGATTGCCTGCGATGGAACGCAGAGCACCACCGGCTACAACGACAAAGTGGTGACCGGCCCGGTCACGCAGCCAGAACCGGACATCAGAGCTATCGTCGATCCGGAGCTGGGCATTGCGCTGCGCCAGACCTCCTACCACGGATCGCGACCGGCGACGCGCAGCGAACTGCGGTCCGTGGTTCCCGACCCGGAGACCACCCAAGCCGGGACGAGCGATCCGGCCGAGTTCCGGATCGCACCGGAACCTGGCATGCGGACGGTGACTGGCTGGCTGGAGGAGCGCCAGGCCGACCGCGGCAAGCACGCCGCGCCCAACTAACCCGGCCGCACTAGCGCCAAGTAGAGAACAGCACTGCTAGCTGCGCGAATATGTCATCAAACCAGGCCACTGCCGGGCAATCTCATCTACGCTCGAAGACACAGCCATCGTAGCGATTAAGAAACACCCGGTCCACGCCGTGCTGCTCGTCAGCCTCATGAGGGTGACCCGGATCGGGACCGACCGCCGCGACCAGACGCAGAGCGCTCTGGCGGCGAGCCGCGGAGGCGTCTGCCGAAGGCATAACCGCCAGTCTTAATCGCGGGACGAGGAGAGCAGATGGTAACGACAGCGACTGAGCCGCAGCAGCATCGACCCGAAAGAGACCCGCTGCGGCACCACGTGCACTATCAGCACCGCAAGGGTGCGGGGTCGCCGTACGCCGGGGGCAGCACCTTCATGGAACGCGTCTCAGAGGCCGTGGCGAGCGGAATGGGGACCGTCGCGTTCCTCATCGTCAGCTCTACGGTGATTCTCGCGTGGGTGCTCGCCAACCACGTCATTACGTTCTTGCGCACTTCATGGACCGGGCTGCTCGACGGGAAGGGTTTCGATCCGGCTCCGTTCATCCTGCTGAACCTCGTCTTCTCAGCGGTCGCGTTCTACACCGGTGCGCTGGTCATCATCGCCCAGAAGGCGCAGACCCGGACGGACCAGGCAAACGAACTGGCAGCGGCGAAGCATCGGGATGAGCTCGGCCAGTTTCAGTCGGACCTGCTGCAGAAGAACACCGATCTGACTGAGCAGATCCACACCCTGGCTGAGCAGCTGAGCGCCCTGACCGAGCAAGTCCACGAAGCTACCTGCGGACGTTCATCGGCTCCGTGATGGTGAGTGCGACGCAGCTGGCCGCGTCTCGCCCGGACCGCTGATCACCCGGTCATCGGGCTGGCTCAGTCGCGGTCGGTCACCGGGTTGCGCAGCGTCCCGATCCCGGCGATGGTGACCGATACCTCGTCGCCCTTGTCCATCGGCCCGATTCCGGCTGGCGTCCCGGTGAGCAGCACGTCGCCGGGGAGCAGGGTCATCACCTGGCTGACGAACATGACCAGGGTCGCCGCGTCGTGCAACAGCAGCGATGTGCGCGAGTCCTGCTTGACCTCGCCGTTCAGCCGCGTGGTGAGAGCCAGGTCGGCCGGGTCGACATCTGTCTCGATCCACGGTCCGAGCGGGCAGAACGTATCGAACCCCTTGGCCCTGCTCCACTGACCGTCTCTCGCCTGCAGATCGCGCGCCGTGACGTCGTTGGCGCAGGTGTAGCCGAAGATCACCTCGGCGACCCGGTCAGCGGGCACTTCCCGGCAGAGCCGGCCGATCACGACCGCGAGCTCGCCCTCGTAGTCGACCCGCTCGGACAGCCTGGCCGGCCGGAGGATCGGGTCCCCAGGACCGCAGACCGCTGTCGACGGCTTCAGGAAGATCACTGGCTCGGCGGGCGGTTCGCCACCCATTTCCCGCGCATGGTCAGCGTAGTTGTTCCCGATGCAGATCACCTTGCTTGGCAAGATGGGTGCGAGCAGGCGGACATCACCGACCGCGAAGTGCACGCCAGTCAGCTTGATGTCTTCTTTTTCGCCGCTAAAGGGGTGCCCGGCGAGCTGCACGATGCTGAGCTGGTCGTCGTCGGGGTCGGCCGCGGCCCCGGCAGCACCCTCGGCAGCGCCGCCCCCGTTTACCCCCTCGGCAGCGGCCGGCCCGCCAGCGGGCAGAACAAGCCCGTAACTAACCTCGCCGTCATGGGAAAACCTCGCGATCCGCATGAGCCGAGCGTACCGAGGAGGCAGTCAGCTCAGCGCTACTGCAGGTACCCCTCCACCTCGGACGTCAGCCGGGTGTGCGCCACGCCCGGATCCCCGCCCACGTCGCGCAGAGCGCGGCGCTGCCGTAGCAGGTCCCAGCACTGGTCAAGCGCCTCCTCGGCGGACTTCAGCTGGACGTGCTCCTCCGTGCTGGTGAGCTGCCCGGCGGCCAGCCTGGCGCGCAGCCCGTGCTCAGCCTGGATCAGCTCATCAATGTGCCCGAGGATCTCCTTGTCATTCATCCCCCCACCCTACGGCCGTGGCGCGCCCCTAGATGATCAATTCCACGGGGGGTCGGTGGCCGTAGGCCCAGAGCGAGCGTTTGACGGGCCTGGCCGGACCGGTCGACGTGCCAGATGACGGCGCTCAGGGCGAGCTTGCGCTAGCTCAGCAGGTTCTCGTGGCCCGGCCGGGCCACGATCGGCGGCGCTCATCGGCGGCGTTCCGCGACCTAGCACGGGTTCCAGCCATTTTCGCGCCCGATTAGCGCCTTTTGCCCATATCCAATCCGTGCCAAGTCGCGAGCCGTCACCCGACGCCGACGGCCCGCGCCGGATATGGCCGGTTTATCCGCGTGGCCGAACGAAGACGATGGCCCGCTGTATCGCAAACAGCCGAGTCGATGGCCCGTTGTACTGGTTGGCCGAGGGCGGAGCCGGCCTCGGCTGGCGCAGCGCCGGTGCCTGGGTCCCCGCCAGGCGGCTCATCGGGCCAGAACATCCGCCTCGGCGGTCGCCGGATGCGTCGTCAGCCGCGGCACGGATTACCTTGTCGGTATGCAGCTGACTCGAGAACGGATCGTCGCCGCTGCGGTGGAGCTAGTCGAGCGCGAGGGCGTGACCGCCATCTCGATGCGCCGGATCGCAGCCGAGCTCGGCTGCGCTGTGATGTCGCTCTACAACCATGTGCCGAGCAAAGACGCGCTGCTCGACGGTGTCGCCGAGCACGTCATGTCCGGGATCGAGGTCAGGACCGAGCCAGGCGCCAGCTGGCAGGACCAGGTCCGCGCGCAGGCCAGGGCGTTCCGCCAGATCGCCAGAGCGCACCCGCGCTGCACGATGGTAGTCGTCAGCAGGCCGAGCACGTCGGCTGCCGCGCTCCGGCCGGTCGAGCGCGCTCTTGCGACGCTGACCTGCGCCGGGTTCAGTGGCGCGGACTCGGTCCGGATCGTGCGAGCCTTCATCGCTTATGTCATGGGCTGCCTGCTGCGCGAGGTCGGCATCGCTCCGTCGATGGCGCACCCGGACGAGACGGCCCGGTCCGGCGGCCAGCTCGATCCGGCCGAGTTCCCGCTAATGACGGGACTGTCGGCCGAGCTGGCGCAGCGAGATCACGATGCCGACTTCGAGTTCGGCCTGGATCTGCTGGTCCGGGCGGCCGCCAGACTCCGGCCCGAGTCTTGCGTGCAGCAGTCTTGCGCCCAGCATTGACAGGCGTACAACGTACGTGCTTCAGTCGGTCCGAGACGAACTGCTGAGCTGGAGGGCGCGTTGTCTACCCAGGAGATCTATACCGTCGCGCCGGATCAGCCGGGCTGGGGCGTCCCGATGGCCGGCAGCGCCAGGTTCACCTGGGAGTACGACGAGAGCCGCGCCCGGCTGCTCGCCCTGTACCAGAAGGGCAAGGACAAGCAGTGGGACGCAATCCGGCGGATCGACTGGGACCTTGAGGTGGACCCGCACAACGTGCTCGGCACACCGGATCAGGCGCTGGCTATCTACGGGACCAAGTACTGGGACAAGCTCGGGCCGGAGAACATCAGGGAGCTTCGGCGGCACTCGGCGGCCTGGCAGTTCTCCCAGTTCCTGCATGGCGAGCAGGGCGCGATGATCTGCGCGGCCAGGATCGTGGAGTCGGTGCCCGACCTCGATGCCAAGTTCTACGCGGCCACCCAGACCATGGACGAGGCCAGGCATGCTGAGCTGTACGCCAGGTTCCTGCATACCAAGATCGGGCTGGTCTACCCGATCAACGGCCAGCTACAGTCCCTGCTGCACGACACTCTCAACGACTCCCGCTGGGACATGCCCTACCTCGGCATGCAGGTGCTGATCGAGGGTCTCGCGCTGGCCGCGTTCGGCATTCTCCGCGACATCACGACCCAGCCGCTGCCCAGGCAGATCCTGGCTTACGTGATGCAGGACGAGGCCAGGCATGTGGCGTTCGGCCGGATCGCGCTGCGCGACTACTACAAGCAGCTGAGCGCCGCCGAGCTGGCCGAGCGCGAGGATTTCGTGATCGAGGGCTGCTATCTGATGCGCGACCGGCTGCGCGGCGACGAGATCTGGGACAACTTCGGCATCCCCCGCAGCGAGATCCGCGAGCTGACCGACAACTCCGACTACAACCGGCTGTTCCGCTCGCTGCTGTTCAGCCGGCTGGTCCCGTGCGTCCGGGACATCGGCCTGTGGAGCGAGCGCCTCCAGCAGGCATACGCCGACATGGGCGTCCTGGACTCAGCGGGCGCCGACCTCGAGGCCCTGATGAAGTCCGACGAGGACATCGCCGAGAAACTCGACGCCGAGCGATTCGCCGCCGAGGAAGTCGCCCGCGCCGCCGAAGTAGCAGACGTGATCGCCGCAGGCGCCGCCGAGACCACCGCCCCCACCGTGGTTACATGACCTTGTGGATCCAGCCATGCGGGTCAGGCAGCCGGCCGAACTGGATGCCGAGCAGCTCCTCGCGCAGCCGCATGGTCACCGGCCCCGGCTTGCCGTTGCCGATCGTCCAGCCACCGCTGGACCCCTGGACCTCGCCGACCGGGGTGATCACAGCGGCAGTACCGCAGGCAAAGACCTCGGTAATGTCGCCAGACTGACAGCCCGCCTGCCACTGCTCCACCGAGATCGCGCCTTCGGCTGCCGGTATCCCCAGGTCCGGAGCCAGCGTGAGCAGCGAGTCCCTGGTGATGCCCGGCAGCAGCGACCCAGTCAGGGCCGGAGTCATCAGCCTGGCATCAGCTCCGGAACCGTAGACGAAGACCAGGTTCATCCCGCCCATCTCCTCGACCCAGCGATGCTCCCTGGCATCCAGCCAGACGACCTGGTCGCAGCCGCGGTCGATGGCCTGCTGCTGCCCGGCGAACGCCGCGGCGTAGTTGCCGCCGGTCTTAGCCTCTCCGGTGCCGCCGGGAGCGGCTCTGGTGTAGCCCTGCGCTAGCCAGACCGATACCGCGCGGATTCCGCCCGAGAAGATCATGCCGGACGGCGACGCGATCACCAGGAACTGATACGCAGAGGACGGCCTGCCCACGCCGAGCGCCGGAGTGGTCGCGATCATGAACGGGCGCAGGTACAGGCTCTGCTCGCTGTTGGCAGGCACCCAGTCCCTGTCGTGCGTCACCAGCAGCTCGATTGCGTGCACGAACGCCTCCTCAGGCAGCTCGGGCATCGCCATCCGGACCGCCGACCGACGGAATCGGGCCGCGTTCGCGTCCGGACGGAACATCACGATCGGCCCGGATTCCTGGCGATATGCCTTGAGACCCTCGAAGATCTCCTGGGCGTAGTGCAACACCGCGGTCGCCGGATCGAGCACCAGCGGACCGTACGGCTGCAGCTTGCCGTCATGCCAGCCGCGGTCAGCCGACCAGCGGAGGCTGATCATGTGGTCGGTGAATACCAGGCCGAAGCCGGGTGATTCGAGCATGGCGTCTCGCGCGGCCGCTGGCACCCGGTGGTCGGACGGATGCAGGTCGAACGAGATCTCAGGCGTCGGGCTGGTGGTCATCGCAGAACCTCCCTACAGCACGGGCCGGGCGCCATTGCCCGTCCACGGCGGCCCCGTCGCTGCCGACGGCCCGCACTACCATCTTGGCCACTTACGAGCGCAGATTGCCATGCCGGATAAGCAGGTTCCGGACGGCCGCCTGCATGACGTCCCCGGCCGGTCATCCGGACAGCGACGTCTAGCTGGCTACTCGTTCGGCGATGTCATCGCCTACCTCGGCGGTGCTGCGAGCAGCCCACTGACCCTGCCGCTCCAGCAGGTCCTCGGCAACCGCCTGCTCGATCCTGGCCGCCTCCTGGATCAGGCCGAGGTGCTCGCACAACATGGCGGCCGACAAGATTGCCGCGGTCGGGTCGGCCTTCTGCGTGCCCGCGATGTCCGGCGCACTGCCGTGCACCGGCTCAAAGGTGCTCGGCGCGGTCCGCTCCGGATTGATGCTGGCGCTGGCAGCCAGCCCGAGACCCCCGGCCAGCGCCGCGCCAAGCCCGGTCAGTACATCGCCAAATAGGTTGTCTGTGACGATCACGTCGAACTGTTCCGGCTGGGTGACCAGGTACATCAGCGCAGCGTCCACATGACAGTAGTCGGCGGTGACATCGGGGAAGTCGGCCGCTGTGGCCTCGAAGGTCCGCCGCCACAGGTCGCCCGCGTGCGCCAGCACATTCGTCTTGTGCACGAGGGTCACCTTGCGGCGCGGCCGGGCGGCGGCACGGCCGAACGCGTGCCTGGTGACCCGACCGACCCCGAAAGCCGTGTTAATGCTCTCCTGCATGGCAATCTCGCCCGGCGTACCCTTGCGCAGGATGCCGCCGGCCTCGCTATAGGGCCCCTCTGTCCCCTCACGGACGATCAGGATGTCAAGCGAAGCCGTGCGCAGCCCGGCTAGCGGTGACTCGACGCCGGGGAAGAGCCGGACCGGCCGCAGATTGACGTACTGATCGAACTCGAACCGCATCCGCAGCACCAGGCCGCGCTCAGCGATACCGCTCGGCACGCTCGGATCGCCGACCGCCCCGAGCAGGATGGCGTCGTGGCCAGCCAGCTCGGCAAGCACCGAGTCCGGCAGGATCTCCCCCGTGCGTGCCCAGCGCCGGGCACCAAGGTCGTAGTTAGTGGTCTCGATCGCCGTGTCGGCCACCGTCACCCGGAGTACCTTGATCGCTTCGGCGATCACCTCGGGCCCGATGCCATCGCCACCGATCACCGCAATCCGCAGGGAACGCGTCATGCGCGGATCTTAGCCGGTCAGCTCGCCGGGCTGCAGGCCGGAGCGCCTGCCTGAGCACCAGCAGGCGCGTCAGCGTGGTCAGCTGAGTCGGTGCCAGGCTGGCTGGCCGGTGCCGGGACGGCCATCGGGGACGCCGCCATCGCCTGCACGCCCCGCGCGGTCATCGGCCTGGCCACCAGGAAACCCTGACCGAGATTGCAGCCCATCGCGCGCAGCTGCTCAAGCTGCTCGGGCCGCTCAATCCCCTCGGCGACCACCTCGATGCCCAGGTCGTGACCGACCTGGACGATCGTCCTGGTGAGCAGGGCCAGGATCGGATCGGCGCCTAGCCCGGCGACGAATGAGGGGTCGATCTTGATGATGTCCACGGCTAGCTGACGCAGGTAGGCCAGCGACCCGTAGCCGGTGCCGAAATCATCGATGGCCAGCTTGATTCCCTTGCCACGAAGCCCGGCCAGCTCGCCGATCATCGGCGCGGCGCTGTCGGTCAGCACCCGCTCGGTGACTTCCATGGTCAGTGTCTCTGGCGCCAGGCCAGCCTCGTCGAGCGCCGCAAGCACCGAGCTGGCGAAACCTGGCGCACTGACCTGCCGGACCGAGAAGTTGACTGACAGTCCGATCTGCCAGCCGCTGGCATGCCAGGCCGCAACCGTACGGCAAGCCTCGCGGAGCACCCAGTCCCCCAGCGGGACGATCAGCCCAGACTCCTCGGCCACGCACAGGAATTCCCGCGGCGAGATCGGCTCACTGTCGCGAGACCAGCGCACCAGCGCCTCGACGGCCACCACCCGGGAGGTAACCAGATCAACCACCGGCTGGTACTCGATCGCCAGCTGCTGCTCGCTGATCGCGTGCTGCAGCTCTGCGGTCAGGTCCAGACGGCGCAGCACCTCGTCGTGCATCGCAGGGGCGAAAAGCTCGACCCGGCCACCGCCAGCCTCCTTCGCCCGGGACATGGCGACGTCAGCATTGCTCAGCAGGTGCCCGGCGTTGCTGGCGGAGGCGAGCGCGACTCCGACACTGGCGGTCAGCGAGATCTCCCGGCCTGACGCGCTGAACGGCTCGGCTGCGATCCGGGCAGCCAGCCGCCTGGCCAGGTCGACCACGTCCTGCGGCGTAGCGGAGTCGGTCACCAGAACCGCGAACTCGTCGTCGCCCCACCTGGCCACCGTGGCCTGCGGCGGTGCGTCGGCGCGCAGCCGCCGGCCAGCCTGGGCCAGCAGCAGGTCACCGCCGCCGGGCCCGATCAGATCGTTCACGGCCGTATAACCGTCCAGGTCAACGAGGATCGCGCCGACGACGGTGGGCCGGCCGGCCGAGGCGTCGACCGGGACCGGCTGCGCTAGCCGGGCCGCCTGGTCCGGCTCGTGCTGGCCAGCCAGATCCTTGACCTGCTCTTCGACGAACGCGCGGTTCGGCAGCCCGGTCAGGCCATCATGGAAGGTGAGATGGGTCACCTGGCGGCGCAGCGCGATCCGGTCGCTGACATCACGGGCTGTGATAAGCAGCCTGGCCGGCTCGTTGGCCGGGCCGTAGCGGGACAGCGCGGACTCAACGTGCCGCCATGAGCCGTCGGCGCCCCTGACCCGGCCGGCGAAGGTTCCGGTGGAGCCGGCGCGCAGCACGGAAAGCGCCGCCTGGATCCCGGCCAGCCGGTCCTGCGGATGGATCAGCTCAGCCAGCCGCGCGCCGGTGAGCTGGGCTGGCTGGTAGCCGAAGTCGACGCTGGCCGGGCTGATGTAGGCGATCGATCCGGTCAGGTCACAGACCACCACGACGTCGCTGGTGGTGTCGGCAAGCGCACGGAACATCTGATCGGACTTCTGTGCCGCGCCTGCCACTGCGAAGGACTGCCTGGCCAGCCCGGCCAGCCTGATGACCAGGACGAGGACGACCATAGCCCCGGCGATCGCGAGAGCAGGCGACGCCACCGGACCGCCGCCGAGCGAGAAGCCGGTGACCACCAGGGCGGCGGCGGCCGCAACGGCGAGGGCGGTCAGGGTGGCCGGGCTCGACCAGGACCCATCCGGCCAGTGCGCGCGCATCCGGCGGCGCGTGCTCGGCTCGGCCGACCCATCCGGCACTGGAGCGGCCAGCGCCGCCGGAGCGATGGCTAGCAGGCATAGCCCGGTGATCCAGGCCGCAAGCGCCCCCGCACCTGGCGAGACATCGCTGATCCTGGCTCCCACCGCCAGCGAGTCGCTGATGGTGATGGCGCCAATCGCCAGAATCGGCAGCAGCGTCAGCCGCAGGCTCCGCACCGCGAACGGCAGCAGCATGCCCACCGCGGCCAGGTCCACCAGCGGGCGAATCAGATCGAGCGCGAACGCCGACGCGCCGACATCAGCGCTGAGGTAGTCCCGTCCGAATAGGGTCACCCAGCCGATCACGAACAGCGCGACGACCAGCAGGCAGCTATCCACGACGATCCCCGGCACCAGGCTGGCCGGGACCTGATCGGGTCCGCCGGATGCTCGCTCCGGCTCAGCGAAGCGCGCGGTGAGTGTCGCCGCGCCAATCACCAGCGCGGGCCACGCGGCCAGGCTGATCAGGTCGGCTACCCGCAGCGGCGGCGCGCCACCGATCAGCCCGCCGAAGACTAGTTGTGCGACACCGCCAATCCCCCAGCATGCTGCCGCTACGGCGAACCATCGATAGCCATTCTTAACGGCAGGCTCGGGCTGATCCGACGCACCAAGGAGCCTGATGGCTGCCACGACGGCCACTACCGCCCCGGCTGCCGTCCATGCCAGCAATCCCGGGCTCATGCCGCGCCACCAGACGCTTCCGCCAGCACCACACCTCCCGCGTGTCCCGCTGGTTACCTGCCCGCCCCGCCCGTCATCGCTCGCTCAGCCGACTCAGTCCAGCCAACACAGTTCAGCCTGCTCGGTGTGGCTCAGTCAGCTTGACCAGCCGGTCGCGACGCTGCGAACGAACTGGCACCGTCCAAGAAATTGCCGTGCGACCAGGATCCGGAGGCGCACTCATTGGCGGAGCTGAATTACTTGCGGTGGGCAACTCTCGCTGACTGTACGTGCCCGAGGTCACGCTTCGATTGAGGATAGACGTACGGGCGGCGACAAAGTGCTGAGGGAATGCTCAGTATTCGCCGATGATGACATTAACGAGCGGAGTGTCCGCTCGCCAGCGCAGCACCTGCTCCCGCAAGAACGCGAGCGCCGCGCGGGCGGAGAAGGCAGTCGTGGCAGCGACGTGCGGCGTGATCAGGGCGTTCGGCATGGTCCAGAGTGGGTGCCCGGCCGGCAGCGGCTCGGGGTCGGTCACGTCAAGTGCCGCCAGCAGCCGACCGGTGCTCAGCTCGGCGCACAGGTCATCGGTGACCACCAGGGTGCCGCGGGCCCCGTTGACCAGCAGCGCCCCGTCCTTCATCATGGCCAGGAACCCAGAGTCGACCATTCCGATGGTCTCGCCGGTGACCGGAGCCAGCAAGATCACCACGTCGGCCTGCGGCAGCAGGGCAGGCAGTTCAGTGATCGGGTGCACGCCGTCGCGAGCGGACCTGGCGACTCGCACGATGTGCGCCTCGAAGCCGGTCAGCCGACATTCCACCGCGTGCCCGATCGAGCCGTAGCCGACGATCAGGACGCTGCGCCCGGCCAGCGTTCCGGTGAACTGGTTGGACCAGCGACCGGCGGCCTGTTCGGCCGTGAAGTAGGGAATCTGGCGGATGGCGGCCAGCATGGCGGTCACCACCCACTCTGCCGTGCTCGGGTCGTGCACGCCGCGGGCATTGCACAGCACCGCGTGTTCCGGGACGCGGTGCAACAGCAGGTCGACGCCGGCGGTCAGGGTCTGGACCACCTGGAGGCTGGGCATGCTGGCTAGCGCGGTCAGCGACAGTGGCCGTGGGAACAGCGGCGGCACGTAGAACTCCACGTCGCGGACGGATGGCGGCAGCTCAGCGCCGTCGTCGGGATTCACGACCTCGACGGTGATGCCGTCGATGCCGTCCAGCGCGCCGGCCACCGGCTCAAGCGGAACCCAGACCAGCATGACTACCTCGCTCGCTCGGACTCGGACAGAAGCTCCATGATCACGAACCGCGTGCTCCCCAGCGTGGATTGCTAGGCGTCGCCCGCGCAGCGCTGAAGAATCAGGTCGCGGACGCTGGCGGCGTCGGCCTGGCCGCGGGTCGCCGTCATTACCGCGCCGACCAGCACGCCGGCGGCTGCCGTCTTGCCGTCGCGGATCTTGGCCGCGACGTCAGGATTGGCCGCGATCACCTCGTCAACGGCAGCGGCGAGTACACCGGAGTCAGTAACCACGGCAAGGCGACGCGCTGCCACCACGTCGTCCGGCGACCCTTCGCCTGCCAGCACGCCGTCGAGAACCTGCCTGACCAGCTTGTCGTTGAGCGCGGCTGATGCTTCAAGCTCGACTACGCGGGCTACGTCGCCAGGCGTGATCGGCAGGTCAGCTAGATCGGAGCCAGACTCGTTTGCCCGGCGCAGAAGCTCGCCGAGCCACCACTTGCGAGCCAGGGCCGCCTTCTGGGGCACATCGTCGATTCCGCGTACCAGGTTGACGGTCTGCTCGATGAGATCCAGCGCGCTGGCGTTCGCGATCGACGCCATGTCCTCTGCGGACACGTTCCATTCAATCTGCCGCTGCGAGCTCACTCTCGTCAGCTCAGCCCGGCGGGCGGCTGGGAGCTCCGGCAGCCCGGCCGCGATCTCCTGCACCCATTGCGGTGCCGGGGCGACCGGGACCAGGTCGGGCTCGGGGAAGTACCGGTAGTCCTGCGCCTCTTCCTTACTGCGGCCGGACGTGGTAGTCCCCGATTCCTCGTGGAAGTGCCTGGTCTCCTGGATGATCCGGCCGCCCGCGTCCAGGACCCCGGCCTGCCGCTCGATCTCCGATCGCACTGCCCGCTCAACCGACCGCAGCGAGTTCACGTTCTTGGTCTCGGTCCTGGTCCCCCACTCCGATACGCCGGCCGGCGTCAGCGACGTGTTGACGTCGCAGCGCAGCGAGCCCTCCTCCATCCGCACGTCGGAGACGCCGAGGGTGCGCAGCACGTCCCGCAGCTCGGTGACGTAGGCGTGAGCGACCACCGGAGCGCGTGCGCCTGTGCCGGGGATCGGCCTGGTGACCACTTCGACCAGTGGAATCCCAGCCCGGTTGTAATCCACCAGCGAGTACTCAGCACCGTGAATCCGGCCGGTGACGCCGACGTGCAGCGACTTGCCGGTGTCCTCCTCCAGGTGCACCCGCTCGATGCCGACCCGGACGATTTCCCCGGCCACCTCGACGTCGAGCCAGCCATCCGTGCACAGCGGCTCGTCGTACTGGGAGATCTGGTAATTCTTCGGCATGTCCGGGTAGAAGTAGTTTTTCCTGGCGAACCGGCACCAGGACGCGATCGAGCAGTGCAGCGCCAGTCCGATCCGGATGGCGTACTCGATCGCAACCCGGTTGATAACCGGCAGCGAGCCTGGCAGCCCGAGGCAGACCGGGCAGACGGCCGAGTTGGGCTCGGTGCCAAAGACGGTCGGGCAGCCGCAGAACATCTTCGTCACGGTTCCGAGCTCGACATGTGTCTCCAGCCCGATCACCGGGTCGTACCTGGAGATGGCCGCGTCGAAAGGCACCGGCAGCGCGGCCGCGGTCTTCGTCTCGGTCATCGCCCGGCCTCCTGCACTGCTCCGCCTGCCTGCGCCAGGCCGGTCGCGTCTGCCAGCAGCGGATGACCGCGCCGCTGGTCAAGGGCTGCCTCAATCGCCGCGCCGACCCGGTAGAGCCGGTCGTCGGCCAGAACCGGCGCCATGATCTGCAGGCCGACCGGCAGCCCGTCTTCTGGCGCCAGTCCGCACGGTACCGACATGGCGGCGTTCCCGGCCAGGTTGCCCGGGATGGTGCACAGGTCGGCTAGGTACATCGCCATCGGATCGCTGGCTCGCTCGCCGATGGGGAACGCCGTGGTAGGCGTCGTCGGCGAGATCAGCACGTCCACCTGGTCGAAAGCCATCGCGAAGTCGCGGGCAATCAGCGTCCGGACCTGCTGCGCCTTGCCGTAGTAGGCCTCGTAGTAGCCGCTCGACAGGGCGTAGGTGCCGAGCATGATCCGACGTTTCACCTCCGCGCCGAAACCCGCCGCCCGTGTCATTCTCATCACGTCCTCCGCGCTGGCCGTGCCGTCATCGCCGATCCGCAAGCCATAGCGCATCGCATCGAACCTGGCCAGATTGGACGAGCACTCGCTGGGCGCGATCAGGTAGTAGGCCGGGAGCGCGTACCTGAAGTGCGGGCAGGAAACCTCGACGACCTTGGCGCCGAGCGATTCGAGCAGGTCGACTGACGCACTGAATCTGGCCAGCACGCCCGGTGCGTAGCCGTCACCGCTGAACTCGGTCACCACGCCGATCCGCAGCCCGGCCACGTCGGCGTGCCTGGCTGCGGCGACCACCGGTGGCACCGGCGCGTCCAGCGAGGTTGAGTCACGCGGGTCATGTCCAGACATCACCTCGTGCAGCAGCGCCGCGTCGAGCACCGTCCTGGCCAGTGGTCCCGGGGTGTCCAGCGACGATGCGAAGGCCACCACGCCGTACCTGGACGAGCCACCGTAGGTTGGCTTGACCCCGACCAGTCCGCAGACCGCGGCGGGCTGGCGGATCGAGCCGCCGGTGTCGGTGCCGATACCCAGCGGCGCCTGATACGCGGCGACTGCCGCGGCTGATCCGCCCGAGGACCCACCGGGGACACGGCTCAGGTCCCACGGGTTGTGCGACGGCCCGAATGCGGAGTTCTCGGTGGAGGAGCCCATCGCGAACTCGTCCATGTTGGTCTTGCCCAAGATGATGACGCCGGCCGCCCGGAGCCGAGTAGTGATCGTCGAATCGTACGGCGGCTGCCAGCCGGCCAGGATCGCCGAACCGCACGTGGTCGGCATATCGATGGTGGTGAAGACGTCCTTGAGCGCCAGCGGGACACCGGCCAGCGGGCCAAGCGGCTGGCCGGCCGCCCGGCGGTCATCCACGGCGCGGGCGGCGGCCAGCGCCGACTTGGCGCCCACATGAAGGAAGGCGCGAACCTGAATGTCGGTCTCCGCGATCCGGTCCAGGTGCGCCCTGGTCACTTCAGTCGCTGATGTCTGCCCTGCGGCTATCGCCGCGGCTATCTGGGCCGCGGTGAGTGTGGTCAGCTCGGTCTCGGCGGTCATCGTCAGTCCTCCGCCAGGATCCGCGGCACCCGGAAGCGGTCCTGCTCGGCCGCTGGCGCCTGGGCGAGCGCGGCGTTGGCACCAAGCGGGGCGACGACGACGTCGTCCCGAAACACATTGACTAGCTCGGCGGCGTGCGTGGTGGGCGGAATACCGACCGCTGCCACCTCCTGCACCCGGGCGACCGCACCGATGATCACATCGAGCTGTCCAGCGAAATGATCAAGCTCGTCGTCGGTCAGCGCGAGCCGGGATAGGTCGGCCAGATGGGCAACCTGGTCGCGGGTAATGGACATGCACGTCATCCTAGAGGCCGCGCGATGCCCCGCCGAGCCGATTGGCAGCCACGCGATCGGCTCACCGGCCGCAGGCGCCCGGCTGGGCGCCCCGCGTCAGCAGCCACGCGCGGAGGCGGCCAGCTCAGGATCGTGCGCGGCGTCCGGCAGATGCCCGTTGACACTGACGGTCAGCTCAGCAGCCCCAATGGCCCCAGCGGCCGCAGTGGGCTCCTCTGTGCCCGGCGCGTAGCGCTCGGTCAGCCAGGTCGTGGCCAGCAGTGCGTTCATCGGCCTGCCGATGTACCAGCCTTGTGCACCGTCACAGCCGATCGCCCGCAATGCGAGCGCCGCGGCCTCGGTCTCGACGCCTTCGCCGATCGACCGGATGCCGAGCGTACTGGCCAGGTTGACCAGCGACTTGAGGGCCACGATCTTGTCCGGGCTGTCGCACACCCCGCCCACAAGCGCCGGATCGAGCTTGACCTCGCTCACTCCCAGCCGGGTGAGCAAGGCCAGCGATGAGTGCCCAGTGCCGAAGTCATCCAGGCTCACTCCGACGCCCAGGTCCGTCAGCGCCTTCACTGTGCCAGCCGTCTGCTCGGACTTACCGGCCACGACGTGCTCGTTGACGTCCAGCCGCAGCGCGGCCGGCGGCAGCCCATGCCGCTGCAGCGCCTGGCTTACCAGGTCAGCCAGGCGGGCGCTGAGCAGATCCCTGGCCGGGACATTGACCGAGACCTCGACGCACAGCCCGTCGGCCCACCACTGCGCCGCCTGTGCCAGCGCCTTGTCGATCACCTGGTCGGTCAGCTCGCTCATCAGGTACGACTGCTCGGCAAGACCGACGAACTCGGCCGCGGTCAGCAGTCCCCGCTGTGGATGCCGCCAGCGCGCCAGTGCCTCCATCCCGATGACCTGCTCACCAGCGAGCAGTACCTTCGGCTGGTAATACAGCTCGACCTCACCGCGATGAAGTGCCCGGCGCAGATCGCCGACAAGCGCCAGCCGGTCCGCGGAGTTGCGGTCGGCGGCCGCCGCATACCGCTCGATCCCGCTGCGCCGCTCCTTTGCCAGGTACATGGCAACGTCGGCGCGCTGCATCAGCTGGTCGAAGCCGCTCGCGTCGTCGGGGTAGATCGCGATTCCGACGCTGGCCTGGATATCGAATGTCATCGTCTCCAGCCGGACCGGCTCGGACAGCGCGGCGCGCAGCCGAGAGGCGACCTCCCGCGCCGCTGTCACTTCTCTGACGCTGGGAAGCAGGACGGCGAACTCATCGCCGCCCAGCCGAGCCACTACGTCGCCAGGCCGGACACTCTGCTTCAGCCGTTTCGCCACGATCTGCAGCAGCCGGTCGCCGACCGCGTGGCCCAGGGTGTCATTGACCTCCTTGAGCCCGGAGGACCGGTCAAGGTCGAGCAGCAGGAATCCGGCCCTGGTCCCGGTCGCGGCAGCGTGGGTCAGCGCCTCCTCGCTCCGCCGGGTCAGCAGCTTGCGGTTGCACAAGCCGGTTAGCTCGTCGTGATGGGACTGGTGCTCCCGCTGCACGGACGTCGCGGCGTTGAGATAGATGGCCGCGAGCGGGAGGGCGAACAGCCCGACCAGGCGCGCGGATCCAGTGTTCATCGCCAGCGTCACCAGCGGTGCGGCGGCGAACAGCACCAGATGGGAAAACGCCTGGTAGCGCAGGTTCGCGCGGACCACGGTCCTGATCGAGATGCGCGAGTTCAGCGCGATCGCGGTGGCCACCAGGCAGAAGTTCACGACGAAGTAGGCCAGGCCGGCCAGCAGCACATACCCGAGCTGCGCCCCGGTTGGCGTCCACGGATGGAGGGGCGAATGCCGGATCCCGGCCGCCGCCAGCGCCAGGCCAGCCGCGCCCAGGCTGATGCTGAGCTGCGCGGCGTTAAAGGCGGTCCGGTGCAGCGAATTGCGCTTGGTCAGGCCGACCGTGACGATCGCGATCGCCCGGAGCAGAACGGCGATCGGAAATCCCCAGAACAGCAGGGTGGCGAAGCTGATCGTGATCGACGCGGCCGGGGACTCCGGCCCGGACTTACCTGGCGTGACGATCCGCCAGACCTCGCCAGCCATGATCATCAGCGCGATCAGCCAGAACAGCGGATGACCCGTGACGTCGGTCAGCTCGCGCAGGTTGGCCGCAGCGACTGCCAGCACGACCACGCCAGCTGCTGTGACCAGCGTCATGTCTATCCACAGCGGGGAACCAGGGCGCGGACTGATATTCCGCGTGTCGTTAGGGTCCTTCATGACGTCCTCACGGGCCAGCCGGATCGGGGGGGTGACCGGTACGTGACTGACTCTGGATGCAGCGTACTTGCAAAACCATACTTGGCGCAGCCAAACGCACACTATCTGTTACTAGTGGGCTCCCAGTTGTTAAATGATCGCACTGCGTAGTCAACGCCGCTTCGGACCCGTCTCGGCGCCAGGAGCGACTTCCGGCGCGGCGTCCGCTGAGGTCGGGCCAGCCGTCGCTGCCGCGGCCTCCGCTCCCTCCGCCAGCAGGATCTGCAGGCCAGCATCGTCCAGCACGGGAACCCCGAGCGCCGCGGCCTTGTCCAGCTTGGTGCCGGGGTTGTCTCCGGCCACTACGAAGCTGGTCTTCTTGGAGACCGAGCCGGACACCTTGCCGCCGCGCTCTTTGACCGCCTCGGCCACCTCATCCCTGGTCAGTCCGGTCAGCGTGCCGGTGAGCACGACCGTGACCCCGGCCAGCGGCCCGGTCCGGCGACCCGTCGCAGGACCGGCCACCGGCCCGCTTCCGGTGAAGGCCGGATCATGCAGCAGCACTCCCGCGGCTCGCCACTTCGCCACGATCGCCCGGTGCCAGTCCACGCCAAACCATTCCTGTACCGACCTGGCGATGGTCGGGCCGACATCCTCGACCAGGATCAACTGCTCGGCGGCGGCCGCGGAAATCGCGTCAAGCGATCCGAAGGCGGCCGCAAGCGCTCGGGACGCGGTGGGCCCGACATGCCGGATGGAAAGCGCGACCAGAATCCGCCACAGTGGCCTGCTGCGGGCCTCGTCCAGGTTGCGCAGCAGCTTGCCGGCGTTGGCGGTCAGGACGCCGCCGATCGTCACGAAGAACGGGCACTGCGCCAGCTGCTCGGCGCTGAGCGAGAACAGGTCGCCCTCGTCGGCCACCAGGCCTGCGTCCAGCAGCGCTGCCGAGGCCTCATAGCCGAGCACCTCGATGTCCAGCGCGCCCCGGCTAGCCAGGTGAAACAGCCGCTCACGCAGCTGAGCCTGGCAGGACCTGGTGTTCGGGCAGCGCCAGTCGACCTCGCGCTCCTCGCGGGCCAGCGCGGTTCCGCAGGCCGGGCAGTTGGCCGGGAACTCGAAGGCGCGTTCCTCCCCGGTGCGCAGATCGGTCACCGGGCCGACTACCTCGGGAATCACGTCCCCGGCTTTGCGCAGCACGACCATGTCGCCGATCATGACGCCTTTGCGAATGACCTCGTCCTCGTTGTGCAGGGTGGCGTTCTCGACCGTGGAGCCGCTCACCTTGACCGGCGTCATGACCGCGTACGGCGTCACCCGGCCGGTCCGGCCCACGTTGACCCGGATGTCGACCAGCCTGGTGGTGACCTCTTCCGGCGGGTACTTGTAGGCGATCGCCCAGCGCGGCGCGCGGCTGGTCGCGCCTAGTGCCTGCTGCGCCTCGATCGGGTCGAGCTTGACCACTACTCCGTCGATCTCATACGGCGGGTCATGCCGGTGCTCGGCGTAGTGGCCGATGTACTCCCTTACCCCGT
>OCZU010000974.1_pt1 | contig 19249 bp, 14 predicted proteins | sample 1539001 | NCBI WGS metagenome assembly OCZU01 (sample SAMEA3539306, study PRJEB22396) | soil metagenome | biome: tundra; feature: field; material: soil | place: USA | collected 2010-05 | depth 0.15 m | reverse complement strand
CGGCAGCTACGACGGGGGCTAACATTTACCTGGCAACGATAGAGTTGGTGAAACCGTGAAACAGTCAGCGCCGGCATCGTTCCTTTGCCTCGCGCTGCTGTCCTGCGTTGCGCTCGCGGCCCGCGCGATGGCTACCGATAACTCGCGATAACGTGCCGCCGCAACATTTGACGGTACAGTGTCAATGTTCCCAGGGATTGATGCCCACGCAGGCGCGCGGGGCAGTGGCGGAGAGGGCAGGGGAGCAGTCGCCACTGCTCAGGAAACAAGCTAACCAAATCGATACCATGATCGTCTACAATTGTGCACAATCGAGGCATATGGCCAAACCCACCGATCTGGTCCAAGGGACCCTGGACCTGCTGATCCTTAAGACGATCTCGCTCGAACCCAAGCACGGCTGGGCGATCGCCAAGCGCATCCAGCAGGTTTCACGAGAGGCCCTCCAGGTGCAGCAGGGTTCGCTCTACCCGGCCCTGCACCGCTTGGAGCAGCAGGGCTGGATCAAAGCTGAGCGGCGGTCAACCGAGACTGGCCGAATGGCGAAGTTCTACTCCCTCACCGGCGCCGGGCGCGCCCAAATGAAGAAGGAACTGGCAACCTGGAGCCGGCTCTCGGCCGCGATCAACCTGGTGGTGCAAGAGGTTTAAGGTGCGAGCCCTCCGCAAAGTCCGTCTCCGACTCCGCTCACTGTTCCACCGCAGCGCCGTGGAATGCGAGCTTGACGCCGAACTTCGCTTTCATATCGAACGGCAGATCGAAGAGAACCTGGTCTCCGGCATGGCGCCCGGCGAAGCCTGTAGGGCTGCGTTGCGAGCGGTCGGAGGCCTTACCCAGTATCAGGAGGAATGTCGAGACATGCGCCGTGTAAAACTTATCGAGAATTTCGTGCAGGACCTGCGTTTCGGTCTCCGCACCCAACGCCAGGCTCGGGCCTTTACGGCGGTCGCCATTCTCACCCTGGCCCTGGGGATCGGAGCGAACACGGCTATCTTTTCGGTGGTGCGCGCCGCCTTGCTCCGCCCGTTGCCGTATGCCCAACCGGACCGCCTCATCACCGTCGGCGAAGTGCGAGGCGAGGAAGAATTGTCCCAGGCGCTAAGCCCGGAGTCCTGGAACGCCTCTTACCCGGATTACCTCGACTGGCGGAAACAGTCGAAGGCCTTTGAATCGCTGGCCGGTTTCACAGGCGATGGTTTCACCTTGCGCGGCGCTGGTGAACCGGAAACCGTCAGCGCCGTCCAGGCCACCACCAATTTTTTCTCCACGCTGGGCGTCAAACCGTTCCTCGGACGCGATTTCCGGGCCGGCGAAGACGTCGCGGCCGGTCCCCTTGCCGCCATCCTCACGCATAGTTACTGGAGAAGCCGGTTCGGCGGAGATCCGCGGGTCGTCGGCCGCTCCATCCAACTGGACTCCAATAACGTCACTATCGTCGGTGTTCTTCCGGCGGGGTTTGAATTCGCGCCGCGAGGGAACGCTCAGCTCTGGGTACCCCTGCATATCACTGGAGATCTGGTCACCAGGCGCAGCCTGCGCTGGCTGAGCGTCATCGGACGGCTGGCCCGCGGCGCAACTCCCGCGCAAGCCCGGGCGGAGATGAACCTGATCACTGCGCGGCTGGCCGCCGCGTACCCTGCCCAGAACGGCGCGGTCCGCATGGCCACGGCTCCGCTGCGCGATCGCATCGTCGGACAGATCGGGCCCCTGCTTCTGGTGCTTTTCGGCGCTGTGGCATTTGTGCTGCTGATTGCCTGCGCCAATGTCGCGAATCTACTGATGGCTCGCGCGACGCGCCGCAGGAAGGAATTCGCCGTGCGCATCGCCCTGGGTGCGGGCCGCGGCCGGTTAGCTTCGCAACTCCTGGCCGAAAGCCTGATCATCGCGTCTGGCGGCGCCGCGCTGGGTCTGTTGATCGCGCAGTTCGGAACGCGGCTGCTCATCGCCGCGATACCACAGGCGGTGCTCGATTCGATGCCATTCCTCCGCGACGCCCACGCGGATCCCATGGTGCTGGCCTTTCTGTTCGCCACCATGATCTTGACCGGAGTTGCATTCGGCCTGGCGCCCGCCTTCGAGGTCTTCAACCGCCATGTGGGAACGACGCTCAAGGACGAAAGCCGGGGGACCTCGGGGGGAGTTCGCACGCGGCTGCGCCATGCGCTCGTGATCGCGGAAATCGCCTTCTCGCTCGTGCTCCTGGTGGGCGCCGGCTTGATGCTGAAGAGCCTCACGGCGCTCCTCGACCACAATCCCGGCTTCGACACTCGTCGGCTGCTCACGTTCTCGGTATTTCTGCCGCCGGTTCGCTATCCCAAGGATCCCGACATCGTCCGCTTCGACCGGGATTTCATGGATCGCATGCGCGTCCTGCCGGGCTTCGTGGGAGTCGCTTCCACCAGCGTGGTTCCGCTCACGGGCGGCGGCAATACGATCCGTTTCGCGATTGAAGGCCATCCCACGGCCACGGGACAGGAGAACGAATGCGATATCCGCGATGTTTCCGCCGGATACTTTTCCATGATGGGAATTCCACTGGTGGCGGGCCGCTTCTTTAACGATGCCGACGATACCCCGGCCGGGCCCATGCGCGTCATCGTCAACCAGGCCTGGGTGAAACGAAATCTTCCGGGTGAGGATCCCATCGGAAAACGCATTAAATTCACATATTCACCCACGGAACCCTACCGCCAAATCGCCGGCGTGGTGGGGGATATCGCGGAAGCCGGTCTGGACAGCGCCGGTGAACCCATGCTTTTCGCGCCGTTCCGCCAGGACGCAGGCCGGTTTATCACTTACATGGTGCGCACGGCGGGAGATCCAGGCCGCGCGATCGGCGCCGCCCGCGCCGCCTTACGGAATGCCGATCCAGAACTGATTACGATCCTTCCCATTACCATGGACCAGATCATCGCTCAGTCGCCCTCCGTGTTTCTCCGCCGCTACCCGTCCTTTCTGATCGGAAGCTTCGCCGGGCTGGCGCTGATTCTGGCGATGGTCGGGCTGTATGGCCTGATTTCTTATTCGGTTTCGCAGCGCACACGCGAGTTAGGCATTCGGATGGCTCTGGGCGCGCAACCGGGCGACGTGGTGCGCCTGGTGTTAGGGGAGGGAGCGCGCCTGATCACCATTGGCGTCGGAGTTGGCGTGTTCGCGGCGCTGACGCTGACACAACTCATGCGCAGCCTGCTTTTTGGCGTCAGCGCCGTAGACCCCCTGACTTTCGCCGGCGTCGCTCTCCTCCTGACGCTGGGGCCACTGCGGCGTGTTACATTCCCGCCAGACGCGCCATGCGCACGGATCCCATAATTGCTTTGCGCTATGAGTAGCTCATGGTCCTTCGGACCACAACGAAGGATGAAAGTGTGTGTCGGTGCGACCACAGTTTAACCGATATCACCGCGCGGACATTCAGGCTGCGCGATAGCTAGCGATATTAGTAATTAAGGGCCGTGGTAGAAAGCTCGACTGTCTGACAACTCTTCGCGCCGCGTCGCAAGGAGCCGTGTCCGATGCCTCAAAAAACACGCCGTCACATCGCAACACACTCCAATACTTCGTGGCTGCGTTCGTGTAGCCGAGCCTTGATTGAGGTATTTTCAATTCGGCTCAGTTTTACTCGGCCCTCAACGCCTGCGCGGGATCAGTCGAGGCCGCGCGTTGCGCCGGAATCAGGCCGGCCACAGATGCGGCCAGGGCCAGCGTCAGAATCGATGTTACCAACACGCCGTAATCCATACCCTTAACGTCATAGAGCTGCGACGCGACGAACCGCACGCAGAGCAGCGACGCGGGAATGCCGATCAGCAGGCCCAGCGCGGTCTGGAGCATGGCGCCGCGCATCACCATCGCGATCACCCCGCCGCGGTTTGCGCCGAGGGCCATGCGAATCCCGATCTCGCTCGACCGCCGCGCCACGGCGTAGGCCGTCACACCGTAGAGCCCGACGGACGCGAGCAGGAGAGCGAGGGCGCCGAATAATGCCGTGAGCCGCGCCACCATCCGTTCCTCGGTAAACCGGTCTGCGATCTGCTGATCAAAGGTCTGGAAGTTCACGACCGTCAGGTACGGATTGATGGTCGCCAGTGTTCGCTGCGTGAGCGCCGCCATTTGGCTGATGGGTCTCTCGGTTTCCAGTACCATCGCACCGGCATACAGCGATTCGTCTTTCTCGATGGGACCTTTCGCGCTCGCCGGCCGCTGCATCATCGGCAAAAAGTACATGCGATGCTCTTTCCAACGCACGCTGGTATACGTCGTATCTTCCACGATGCCTACGATCTCGTAGTCTCCGGATGATTCCGGGCCCGTGCCGAAATGCCGTCCGATCGGGTTTTCGCCGTTAAACAACTTCTTGACAAACTCCTGGTTCACCACCGCCACCGAGGGGGCGGTCGACGTGTCCTTATCGCTGATCCCGCGTCCCATCACGACGTGCGTTCCCACGGAATCGAAGTATTCGGCGTTGACCTTGACGATGGATGCGCCGACATCCATACTCGGCTGCCCCTGCACCTGTACGCCGGTGCCCCAGTTGTTGTCTTCCATCGGGGTATATAAGCTGATGCCGACCTTCTTCACCCCCGGCAGTTCATGAAATCGCTGCTCAATTGTCCGGTACAGAGCTTCCAGTTGCGTTGCCGCATAGCCCGCCGCCTGAGGGTTGATATGAGCGATATACCGGTTCCTGGCATCGAGCCGCAGGTTGGTATGCTGAAGCTTATTCAGGCTCTGCGAGAATAGCCCCGCTCCTGCCAGCAGCATCAGCGACATGGCCGCCTGCAGCACGACGAGTCCGCGCTGCAGTAAGGTGGCGCCCGACCCCGTCGTCCGTGTGCCGGTCCGCAGAGCATCCGCGGGCTCAGCCTGCGCGGCAATCCACGCCGGCGCCAGACCAAAGAGGATGCCGGTAAGCAGCGACAGGCCGCAGGCGAAGGCCAGCACGAGAAGCGACGGGCTCGCTTGAATGGGCAGGCGCGACGCGTCGGAGAACGCCAGCGCTAGAAGCATGCGCGTTCCAGCGTAGGCGACGGCCAGCCCTGCTATCCCGCTCAGCCCCGCCAGCAACACGCTTTCGGTCAGCAGTTGCCGGATGATCCGCCCTCTTCTCGCCCCGAGTGCGGTCCTGAGGGATAGCTCCGCCTTGCGTCCCATCCCGCGCGCCAGCAGCAGGTTCGCAATATTCGCGCACGCAATCAGCAGGACCAGGCCGGATATGATCATCAGGAGCCGCAGATTGGAAGCATATGCTTCTTGCAATGCCTGGATGCCGGAGCCACCCGGTGTCAGCACCACATGGACTTTCGCCAGCAGAGTCTTGCCTTTGCCGGAGGAAAAAGTCTGGGTTCCTGCAAACGAGTGCTTCACCAGCGCGCTCAGCTTTTCGCGCAGGGCCGTCATGGACACACCGGGTTTCACGCGTCCGACCAGATACAGCCATCTTGCATTGGGATCATGCACGTAGGGAGCATTCGCCAGTACCGGCATGGCTTCGATGGGCAGAAAGAATTCCGGCGGCGTGCTCGACAAACGGTCGCCATAGAACCCTGCCGGAGCGATTCCGACGATGGTCACCGCTTTTGTATTGACCCAGAACGTGCTGCCCACCACCGAGGCTTCGCCGGCATAGTCGCGCTGCCAGGCCCCGTAACTCATCACGGCCGTTATGGGCGCGCCCGCAACGTCATCGGCGTCGCCCAGCAGTCGCCCTGCGTGTGCGCGCAGGCCAAACGTTCGGAAATAGTTTCCGGACACGAACTCACCCATCACCGAACGCGCACCGGCATGGTCCCCCTCGCGCCGGGCGATGATTGGCCGGTAACCAAAGCCCGCCTGCATCGCCGCCAGTTCCTCGAATTCCGGTGCGCTTTTCTTTAAGAGCAGCCATGTTTCGGTCGGAAAGAATGTGTAATCGCCATTGTCCTGCGCGCCAGTGCTCACGCAACAGTCGTTGTTGTCTCCAATCCGCACCAGCGTCTTCGGATCGGTTACCGGCAGGTTCTTCATCAGCACTGCATTCATGAGCGTGAAAATCGCCGCATTCGCACCGATCCCCAGCGCCAGTGTCACTATGGCCGTCGCCGTAAACCCCGGTGTCTTCCTTAACTGCCGCAGCGCAAAGCGCACATCCTGTATCAAGGTCATTTCACATTTGCTCTCACGCCGAAGCGCCCGATTCAGACAGGGCTGCAGGTTGTTTTCTTGATCGCCGGGGAATGCCTCAGCGACAACTCTTCCAAGAACGATTGATTCTCCAGTATGACGACCAAGGAAGGCTTCAGTTAGCGGGCCATAGCCATTTTTGATGAGGAAAGGCCAACTTCAATTGGCGGAAACGACCGCAGAGCCTCGAAGCCGACATCCGCCACGAGACCGAAAGGCCCGCGTCTGACCGATTGATCTCCGCATGGGCTGCAAAGAACAGGGACGTAAGGCCGGGGCGTCGAACAGGCGCGGCGGGCGCCGCTTCGGGCCGCCTGGTCGTGCCCGCGACCGCCGATCCGACAGTCCACGGCCACGACGCACAGCACGCCTACTGACCGCGCCTCGCGCAACCTGGTGCGCGCCACGCGCTGCCGCACGCAACGCGGGCGGACGCGCCGGGCGGAAGTGTGCGCGGACGAAGACCGCGGGCGACGGCGCGGACAGGTTCGGAGGGCTCAGGCAGCGGCACACTCCAATCTTACATGGCGCCCGCGCGCCTTCATTGATGCCGCAGCGCCACCAACGGGTCGACTCGTGTGGCGCGCAGCGCCGGCGGATACGAAGCGATCAGTCCGATGGCCAGCAGCGTCAATGCCACCAGCGCCTGCGACTCCACGTCGATTCCATCCAGCCCGAACAAAAGTCCGCGCGCGAAATGCGCCAACCCGGCCGCCAGCAGACTGCCTAACGCCAGGCCCGCCACCAGCGGACGCCCACACTCGCGCAGAATCGCCCACAGCACGTCGCCGACCTGGGCGCCGATCGCCATCCGAATCCCCACTTCGCGCGTGCGCAGCACCACGATATAGCTCACCGTGCCGTAGATTCCCATGATCGCCAGCACCAGCCCCAGCAACCCCACCGCCGAAGAAACCAAAGCCGCCAGCATGGCCACGATGAACGCCGCCGTCTGCTGCAGCAGGTTCTCCAGCGTGGCGCAGTTTGCCACCAGATTCGGATCCACCGCGGTCAGCAACGGCTCGATCAGCCGGATCGTGTCCGCCGCCGGCGTGTTGCGAATCCGCACCAGGATGGGATAAGTGGCCGCGCGATCGTCGGGCAACTGCAGGTAGATGCGCTTGGATACGGTCGCGCTGAAATCGGTCGTGCGCGTATCCCGCGCCACGCCCACCACCTGGTAGGAGAGTCCATCGGCAACCAATTCGTTCGCGCGCCGCGGCAGTTCGTCGGTCGCGCCCAGCCGCACACTGCGGCCGATCGGATTCTGGCTGCCCCACAATTCGCGCGCCGTCGACTCGCTCACCACCACCGTGCGCTCGGCCCGAGCCGTGAATCCGCTGCCCAGCATCAAGGGGATTCCCAGCGTCTCAAAGTAGTTCGGCTGCACGTAGGTGTAGTGCAGAATCGCCTGCCGGCCTAGCCGCGAAGAATCCGCGCGCTCCAACGTGGCGGCCGCCGTGCGCGATTCAATATCCGCCGGGAGGCGCGCGTTGGTCATCGCCACCACCCCTGGGAGCCGCGCCAACCGGGCGCGCAGTTCATCCACCAGAGTGCGCTTGCGGCCCGCCGTGTATTTCAGGCTATCCGGAAACTCGACATGGAGCGCCAGCACCTGCCGGGTCTCATAACCCGTGTCGATGGCCACCGCCCGGATCGAGCTGCGAATGGCCATGGCCGCCGCCACCATGAGCACCAGCGACAGCGTGACCTGCGCCGCGATGAGGATATCCTGCAGGCGGCGCGTGCCGGCCGTCGCCGTGCTGCCGGACGATGCCGGCTTGAGCGCTGCCCGCGAACTCTCCATGGCCGGCGCCAGCCCGGAGATCATCCCTGCGATCAGCGACACGGCGCACACATACGCGAAGATCGCCAGGTCGGGCGCCACATCGAATACCAGGCCTCCGTATTCGCCGGGGATCAGGTTGGCCGCAGCCACCGCAGTCTGCTTCAGCAGCACCCACGTGAACAGCAGCGCCAGCCCGCCGGACATCAGGCCCACCACCGCGGATTCCGTCACCAGTTGCCGCACGATCCGCAGCCGGTTCGCGCCCAGCGACAGCCGGATGCGCAGTTCGTCGTCCCGCGCCCGCATGCGCGCCAGTTGCAGGCTGGCCACGTTGGCGCATGCCACCATCAGGACCAGCCCGGCCGCCGCCATAATCAGCGCGATGGAGAGCGTCAGCCCGCGGTACTCGCCCAGCGGCAGCGGAAACGGCGAGCCGCGCCAGACCAGCGCCGTGGCGGGCTTCGCCGCATCCGACCGCGGATCGTGCAGCGCGCGCAGTCCGTCGAGCGCGGCGCTCAGTTCCGCTTGCGCCTGCGCGACGCTAGCGTGCGGCGCCAGCCGCCCAAAGAGCCGGTATCGCTGCGCCTCGCGATCGCGCAGAAACTGTTCGTCGGCGTGCAGCAGCGGCTCGATATCCACCGGCGCCCAGAAGGCCGGCGCGCCTACCGACGTCCCGCAGAAGTCATGCGGCGTAATTCCAGCGATCACCACGCCCACGCTGTTCAGAAAAACCGTTCGCCCCACCACCGCCGGGGCGCCGCCGAAGCGCTTCTGCCAATAGTTCTCACTGATCAGGACCACCGGGTTCTTGAGGAACTCCTCATGCCGGTACGATTCGAAATCGCGCCCGCGCACCAGCCCCACGCCTAGCACCCGGAAATAATTCGCGGACACTACGAACACGCTGGCGAACTCGGCCGAGCCGGTGCTGTTGTTCTGTAGCAGCGCCAGCCGCCCCAGCATGGTTCCGCCCGCAGGAATTGATGGCGTGGCCCCGTGTCCGAGGGCGCGCGCGGAAATCGTCAGTTGAGCGGGCCGGTAGGCGACCAGTCCGCTGAGCGAGTGCATGGAGTCGCGCAGCATTTCATAGTCCGGATAGCTGAATGACCACTGCGCGCTGCCGGGCCCGCGCTTCAGCGCCAGGTTCACCATGGTCGACGGGTCGTGCGCGTCCAGCGGCCGCGCCACCATCGCCTTGTAACCTGTGTAGACCGCCGTATTGATCCCGATGCCGGCCGCCAGCGCGACTACCGTCAACAGGGTAGACGCGGGACTGCGGGCCAGCAGCCGCAGTCCGTGGCTCAGGTCGCGTACAACGCTCTCGGAGATCATTACAGCCAAGACGTAGCGGCACGCCCGATTAATTCGGTCTGGCGCGCGGGGTAGGATACCATGGTCACCATGAAGATGCCCACCGCCGGCTTTAGCCGCCGCAACATATTACAACTGCTGCCGCCCGCGCTCGTCGCGCCGGTTCTCCCGGCCCTGGCGCAAAACGGGTCGTCCCACAGCATGCCGGCCGAGCCCCTGGACCTGGATCCCCAGCGCATCGCCGCCGCGCTATCCGCCATGGTGGACGACGGCCGCGCCGCCGGCGCGTCCGTGCTCATCTGGAAAGATGGCCGCGAAGCCTATTTCGGCTCCGCCGGCTTTGCCGACCGCGAGGGAGGTCGCAAGATGTCGCGCGACACCATCGCCCAAATCTATTCCATGACCAAGCCAGTCACCGGCGTCGCGCTCATGCAATTGTGGGAACAGGGTAAGTTCGGCCTCGATGACGCGCTCTACCGCTATTTGCCGGAGTTCGAGGCCATCCAGGTTTACGCCGGCAAGGATTCCGCCGGAGCGCCCATCTATCGCGCGCCCGCGCGTCCCATCGCGGTGCGCGACATCATGCGCCACACCGCCGGCTTCGCCTATGGGCCGGGCGACACGCCCGCGCACGATGCCTACGTGAAAGCCGATCCCATGTCGCTGAATATCGACTTGGTCGAGATGGGCCATCGCCTGGCCAAGGTGCCGCTCCTCTTCGACCCCGGCGCGCGCTGGAGCTACAGCATCGCCGTGGACGTCCAGGCACTGCTGGTCGAGACCCTATCCGGCCAGAAGTTCGCCGACTATGTCCGCCAGCACGTATTAGAGCCGCTCGGTATGCGCGAGACCGCCTGGCGCCAGCCTGACGAGCGCCTGCCGCGCCTGGCCGCCATGTACCGCAAGTCGGAAGGCAAGCTGGTGCGCGATGCCGACGCCAACACCCGCCGCCTCAACTTCCACGACAACCGCCTCACTGGCGGCGGCTTCGGCCTGGCTTCCACCGTCGATGACTATATGCACCTGGCGCGCATGCTGCTCAACGCCGGCGAGCTCGATGGCGCCCGCATTCTCAAGCCATCCACCGTCAAATTGATGTCCACCGACCAGTTGGACCCGCGCATCACCGAGCGCCTCTTCCTCCCTACTAAAGGCTCCGTAGGCTTTGGTCTCGATTTCGCCGTGCGCGTGTCCCAGCCGCAGAAGCCCGAAGAAAACCGCGGCGCAGTAGGCGAATTCTTCTGGGACGGCGCCGCCTCCACCCTCTTCTGGGTAGATCCGGCGAATCACATGGCCGCCGTGTTCTTCACCCAGAAAATGCCCTTCGACGGAACGCTACATCACGACATCCGCGCCGCCATCTACGGTCCAACCTACCTAGGCCCCTGGGGCGACTAACTGGAGGGATTCGCGCCCGTGGCGCAGCGCGCTTAGTTAGGTGGCGACTAATAACCAGCGGTATGTGGCAATAACTTCCTAACAGATGCCTCGCGCGAACCGAGGGAGTCTCACAGCGCCTGTGTGAGGCTTATCCAATCGGCATCGCCGACGGTCCACACCATGGTCACGCTGGTGCGGCCGGGGGGACACTGACCCGGAGGGCATTCTGCGCAACTTCTATAGGCCGTGGTTGCGCGATCCGTATCCAGTAGACGTGCAGCGGACATGTCAAGAGTAATGTCCCAGATCGCCGTATCTCGGGACCTATTCCGGCGAGCTGTGGGACATGATGCTCGGTTGCCTGCCGCGCACTGGCACACGTTTAGCGCACCGACGATTGAGATATCGATCCACCAGATTGCGATCCGCGCGCCCTCGTCCGCCGTTGTCGTTGCTGGAAGGCACGCGAAGCCGGGAGACACCATTTCGGTGGTTGTAGGCGGCAACTACCGGGCAACCTTCGCCGAGACGGCCTGCGGGGAGTTCCCGGTTTGGTCTCGGAATCGCCATATTTGAACCGTGGCCGGCGCTTTGCGTCCAGATCGAGGCGCGCCGTGCATTAGGGCGCCAGGACTCTTCGATTCGTGTGCTCTGGAGTGCTTTCGGCACATTGGGGTCCGGAGGGTGTATGGAATGAAAAGCGATTCTGTCCAAACCGCTCCCTGAATTCGGTTCTTTAACGGCGCCTGCTGCTGGGTGTGTTGCGGATGGAGTAGAGGTGATTCTCGGTGCGCAGGATCAGGCGAATCGTCAATGAGGGCTGGGGTGGCCAGCGCCATCTCGCCGAGGTCGTTGGAATCGAGCAATTCGTATTTATCGCCAGCGCGGATCACGAACGTTCGGCCTTCTTCGTTCAGACAAAAACTCTTGTCGTTGTAGCCCCAGGGCGATGAGGTGAAATCGCCGCCTTCGCCGATGCGCGCCTTGTAAGTTTGCACGCCAGTGCTAGCGTCAAATCGCGTGAGGATGCCGTTGTGGGTGAGGACGTAGAGCCCTCCGCGATAGGCCAGTTCGGTTGGCAGATAAGTTCCGGCTTTGGGCTGAATCCAAGCGACAAACTCGTTCAGCTTGGCGCCGTCTGGCGTGGTGAGGTCGCCGTGCGCCCCTGGTTTGATCGCGGCCAGGGCTTTAGCAGTCCCACCGTTGAGATACAACAGGCCGCCGTAGGCGAAAGGACTCGGGATTGGCATGGCGGACATCCAGCCGAGACGCCACAGTTCTTTGCCTTTGAGGTCGTAACTAATGGCGAGGCCAGGGCCAATGGTGACAATTTCGCTGCGCTCGGAGTTCTTCCAGATGTAGGGACTCGACCAGCCGGTCTGGCGATCGGAGCCTTGAACGTGAATAGAGCGATTTGTGCGTCAGACTTGCTTGCCGGTATTTGTCTCGAATGCCGCGATGAACTGCTGTTTCTCGTTGTCGTTGACGACGATAACGAGGCCATTGACAAGAGTGGGTGAAGAGGCCGTACCGAAATCGAGGATGGTCGGAAAGCTTTCGAGCGGGGTGTTCCAGACTTTGTTGCCGTCGAGATCATAGGCGAAAAGTCCAACGTTATTAATGTAGACGTAAACACGCTGGCCGTCGGTGACAGGGGTTTCCGAGCAGAAGCTGTTCTTGCGGTGACGGCCCCCTGGAGGGTGGCCTGAATGGAATTCGCGCCTCCAGTTGATCTTGCCGGAGTCGAGATCGATGGAATAGAGGAAGTAATGGAGGAAGACTTCGTCGGGGAATTCGAAATCGCGCGCGTTCAGGCGGTCCAGAAGCTCCTTGTCTTTGAGACCCTGCTTCATGAGTTCGGCAACGTAATCGTTGGAATAGTCGGTGCCGACTTGCGGCTGTTTCGCCTTGCCGTCGGTTGTGACGGTTGTAACGAAGATGTTCCTGCTGGCGACGATTCGGAGAAGACCAGCCCAGGCCGGGGAGGGTCGCGGTCCATTCGATGTTCGACGTTTTCGACCATTTGTCGGGCAGATTGGAGTTGAGGGCGGAGGGGTTGGAGGAGGGGCCGCGAAAACCAGGCCATTCAGGATCTCCTGCGAAGGCGCAAGGGGCAAGGAAGAGCGATGCGATGACCCAGTTCATGATTCTATTGGACTATAAATAGCGTCAAACGTCACGGATGGCGCCACCGCGGGGTCAAGATGCTTGCGCGCCAGAAGTCCGATTCGGGGGAGCGTGCAGCGGGCAATGCCGGCGACATCCAGATTTCCTCGAACGCCGTATTTGGGGGTTTCAGGGTCGCGGCAACATCCGAGCGGTTTGCCGACAAACCAGCCCAGTGGGTTGTTAGGGTATCCGCAAGACAATCCACTGTAGTAAGGTTTGATGATATGTCCATTCATGTGGCCGTATTGGGTGGCGGCGTTGCTGGCCTGAGCGCCGCGCACGAGTTGATCGAGCGCGGATTCCGGGTTTCCGTTTACGAAGCGAAGAATGTTTTTGGAGGGAAGGCGCGCAGTTTGTCTGTCCCAGGTACGGGCGCTGGCGGCCGCAAGGATCTTCCTGGCGAGCACGGTTTCCGCTTCTTCCCCGCTTTTTACAGGCATCTGCCTGACACCATGATGCGAATACCGTTCCCAGGCAACGTGAGCGTTTTCAATAACCTTGTACACGCCACGCGTATCGAGGTGGCCCGCGCGGGAAGTCCCGCGCTCATATTGACGGCGCGGGTGCCGCAGAACATCGAGGATTGGGCCGTCGCGTTCAAAGAGGTCTTCAGAGGAATCGGCGTTGCCGACAACGAAGTGCTTTTCTTCGTCGATCGTCTCTTCACCTTGCTCACAAGTTGTCCGGAACGGCGAATCGCCGAATACGAGCAGATTCCATGGTGGACTTTCATCGACGCAGCCACCCATTCCGCAGCCTTCCAGACGCTGTTAGGCAAGGGACTGACGCGTTCCCTCGTAGCAGTGCGCGCCCAGGAAGGCAGTACGCGAACGGTCGGGTATATCCTCTTGCAACTTCTCTTTGGCTTGTTGACATCCGGTGGTTTCGACCGGCTGCTCAATGGCCCTACCACCGAAGTGTGGCTGACGGCGTGGGTGGAATATCTCCAGCAGAGAGGCGCGGACTTGCAGACCGGGGCGATCATCAGGAGTTTTCGCGCGGATGCAAGCGGGATTACCGGCGTCTCGATAGAACAGAACGGGCAGTCGCGTGAGATCAAGGCGGACTACTACATCGCGGCGATGCCCGTCGAGGTCATGAGTGGTCTGGTGGACCAGGAACTGAAAACGTTGGCGCCATCACTCGCCAATCTGACAAAGCTGCGTACCGCATGGATGAACGGAATTCAGTTTTACCTGGCTCAGGATGTCCCGCTGGATTTCGGTCACACGCTTTACGCAGACTCGCCCTGGGCACTCACCTCTGTCTCCCAGCGGCAATTCTGGACACCGGGGCGTCTTGCCAACTATGGAGACGGGCTCGTCGGAGGAATTCTGTCGGTGGACATCTCCGACTGGGAAACTCCGGGCATTCTCTACGGCAAAGAGGCGATGCAGTGCACTGCTCTTGAGGTCAAGAACGAGGTTTGGGCGCAGATGAAATCGCATCTAAACGTGGGGGGCGCAGAGGTTATTCGCGACGACAATCTCCTGAGTTGGTTCCTGGATCCGGATGTGCTGTTTCCCAATCCATCGGCCGTTACCAATCTTGAGCCGCTGCTCATCAATACGGCGGGATCCTTGCAGTACCGGCCCGAAGCGACGACGGAGATTTGCAACCTGCTGCTAGCCTCAGACTATGTCAAGACTTACACAGATCTCGCTTGCATGGAGGCGGCAAATGAGGCGGCCCGCCGGGCGGTCAATGGAATCCTGGACCATTCGGGGATATCGGCCGCTCATGCGCCTGTGTGGCCGTTGCAGGAGCCTGCTTACTTTCAACCTTTGATCGAATACGATCGGTTGCGGTTCCGTCTGGGGCTCCCGCATGCGAGCTCGCCGTTGCCAACTTGATGACTTACGTTCAGGCAGCCAGCAGGACACTGACCTCAACGGCGAGTCGCTACGACCGCAGAGCTGTACAAATGGTCTATGCGTTGTAAAATCCGGGGCCTTCTCGCGCAGTTGGTCTCGCAGTTTCTTCGCGACTTCGCTCCTCTGCCCGCGCGGTGGAAGTAAGCGTCCAGGCTCCCCGAAAGTCCGGTTGTGGGAGGCTTGGCTGCATTGCCCAAATCGCCGGCTTGGCCATATCGGACTGGCGCGCACGGGGTCGCACCGTCGCGAAGCGAAATAGAGGCCGATATCACGTCATAATGCCGTTGTCCCTCGGGTCCTTGGCAGACCTTCCGGAACGCCAATCCAAAACCTTTTTCCGAGTGGCCAACCAACGGGTCGGAGCATGGCTGCACTTCCACGAGTAGCGCGTTTTGCGTCAACCTGGTCACTGCCAGTGGGAGAGGGATGGGGAGGGGCGAGACGGGGGCGAGACGCGGGGACCTCCTTGTGAGTTTTCCAGGATAGAACGGATTACCACTGGCGGGTGTTAGGAAACCGGGCGGCGGCTGCCGGCGGTAGCGGCCCACCACCCGCAGGACCAGCCTGGAGGGGTTATTCAGGAGGCGTCATCTCGGAATGGCGGCGACTTCCTTGGCGGCCGCTTCGGGTTCTGGGGAGTCGATCGTTTTACAGCGGGCGCGGAGGCCGGAGTTAGGGACCGGACGGCGGGAGTCCGTGGCCGGCGCACCGGTGGCGGGCCACATTGTACGAAAGTCGCCCGCCTAGCCTTTAGATCGGAAGCGCCTCCGCGGGCTCAACATTCGAATGCAACTGAAGATGCTGGTGCCGAGGCATTTGCCAATCATCGCCAGCACCAGCGGCAGGTTCTTGCATTCGGCGACCCTGAGCGGCGGGCGTCGTCCAGCGCGTTGGCCGTGAGTCTAAGTAGGATGCGCGAGCGGGCGGCCAGGTAACGCGTGTTTTCCCTGCGTCGAGCAGTTACCAAGGGTCGAGCCCGGGGACCCTGAGTACCTTCATGATCCGCGTCGTTCGCTCATCCTGACTTTGCTCCCGCATGTTCCATACCGGCGGCCCCGCGCGCGGCCGCCTTCATCTTGGCTAATCCGGTTCTAGCGGTGTCCAATGGATCGCCTTTCCAATAAGCCGAATTGAAAAGTTCGAGCGATAAGACCACGCCGGGTGCCACACGCTGCAAAGCCGAGAGGATCTGGCTCAGCGGTGCGACACCGTCACCTGGATAGACTCGATCTCGGTCGCTGATGCTTACTCGCGGAGGGTTCCCAGGATAGTCGTTCAGATGGATAACCTGGATCGCCTGGCCACTGAGTAACCGCAGGCCTTCGAAACCAGAGCCGCCCTTGTACAGGTGGAACACATCGGCCAGCACACACGCCTTACTATGAGAGGCTTCCAGGGCGACATAGGCGGCCTGAGACAACCGGTTCAGGTATGGCGATGTCCCCCAGAATTCCAGTTCGGGTACCACGCCTGCCTGATCACCCAATTCGAGCACAGCGCGATACCGTTCTGAAATGCGCGACAAGGCGATTCCATTTTCATGCTGTACGCCCGCCGGAGGCATAGCTATACGCCTGCCGCCAATCTGGGCTACGGCCTCCATATCCCGCCGGACCTGTTCCAATCCCTGGGCTCTCCTGCCCGGGTCCTCCACAATCCATTCCGGAAACGCAATCGCACTTTCCACAGTCAGACCACGATCGGCGATTCGGTTCCGCAAGTCCGCCAGTGCGGTCCTCCCGCCTCTAGACTCATGAATAGAACTGACCCAGGGTTCAATGGCTTGGTAACCGGCCTTTGCCGTAACCTCGATCTGGTCTGCCAGATTGAGGCGATAGCCGCTGATGGTCGCGGTATTCAGGCAGTAACGAAATCCGCTCCGGTCATCCGAGGATGATGCGCTCGCGTTTGCAGCTATCGTAGACGACAAACTTGCGCAGGAAAGTGTCGCCGTTAAAAAATGTCGTCGGGAAGATTTTGTCATTTGCTCCAGCTTAAAGCGGTGCCGTGCCCAGGTCAAAGCCGCCGCACATGCGAATCTCAAGAGGCTGGCCGACGATTACACAGGACCACGGCATGTCGTCACGGTAAAGCAAATAGCACCAGAGGAGCTACCGCCGGCCGAGCGCGCGGTGAACTGGTTTGAGTGGGAAGAGCGGCCTGGGCCGGGACCGGCTGAGGATGCCGACCGCCTCAGCGACGAGCAGATCATCCGGGTGAGCTACGTGGAGAGGAAGGAGCCAGTTCCGGCTACGAGCTGCGGGGCGTCCTCTCACACTTCTTCGCCTGGAACGCTGTAAATTGGCTATCCTCTCCTTATGTCATCCAATCTGCCATACCGCTCTCGCGCTGTACGCGCCATGGTGCTCTTGCACGAGGAGCACCTTCGCCGCTTTGTCCACACTTGGAGGCTGGCCTTGGCGACCTCAGTGAGCCTGCCCCCGACCGATGACCCCGCCTATGCCTCGCTGGGCGCTTTAGGACGGCACGTGCTGGGCGCGGCCGGCGGCTACATGGTCTGGATGTGCGAGGTGTTGACGTTACCCGACCCCGGAATCCGCTCTGCTCCGGACGTGGCTGCCATGGTCCGCGATGCGGACGACTACTTGGAGCACGTTTTAGAGCGGTGGCGAACCCCGCTTCGCGAAGTTCCCGACGAACGATTAGAGACTCCCGAGTACCCATCGCGATGGCAGACGCGCTACTGTATCGACTCGATGTTGGAGCACGCTGTCATGCACCCCATCCGCCACGCCTTCCAGTTGGATGAGCTGATCAAGGATCGCTAGGCTCGGGCGGGAGAGCGCCCGAACGCGCACCATTGCGGAGGCCCTGTGCGGTCCGTAGTATCCAGGCTGGCGCGGCTGGAGCGGCTCAACCGGCTGAGCACGGCGCCGCAACGTCTCCGGATTCAGTACGGCTATCTGAAGAAGCTGCCGGACGATTACACCGGCCCCCGGCACGTCGTAACGGTGCGACGGCTACCGCCACTGGAGCGCGGCGAAGATTGGTTCGAGTGGGAGGAGCGCCCTGGGCCTGAGCCGGCCTCGAACGCCAGCCCCAACGACGAGATCCTCATCCATGTCCGCTAACGTGGAGAGAACGCGTGAATCCGCGCACTCGCCGGAGACCGCCAACGACGAACCGCGCTTTGAGAATGACTCCCATCTGTTGGGAAAGGAGTACAATTGGAGAGGCAACCGGAGCATTTTATTATGATCCAAGAGTTCATGATCGAAATCCCGGTCCACTAGAAGTGTCGAAAACTGCGGCGTAGGAGGTTCCTACAGTATGAGGTACTTAGCCGTATCTACTGTCTTGTGTGCGGCATTTTTGCCCGCCGCAGAAGGACAAAACCTATCAGCGAATCCGGTGACAGGACTGGGATACTTGTATCCATCCGTCACTGTGGCTCCCGGCCAATTGATTACGGTGTTCCTGGCGGGGAATGCCCAGGGCGATATCAGCGCCACTGTGCAGGGCCTTTCAGCACCGGTATTGGAAGTGCGCCCGGGAACTGGCTGCGCGTCTGCGAGCCTTTGTTCCGGCCTGACGGCCATTACCATTCAGATTCCTTACGAGCTAAATTCGGGGTGCGGCTTCCTTAGCCCGGTGTGCAACCTCGTGGTTTTGACGCAATTGATCGTAACGGTAAGCGGTGTGGCGGGCGCGCCAGTCGACCTGATGCCGTTGCCCGATCAGGTTCACATTCTGACTGCCTGCGACACGGTGGTCCCCGGCGGGGGCGGCACAGCTCCAGTTGGCGGGTTGCCTTGTGCGCCTCTGGTGACAAACGCCGATGGGTCGTTGGTGATGGCGGGGAGTCCTGCACAGGGCGGAGAGGAGCTCGTCGCCTATGCAGTTGGGCTGGGGCTAACTACTCCGGCCGTTAAGACCGGCCAAGCCCCATCCACCGCAACGCCGACGAGCGAGACTTTCTACCTCGATTTCAATTTCCGGCCAAACGCGCTGGCGACCCAACCGATGCAGCCTGCCGTTGGCTGCTGCGTGCCAAGACCAACAGTTCCCGTACCGCTGTATGCCGGTCTCTCGCCGGGATACGCCGGCCTGTACCAGGTCAACTTCGTCGTACCGCCGCCGCCCGCGGGCGTCGCGTCGTGCGCCGGTACGGTGCAATCCAACTTGACGGTCAGCGTGGGTGGGCTAACGTCGTTTGACGGCGCGGGGATTTGCGTGGCGCCGTCAGAATAAACAGGCTGGCCCGGAGTTCGAGTTCGAGGACCGCCCTGGGCCGGAGCCGAGTCTGCTGCGTGGAAAGAACCCAGGCCTGAATCCGCGCACTCGCCGCCTTGATAGCTACCGATATGAACGAACAATGCCGTAGGGCCGATAGACGGGTAGAGCTCCTTAGAATGGCCCGTGGGCGGCACTTCCACAACTGTCGTTCGGATCACTTCCGGATTGCGCCGTCATCCGGGACCAACTTTGGGTCTTGAATCTTGTCGCAAATCACGATAGCGGAGGCGACGCAAGCCTCAAGCATTGATGGACCAAGGCTTGCGCATCGGACGTGACAGCATCTGATTGGCGGATTCGTCGCCGA
>OCZU010000973.1_pt1 | contig 19250 bp, 17 predicted proteins | sample 1539001 | NCBI WGS metagenome assembly OCZU01 (sample SAMEA3539306, study PRJEB22396) | soil metagenome | biome: tundra; feature: field; material: soil | place: USA | collected 2010-05 | depth 0.15 m | reverse complement strand
AGCCCCGCTCGGCGAGGACGGCATAGAGGCCGGCTCCAGCGTGGCCTTTGCTCAGAACGAAACGGTCCCGGTTGGGCGATTTTGGAGCGGCAGGGTCGACGCGTAGAATGCCACCGTAGAGGACGGCGAGGATGTCCGCGCAAGAGAAGACAGCACCGATATGGGCTCCGCCGCCTACGCTGGTCATGCGAAGGGCATGGGTACGAACACGGCGGGCCAAGGCATGGGTGTCGTTCTGCATCTGTGCGTTCATTGCGAGTACCCGTAGAAGGAGCGGATGTTGGCGCACACGTAATGAACGTCGTCATCGGAAAGCGACATGTTCATTGGGAGCATTAACATGCGCGCGAACAGCCAGTCGGTGTACGGCAGGTGCTGTGTGAAGCCGAGGACTGTTAAGTGGTGGATAGCTTCTCCGTTCCACTGGATAAGCGTGCCGATCCCTCGATCTTTGAGGTGCTGCTTGAGCTCGCCGCGTTTTTCGGCTTCGATCTCGTAGTTTTGGTATATGTCGAAGTGGTCGGGATCGGAGTTTGGGGCGGGCGGAAGCACGACGTCAACAACATCACTTAGGCGTTCGGTATAGAGCGCGGCGATTTCGCGGCGCCTGCACATGACCTGGCCGTATTTGTTCAGTTGGAAGTGCAGCATCGCGGCGTGAAGATTGTCGAGACGTGAGTTAAATCCCCATCGGACAACCTCGCCGACGGAGTCGCGGCCGAAGTTGCAGAGTTCAGATGCGTGCTCATAGACGCTGATATCATTCGTGACGACCGCGCCGCCATCTCCCAGACAGCCCAGCACCTTGGCAGGGTAGAAGCTGATAGCGCCCGACGCTCCAAAGGTTCCTGCACAGCGGCCTTTGTAGCGCGATCCCAACGCTTGGGCTGCATCCTCGACAATGAGGAGCCCGTGCTTATCGGCGATCCGGCCAAGCGCATCCATATCGCAGGTGCGCCCATTGAGTTGGGTGGGCATAATGGCGCGGGTGCGCGATGACAAGGAGGCTTCCACGGCAGCGGGGTCGATCAGATGATCCGGACCGCACTCAACCGGAACCGGCGTGGCCCCGGCGAAATGCACCGCGACAGCGGTAGCCAACATTGTGTGCGAACTGAGGATGACTTCGTCACCGTCTCCGACACCCGCAGCTAGCAGCGCCACCTCCAGGCCGTCGGTCGCATTGCCGACTCCAAGGGCATGCCGGACTCCCAGGAACGAGGCGAGGCAGTTCTCGAAATCTTCGAGGTCCTTTTGCTTGATGAAAGCCCCACGGCTACCGACATCGGAGAATATCGCTTGGAGTTCTGCCTCCTGAGACGTAAAGAGCGCCGGGTAGTTGAAGAATGGAACGCTGCGCATGATGGGATAGTGTGGAACGCAAGGCTATTCGAGGACGGCAAAGGCGATATATGGATCCCATTCGAGGCGGCGCAGCCGCAGGTTGCGTAGCCCAATGGCGTCAATGGCAGCGAGAGCCTCGCCCGGCCAGATGGGATTGTCCAACTCGTCGAACGCGAGCACAGCGCCCATGGGCATTCGCGGCAGAAACGTCTCCAGTGCGACCTTGGTGGGCTCGTACATGTCCGCGTCCAGATAGAGGAGGCTCACCACCAAGTGCGGATGTGCACTAGCGAAGTGTGGGACGGTTCGTATGATGTCTCCGCGAATGAGCTCGACCTTAGGGATGTGGCCCAAGAACCTGTCGCCATCATACTCACGGATGAGTTGGGTCAGTTCATCGTAGGAGTTTGCGCATAGGCCCCCGGGCTGAGCGTCTGCGAACTCACTCTGGTCCTGTTCTCCGACTGAAGGAAAGCCTTCGAACGTATCGAAGCCGTAGATTCGACGCGTCAGGTTCTCCGGTTCGAGCATAGCGCTCAGTTTGGCCCAGGCCATCAGACCAAACCCGCGAAAGACTCCACATTCGACAACGGAGCCCTTCACAGGCAGCACCAGCTTAAAGACCTCGTACAGAGCAAGGAAACGCTTCAGGTGCTGACGCCGAACATACTTTGTAAAGTTTTCGAGTTTGATCTGCGTGGTGTCCCGACATCGGTCGAAGATCCGGGCGACGGCGGCGGCGGATTTAGTTTCGGCCTCAGTTCGAAGCGGCTTCTTGTCATCCATGTAACTGCTCTCGGATCTGGTATGCGCCAAAGAAACGGACACCGCAGCGGGACGTCCGTGTGCCCAATGCTGTTCTGCTAAAGTTCGCGCGTTCTGCAACACGGATCGACGCCAAGTTGCCTTCGTCGACGAGGTACCAATAGGGCCTTTGGCGACCACGGTCGGCACTCAGAATGGAAAGGAGTGCGAAGCTGGCCAATCCTCGGCCGCGTTCACTTTCCGCAGTCCAAACATCTCCGACCTGAAGGTCCCCGACATTCATGAACGGGAAGCGGAAAAATCGGGGCGTTACGACCGATCTATGAACCCATTCGCTGGCATGACGGATCAGGAACACTCCGTACTCTCGGTTCTGAAACACCCGGAGCACATGTAGCAACCACCAGATCACGAACGGATATAGACCCTGCCCAGGCGGGTAAACCCGAGTCAGAGAAGGTCGCCAGAACAGTTTCTCGTAGCCGACAGGTAATAGTGGGGGTGTAGGCGCCGATTCGGGCCTTCCTTTGAAAAACAGGACACGTTCATGCATATATACGCTCGAAGGGATCAACAGAGCAGTTCTCTCTGGCAACGTTCAGTTCGCTGCGGCCTCAATGGACTGAAAGAGCTCCCTGACCAGGTGGGCACGGCTATATGATTGGCATGCAAGCCGTCGGCCGTTGTTGCCCATTGCCTCCGTCTCATCAGGCGACATCGCGTGGATCGTCACAACTGCGCGAGCCAGAGCTTCGGGATTACCAGGAGGACAAGCTAGGCCGGAGCGCGACGCGGTGACCAACGAAGCGGTGTCACCCTCTCCGCCAACGAGGATTGGCTTCCCGGCCGCGAGGTAGGTAAATAGCTTGTGAGGCACAGTGATCGCGAACAGTGGATCGGCGCGCAAGTGGAGCATCAGAACGTCCGCACAGGCGTACAAAGAGGGCATCAGGTCGCCTGGCAACCGGCCTAGAAACCGAACATTCGTCAAGTTTCGAGTGATCGCCTCTGTCCGTAGGCGGTCGTATTCGACGCCATCGCCGGCAAGCACAAACTGGGCCTCAGGCAATGACAGGCAAAGCTGGGCGGCAGCGTCCAAGACGACTTCGAGGCATTGCGCAAGTCCGATCGTCCCCGCGTACAGTACGTTGTAGCGTCCTCGCATACCGAACTTGTCCAACAGCTCCGGTGACTTAGCAGCCGGACGGTAGTACTCGGTGTCTACCCAATTGGAGATGACGCGGATCTTCTCATCCGGCACTCCCTTACCCAGGAGGTTCAGCCGGAATCCGGGTGAGATGACACGCACAAACGCCGCTTTGGAATAGACCCAGCGTGCCAGGGTTCCGATGAAGCGCAACGCTGATTCGTTGCGCAGCATGCCCGTGGACCGTAGGTTTTCGGGCCACATATCCTGGATTTCGATGGTGAACGGAAAGCCCCTGAGTCGGCTCAGAATCCATGCTGGAAAGCCCACAGTAATCGGTGGGTGAATGACGTGCATGATATCGACACGAGGAGCGAGAAAAGGGCCCAGAACTGCAGCCGAGAGCGAGAAGGAGAGGAAGTTGGCGGCGCGCTTGAATTGGTTGCCACTATGATCTGGGTAGAGTGGTATCCGGATGATGCGTACGCCGTTTACAGTCTCTCTCTGGACCAGGCGCTGGCGATAGCCCGGGTAGATCTTTCCCGTGGGCCAATTCGGAAACCCTGTCAACACCGTAACGTCATGGCCCATGGCGACAAGGCTTTCGGTCATGTCCGACAGCAATTTCATTGGCTCCGGTGGATACCATTGTGTCAGAATTAGAATGCGCATCTACTGAAGAGCTTCCTGCTTGCGCCAGTCCGTTTCCGCAGTGTCGGGCAGCCTGAATCCGAGCAGAATACGGCAGACCGTTTCAGCCACGGCTGGGGCAAGGTACTCCTCGGGCGGTTTCCATCGGCCGCCCTGTGCGGTCACCATTCGGACAGCTCGCAGAACGTCATTCGGCATGGCTCCGCAAAGAACGTTGGAGCCGCAGTCGAGCGTCTCAGGTCGTTCAGTAACGTCGCGGATCGTCACATTGGGCACGCCGAAAATACAGGCCTCTTCTTGCACAGTCCCGCTGTCCGACAGCAGGCAGAACGCGCTCTGTTCCAAACGGACGAAGTCGAAGAAGCCAAGTGGCTCGAGGAACGAAAGTCCCGCGCGATTGAGGCCAATTCCGAAAGCCTCCATCTTCGACCGTGTGCGCGGATGCAGGGAACACACCACGGGAAATCCGAACTTCTCATGGAGCAAAGCCATTGCATCCAGGAGGGACCGGAGTCGGCTCTCTTTGTCCACGTTTTCGGCCCGATGGAGCGTCACGAGAAAAAACTTGCGGCATACTAGGTCCAACTGTTTCAGGGCCGCGCTGGCGACGATCTTCTCTGAAAACCGGTCGATCACCTGCTTGATTGGATTTCCGATCACATACACCCTGCTGCCTGGGAAACCCTCGGCTAGCAGATTTTCCCGGCTGCGCTGTGTGTAGGGCAGCAGAATGCTGCTCGAATGGTCGATCACGCGCCGGTTCACTTCTTCCGGCACGCGATCATCGTAACAGCGGTTGCCCGCCTCCATGTGATAAACCGGAATGCCGAGCCGCCGCGCTACCAGCGCCGCCATGCCGCTGTTCGTATCGCCCAGGATGAGCAGCCGGTCCGGCCGATGCTGCACGAACAGCGCTTCGCTTCTTTCCAGAATCTGTCCGATCTGGCCCGCAAAACTGTCCGAGCGCACGCCCATGAAAACGTCGGGATCCCGCACGCCAAGCTCGTCAAAGAAGATCTGACTCAACCGCCCGTCATAGTTCTGGCCCGTGTGCGCCAGAATGTGATCGGCATGTTGATCGAGGAGCCTGATCACTCCGCTCAGGCGAATGATCTCCGGGCGAGTGCCCAGAATCGTCATGATCTTCATCGCAACAGTTCGTGGTTGTAGGATCCCGCAAATGCAGGTACAGGCACAACCGGCCCATCTTCGAGCATGAGCTTGTGCGTTCTCAGCAGCTCCGCAGTCTCCTCGAGCGTCATCACGGTATCCGCAGAGCTGTACTCCTTCGACAGGCAACCGTGCTCCCCATTGTCGCCGCATACTTCGGGCAGCATGGGACGGATGGCGTACCACTGGCCTCGCTCGACAGTCCGATAGGCCTCCTCATCGCTGACCAGGATTTCGTGGATCTTCTCGCCGGGGCGAATCCCGATCACCACTTGCTCGACCGGCCGGCCCCCGATCAACGCCGTAACGATATCCACCAATCTCGCGGACGGCGCGTGCGGAACGAAGATCTCTCCGGGACGTGCCCGGCGCATCGCTGCAAAAACGGTGTCGACGGCATCATCAAGGCTCAACAGGAAACGAGTCATGTTCGCGGTGGTAATCGTGACCGGTCCGCCTCTCGCGATCTGGTCGTGAAACAGAGGAATTACGGAGCCGCGGGAGGCCAGCACGTTTCCATATCGTACGCAAACGAAGCGCGTCCCAGGGCAGCGCATATTTCCCTGAATGAACACGCGCTCCTGGATAGCCTTCGTCATGCCCATGGCGTTGACGGGCTTGCACGCTTTATCCGTGGAGATCCCGACCACGGTCTCGATCAGAAGCGTGTGCTCCTGTATCGCCCTGACGATATTTTCCGCCCCGAGTATGTTGGTCTTGACTGCCTCCGCGGGGAAGTACTCGCAGATGGGCACCTGTTTCATGGCGGCGGCATTGATCACCACGTCGGCGTCGCGCAGGACCGAGGCGATGCTGCCGAAGTCGCGCACGTCGCCAATGCGGAACTCCAGGACCTGCTGGAAATTGCGGTAGCTGATATCGTCTGTGGCTGCTGCGCGATGCTGGAATTCCAGCCTCATGAAGTACTGCTTGGCTTCATCCCGCGAGAAGACGATGACCTTGGCCGGTTGGCCCATCTCACCGCCCAGCATGCGTTTGACCAACGTCTTGCCCAGCGATCCGGTGCCTCCGGTGATGAGTACGCGTTTTCCTTGAAGGAGCTTCATATCGTCAAGACCTGTTCTTTATAAGGTGTTGGATCGGCCGCGAGCTGCGCCGCGAGGTCCGGCCAAGCGGGACGGTTGAAATCAATGGCGCGGGCAAGCTTGCCGGGGTCCAGGCTGCGGTCCGAAATCTCCGAGTCGTCCCGCAGGATTTCGATATCCAGATCGTAGGCCGACCGCAGGATGCCTAACAAATCGTGCTTCGAGACTGGCTGGCTGGCGAGTTGGTAGAGCCCCGACAGGGCCGGGTACTCGCAGATGGCCCGTGCCACGAATTCCGCGAGATAGTTCGTACTGACACCCGAGAACATTACCCTGCTGAAGCCGCGCACGCGGCCATGATTGTTCGAGAGGAACCAGTCCAGCAGGGAGCGATGCTCCTCCAGTTCCCGGCCAATGATGGACGTGCGGATCGTTAGCGCATTCGGCGCGGCCACCTCGCCCAAGAACTTGGACTTCCCGTAAAGGTCTTCAGCGTCGGAGGGATCGTCTTCGGTGTAGTTGCCTTTGCGCCCGCTGAACACGCAATCGGTGCTGAAGTGAATGACCCGGCCGCCCCAAAAACTGGCCATTTCGGCCAATTTGTGTGGCAACAAAGAGTTAATCGTGATGCTGGGGATAGCGTAGGCCGCCTCGGAACGCTGCTTGATGATGCCGACGCAGTTGACGATGACTTCCGGCCGCAGCGCGGCGAGCATCCGCTCCAGCGCCGCCAAGTCTGTGACGTCCACGCCGGACAGCACCTCGCTGCCGCGTGGCAGGCCCACCCAGCACAGTAACTCCCGTTGCGCGTCACTGCGGACACTGCACAGCGTCCCGGGATATTCACGGTGCAACACCTGGAACATCTTGTGTCCCAACATGCCGGCGCCCCCGATGACCACTATGCTGGGGCTACGCACGAGCTGACCTCCTTCTGTGCCCACCGCATGTACTCGGCAAGGCCTTCCCGCAACGAGACGCGTGGGTTGAACCCGAATGCCCGAGCCGCGGCTGAAATATCGGCCAAGCTGTCGCGGACGTCGCCGGGGCGGGGCGGGCCATGGCGGACCACTGGCGCCAGTCCGCTCGCGGCTTTCAACTCGGCCACGAGGTCGTTGATCGAAATCCGCGAACCGCTGCCGATGTTAAAGGCGCCGCAGACTCCTGCCGCGAGAGCCGCGTCCACGTTGGCCCGCACGACGTCGGCCACGTTTACGAAATCGCGCGTCTGTTCGCCGTCGCCGTGAACGGTGAGGGGTTCGCCCCGCAGCATCTGGAAAGCGAAGATGGGGATGACGTTGCCATAAGCGTCGAACCGCTGGTTCGGCCCATACACGTTAAAGTAGCGCAGGCATACGGCTTCGAGGCCAAAGAGTTTCGCGAATGCGAGGCACTCCTTCTCCATGCAAAGTTTGCTCGCGCCGTACGGCGAGTCGGGCTCGACCGGGTGATCCTCACGAATGGGCAGGGTTCTTAACTCTCCGAAAATGCCGGCGGAGGACGATGCGACGATCTTTCGCACCCGGGCGCGCCGCGCAGCTTCGAGGAGCCGCAACGTGCCCATGACGTTGATGTCGGCATCCGCGATCGGGTTGTCAATGGAGCGCTTATTGCCCACCGAGGCGGCGAAGTGAAAGACGACCTCGATGCCGGGTAGGGCATCAGCCAAGGCGCAGTCGTCGCGCACATCGCCCTCTATGAGCCGAAGCCGTGTGTGCGGGGTCACGTTGCAGCGGTAGCCGGACGAGAGATTGTCTAGAACTACCACTTCGTGTTCTTCGGCGAGTAGCCGTCGGACGAGGTTCGATCCGATAAATCCCGCACCGCCAGTGACGAGTACATTCATATAAGGTTGGCTGCAGGTCTGTTGACCGCTGTCTTGGGATACGCCCGCCCCAGCGCCAGAAGAAAGAGGTCGCGGTTCTGTCTGAGGACCTCGGGGTCATCACAACAGTGCATGCCGAATGCTTGCGCTCTGGCGCACAGCGCGGCGTGATCTTCCGGACACATATCGATGCATCGCTGAAGTGCACCTTGCAGCATCGCCAGTTGATCCAGTGGCAAGTCCCATCCAACATTCAGCCTCTCGAGATTTCGCCATGGGGTTCGATCGCTGATCAGCACGGGGCAGCCGGTAATCAGGGCGTCGATAATCGCATGCCCGTAATTTTCGCCAAGCGTTGGCAACAAGAACAGATCATATTCCGACAATACCTTGCGCACGTTCGGGTACGGAACCACACCGCAATACTTCACCTGGATGTTGGGAGGGAGTTGGGAGATCAAGTCCTGGCACTCCTGCCAGTAAGCCGGGTCCTCCAAGGGCCCGTAGATATCAAAAGTGACGCGACCGCGCAACGCACCAAGCAGCCGAAGTGCACCGGTCAGATTCTTCATACGCGCAACTCGGGAGAGGAACACGACTCGCAACTCTCCTCGCGCCTTGGGCGCACGTCGTAAGCTGACACCCACACGGGAAGTCGATGACACGTCCAGAGCTACAGCCCCAGTCAGGGCGTTCGGCGCGTCCGAGGTGCCTGAGGCGAGAGGTGCAGCGCTTCTCAGCGCCATATTGCGCCCGTACGCCAGTTGGATATCCCCGACCTCATACTCACTCGAAGCGTGCCACAACACATTGCGGTAGGCGGACAGGTGGCGCGTGAGCGTGATATAGGCTAGCTTTCGCCGACGCTTTATGGTCAGAGCGCCGGACGAGAACTCCCCGCGCGGCGCCAGAATGATCGACGGAGTTCGCAAGATTCCCGCCGCGTTTGCCAACATGGGGACAATAGAGAACGGACGGGAGAAAAAGCTGTTCAGGTATAGAATATCATGAGGTGTTGCGAGTATCCGCTTCAGCACAGCCGCCGGATCTCCTTTTGGCACGTACATCACCTTGGCATTATCAACGGAAACCCACTGGTTCGGTTCAACTCCCGCGTATGGGGCGTTGTCTCCAATATCTCGATCGGAGGTAATGATCTTGAAGTCGAACTCCCTGCCCAGCTTCCAGACGAGGCTCGCAATCGTACGAACAGGCCCCCCGGACTTGAATCCCGGTACGTAGTAGCCAAGTAGAATTAAAATCGTAGGCCGAAACCGAGCCCCGGCTGCGAATTCTACGACGCTTCTTGCCTCCATTGCGCTTCCGCTATTGGTTCAGACCAAACGCGCTACGTCCGCCTGCGGTGCCACGCACACGTGACGGACAGCCGTGAGGAAGCCGCACAGACTTTGATCCATCCCCCGTTCTCGCCCTATGCGGAAGGATTCGTCTGACATAGCCCGCAGTACTTCCGGGTGTAACGCCAGTTCACGAATTCGACTGGCCAACGCGGAGTAATCGCCGACTGAGTACTCCCAACCATTCACGCCGGATCGTATGTCATCCGTTGGCCCGACGGACCCCACACGGTCTGACACGATGCAGGGGAGGCCACAACTTATCGCCTCTGAGATAGCCAATGGGTGATGGTCGGCCGACGAAGGGTGTAAGAGCACATCCGCAGCGACATAGTGAGCCGGAAGTTCCGTCACCGGCACAAAACCAGCGAATCGAACCGCCTCGGCGCGCATGACCCTCGCCGCCCGCTCGCACGCTTCTCTATCCGGGCCGTCTCCTACGACTAACAGAAATACCTTTCCTTTCATTCCGCTCTGCCACAGCGAGCACACCGCCATCGTGGCGTCACCCGTGCGCTTCTGTGGAGTCATCTTGCCGACAGTAAGTGCAATCAGAGCATCCTCTGGCAACTCATATCTCTCCCGGATCTCTCGGCGTAACCTCTTCCTTTGCTGTAGCGCAGTTTGCAGCCTGTCTTCATCCACAGGGAATGGGCTTCTGAAGAAGCGGCTGCGGTCCACCCCATAGTGGGCGTAATACGTCTCGTTACAGTCGCCGACAGTGAGGAATGCATCGAACTGGGAAAAGACGCGAGGCAAAACCACTTTCTTCAGGGCCAACTTCCACCACGGGCTCCTCCAACGCAGTTCAGCATCCGAGATGTATAACAGCTTCTTGTGCCAGCGCTTTGCCCATCGGATGGCTCTGCGAGAAATGGTACGTCCGTAGCCATAAACGACAACGGCGTCGGGGTCATATTCTGCGAGCCTTGAGGAAAAGTGAGCGGAGGACGGGCTGTCTGAATCGACCGCGGAGTCCGAACGTGAAAGCGATTCGTGATCGAACCCCTCAACTAAGTCAGCCGACCAATGGACGATACGGCCAAAACCTCGGTCGAAGTATGGTTGTGCCCCTGCGTAAGAGGCAAAGTAAACCTTGAGGCACACATCCCCCGACGCGGCGATGCGGCGATACAAGGGACAGAAGTGCTGAATCGGATGGGACACAACAACCGCGACACGTGGAAGCATACGGATATCGGCAGAAGCGCGCATGGTTCAGTTTCTGATGTTGTTCGGCGACACAACTGGCCGCAGCGGCGCACGCCCCCGGCGCTGTGGCCACAAAGGCAACGGTTGATTCACGTGGTGAGATCTTTACCAGTACAGGTGGCAACTCTCTGATACAACCGTGCGTATTGCCCTGCCACGGTCTTCGCAGTGAAGCGCTTCGCGTTTTCTAGCCCGGCCGCAGTGGCCCTCTGCCTAGCGGTCGCATCTTCGATTACGTCGTGAACAACATTCCTTATCGCGCTAACGTCGTAGGGGTCGACCGTGAGCGCACCGGCGCCAGCAACTTCTTTCATTGGGGAAAGGCTGCTGGTGATTACCGGCCGGCCCATTGCCTGTGCTTCGATGATCGGCATTCCAAATCCTTCGGCAAGCGAAACGAAGGCGACTATGTCGGATTCGTCGTATGCCTGTAGCATTTCTGCATCGCTAATGTTCAGAGAGTTCTCATAGTCAACTTGGCTCCGTTCGAGGAGACGCCGTTGTTCGTTGTCCAGCCGACCGATGAGGTGCAGCTTGCAAGGCAACCCGCAGATCGCCTGGACCAGCCGATCGACATTCTTGTGGGGAGCTGTTCCGACCTGCAGGATACGGGGGTAGCTTGCATTGAACGGCTTTGGTCGGGACATATAGCCCTCAAGGACTGGGCATGGAATCACGACGACTCTGTCGGCAGCGAATGGGAATGCCTCCGCAATCCGGTCTCGTGTCTCTTCGGAGATCGCCGTAATGACCGCGCAGCGCCTGAGCGGGATGCTGAAATACAACCATCGATACAAAGTGCTCCTCAGCCCTTTCAACTGATCCAGGCGATTAAGATCAAGGATCGTGAGAATACACCGCGAACCAGGGAGCCCGAGTGAAGCGTAATGCACATCTCCGACGATGTGGTTCACCTCGCCCCGTTTCGCCCACGCACGGGCTACACCCTGTGGTAGCCACAAAAATGAGTGCCGAGGATTCGGGCAGTGCACAACCTTCACCTGCCATTCGCTCGGTAGTGCGCCTCTAACCGCTGCGAATACTCGCTCCACGCTATGCTGCCCCGGCGTCGGTTGTCGTTCGAAGTGCACTATCTGCATGTGGCTATTGGCTACCGCTGTAACAGCGTCCCCCGAGTGGCCTCGGCTGCCGAGTAAACACCCAATCCCGCACGCGAATCAACGCTCGCAGGACAATTCCGGTTCCGATCGCACCCACAAACCCAGTCCCGGCATCGGAGCCTGATCCCAGCACGAAGGAGAGCGTAATGCCGATGAACGCGGTCATTTCGAAGACCCCATTCGTCGGATCGCCTCTGTCCGCTCCCCACCAACCCCAAGAAAATGCAGCGCCTAGAAGATACATCCCAATAATGACGCCTGGCCAACCGAAATTCCAGAAGAGTTCGCCCGCCGCCGTCTGTCCGGTCGAAGTTGATGCAGAGCTCTCAGCCGACGCCATGCCCAAGGCAACGGTAAAATAGCGTCCTCGTGCAACAATCGGCTTATCGCGCCAGAGCAGCCTTGGGATGAACGCCATGGGAACATAATCCAACCCCGCACCGTGCAACAGCCCGGCATCTGCAACATAGCGAGACACCATTCCCGCCGCTACGGGGTCGCCAAGGCGCCGCATCGTGATGTCAAGCCAACTGCCTACGTATTGGACCGGATCATCCCGGAACTCCGACTGCAACTGCACCCGAACGTTGCCTGATGCGTCAGGGTCCAATAGGCTTATCATTCCTCGTTCGTCCCTCCGCACTCCACTCCTCATATTCGCCACAACTGGTGCAATCACCAAAATATAGACAGCAGCAAATCCGATGCTGAACGCTATTAGCAAGCCACCCCTCCTACGCGCGAGAGTCGCCAGAACCAGAGGTACAAACGAAAAGCTCAACATCATCTTTGAGTCACCACGTGCGTTCAGCGCCAACAGAATAATCGTTCCGGAGAGGAGAACAGCCCAATACACCCCGCGAGACCGTCGCAGGCTGGCCGAGGGTTTCATCGCGACAAGCGACAGAACCGCGAGCGACATAAAGGAGAGGCCAGCAAAGACACTGCCCACGGTGGCTGTAATCTCGTAAGAAAAGATCAGAAGCGCCGCCCCTACAATGAAGCCAGGCCACAACTCCCATCCCGAGCACCCTCGCCCGCGCTCACTTTGACGGATCGCCTCTTTCGGTTGGAACTGCTTCATGCCCAAGTACAGCGCGAGCGCTCCCACCACCAGGATCGCATGCCCGTACGCGATCTCCGCTGGGAGGACGAATCGCCACCCGAACGGCACGTGATCCTCGGCTGAGTAATTGAGGGCAATATACAGTGGTGACAGGCCCAGCGTTCCGGTCTGCCACAGCTGGTACGTTACCAGCGGGTTGACACGCAGTACTGTCAACCGCGACTCCATCACGCCGAGCCACAAGCTCCAGCACCCGTAAGCTATTCCGGCGAGCGCCAGACCAAGTCGTACGGGGAGCAGGAAATCGCAAGCACAACAAAACGCCGCGACGCACACAAAACCTTCAATTCTTCCTCGCCAAGGAACGCAGCGTAACGCGTGTTCGCTCCTGTCTCTTCGACTAAAGGCGCGCAGCTGTGTACTTACCATCTGTTGTCAACCTCCTAAGTCGATCCATCACAGCCCCAACGTGCCCATCATAGCTATAGCCGGACCGAAGGCACCGCGCTCGGCCTGCTTCCCCGATCTTCTTTCTCTCTTCGCTGTGCGCAAGGTAGTAACAACACTTCTCCAAGAGTTCCTCTTTACTGCCAAAAAACTCTGCTTCAATACCTTCAACGAACAGCCCGAGGTGCTCGGATGTTCGTTCCGCCAGCATAAAGCTGCCGCATGCCGGAATCTCGACTGAGCGTGTCGTTTGTAAGTCTCGGTTGAGTTTTCGTAGAAAGCCGAGATTAACATCAAAACTACAAATTGCCCTCGCATACTCTTCACCCCAAAGGCACCGCCCTCCCACAATGATATTCGGGTGTCGGTTTCTATTCGCCCAACGTTCCCACCCTCCTCCCCAAATCCTCACGTGCACGCCGTGATCCGCCAGAAAGCGCAAGGCTCCCGCTCGGTCTTTCTCCAGGGCGCCAATGAAGCCCACGTCTCCGCCGAGGACTAGCCGGTCGCTGGAACCTATTTGTATTGGACGGTGTGTATCAGCGGAATACGCGTTATTCACAAAGAGTACCGCCCTGGCTCCGATGTCGTATAGCTCCTGGACGTTGAATGATTTCGTAGTAACATGCAAGTCATAGAACGGAATACTATCCAAATACTGCCTGGATTGGTTGTGTCTTCCACCCATCATGTCATCCGGACTATAATGCACTATCTGTATCTTCGGCACCAAGGCTCGAATCGCTTGCAAAGTGTGGGGTATAATACAAAGGCCCTTATCTATCCAGACCACTTGCGGCTTGTCGCGGCCTATCGACGCCACCAGCCGTTCGTTCGCCCTTGACGGGTCCAGAGCGTAGCCAAGTTTTCTCAACGCTCGCACTGATAACCCCATTACACCGGTGGGAACATAAGTTGTGTCAATTTCCACAAGCTTATGACCCGCTGCACGCAGGGCATCACACCGCATTCTACAGGTACCGCCATGCCACAGATCCGCGCAGTACACAATGGTCATCGAACACTGTCTTCCTTCACTGCTCTAACAAGCATATTTCTTGTATACACGCCACCATGAGATCCACCTAACTCAACGTAGTTCCAGGCCGCACAGCCGGCCCAGATGAACTTCCACAAAGCCCAACGAACTGCGCTTTTACAGCCGTGTATTAATGGTCCAACTTCTCGCACATCGATTTCTTTAAAGCCGCTTAGCTGGAGCGTTGACACGATACACCGCGGGCTAAAAATCAGTTCGTGAGTCAAATCCATATATCTGTAATGAGACGCCCACGGTGACAGGGCGTTGGGCGTTTGCAGAAGCAGGCACCCTCCCGGCTTCAATCGTTCCCAGATAAAACCGAGCAGATCTAAGACTTCGTCTTTTGTAAAGTGTTCAATGATGTCAAATGCAAAGATCACGTCGAATGACTGATCGGACGTTTGAAGGTAGTCGAGAACGTTTGCCTGGACGACGTTGAGGCCGCGGCTTCGGGCGATCGCTACCTGCTCTGGACCCCTGTCGACGCCGATTACGTTGTCGAATCCAAGCGACTGCAAGGCCATGAGTTGATCGCCGGCGCCACAACCGAGGTCCAAGCAGCAGACGTTTTTGGTGCGTGGGAGCCAAGCGTGCAATCGCCTCGCGATTGCACGCAGGCCACTTCGGTTCGTTCTTTCAGAAGCCTGCAACCAACTCGGAACCTGTACAGTTGCATACCTCCCATAGCATTTCGCACGATATGATCGAGATTCTGGCATCACCGATGTCATCAGCCTTGTTGGAAGTTTCTAAATAGTCGCTTCATCATTGCCCCGCCAAGAGATATGTGTCGGTAATTCGGTACATAAGAATGGCCGGATCAAACGCGCGAGTCATGGAACCCGAATACCCCAGTGATCTGGATGGAAATCCCAGAACGCCCGCTGGTCAGATGGAATGCCGCCTGCCTCAATTGAGCGAACGACGTCTACGAACCAAGCCGAGGCAATATAGGAGCGCTTTAAGCCGTGGACCGAGAAACCTAGAACCGTATTCCGCCCGATCCTATGGGACAGTTGCCCCTTCGCGACTCCACGCGCGATCATCTGCTCAAAGGCAAGCCAGGGTGACCGGCCCTTACTCATTCGGTGCAGCACTCGCAACATGTCGAGCCGCAGATTGCGCAGCGGCAGGCGGCCGTAAAGCGATTGTTTAGCGACCATGAAGGCACGCGAGGACATCGCCGTCTCAGCACCGAGATGCAGACGCGGCGGCTCGTACACGTCCACACCCTCTCGCAACGAACGAACTGCCTCATCTAGTAGCCAGCCTTTTTCACAGAACAGCATATCGGAATCGCACCGCAGAACGATGTCGTCGCTCGCCTGGTCGACCGCGGCAGCAAACGCGAGGATCGGCGTACCCGCTTGGCATCGCACGGGCCGCGCATCACCGAACCAGCGACGCTGTATTGTAGCTAGATCGAGGGATTGCAGTGAGACGAAACGCACTCTTGTGTCGGCCCTTTCAAGCGTTGAAATTGCCTCCTGCAATTCGCCCGGGCGTAACTGCCCACGTTGCAGCTCCGCAATCCGCCCGGAAGGTGGATCATTGTCAACTACTATTACGATCTCCCGTAGCCGTTCACCAAAGACACGAAGCCAGTGAGGCACGATGCACAGCAGCGTCGCTCCGTCGGCCGAAGTTGCGTTGCTCGCCAGACTTAGCCAATTACGGCGGACAGTGCTGCGTGGGATGTTCGGCACTATTTAACTTATTTATTTGAATCCGTGGAAGTCACCCCGATGCTGGGCGAACACTCCACCAACGAATACAAATCAGCGTGGGTTAACCGAGATTCTGCTGAAACCTCGACTGGCATTGGCCTCCGGAGGACTTGGTCCGGACGGTCTAATTACATGAAGCGGGCACTTTAGATTAGTCTAGTGAATCACAGTGAACAATGCGTTTGTCCAGGATAAGCGATTGTGCTGATAATGCATGTCATAGAACGAAACGAGAGTCATCCCGTAGTTGGCAAGGAGGGCATACACCTCGTCGAACCTCGGAGATCCTTGGTACATCTTGGAAAAAATCACCTCAAGGTAGATGAGATCAATTCTCTTGTCCCTTAGCAGTTTACTTGCGCCACGAAGGACCTCCAGATCGTAGCCCTGGGTATCTGACTTCAAAATATCGATATGCCCGATGCCAGCGCGATTGCAGTAATCGTCAACGGTGTCCAATTGGAGTGCGGGGCGACATGTGACCGAACCCCATGCGTCCTCGCCTGGCTCAAGGAACGAGCTCATATCCGACAACTCGTTTTCAACGAACGCTTTCATCTCTCGAGCGGCCCCCATTCCGTTCTTGGCGATGTGAACGCCTGGCAGTCCTTGAGTATTCCTTGCCAGTTTCTGGAAGGCTTCCTCTCCCGGCTCGAATGAATGGATCTCTGGGTTCCTGAAATACCTACGAAACTGCTGGACGGACTGTCCGGTATTGGCTCCTACGTCAAACACGACGGGGCGGGCCGAGGAGGTTAACCGGCGTATGTCCTCAAATGGATCGTACCCCGTGACATCACTGCTTGGTACGCGGTGAACGGAGTATCCGCAATGCAGCAAGGCGCGTTTGATTGTGAGTTTAAGAGACATTGATTCTAGTTTGACCGGTTGCTGAAAAAGGGTATATCGACGCCCAGAATGACCCCATTTCGCTCTCGCTCGAACGTAGAATCAGCAACTTGCTGATGTTGATAACTGGGCATCCTATGGGCTGGTGCGATTATACACGGCCGCGCCAGCCCCTGACCCTACCCCATGCTAGTGCTGCGAGTGCGTCGCGCCGAGCGGCTGGCTGTAGTACTAAGAGCGTCCCAGTTAGAATCCCCAATACTACGACAGACTTGAGCGCCGCAGTGGGCCACGTCCGTGCACCTGGAGTGTTGGCTAGCAGAGCGGCTAAGGTTACACAAATTATAGGTCCTGAGAGCAAACTGACAAGGAGGCGACGATCCTGGCCCCGGTCGAGACGTAATGTCGCCGACAGCACCCGGAGATATTTAGGAGCAGTTACGATCAGGATCGCCGCCGTCGTCGCTATAGGGACTGCGATCAGCCCGAGCCAGCGAAGTAGGAGCGCTAAAAGGACTATCTTTACTGCCCCTGCTACAAGGGATATCTTGGAAGTCGTTTCTATCAGGCCGTTAGCGAACAGGACGTGGTAGATGGCCGTCGTGAGAAGCGTAAGAATTGAAGAAACCCCAAGTAACGCACTGAGCGGTTGACCCCCATAAAGCGCAGATCCAACCCACAAGCGGACCACATCCCGATTCAGCGCGGCTGCCGTTGCGATCAGGGGGGCCGCGACAAGGCTAATGGCCGTCAGAAAACGCATAGATACGCGCAGGTTTTTCTCGCGGTCGCCCACCCCTGCGAGATTCGCAAGGCTGGGCTGCATGGCGGCTCCGATCTTATCGGGGAGCATTCTGACCGCGTCAATCACCCTGCCCGTCAGCATTAGGATCGCGGTTTGGGAGGGTCCAAGTATGATGCCGGTGAGAACGCCGTCGGAACTTGTTTGTAGCATGGAAGCGATTTTCGATGCGAACATGTAGCAAGCCAAGCGAAGCAGGGCGCGGGCCTGGCCGACGGAGAAGGTTAGGCGCACTGGTTCACATCCTCGGGGCCGACAGGTCCAAATGAGTATACAACTCCACCCTGCGACCCACACTACTGCCTTAAACAAAAAGCCGGCTGCGATCGCTGTCAGACCCCACCCGGCGTACAGAAGACCAACATTGAGGCTTAACCCTGCTATATTGCCGATAATCAGGACAACTCCGTAGCCACCGGCGCGTTGGAGCGCCAGCAGAGATGAGCCCAGAGCATATGCGACAACCGTAGCGCCTGAGGCCAGTGCAAGCACGGCTGCTGCAGTTGTCAGTTGGGCTGCGTTTTGGCCATTCACCCGGAACCACCTAGGCAGCACCGGTGTCACCAGCAGAGCCGCAACGGTTATGCAGAACGCGACAAGAATGTTTATCGCCAGACCAGAGCCGATCAGTTGTCCAATTTCATGTAGCTGCCTTCCTCCGTGAGCATAAGCCACGCGTTGTCGAGTGACTTCATCAGTGCCAGGATCGAGTATCGTAACCCAGCCGACCACCTGCATGCTGGCCAGCCAGGCACCGTAAAGAGGAACACCAATGAAACGCAGATAGAGTGGAACCAGGAATATGCCCTGGATCGTTACGAAAGCCACTCCACTGATCTGCGCGACAAATGTAAGGCCGACAGCCCGGCGGCGGGACGGAAGGCGTCTGGCTGGAGGCATATTCTTCTTTTCGGCCGAGCTGCCGACCTCAACCAATTGCTATTGAGCCGAGCCTATGAAGGTCATAGTTATTTGTTGCGGGCAGGGCATGCGGCCTAGCGAAGAAACCGAATACCGCCCCACTCGCACACGGAGACCCCGACACGCCAAGACCCGAGCACCCCCGATCCCGCACGGCGGACGCCCCCGGGAACCCCGCATAGTCACGACCAAGCGCGCGGCTTTTTCATGCGTCCCCCGCCGCCTTGTAGTATCTGTAGTATTTGCCATAGTAGCCGTAGTAATAGTGATAACTGTCGCTCATGTCCTTGGTCACTTCGTTCAGCACCAGCCCCACAACGTTAGCGCGCACACGCTGCAAGGTGGTGAGTGCGGAACCCACGGCATTGCGGTTGGTCTGGCCGGCCAGGGCGACGAGGACCACGCCGTCTACGGCGGCGGCCATCTGCAGCGGCTCCGGGAAGCCCAGGATGGGCGGGGAGTCGATAATGATCAAGTCGTAGTCTGCGACGGCTTCTTCCAGGATATGGGGGAGTCTGGCGCCGATGAGGTCGGCGGCGCGACGGCTGGAGAAGCCGCTGGGCAAGATGTCCAGGTCGGGGAGTTCCACGAGTTTGACCAGTTTTTCGCGCCATTGCAAGCCGTTCTGGAGGACGGTTGCCAGGCCGGATTCCGGATTGATTCCCAGCTTGCCGTGGACCCCGGGGCGGCGCATGTCGCAGTCGATCAGCAAGGTCTTGTGCTTCTGCTGGGCGTGGGCGATGGCCAGATGGACGGC
>OCZU010000972.1_pt1 | contig 19263 bp, 12 predicted proteins | sample 1539001 | NCBI WGS metagenome assembly OCZU01 (sample SAMEA3539306, study PRJEB22396) | soil metagenome | biome: tundra; feature: field; material: soil | place: USA | collected 2010-05 | depth 0.15 m | reverse complement strand
ATGGCCACGATGGGCATGCAGGCGCGGCTGATGAGCCAGGCGTTGCGCAAACTCACCGCGATTCTCGCCAAATCCAAGACGACTTGTGTGTTCACGAACCAATTGCGCGAGAAGGTCGGCGTGATGTTTGGCAATCCCGAAACGACGCCGGGCGGCAAGGCGCTGAAGTTTTACGCGAGCGTCCGCATTGACATTCGCCGCAAGGAAACGATCAAAGACGCGGCGGGCAACGCCACGGGGAATCACGTCAAAGTGAAGATCGTGAAGAACAAGGTCGCGCCGCCGTTTGCCGAGGCGGAGTTCGACATCATGTACAACCAAGGAATTGACAAGGAAGGAAGCATCATTGACGTGGGCATCACGAGCGGGGTGGTGGAGAAGAAGGGCGCGTGGCTGCAATTCAATGGCGAACTGATCGGCCAGGGGAAGGACGCCGCGAAAAAGGCGCTCGTGGAAAAGCCGGAGCTGGGCAAGAAAATCACCGAGGCTATTATGGTGAAGAGAAGTGCGGTAGTGGCGGCATAATCCGAGTGAAGAAACCGCATCGCGTACATGCAGCGTTTCTTTCAATTCGTTCTCATCGTCTCCTTTATAACTTTCTCGTGGGTGGCGTTCATGGTTGTGCATGAGTTCGGGCATGCACTCGCTGCTTGGCTTACTGGTGGCTCGGTGGCGCTCATGGTTCTGCATCCTCTGCAAATTTCTTGGACGACATTTGCACCCAATCCACACCCTCAGTTGGTTGCGTGGGGAGGTGTGATGTTTGGTTCCATGTTGCCTCTTGCCTTACTCAAGGTTGCGAGTCAAGCCCGCTCACCCGGCCTTTATCTATTCCGATTCTTCGCCGGATTCTGTCTGATTTCGAACGGCTTGTATTTGTTCGTAGATTCGTTCGGGCGAGGCGGCGACGGTGGAACATTGATTCAGCATGGCGCTTCGCAGTGGGAGCTTTTGTTATTTGGCGCTATTGCCACGCCCGTCGGTTTTTGGTTGTGGCATGGCATCGGTCCTCATTTCGGACTCGGTTCAGCCTGTGGGCGGGTCAGTAGCAGCGCAACTGTGGTTTCGATGGGCTTGCTTGCAGTTACTATCGTGACGGAGTTGATATTTGATCCGTTTTATCGAAGATGAAGCTGCCGCCAAGAAGCCGGTGATTTTCCTTTGCGCAATTTCGAGATTCAATGTGCGACACTTGAGGGAAACTCCGTGCAAAGGCGTGACTTGGTGATTGGCCCTTGCGGATCAAAGAATTCAATGCGGCCTTTTCCGTCGCACACCCAAAATTCCAGAGCGCCGCGCGCAAACGCCGCATCGCGCTTGTTGCGGATTTCCTCGTCCGCGTTTGACGGCGAGAGCACTTCGACAACGATTTCCGGCGACTCGGCCCAGCACGGCAGGTCAAAATTGCGTTTCACTTTTTCCGGCGAGGCCCACGCCACGTCCGCCACCATGACGCCCGTTTCGGTTTCAATCGGACATTCCGGCATGGCTTCGCCGTTTGGCAAAAGCTGGTTCAACTGGCGAATGATGCGGCTTTGGAAAATGCTGTGGTAGCTGCGATGCGGACTCATAAGAAGTTGGCCGTGGCGGGCGAGTTCAACGCGATAAGGAATGTTCTCCAACACCGGGTCGTCACAAAGCTGATCCCATTTCATCCGGTAACGGTATCAGTCGGACCGCTTTCGCGCAAGGCTCGCGCCGGGCGGGGTTTTCGACGGCGATTATTTCCTTGCACAAGTTCAAGTCTCTGCTTAATTATCCGATATTAGATCGCGAGTATGTCCGTTAAAAATCTGCATGAATAAGTTTCAACCGACGAGGGTGTCTTGAGCCGCCCTTTCCCTTCCCGCAACTTTTCTCCTTCGAGTTCATTCGTCAGGGTCAACGGGAAAATCCGTGCCCGCGAAGTCCGCGTCATCGGCGTGGACGGCAAACAGCTCGGCATCATCACGTTGGGCGACGCTTTGACCATGGCCCGCTCCCATGGCGTGGACCTGGTCGAAATCGCGGCGGCGGCAACCCCGCCGGTCTGCCGCCTCGTTGATTTCGGCAAGTTCCGCTACGAACAGGCCAAGAAGGACAAGGAATCCAAAAAGCACCAGCACGCCACGCTGGTCAAGGAAGTGCAGCTCAGCCCGCGCATTGATCCGCATGATCTTTCGGTGAAAGTCACACACGCGATTGATTTCCTGTGCGAGGACATGAAGGTCAAGGTCGCGCTGAAATTCCGCGGCCGTGAAATGGCGCACACGGAATTCGGTTTCCAGGTCGTTCAAAAATTTCTCACGGAGATCACACCCTTCGGCCACCCGGACTTCCAGCCCAAGCTGATTGGCAAAAGCATCAACGTGATGATCAGCCCGCTGCCGCGCAACAAGCGGGCCAAGAATCCGAATCAGCTCGCAGATGGTGAAGCCCCGCCTGTTCCCGCCCCGGCGCAAGAGCCTCAGCCCGGCACCATGGCAATTCATTCAAAATCGAAGCCTGTGAATTCCGTGGCACCCAAGCAGCCGCCAGCGGCATTCTCCAATAACCCGTTCGTCAAGCTGGACACCAATTCACGGCAGGATTCCGCGCAAGAGACCTCGCAATAGCAGAGGGCTTCATCCGGTTGATGATCCTGACGCAAAAGCGGTCTTCTTGTTTATGTTTCCCTGTTCGCGTATGATATGTGGGTGAAGCCACGTTGTGTCGCGCATCGTTTCGGCTGCAATCTCCTTGCAGTCGGGGTAATGCTTTTTTCCTTTGCCGTCCTGGGACAAACAAAATCAATCCGGCTGCGCAATGAAACGATCTCCACTCCGCCCAAGACGAATGCGGCGGGCATTACTGCGAATTTGTCAGTCCAAAACCCGGCTGCGGGCCTTTTCCTGATCCAATTCGAAGGACCTTTGGAGCCCGCGGCGCGGGAGGAGTTGCGCTCGATGGGCGTCGAACTAATCAAGTATGTCCCCGATGACGCCTTCATCACGAAATTCAACAACGTGTCGCCCAACACAGTGCGGGCATTGAGTTTCGTCCGTTGGGTGGGGCCTTACCGCCCGGAACACAAAGTCCATCCGAGGTTGTCGGCGATTGCGACCGCAAAATTGCAGAGCCAGCAAACCGTTGCGGTAAGTATTTTGATATCACCGTTGGCAACCTTGGCGGAGATCAACGAAGCACACTCTCTACTTGCCTCCGTACGCCATGAAAGTCATCTGCGCCAGGGAGTAATCCTGCGCGGCGATCTGCCGCCGGACCGGCTGGACGCGCTGGCCCGGTTGAGCGCCGTCCTTTGGATCGAGCCGGCGCCAAGACGGAAGCTGGTGGACGAATTCGCCTCGAAAATCGTCGGCGGCGACGACGGCAATGCGGGCACACGGACCGTCACGGAGCAACTCGGTTTTGACGGCACCGGCGTAACGGTGTGCGTGGCTGATACCGGTCTCGACACCGGCAACACGAACACCATGCACCCGGATTTGCGCGGTCGTGTGACGGGTTTCAAATTCTACGGTTCGCTGACGGACGGCTCGGATGGTTACGGCCACGGCACGCATTGCGCGGGCATTGTTGCCGGCAATGCCGCCACGGGCGAAACCGATCCAGACACCGGGGCGTTCTACGGTCTGGGCGTCGCGTCGGGTGCAAGCCTGTTTGTCGAGCGAATCTTTGACGAGAATGCGAACGAGGCCAGTCCGGCTCCCAGCGACGGAGACCTCACCCGGGACGCTGTCCGTGCCGGGGCACAAATCGGCGCGAATAGTTGGGGAAACGATGTCCAAGGCGAGTATGACATTGATGCCGCGCAATTTGATGAACTGGTGCGGGACGCGGACGCCTCGACGCCGGGCGACCAGCCTTACATCCTGGAATTTTCCGCGGGCAATGCCGGCCCCGACTCCGCAACGCTGGACAGCCCGGCTTCAGGTAAAAATGTGATTGCCACCGGTGCGTCGGAAAATGTGCCGGGAACGCTGGCGGAACTCTACGGGCTTTACGCTGATGGCCCCGACACGATGGCTGATTTTTCGAGCCGCGGTCCCTGCGAAGACGGTCGTATCAAACCGGACCTGGTGGCGCCGGGAACCTGGATTGCCTCGGCGGCATCGTTCGCCGCCCCGAACGAAGCCGCCATTGCCTGGACGGCGATTGATGATTATTATGTTTACATGGGCGGGACGAGCATGTCCGGTCCGCACGCGGCCGGTGCGGCGGCGGTTTTTGTGCAGTATTACAAAAGCCTTCATACAAACGCCGTGCCGTCGCCGGCACTGGTCAAGGCGGCGTTGATCAATTCCGCTGACGAACTGGACGAAGCCAACGGCGGCCCCGCCCCGATTCCCAACAACGACGAGGGTTGGGGGCGCATCAACCTGGCCAACATCATCGTGACCAATTTCAACAGCGCGCCGCGCTATTTTCAATTTTTGGATCAGACCGTGTTGCTGACCAACGGCCAGGTTTACGCCCAGCACATTTTTGTTAATGGTTCGGATCAGCCGCTGAAGGTCACCATGACCTACACTGATGTGCCGGGATTTCCCGGCGCGCTGCCCGCGCTGGTGAACGATTTGGATCTGGAGGTCGTTGGCCCGGACGGGACGCTCTATCGTGGCAACCAGTTTGGCGCGGGCGAATCGGTGCCGAACGCGCCTACTCCGGACAAGCTCAACAACGTCGAGGGAGTTTATCTGACACAACCCATACCGGGCGATTACCTGGTGCGAGTGCGCGCCAGCAAGATTGTGGAGGATGCGATTTCCGGCACGCCCGCGATTGACCAGGATTTTGCGCTGGTCACTTCCGGCGATCTCACGCGGCCGGGCGTGGGAATCATTTTGCTCGACCGGCCAACCTACAACGCGCCGGACTTGATACAGATTGAAGTGCTCGATGCCGCCCGCGCTGCCAGCAACACTGTGAGCGTGTTAGTGACGAATCTCACCGCGCACAAGGGATTAACCAGCTTGTTGCACACCTTGGGGAACTACGGCGCCTTCACTGGCGCGGTGGCCACCGTGACCGGCGTTGCTGCGGCGGGGCAAATCCAGATTGCCAACGGCGACTTTTTGGAAGCGGATTATTTTGACTCAACCGGCGCAAAACGATTTGCGACTGCGGTGGCCGATCTCGTGCCGCCCGCCATCAGTTCCGTGGCTTCCACCACCGATCTCGGAGTCCTCTCCATTACCTGGCAGACGAGCGAGCCGGCGACTTCCATCGTCCATTACGGCACGAACAGTTCCAACTTGAATCTGGGCGCCACCAATTTGTCGCTCGTGACCAGCCACCTGGTGAAGCTGACCGGGCTCATTCCCGGCAAGACGTATTATTTTCTCGTGGTTTCCGCCGACGCCGCCAGCAACACGTCCACGAACAACAACTCCGGCGCGGATTATACTTTCATCGGCGTGGCCACGCCAACGGTGCTGCTGGTGGATGCTTATGATACCGCAGCCGAAGAGGCGGATGGTTCGACGGTAATTCCCGACAGCGCCTACACCAACGTCCTGGCGTCGGCGGGTGTCAGTTACGCATTCTGGAAAGTGAACGCGCGCGGCTATCCGCAACTGGCCGACCTGACGCCGTTCCCGGTGGTCATCTGGCGGATAACCGACGACCTCGTGAACTACGGAGTAGACCAAGACGGCCTTCCCGACCCCACGGCCACCAACAATACGCTGAATGCCGAGCAGCAATTCATGATTCAAACCTACCTGAACCGCGGCGGCTCTTTCTTCATGGCGTCCATGGGAATCCTTTCGCAATTGGGCGACGTGCCGTTCCGGCGGAATGTTTTTCAAGTGGCCGGGTTCGATCAGAATCCCGACCCGCCCGTGCAGTGTTCAGATTGCGATGAGGATTTTGGCGTACCGTCCATTCTCGGCGCGCCCGCGTCCGTCGCCAGCGGCATGAACGTGACGCTGGATTACAGCAGTTATCCCGGTTTCGACGATGGTTTTGGGGACGTCTTTGGGCCGGATTTCTCGGATACCTTCACGCCTTCATCCGACGCCACGGCGATCACGTTCGAATCGGTGTCCGGCAAGCCGTGCGGGATGAGCTATCCGAACAACGGCGTGGACAGTCCGGGCCGCGTCGTGTTTATGTCGTTCCCATTTGACGCAGTGCCGGCCCATGGAACGTCGCCGAACAATGCCGTGGTGTTGCTGCGAAACATCATCAACTTCCTCGCGCCGGGTGTGAACGGAGCCGGAGTCGTCCTGCTCGAAAACACTATTTACACCATCAACGCTGTGGTGACGGTGGAAGTCGGGGACTCGGATCTTGCGGGGACAGGCCAGGCCACGGCCAGCTTCGTGGCCAGTTCCAGAACCAACCGGACGACGGTGACGTTGTATGAAACAACTCATCCCGGATTGTTCAAAGGTTTCATCACCCTGGTGGGCGGGAATGCGGCGGCCAACCAACTGCTGGTCCGCAACGGCGACACCATCACGGCAACCTATTTTGATTCCTCGAACAACAGCAACGTCACCGCCACCGCGTCCGTGGACACCGTGCCGCCCGCCATCTCACAGGTGGCGGCGACCACTGATTATTACAACGCCAAAGTAATGTGGCTGACCTCGAAACCGGCCGACTCGTCGGTGCAATATAGCGAGTCGCCGCTCCCGGATCGCGCGTCCTATCTGAGCACGCTCGTGACCGATCACGCCGTAACGGTTAGCGGGCTGTCAGCGAACCGGACCTATTATTATCAGGTGGTCAGCACTGATCAGGCCGGCAACACGACTGTGGATGACAACGATGGAAATCTTTTCGTTTTCCAAACGCTCAAGGCGCCGACGCCACCGTGGTTCGATAATCTTGAACGCGGCTCGAACGGCTGGTCGGTTGTCCCTGACCCGGTCAATGGCTCCGACATCAACTGGACGCTGGGTACGCCCAACAACGACCTGGCGACCAGTGCACATTCCGGGACCAGTGCCTGGGGAAGCGACCTCAATGGCGACCAAAACTTTTCCCTCGCCAGCACCTTTCTGTATGCCCCGGTCATTGATCTCTCGGGCCTCACATCGGCGACCCTCACTTTTTGGGACGTTTACGATTTCAGCAGAGTTGATCCCACCTTTGGCATCTATGAGGAAGATGGCGGCGTATTGATCAGCACCAATAGCAGCGTACCTCCCAGCCTCAATCTGCCTCTGGGAGTAGATTTCGCAGGCGATGTGGCGGACACCTGGAAGCTGGAAACCGTGGACTTGACGCCGTGGGTCGGCAAGACCATCCAGGTCGTCTTCTATTATCAAGGTTTCGCCTTCGGCGACACGATCTATGGCTGGACGTTCGACGACGTCCGCATCACCGGCGTGGCGGCGGGCGGAACGATTAACATCACGAAAAATCTTGGTCAGGGAACTTGGTCGTTGTTCTCGCTCTCAGCCATCGGTCTCGTCCCCGTCCAAACCGACGTTACGCCTTCCGCCACCATCAGCAATCTGGCGGCCGGCCAATACGTCGCGCAATTCGGCGATGTGCAATACTACCAAACCCCCGCCGGTCAGACGAACACGCTGGCCACGGGCGGCACGCTTGCCTTCACCGGCAATTACACATTCCTCGACGTGAACCACAACGGCATCTCCGACGCATGGGAAATGAACTATTTCGGTTCCGTCTCCCCGAATCGCACTCAATTCACGGATACCGACGGAGACGGAATGTCCGATTATGCCGAGTTCATCGCCGGCACCGACCCAACCAATGCCGCCTCGATTTTCAAGTTCCTTTCCGGGACACTCCAAACCAACGGCACCGTCAAATTCCAGTGGTCGGCCGTCCCCGGCCGCATTTATCAGGTCGCGACGTCAACAAACCTCCAAACCTGGGTGCCGGTCACTGCATTGCTTCAGACCTCTGGCAGTCCGATGTCCTACACTACAACCAATACCAGCAAAGGATCGCACCTCTATCGGATCGAAGTCTGGCCCTAGCTTAAAATAAATTCCCGCAAGGTCGAAAAATTCGAATCAGTTCTCGGAAATGGTTTGAGCGTCGTTCTAAAACGGAAAGCCCAGGGAAAACTGCAGCGTCCCCGAAGGATCCTTTGGCCGCGGATCCAAGTTATAACCGTATTCGATCCGGATCGGTCCGATGATCGTTCTCCACCGCAATCCGCCGCCAACGGAAAACAAGGCTTTGTTCTCCGGGTAATCACCCAAATTTTCTGCAAAACCGATGCCATCCACAAAGCCGACGACCGACCATTTCGGCGTGAGCGCCTGTTCCAATTCAAAGTTCCCGCTGAGATAAGTTTCCGCGCCGACAATTTTTCCCTGCGCATTGCGCGGCGAGGCCTCTCCCTCCTGGTAACCCCGAACCGAGTTTTCTCCGCCGAGAAAAAATCTCCGGGTGAAGGGCAAATCCTGGCTCGTCGAGCCAACGGTGGCAACGACCCCATGCCTGATTCCAAGATGAATCCACTCGCTGTCATTAAGCGGCAGATGATAGGACACCGCGACTTCAAAGCGCTCGAAGTTCACGTTGCCGCCGAGATATTGAGTGGCGAGTTCGTCCGTGGCGAGAATCTGGTAACCTTTGTGCGGATAAAGCGGATTGTCCCGCCGATCATAGCGGATGTCGGCGATCAGCTCGCCGACGGTCGGGTTGAGCGTGCCTTCCTGCGCGAAATTGCTACCCGTCTCCGTGGCCTGCAATATCCCATAGTTGTAACGAAGGCTCGCGTCGGTATCTATTTTGCGGAAAAATTCCCGCACACCCGCGCCCCCGCCCACTTCCCTGCGCGTGAAGGAAATTTCTTCGCGCCGCAGGCCCGAACCGGTTAGGAAAACGTCCACATCCTCGCCCAGCCATTCCGGAATCGTATAGGTGTAATCGCCGCTGGACGATTTGAAGGACTGAATCAGCCGCAGCCGCGAATTGTGCGCCAGGCCCCACAGATTATATTGATTCACTTCAACGCCGGCCCGCAAAAGATCGTAGCTTCCAAAACCAAACAGCGGGCTGACATCAATGCGTTTTCCTTCCTTCAATTTATACGCCACGTTCCATTGGTTTGTGTCCAACGGCTCGTAATTCAGATCAACCGAATCGAAAATTCCAAGCCGTGATAGCCGGGACTGCCCGCGTTCGGCTTCCACCCGATCCAGCGCGTCTCCTTTTTTCAACGGCACGTGTTTCGCGAGCAGAGAGTCCTTCGTCCGCTTGTTTCCCTGAAACTTGATCTCACCCGTCCAGATACGCGGACCGGTTTTGATGAGCGCCAGCAAATCCAGCAGAACCAGATTGTTCGTGGGCTCGCGTCCAGCCACTTGCATCTCCACTGCCGTGTTTGGATAACCGAGATGATAGTAGTTCGTTTTTATTCCATGAACGAAATCCTGTTCCCACGATTTGGAATACGCCGGAAGAATCTGGTTCGTCCGCGTTTCAGCCGGTGCGTTCGTACCGCCCAGGTCAACTTCCTGTCGCACGGAGCGGACGACGAATTTTGGTCCCTGTTCCACCTGGATTTTCAGCGCGACTTCTCCAGTTCGATCATTCCGGTCGAGTCGAGCCACGGTGACTTGAGCATCTTGAAATCCCATTCGTCGCAGCGCTTCCGTCAGATTCGACACGCTCTGCTTCAAACGCCCGGGCGAATAAACGCGATTCTGTTTCAGGGCAATGAGTCCGCTCGTCTCGACAAAATAAGTCCGCGCCTGCTTCACCGGGATGGCGTTCAATCCGGCAAACTCCATTTGAGCATAGCGATACAGAAGCCCCGGTTTGATTTTGAATTCCACTTCGCGCGCGCGCAAAGCGCGCGGGAGCGGTTCTTCGGGCGCATCATTCCATTCGTATTTCAATTCGCGTCCATCTTCCCAAGTGAGGTTCACGGTGATCGCCGGCTGGAGATAACCGTCATCGCGCAAATTCGATCTGAGGATCACCGCGGAATCCTCGATGAAGTTCGCGTCGAAGAATTGAGGTTTCTTGGTTTGCAATTCCAGCAGCTGGATCGTCCGCTTCAGCCGCAGATCTCCGAACAAACCGTAGCCGGAAATTGTTAATTTGGCCGCCGGTGGCTCCGGTTTTCCCACGGCGCCGGCGGCGAATGCCATCAGGGTCACGGCCAGGATAACGCACGCCAGTGCTTGGCCTGGACTTCGCAGTTTCATTTCGAATACACGTTCCACTTCAAATTCAAATTGTACTGGTCGAACCGGTCATATTCTCCGACGACGGACCAGCGGTCGTTAAGTTTGTATCCCAGTTCGTACGTGGGACGACCGCTTTGGCTGATCTCCTGGCCGGAACGGAAAGTCAATCGTTCGTCTCCGCTGCCCCCGAGACCGAAATCCGAAAGCAGGCTTTTGCCGACGAAGAGCCCCAATCCCTGCGCCCGCTCGCCGGTCCTGGCCGCCGCGCCGACGCCGCGCGGAACTTGTCCGGTCGTAAGCATGAGAATGATTTGTTCCGAATTGAGCGGCGGAGTCGAGGACAGCAACACGACCGGCTCGTCTGCCGGGCCGGTGGCTTCCATCTTGATTTGATAACCCAATCGTTGAGCCGTCGCGATCACGAAAAGCTGAGGATGATAGGGATTCTCGCTCGTCAATGAAATGAAACCTTGTTTCACGTCCAGATTGCCAAAGGGAAATGTCACCGAGCCGGAATCAATTTTTACCTGGCCAAGCGCGATGGGATCTTTCAGCGTGCCTTCAAGTTTCATGCTTATGGAAACCTTTCCGTGAAACAGCGGTGTCTGGACTCTCAGGGAGCTGCTTCCCCGCACGTTCACTTGAAGGCGCCAAGCGGCCCAAGGTAGCGCTTCGACACTGAAGAAGGGCGGACGCAACTCCGGCGAAGCCGCTTCTTCCGGCGCAAGACTTTTCAAGTCGGCAAGCAGGAGGCTGTCGCGCAATGTCACTGAGCCGCTGATGAGGGGTGGTGCGAAAATGGAATTCGTCACCGCCAGATCAAAATCCGAGCGCAGCAAAATGCTCGGATTGCGGGCCAGCGGGACATTCGTGCCATGCACGCGAACGTGGAACACGGGCAACCCGTTCGTCCGCCAGACCTGCTCGTTCAATTCCACGTTCCCTTCGGCATCCACGCGCTGCCCGCCGATTTCCGCGGAGGCATTTGTCAACGTCACTGTGCGCCCGGCCAGAATCGCATGAGCCTGAATATTTCGCACCGGACCGAGGTCATCAATCGGACGAGTCCTCGCGCCATCAACCGACAACTCGCCTCGCAATGTTCCGCCGGCTTCGAGTGAAACATCGACGGTCGCGGTTCCCAGCGGGCTGAGGATTTCCGGCAGAAAGGATGCAAACGCGGCCAACTGCGCGTTTTCCATTTTCAAATGCGCGGTTGCGGTGCGCCAATCGGGCAGGTCTTTTTCCTGCCTCAATCTTGACCAATAACTTTGGCCCAAAGGCATCTGTCCCTTGATGCTCACGGGCTGTCCTTCAACGGAAAAATCGAATGTCGGTATCCGCGCGGTGTCCCGATCCAGCTCCGCCAAAACATCCACGTTCTCGACCGCGGGCAGCCGCAGAGCCGGTGGAAACTGAATTCGTTCAACCTGCATCGTAACGCGCCCGTGCGGCGCGGACCAGGTGCCATCCAAATCCGCTGTCAGATTCGGCTTTTGAAGCGCCAATCCACTCACCGCCGCGATTTTCTCCCAGAGAATGGACTGAGGTTCCGTAAGCATTCTTAATTTTAATGGGCCATCGGGGTTGATCTGAACCAAGCCGTTGGTGGCGGCTGGCTCCAGCACGATTGGCAAGGTGCCTTGGGCGCGACTCACAAGCTGCGTAACGCTCGAAATAGAAAGTTGATTGATTGAAAGGCCGTCAGCTCCGCCGGTCATGTCGGCGTTGGCTGAGAAGGAAAGTTGTTCTTTCGTTTTCAACCCGGCCTTCAATTCGAGTCGAAATGCCATCGGCCCATTGGTCCATCCGCCGGAGAATCGCAGACTGTCAACTCTGGCTTCGGAGTCCGCGATTCCAAAAAACTCCTGGACCAAAGCGGTGTCTAATCCTTGCGCTGTTCCGTTGAATGTTCCTTTCCGAGGCCAATCCACATTCGCTTCCATCCTAAGTTCTCGATTGGTGCCGGACCAAAACATCGGGTCGAGTCTGGCCATCCACGAAGCAGCCGTCTGGCGTTCCGCATCCATACGGTTCGGGCTGGCCGCATCCGGAACTCCAAGCCTGCCGTCCTGGAAATTTGTAAAGGCCGTTCCGGTCGCTTTCCGGAACGTAACTTGAAACGGTTGCCGCAACTGCAATTCGGTGTGATTGCTTTTGCTTAAATCCAGCGCCGCCAGTCTGAGCTTTTTCTCTCCGCCCAAATCCATCGCGCCGCGTATTTGTAACGTGGAGCTTCCCGCCGTAACGACGATTTGCGCCGGTTGAAAATCCAGACCGTGTCCATTCCATTCTGCTTCGACGCGCCACGGCTTGGTATGCGGCAACAACAGGTTTTCCACTTCGAGTTTCGCGGAATGGGTGATCGCCTGCACCGGCCCGTCAAACTGTGCTGCCAGCGTGGCGGAGTGAAACGACATGCCGCGCGGCAAAAACTGCTGGCCGAATCCGCCGGAAAAATTCAGCCGGCCATCATGGATCACCTTCTCCTCAAGATCGAATTTTCCGGCGAGATCAATGCCCGAGCCGTCCGCCATCAGCATTTTTCCTTGCGTCAATTCGATCCGCGGCCAAAGGAAGTTTCCGTTTAGCTGAAGGGCTTTTGCAACGACGTTCGACACCGCAACTTCGGACCCGGATAGCGCGAAGGAAATTTGTGGAAATCTGTTCGTGCCCGGATGGAAAATCACTTCGCCCATCAGTTTGCCGCTCGCAGAAAACCACGGCTGCTGTCCTAGATCCGCGACGACGTTCAACGCCGCCGGCTGCGAGAGAAATGGAGGCCTGAAAAAAAAATCCGTCGGCCTGGACAACCCGGCTTGCAGCCACGGCGCGGAAATTTTCGCCAGATCAATTTTCGCCGAGTTCGTGTCTCCCGATGCGCGCGCTTCAATGTCTACCGCGGGCAGATTGGTTGATTGTGGAAACGCTTTCGCCGCCAAATCCAGCGTGAACCGGTTCGTGCTCCATTCCGCGCGCAGTGAGCCGGTGATATCCCGGTATTGTTCCAATTTAAACAGGCGCGCCGGAATGGAAAAGGATTCGGCTCGCACGCCGGCCGTTTCCGGCAGCAAATCGTGGCGCGAAAACCCCGCCTTCATTTCAATCCGGTTGGTCAGCCACCAGGTTGTTCCTTCGACGTTCAGCTTTCCATTCGTGTCCGCGATTGAAACTGTGGAACGTAAATCGAGGGCAGCGGAATCGAGGTTGAGTTTCAAAACTTCGCTCTCGGTGTCAGCCAGCAATGCCCAGGTGTTTTTGCTTTTTGGAAAAATCGCCTGAGTCGACAACTTCCCCTCCACCCAACGCGCTTGTGGAATTTCAACGACCCAATCCTGGACGCGAATAATTCCGTTGGTGAAATCCGCCCTCGGCAACCAGTTTCGAAGAGTTGCGCCTAGAGCTTTTACGTTTTTAAAATCTGTGTAGGGCGAACTGGACTGCTCCGATTTGCCTTCCAACGAAGTGTATCGCCATGAGCCGACTTCCAAAAACGGCTCGGACTTCGGGCCGAAGAAACGCCGCCAGACCCACGCGGTTGGAACGAAAGCCTTGACTCTTTCCGCCTCGAAACGGACGGCGTCATTGGTGAAAGAAAAGTGGTTGAGTTGAAAGTGCCCATAACCTTCGTGCCGGTACTGGAGGTAGTTTGCCCCAAACCGTTTGGCCGCCGACTGCAACACCCACGGAAACCACAAAGGCAATGCGACGAGGACGACGAGCAACAGCAAAATGATTGCGCCCGAAATCCGAAAAGCTTTTCGCGCGTATTTTCTGAGTTTCACGCCCATATTGTCGCCCCTGAATAACGAGGCGCAACCGAACATGACACGGGCCCGGCAATCAGATCGTCAAACACCGCGATACCCGTCTCCGTCAAGCCGGTGAAAAACGGGCCCGGCGTCAGCAAAATCCCTTGCCAAACAGTCAGGTTCATGCGCGGGCATGATGCGGGGCAGTCACCATCGCTTGCAATCCCACAGGTGTGTGGAAATCGCCCGCCAAATCCACTCATCGCGCGCGCTATTCGACGGTGACGTTGTAGGCAACCGTGCGGATCTGGCCTTGGAGTTTGGTTTGGAGCCAGAGACGGTAGAGGCCGGTTTTGGGAAACGCGTAGGGAAAAGAAAGCGCGGGCGAGGCCGGAGAGCAAAGCAAGTCCAAGGACTGGTTCGCAAGATAGCGGGCATGTTCGCGTTCAGCGAAACGTTTTTGGGAGGCCATGGAAATGGAGCCCAAAGGATGCAGATGCGTAAAGACGCTGCCGTCGGCATGTTGAATGATGAGGTGGCCATACATGCCAAGATAAGGCTCGAGGGAGGCAGGCGCGCCGGTGTCGGTGGTCAGATTGAAATGAAGCGTGATTTCCTGGTTGAGGCGGAAGGGCGTGGAAAATTCCGGAGTGAGACGGAATCCATCAGGCAGAATTGCCGGAGACAGCTCTTGTGGCGAGGCAAGATCCATGGAGTCGTCCGCGCTGGCGAAACCTTCAACCGGGTTCGTTGCAACGGTTTCGTTCGTGAGACGCAAAACGTTGGTGAGCGTCTGACTGAATCCGCTCTCGTGAGTGATGTCAGCGTACAGTTGATAATTTCCGGCGGGCAATCCAGGCAGGCGCGTTGTAAAAACATTCCGGAAGTCCCGGAGCGGATGGAGATGCACGAAAGTGTCGCCCGCCGGTTGACGGATGAGGAACAGGTGCATCAACTGTCCGTGATCAGGAATGAGCGGAGTGGCGTCGTCGCGGCGATCGCCGGTTGCGATCTTGAGGGTGAGTTGTTGCTGGCCGTTGGTGCCGGTTTCCAAAGCGGTTGTGATTGCCTGTGGCTGATAAAGACGGCGATAACGGAAGTTTTTATCCACGGCGTCCCACCATTGTTTGCCGAAAAACAGAAGACCACCCGCGATGATCACGGTGACCAACATCGCGAGTCTGGCAAACCACCGGCGCGAGCGCGTGGGTTCAACGCCAGGAGGGAGAACCGATTCGCGAATGGCGGCGCCCACCACGGTCACCAGCAGCGACACAAGGAAAATGCCAAGGCCGAGGAAAAGAAAAGACATCGGGCGTGACATGGGGATGCGCTGCAAGGCCACGGAGTTGAGCGGGACGATGGCCGTGCCCCAACCGCGCGGGCCGGAGACATCCACGAAGACACTGTACGCGCCGGAATCCATGAGCCAAAGCTGGGCTGTGAAGAGGTTGGTTTCGCCGGGAACCGGCGTGGCCGCATCGGGCGGCGGCGAGCCGCGGGTACCGATGTTCCAACGGACTGGAAGCACCGTAACCACTCGAGCGTCACCTGAGTGAACGCGGATGTGGATTTGCGCGAGACCGGGAACGACCACGGGTGCCTGGATCATGACACGGATGGGATAAGGACCAGCCGGACCTTCAAAAAAAACGTTCGGACTCCCGATGTGCGCATAACCGGCCAGCGGCAAAAACAGGATGATGAAAATAATCAGGCATTTTGACCCGAACTCCGAAGCAGGTAGGGACGGCGCGCTGCGCTGTCCCCGCGCCGTACCAGGCGCGGAATGAACGTGGGTCTGCGCGAATCTTTGCACCTTTCGTTCCGCCCGCTCTGCGCGGGCGGGGACAGCGCATCGCGCTATCCCTACCATATCCGGGCAGCGTTCAACTTCGGGGCTCGGGTTTGGAATGCCCTCACTTCTTGGGATCACCGCGCGCTGCCGGAAAAACAAATTCATGAGTGGCGAGGCGGTCAGCGTTTCACCGCCGACAGCCAGTTGCCAAACCAAAGCGCGATGCGGGACTGCGCGCTGCCAAAGAGGATGGCGAGGAGGGCGGCCTTCAGGGTGAAGGGATCTTGTTTGAGATCCCAAAATTGGGTGCACCAATCGCCCAGACCCGCGCCGTAACCCCACATGGCGTTGCCTGCAAAAAAAGCATTACGGGACGCCGGCGAAAGCAGAAATTTTGAAAATGGCCATTGCGCCGCGATCAGGAGCACGAAAAAAACCAGGCCCAGGACCAATGCCAGACCCGTGTCCCGCCAGAATCCGCGTCGTTGTCCGAGGAACCGCATGACGAGATCAATTCCCAGCGCGGGAATGATGAGCAAAAACGGAAATGGCGGTGGCACCATGTGATCCACGGGATTGTAAATTGGAGCCAGCTTGGGTTGGGCGCGGAACAGCGGCAATACCCAAACCAACGCCAGCAGGATCAGGGTATAAGTGATGCTGGCCCCCGTCGCAGCCCAACGCAGATTGGAAGCGCGGACGGCCACGACCAAATAGAGCGGAAACAGCGCGCAGGTGATTTCGTAAAAAAGCCCGCCATGCTGGTGATTCGGGTAAGTGTACTCGGTCACGAAAATGGTCAGCTTGGTCACCAGCACACCGCAGGCAAAAAGAAAAAGAAGGCTCGCGGCAGAACGTTGTTCCGCCGGAGCCCGATTTTGCCAGGACACCACGAAGATCAACGCGCCAATGGCCACCGCATACGTTCCCAGCGCAAGGATGACATGAGGTGGACTGAGAATTTGGACGTCGAGACCGTAGGCATTGTGCCACCAATCATCGAATGGTGCGGCGACCAGCATGACAAACGCGCCCCAGATCGTCACCCACGCGCCGATGGGACCGTGAAAGCCCCAGAGCCGGACTGTGGCAGACTGCGCTCCGGGAGCGGGCCAGAATGTGTTCTTCAAAACCAGCCAGCCGCAAATGCAGCCGGGCAATGTGCCGCCGAGATAAATCATCATGTGCGCCGGCGTCCAAAACGTGTCGCGACCGATCGTGACGTGCCAGGAGATGTCCCACAAAACCCCGATCGGGATGCAGGCCGCGCCGAAAACCACAGCGTAGCAATACCAAGGCAATGTTGCCGCGCGCACTGGCGCAACGGCGGAACCGGAAATGGAATCGGCCGGCAGAGTCTGGCTGTTGGCGCTCATGATATTTCTCGAACGGACGGAACTGACAATTGACCTTGCTGTTTGAATACGGTGAACACGCTTCACAAACTAAAAGCGGTTTCGGCTCCTGTAAACGAGGAAAATCGGAGAAAAATCGGATGCAAACCGGAGTTCGCCACAAATCAGCGCACTTGCGCAAGCGCCCGAACGTCGCCCGTTTCGACATCGTAGAAGATCGCGTTTTCGCTGTGCTTTAGCAGAATTCTTCTGCAGCACGCAGCCTGCACGAACTCACCGAATCCGCGCCACGCGGTAAAACCGCTGTGCGGACGCTGATGATTCTGTAATCGCAACGTTGGCCATTGTCGCGCTCAACTCACCGCTGGTATTTTGCCATGAACCAGAAATCAAGTTGGTTCGAGGTTGCACCCGATAGAATTGCCCGACTTTCGAAGTCCATTTCAAGGTTCAAGGCTGCGGTTTCTCCTTCGTAAAATCCAAAGGGACAGACTTCCCAAGCTTAATAACACACACGTTGATGGCTCTGGCACTGCGTCGGCAAAGATTAGTGTGTTAGGAGTAGTTTCGTAAGCATAGTCATAAACCCAACCCGCGTTTATCCCGACGACAGGACATGCGACCCGCACCCAACCGTAATATGTTTGGGCATCCTGTTGAAACTGGAAAACAAGGTATGCCGATTCAAGGCCGGTGAAGTAGCCAACAGTCAAAGGCGGCAGTCCGATAATTCCGCCGTCTCTGGCAGCGGTAAATATATCGCCACCTAAAATGTTACCAAGCCAGTTGTAGCCCGCAGCGTCAGGGCAGATTTGCTGACCGGCTGACAAAGGAATCACAAACGCCGTAGGATCGAGGGGATTATTGGCCAAATTTGGTTGAAAGGCGATTACGCCACTTGTTGAAGATGGGTGGATCACAAATGCAGACGGCTGACCAGCTACTATTGGAGCTGAAAATGTGAAGACAGTTTGCCCGTTGATGACAATCGCCAAATCCGGGCCGACTTGCGTTCCCAATGAATCCCACGGCAAATGATTCGGGTCGCCGTTTGGATTACTAAGCGGCAAGTGAAAATATATGATTCCTTGCGCCATGACGGCGGGAGCAAACAGAATCGCTGACGCACGCAAAAGCCAGCGCCAGCAATTGTGAGAACGCGCAGAGGTTTGGAGTGGAGTGTTCGCACGAGATCAGAGTTGGCGATAGACTTCGGAGCGGTGTTGGATGCGATAGATACGAACGAGTTGTTTCGCGGGATACACCCAGTAAAGGATTCGGTAATCGGCCACGCGGAGTTTGCACAGGCCCGCCAAATCCTCGGGCATCCCCACGAGCCGACGCTGAACCATGACGGCAGCGTTTTCGGCGAGCCAATGAATCTTGCGTTCGACGCTTGCGCCAATCGCGGCGTCCAGTCCCGCAAGTTGAGCGTCCGCCTTGCCCCCTACTTCGACTTGGTAGGGCATGGATGGTGGCGGGGTTTCCAGGGTTTGAACTTGCCCGCCAGGTCCTGCTTGCGCGCTTCGCGCAACTCAGCGATGACTTTGGGATTTTGCGCGGTGAGCCAGTCCTGCAATTCGTCCAGGGTTTCGACAGACGATAGAACGGAGGCGGGAATTTCGACGGTTTCTGTTTTCATGGCCTCATCATATCACTTTTTCCGGCTGAAGGTAAGTGTTTTGTCCGGGCCCGATGACTGGCGCCGATTTTCTCATCGGCATGGTTCCAAAGCTTTTGCCTGTCGCGCCGAATCAGAGCTCGGCGTTCCGTGAGATGCAAAGCACCTCAAGCGTGATTCGGCTCCGCGCGGTGCTTTTGGTATTCCTCGACGATCTTCGCCTCCTGTTCGCGCGGCATTTCTTCGTAGTGGTTGAACTCCTCCAGATGCACACCGCGTCCGCCGGTCAGCGACCGCAGCGTGCTGGAATAGCGGTAAAGTTCCTTGGCCGGAGCGTGCGCTTTGATGACTTGAAAACTTCCGTCCGTGTCCATCCCCTGAATCCGACCCCGCCGGCTCGACAGGTCCCCCATCACCTTGCCCATGCAATCTTCCGGGATGCGAATCTCAATGGCGTGGATGGGTTCGAGCAAACACGCCTTCGCCGCGAGAAACGATTCCTTGAACGCGAAGTAGCCGGCGATTTGAAACGCGATGTCCTTGGAATCCACCGGGTGCATCTTGCCGTCATAAAAATCAATCTTCACGTCCACCACGCGGTAGCCGGCCAGCACCCCTTCCTCGC
>OCZU010000971.1_pt1 | contig 19265 bp, 16 predicted proteins | sample 1539001 | NCBI WGS metagenome assembly OCZU01 (sample SAMEA3539306, study PRJEB22396) | soil metagenome | biome: tundra; feature: field; material: soil | place: USA | collected 2010-05 | depth 0.15 m | reverse complement strand
CCCCCTACGGTAATTTCGTCGGGCGGCCTTAATGATTACTGGCGCGCCTTGCTTCAGCAGCAGGAGGCCCAATTTGAGCAGCATATCCGCGACCTGTCGTCCTCTGTCGGGGAAACAGTATCGGTCCAGCCAATGACGCAGGCGGCCTTACACGCCTTCACCTACCTCTTTCTCAATCCTTCCGCCGGCGACCGTCCGGACGCACCGCCGCTAGATAATAGGCAATCGATCCAGGAGAATTGCCTTCACTCCGATATCAATACGGACCGCCTTGGACGGATGTTCCTTGATGGGTATTACAACGCTTTCCTGATTCTGAAGGATATCGGACCACAGACCTATGACGGGATGATCCACGCCCTGACGAAGACCACCCTCATAAATTACAGGATCACCGTAAACGTCGAACCCCTGGACACGTACGCGATCATCAGGCGCGAGGAATCCGAGCATCAGAATTTGCAGAAGCAGGCCGAAGCCGATGAGACGTTCTCCCAGCTTCGCGCGGACACCATAAAGAGGAAGCAGGCGATCGTAAGCCGCCTCGGAGAAGGCCATATCCGACGTTTCCGCTATCTCCTTGTCATCCGCGTTTGGGCCGCCAGCGAGAACCAGCTTGCCGCCGACGTGGGAGCCATAAAGACCGCCGTCCAGGCGCTCCGCAACGCGCCGATCTACGACGTACACCTTCCCAATACGGTCCTTGAAACGTTTTTCGCCACGTTTCCCGGCAATACCTTCCACCCGTATGTGAGCCGGTCGAAGGAGATCGACGACGAACACCTTGCAAACCTGATCCCGCTCTCCTCGAGCTTCAGCGGCGACTTAGCCAACGCACAGGCGCTTTACATTTCCTCAGACTGCGCGCTGACCGGCTTCCGATTCCATGTCAACGGCCTCATCCAACACACCGGGATTGCGGGCATGACGAGGACCGGCAAGAGCCAGCTCTACCTCAACCTCCTTTACCAGACGGGCAATTACTTCGACTTAGACGTGATCGTTGAGGAGGGCGAGTCCCACACGCCCTACACCCGTTCGCACGGCGCGAAGCCCATCATCATCCAGAAGAATGGCAACGTCACGATTAACTACTTGGACACGATGGGGAATCCTCTCGACCCCGAGAACCTTGCATACGCGATTTCGCTTACGAGCCACATGGTCGGGAACTCCGCCGACGAGAGGCTAAACAACCGCCGGCGCAGCTCGCTTCGCAAGTACATCAATATCGTCTTCCATGAAGCATATCAGGAATGGGCGCGCAAAAATCCGGACTTGAATCGCCAATCGCAGCGCGCAGCGACGGCCGTCCACCAATGGCATTCGAAGCGTATGACCTCCGACGACACGCTCTTCGACGCATACGCCGCGCTCCGTGACGGTACCGAGGCCGGAAACGACGAGCTCCTGTCCTTTGTCGACGCCATCACCGAGGCCGAAATCACGACTTATACAACAAACGACCAGACAGCCCATTTGGCGGAGCGCCACGCCTTCAGCCTCTTTCAGAACCACGAGTATCCCCGTCACACCGATCTCTGCGAGCTCATCCGCCTACGACCGGCCCAGGAGGACGACCGGCGCGAAATGGCCGAGCTCTCGGACCTCCTAGAGAATTGGTCATCGACTGGGGAATACGGCGCCCTCTTCGACGGATACACGAACCGCGACTTCAACCACCGCGTTGTCCACTTTGAGCTCGCGAAGGCCGACAACACCGACCCCGCGCTCGCCGGCGCCGTCGCGCTCAATATCACCGGCCGTATTCGGCAGCGAATAATCTCCCTACCGCGCGCCCAGCGGAAGAGGTTTACCATGGAGGAGCTGGCCCGACTGATCCTCATGCCAGGAGGACCGAAGCTCGTTAAGGAACTCGCCGCGCAGCTCGCCAAATACAACTGCGTCCTCTGCTACATCCTTCAGGACTACTCGCAGATAGCCCATGTCGAGGGCATTTCGACCCTAATCCAGAACACCATGCAGTGGCTTCTATTTCGCCACAATGACATGGACGAATTGAACGCCTTCGGCGCAAAGATCCAGCTCCCCACCTCGATGCGGGAGACGATCGCGAACTTTCCGCTGCCTTCGAACCTGCCCGTTGGCCAGCAGTATTCCGCAGCGTGCTACTTCTCCCGCGTTGCCCACCCCCAAATCCTCGGAGCCATCCGACACATCGACTATGCGAAGAATAGCTAACGTCCTCGTCATTCTATCCGCGCTCCTCGCCGGTTGCACCTCAACGCAAATGGTCCACACGACCGAAGACGCCGTTGCCGGCACCGCCGGCGCCCTGGTTGGCGCCAAACTGTCCAATAACAATCCCTATTGGACCGCCGGCGGCGCGGTCGCGGCCATCGGTGCCACCGCCTTAATGCAGAATGTCCAGGAGTCCTCCGACAAAAAGCAGCTAGCGCTTGCCTACGAGCGCGGCCAATCGCAGGCCGCGCAACGCGACTTCGAGGCGATACAGGACGTACAAAGACACAGCGTGGCCTCTGCCACCGAGCCCTTCACGTCACCGGACCTGACGAAGATCCCGATCGAGCTGCCCGAGCGCACCGTCAACGGCGTGACGATCAAAGCAACTACCGAATACGTAACCCTCCACGATCAATAATGCCCCGATGAGGGTGCAATCGCCCGCCCAATGAACCCCCAGCTCACAATGAGAACGAACCGGAGTATATCGTCCATAGCACTCTTCGCCTTTCTATCATGCGCCGGCCTCCTTGTTCCGAAGACGGCGCACGCCCAGCTCCTCACCCACGATCCGATCAACGCGCTCCTCATCGCCAGCCTTCACTCCGATGAGATGATCCAATGGGCCAATGAGATCAAGAATACGGAACAAATCATACTCAACACCGAGCAGACAATTAAGCTCGGCGGCGTCCTCAATGCCGAGATAGGCGATTGGAACGGTGTCCTTCAAGGCGCGAAGGAGATCAAAATGAGTGCTGGGAACCTTTCGAAGAATTGGGCCGGCGGTATTAGCGCTTCGCTAGTTGTCAATGCCGGCGCGGGCAGTGCCGCCCTGTCATACAACGACCACGGCAATTTCACCCCTCCGTCGACCACCAATGTCTTCGGTGCGAACGTTAACATAGATACCGGGACGATTACGCGCTACGCGTCCGTCCAGCAGACCTACGAAAATGCCGTGTCAACTATCTCGGGCACCGACACGGAAATTGCCTCCATTAATTCGAATCTCGCCGACGTTTACAGCCAGATGACATCCACCGGCCTCTCCCAGGCGGACTACGACCGCCTGAAGGGCCGGTTCGACGCTCTCAACGGGCGTCTGCAGGTCATCTACAATCAGCGCCGCGACACGCTCCTCGCCGTCCAAACTCAAAGCACGATCAATCAGAATCAGGCCGCGCTTGAACAGACAACGAGCCAGCAAGTCGACCGCAGCAGCCACCAGGCGCTCACCAGCGCAGCCGCCTCAACCGCGCCGGCTTTCACAACCAGCAACGGAGCCGCGACCGCCATCAACCGGCCGCTCCCTCAATGAATGCGCCAAAGCGCACCTTCTTCCAAACGCTTGGCCTATTCGTACGCATCTATCTCTGGGCGGCCGTCCTTGGCCTCCTAAGTCTCCTGATCGCCCAACACTTCCAGCCTACAACATTCCTGACCATCGACGGCATCGTCACGAGCTGCCTGCGCCAGGCGCGAGAACAGGCCGACAACGCCGCCAAACAGCATACAGCCCCGAACCATGCTCACCCTTGACATACCGGTCCTCGACCAAATGGCCACAAGTCCCAATGGCCCCTTCGGTGGCGATTTCTCCACCTACATAGTCTCTATCTGTTTCCTCCTGTCGCTAATCGGGTGGATCGTGAATGTATGGGAGCGTCGGCACTCCCCGGACGGGATGTTCGCGTGGCTTGGCATCGCGTGCATTACGATGCTTGTAGCCGCATCGGTCCCTTTTTGGTTCCCGATCGTCCAGGCGATCTTCAATTACCCGGCCGTGCTCTTGGGCAATTCGAGTAATAATTTTTCAATGGCCGTCGCGATCAATCAATTTCACCAGTTCTGGCAAGGTCTCGCCAACCCGCCCGGCTCTGGCGGTTTCTTCCAACTGACGTGGCACTTCTTCAGCCTCGAGGCATCCGCGCTCTTCAACCTCGTCCTCGGGCTCTTCACCTTCGCCCTCTCCATTGTCGCTTCGGTGATAATGATTCCGCTCTACATCCTGCAACAGGTATTCGTCATCGTTGGCGTCGTCTTCCTCCCTATCGCGATCACGGCCTTTCAGGTTCCTGCTCTCCGCGGCAAGGCAGCGACGTTCATCTCTGCTGTAGCAAGTGTGCTCGCCTGGCCGCTCGGCTTCGCCCTTGTAGCCCTTTGCACCAACCTAGCCTTCTCTGTACCCTTCCAGACGGGCAACGGCAACGATCCGACCACTTACGGGCAGGCTCCCCTGGATAATACCACTACCGGACAGGCACTCCAATCCGCCTCAGAAACTGCCAGCGCAGCCGTCGCCGCGCCCTTCCGCATCATCGCCGCAGCGCTGATAATGATCGTGGGCACCCCCCTCGTCCCCGTCATGAGCTACCACCTTTTCATAGGAGGGGGCGCCGGGCGCATCGCATACGGGGCATCAAGCCTTGGCGAATCCCTGGCCAAAGGTATCACGCGGGGAATCGGCCGCGGCTAACCCATAATCACCGTGAGCATTCTTTTCAAAAAGCGCCCCGCACCAACCGGCACAGAGGGAGCCTTGGATACCATATCCAAGGGTGTCTTCGGCATTCGCGCCCTCTCTTTCCTCTGCCTCTTCCTGCTCTTCACAAACATAGTGACGCCTATCCTTATAGTGCAGTTGCTCAGGGAGCCGGTCTATATCATCGACCCGGCCGCAGACGGCTCCGTGACAATTACGCGGGCCCAACGATTTCGGGACGCCCTTTTCTTCGTGAAACAGAGCGCCGGCCAGGCTGCGCGAGCCATGTTTCTCAGGGGACCCCGAGGCCTCGATGACCTGGACACGGTCGACCTGATGTTTAACCGGGCCGCCAAAGACAAACTCGATGCGCTCCTGCAGAGCGAGCAATCGGTTTTCACCATGTACGGTTATCACCAGAAGCCGGAACTCGCGACCGTGGAGGTTGCGGCCGATCCAAACGGTTCATTTCGCGCCAAAGTTACCGGGCAGCTCGTCCGGACAGGCACTTTCAACGGCATGGCCAAAGAGGACGCCGTTTCCTTCACGCTCATCCTCTCTTTCTTCCGCAACAACGATGTTGCGCTTAACCAACGCTATCCACTCGGCATATGGGACTTCGACTATCAATTACAAGCGCGTTAGCCCTGGCTGCCCTGACGGCGCCCACCTTCGGCGACGACGCTCCCGCCGAGCCCGCCACGCGGAAGGTATTCCTGCAGGACAGCGCACCCTACAACGTGCCCATCGGCGCCGTGCCCACAACAATCTTGATGCCGGCTCCCATTGACGATTTCGCAGCCGCGGGGATCACGACGCAGGAGAATACCAAGGCGAACGCCTTCCTGCAGCATCCCCAAGGAGCGAATTACTTCACCGTCAAGGCGCTCCTACCGGGCCCCGCGGACCTCAATGTCATCATTGGAGATGACGTTTACAGTTTCCACTTTTACGACTCACCAACCCCGCTGCGCTCGCTCATCGTCCGCAACCCGCCGACGCCTCGCGCGCAGACACACGCGGTCCAGGTTACCGCGAAGCGCCTTTACGATATCCTGCAGGACACCAAGACCTATTTCCTCGTTCGCGACCAACATCCCGAATTGGAGAGGCCCGGCGTCCAGGTTATAGAACCCGGCACCTTGATTCGCTACCAAGGGTATTCCGTCCTTCTGGACCAGATCTTCCGCTTCGATGACGACGACACACTTGCCTTCCGTGTCTTCTTTCTAAATGCCACCGACCGCGCGTTTGGCTACAAGCCGAGTGAGATTGGCCTTAGAATTGGGCGGAATCTCTACTGGCCGAGTTTCGCCCAGGTAGACGGCGTGATACCTCCCAGAACGCCCGCGCAACTCACTTGGGCTGTCTCACCCGACGTCCAGAGCCTAACCCTTGTTTCACCGACCCACGCAACGGTCACCATTACCGACAGGTCCTCGCTCGCGGTCCCAGATCTCGGCGAATACCGCATAATCGCCCGTGGCCCAAAAGGGATCACCGACACGGTTACTTTCACCATCAAATACCCGGTTCCTGCCGGCGAATCCGACCCCCTCAATTATGCAAAGGGGGACCGGGACTTTGGCGTCCGGCACCTTTCCATCCGGCAGCCGACCGCCGGCCAGTCCTTTGGGTACGTCCTCTACACGGGCACCGCCGATGGCAAGCGCGCCAATATTAGCCTCCACTCTCAATTCTCCCTCGTTGTCGCCGCGACGCCATTGTCCGACCCCCCTCCCGCGCCGTGAGAAGCCTTTGGTTACCCTTCCTCCTGGTAGTCGCACTTGCGACGCTGCTCTTCGTCGGGGTCTACCGCGCGCACTCGCAGCGGACACAAGCCCTGGTTGCGCGCAACGAAGCCGCTCCTGTAACTCCCACGACTGCCTCAAAGCCCATTGTGCAGTCCTACGGCGAGAAGGTTGTGGATTTTGTCGTGCCTGCCGCCGTAAGCAGGCACAGCGGCGAGTCTGAGGGTCCGCCACCGCTCCCAAAGTCGGATCTCATCCAATTCATCAGCCCGCCGACAACAACGGCTTTGTTTCCGCCGCGGGCCCGGCCGGCGCCGCTCGCCCAGAAGATCCCGCCGACCTACTACCTGCCCAGCCATCGCCTCATTCGCTGCCGGCTCGTCAGCGGCGTGCAAACCGGCAGGATCAATTCTCCAATCATCGGGTTCGTCCTCGTTAGCGAGGACAACATCGGGCCCGATGGGATCAGCCGGGAGGTCATCCCCGCCGGCGTTGAGGTGCATGGCAAGGCCGTCGCCTCGCCCATGCGCGACCGCATCGACGGCAACGGCGCATGGACCTTCGTTTGGCGCACGAACGATGAGAACAACGGAATGGAGCTCCCGATCTCGGCAACGGCCCTTACCCGTGATTACGACGACACCACTCACTTATGGGGCGACCAGGAGAAGTCACCCGGGCTTATCGGGACGCGCTTTGAGGGGGAATCCAACGAGGTTATTAAGTTGGCACTTCTTAAGGCACTTGGGGCGGTCCCGGCCGGCTTCGAGCAGTACACAACCCAGCTTAACCAACTGACGAACCAGGCCGTCTCGATCGCAAAGCCGGGCCTCGGGAATACTATGCTGCAAAGCGCAAGTGCCGGCATGGACTCGATCGCCGCCTCTGTGGAATCCATCCGCAAGCAGATCGAGGAAAATGGCTACTATGTCGCGGTCCTCCCGGGCAGGGAATTTTACCTTTACACGGAATCGCCCATCGACCTCCGCCTGGCGCACAGGCCCGAATCTCTGACCGGCGAACAGCTCGCAAAACAGACCGCGCCCACCCCGGGCAATGAGGACCTGGCCGGCACGCTTTCTAAGCTAACGAAGCGCATTGACTCCCTATCCCCTTCAACCGCCGCCCCTTCAACCAACGCCAACCCGTGAGAACATTACGCCTACAATACATCCCGGTTCGCCCGCTTCTTACCGCAAGCCTGCTCACAGGCCTTGTCGCCTGCCACACCCACACCGCCAAGGTGAATCCTCAGGCTCCCGCGGCGGGCTCCCTGGCGCCCGGCGCAGGCGCCGCCGCCCCTTTGGCGCCGCTACTCGCGAATACCGCGCCGCGCGTCTTGGGGCCGCAATACGACGAATACTATGTCGGGACCGTTTCTGATCCCAGCGACCCCACCGTTACGTACCAGCCAGGAACCTTTGTCGTCGAAACAGAGCCCGCGCGGCTTCGCCGGAATGGCTCGCCCCTCGAGGGCGAGGCCCAGGCCGCCTTCTACCGCGGCCCCATGACCACGGCCGACCTCGCCAACCTGGCGGACACGTCTGACCCGGAGCTCGCTACCTACATCACCCGGTCAAAGCGCGCACTCGCAGCCCTAGGGGAGGAAAACAAGCTCCTCATCGCTAAGGTCCAGGAGCTCGAGAAGGCCCCTGCAGGCACAGCCGCCTCGCCCGGCGCCGCAATCGCCGCGACCGTTCCGGCATCGGCGAACGGCGCCCTGCCCCCAAATCCCCAGGATTCCGCGCCGAATAACCAAGGCCCCCCAGCCGGCACAGATCTCTTCATCGTCCATCCGGACTCCGAAGGCGTCATCGCGCTCGAGCCGGACCTTTTCGTCAAACCTGCCGTCGCCACCGACAATCCTTTCATCCAGCTCTACCAGCCGCCGATTAAGCTCCGCTCAATCGACCTCATTGTCAGCGCAGCCATTCCGGGGCCCGCCCCGAGCTGTGTCCTCAATGACACGGTTTACTCTGTCGGGCAGCTCTTTGAGGACCTGACTGTCTACCGCGTCGACGTGGACAAGGTTTTCCTGCGCAAAGACGCCTTCCTCCTGGAATGCCCCGTCAGCCACAAGAAGCTTACCCTGAAGCTCCCCTGAGCCATGGCACGCTACCGGGTCACATTCGTCTCGGCCGCCGGCGCGCGGCTTAAGGAAACCATCGAGGCAGAGCACGTCCACCACCTTCGCAACATCATCGAGGCAAGGCGCGCCTTTCTCCTCTCGTATAAGGAGCTCAATCGAAGCCGCGCAGCCAAGGACCACAAGATTCCGGAAAGGGACCTGATCCTTATATTCGACCTTCTCTCCACGCTTCTTGGCGCCGCCGTCACGACCCTCTCCGCGTTCGACCAACTAAAGCGCGAGCCTTCATTCACAAGCGGCACCCGGGCCATACTTAGCGCCCTCCATACCGACCTTGAATCGTCTCAGGGGAATCTCTCGTCGGCGCTCGCCAAGTACCCGACGGCCTTCCCTCCAGAGATCCGCCGTTCAATCGAAATCGGCGAGGGAGGCGGCTCCGCCGCCCACGCGCAGAAACTCGCGCAGATCCGTGATCAAATCACCTTCAACCGCGCCGTACGGAAAGAGGCCATCACCGCGGCTGTCTATCCGTTCCTTATCCTCGCCTGCCTGGCGGCCCTTATTTCGCTTGTACTCTTCTATCTCCTACCTCGCCTCTCGTCCTTCCTCGAGCTCACGCAGCAGAAGACACCGCCAGGCCTGACCCGGCTCATCCACCTTTCGGCTTACCTTCGCTCACCGAATGCGCTCATCCTTTTACTTTACCCGGCGGCCGCCATCACCCTCTGGTATGTCCTGACGCGCTTCGCGCGCTTCAATCTTCTGGTCGCCCGAACCATCCTTCACACGCCGTTCGGGAGAGTCATCCAGTATTTTGCGATAGCTAATATCGCGAGCAACTTCAGGGCTTTGTACCTGGCCACCGAGCCCGCGGACCGCGCCTTCGCGGCCTGCGCAGGTTCGACCAAGAATCTTGCTATTAAGGGGTCCCTTGTCCGAGCCCAGCACCTCCTAGCGAGCAGCGTCGTCGCCGGCGGCACGTTACCTCTCACCCAGGCATTCTCCTCGACTGGCTACTTTCCCCCGCTCGCTATCGCCCTCATTTCGACCGGCGAACAAGGTGCGTGCCTCCCCGACAACCTGCAGAAGGTTGCCACGTACTACCTCGACACCGGGCGTGCCCGCCTCCGCGTAGCCATGGCGTTCTCGCAATACTTCCTCCTCTTCGCCACCGCAGCGATCGTCGGCTACGTGACGACTCAAATCTACCAGCTCATTTCCACAGCAAGCGCAGGCTCCTAACGAACATGACCTCCAAACGCGCCTTTACCCTGCTAGAAATAATGATAGTCGCCGGCCTCGCTGCGCTCATCGCCTCCGGTCTGATCTACAACGCCTCCCTGGACTTTGTCCGCAAAGCCCGCTCCGCGGAAGACACCCTCCTGCAGCAGCTCGGCGGCCTGGCCATGACCTCCATGGAGTCCACCGACTTCGTGAACCGGAACCTTTACCCGTACGCCGACTTACCCGCGACGATGACGCCGACCAACTTCTATTATTCGATGGATCTCACATACACCCAGACGTTGGCAGCGGATTGGTTCGCGAAAATGGCCACGATGCAGGGCACGTCCTTTACTGCAGCAGCGCCCACGCAGGCTTCCCAGCCCCAGCTTGCGCGTGTCCTATTCAACAGCTTTGCCCGCGGCCGGATCGTCATCCCCTGCCCGCTCAATGAAACCACCCAGCAACGGTTTCTCATCATTTCGCTGATGGCCCCCGCAAACCAACTCACCTTCCCGACCTACGACGGCACAGACAACTGGTTTGAGGCGGTTTGGAATACCAACTGGCAGAATCAGAATGCCTCCCTGCCAGCCTACATCGCCGGGCTCATGTCGGCTAATCAGCAAACCGCTTGGGCCGGCAATCTTTCCGCGCTCCGCGTCTACAATCTTTCGGTTCCCAAGTACCAGTTTCAGGTATCCAACACCTCAAGCACCAACAACGCTTACATCTACTACAACAACTCTCTGAATCTAATGACCGTGAACGCCGGCGCAGGCGTGGCCTTATCCAATCCGGTCCTATACGGGCGTGTGTTCCAAGTCTACACCGGGCCAACCCCTGGCACAGCAACACTCTTCTATCAGCGTTGGCTGAGGAAGAATGAGGACATAACGGTCCAGTAAGGCGTCCATGCATAGCGACGAACCCGTCTCCACGGCTCCGATCCCTTCGGACGCCACCCTGCAGGAGATCCAGGCTATACAGCAGCGCCTTGGGACGGCGCGCGAGCTGCCGGGCGACGCTGAGAGGGTTGTCGAGCTCTGCCACCTCTACAAGAACCACGATTTGCATAACTTACTCTTCGCCGGACTTGTGGAGGCTAGGGCACGGCTGCGCCTGCGCCTGGCCCCGGTTCCAGTCCGAGTCGCCGCTTCGGCTCCCGAGGCCGCGTGACGGCACACCCCGATATGCCTGTCTCCTAATGTATTACGGCGCCCTTACTCGCAACGGCCTCCGCGCTCTAACGCGTTTCATTAGCCAGCGGCATACGTAAGCACACTACCTGTCTTGCCCGCTTTTCCCTTTCAATACCCCCTCCCCCATTGTACTTTACTCCCCCGAGTACTAGCCTAGTAATGACACTATATAGCAACGACTGCGCCCAATAAAAGGAACTTCTTTACTAGCAAAGAAAAAATTTACGTCAATATGCGTAGTGCCCCCACTATAACCCTTTTTTCACTCCTCGCGCTCGCCGCTGGGGCGCCGTTTGCACGGGCCGACCTGGACTTCACGGGTTTCACGAATCGTCTTGGGACCGTTCAGCTCACCGACAACCCGCAGTGGTGGTACTTTGACGTGACGAACCGCGCCGATGCCCAGGACGCCTATTGGAATGTGTATCAGGCTGCCCTCCAGGTGCCGATGGGTTGGACGGGCAGCTTCAACACGTCGAATCCTGGCGCGAGCGTCGCTGGCACGACCTCTCTAGCTTTCCGCAACGCGGAGTACGCCACGGTGAATTTGCTGCGCTATCACGAGTGGGGGCCTGACACACTCTTCGGGCACGAGATTACCGCGGCGGAGCAGGCGGCATGGGTTTCTTACTACGATATTTATCCTATTTCTGAGCAAACGCCCCCACCCACGCTTACGAACGCCCAGGCCGCGGCGCTCCTAATGGATCTCAACGGCCAATTGAGCCACTTTCCTCCGTCAACATGGGTGGGTTATAATTCGGCGGCTGCAGCCGGCGCCGATCAGGGTGCGCTAGCACTAAATGTCAGCGGACCGGCCGCTATTGTTGGCTACGTTGTCGACCCAGGAATTGAGAATGTTGCCGCTGGTCATCGCGGACTTGTTCTCGATTCGATAGGCACTTTGCTTGCCGTTGGAGACGTGCCGTCCGGCGGCCCGTCCGCGGCAGCCAATGCCCTTGCCGCTGACTATCCTCCCGAACTGGCATTCTATTCCTCGCCGGCATACGTCGCAATCGCCGCGCCCAAGGGCCCGCTTGCAAACGTCTATCTCTATCCGCTCCCCGGCTACAACCCGTGCGACTGGATTGATTCTTCGGGAGTCGTCCACCTCAGCTTCGGCGTGAACCAGTTGGCAGGATATAGCATCACCAACAACGACAGTCTCAATATTCAGGTTTCGAACGATGACACAGGACAAACGTATCCCGTAAGCGCAAACCCTAGCAATCTTGGCAACGCCTACGAGGTGAACCTTGGCTCGATGGGCTCGCCGGGATCTTTCGGCGCCGACCGACACTACACTGTGACGTACTCCAATATCACGGCGCAATACCTCCCTCCTGGCAATGATTTCGGGCTCTCTCCGGTCCTCTACCCGGGCCTCTCCTACACCTACCATTTCACCATCTACGATCCGACGACGGTACAAGGAGCGCCGGTTAATCCTTCGACCCCCATCTTCAACCTATCGACTCGCGCGTTTGTTGGCACCGGAGCGCAGCAACTCATCGGCGGCTTTGTGATCGAAGGGACGACGCCTCTACGCGTTGTTCTGCGAGCGCAAGGGCCGGGACTCACAAAGTACGGCCTCTCGGAGGTTGTCCCCAACCCGCAGTTTACGCTTTACGATAGCCAGGGCAACGCAATCGGAACGAACTCGGCATGGCAGTCCGGGAGTAATTCGCGGATGATCCAGAGCTTCGGGATGGCTCCAAACAGCGCAGCCGAACCCGCGGCCGTCGCTACTCTGAATCCTGGCGCTTACACCGTCGTAGTTAGCGACAAGAACGGCGCCAGCGGCACAGGTATCGTTGAGGTATTCAATGCGGACAATATTTCTCAGTCGCGCCTCGTCAACGTGTCGACGCGCGGGCTCGTGTCCACCGGCCAGAATCAGGTCATCGCCGGCATCATTGTCCATTCGCAAGAGACGATTGTGTTTCGCGGGCGGGGCCCTGGCATCGCCTCCTACTTGCCTGGTACAATGGTTGTCCCCAACCCGGTACTAAGGGTCTACGATTCCAATAGTAAGCTTTTGGCCACGTCGACCGCGACCTGGGAGACAGACCTGCGCGACGCGCAGCTCCTCGCGGGCGGTTCGCTCCAATCCTTCGCGCCCAGCCAAGGCGACGCGGCGTTGGTAATGACGCTCCCGGCCGGCAGCTACACCGCGATTCTTTCAGACGCCAATAACGTCGATGGCGTCGGAATTGTTGAAGCGTTCGAGGCTAACTGACCAATGCCCCGCACGACCAAAGCCCTACATCCGTTCCACATCCAAGCCAGCCGCCTTCTCACCAACGTCGGCCACCGCACAAGCAAACCGATCACGCATTAACGCTATTTCCATCATGCACTCAATAATTCAGATCCAACGGCGCCTCAGCGCGCTCGCACCGGCCTCGCTTGCAGCGACCGCATTCGCTGCCCTCGCCTTGATCTCGTTCGCACCCACCGCCGCGCTCGCAGGCGTGAGCGGCAACACGGTCGCAGGCACGCAGACTTTAAGCAACGTCCCGGCCGGCGCCAACATTACCTTCGGCACGCAGATCAGCGCGCAGCAGATGGGCAACAGTGCGGCTCCATGGCCATCGGGTGAAATCGACATCACCCTTAACGGCGCCTATTACGCCACTCTAAATCCCGGGCTCAATATGTCGGGCATGGGTGTCACCCTCGGCTCGTCTGGCGCCTCCATCGGGGTTACGGGCTCCGGAGTCGGTAGCGGATGGCAGGGCTCTCCTGGAGGATACACCCAAGGCCAGGGTTGGTATAACTTTGCCATCAATAACGCTCCTGCCGGGGCGTACGTCTTCACTTATTGGTGGAATACCAATCAGTCGGGCGTTCAGTCGACCCGTTTCATGATAAATACGCCCACCGGCGTAAACGTGCCCGCGGCCACTTTTTCTATCCTTCCCCCAACCGCCAGCATCACGGCGTCACCTTCAACTGTTACCTATCCCGGTTCCTCTACAATATCGTGGTCCTCTTCCGGCACCCCTCCCTTAACGACGAGCGTAAGCGGGCCGGGATTGTCCAGCTCCGCAAATCCTGGTAGCCAGGCGGTCAGCGGCCTTTCGGTTGGCACGAACACGTATACCATTACGGCCTCCAATGGGGGTGGAAATGTCACTCAGACAGCTACGGTTACTGTCTCCGCTGGTTCGCAATCCGTCTCCATCAGCCCCGGCTCGCAGACGATAAACGCCGGCGGCACTGCTTCCTTTAATGCAAGCGGCGGCAACAACGGCTATGTTTGGGGAGGCTCTGCTTCGGGCTCGGGCGCAACGCAGAATATCGTCTTCAATTCGCCGGGCACCTACACGGTCACCACTTATTCCCCTGGTGGCGGCAACTACACTCAGAGCAACACCGCCTCCGCCTCAGTGACCGTCAATACCGTAGGCCAGACCGTCTCCATTTTCCCGCCCTCACAGAGCATCATCGCCGGCGGAAGTGTGACGTTTACCGCCTCCGGAGGCAATAATGGCTACAATTGGGGAGGCTCCGCTTCGGGCTCCGGTACCTCGCAGAGCGTCACCTTCCCGAATGCAGGAACCTATACGGTGTCCGTATCCTCGCCAGCGGGGGGAATCTATTCGGCGTCAAATACAGCGACGGCTACCATCACCGTTACCGCGGCGTCTCAAACGATAGCCCTAACTCCTGCAGCTCCTTCAATCACAGCGGGCAGCTCGGTAACCTTCACTGCAACGGGAGGTCAAAACGGCTATTCGTGGGGGGGTTCAGCCTCCGGTTCAGGTTCGAGCCAGTCGGTCGCATACCCTAATGTCGGAACGTACACGGTTTCCGTCGTCTCGCCGGCGGGCGGCAACTATCTGGCGTCCAATACCGCCACCGCAACGATCACCGTCACCACCGTAGGGCAGACCGTCTCGATCTCGCCTCCGACGGCTAACATCACGGCTGGCCAATCGTTCACCTTCACCGCTTCGGGCGGCAATACCAGCTACACTTGGGGCGGCTCGGCTTCGGGCTCCGGTACGTCGCAGAGCGTCACCTTTCCGACTGCAGGCAACTACACCGTCACCGTCTACGCTCCCGCCAGCGGCACGTGGGCACAGTCCAATACCGCTACGGCCACCGTCACCGTCACAGCCCAACAGCCGCAGAATGTAATGATCTCTCCCCCGATGGCGAATATCACGGCCGGGCAATCGGTCACCTTCACCGCCACGGGAGGCAATACGACCTACACCTGGGGAGGCTCGGCATCGGGCTCCGGTACGTCGAAGGGCGTTACTTTCCCGACCGCCGGCAACTACACCGTGACCGTCTTCGCTCCCGCCGGCGGCACGTGGGCGCAGTCCCCCACCGCTACGGCCAACGTCATAGTTATGCCGCAGCAGCCGCAGAATGTAGTGATCTCGCCCCCGGCGGCCAACATCACGGCCGGCCAAGCGGTCACCTTCACCGCCTCGGGAGGCAACACCAGCTACATATGGGGGGGCTCGGCATCGGGCTCCGGTACGTCGCAAAGCGTCACTTTCCCGACAGCCGGCAACTACACTGTGACCGTCTACGCTCCTGCCGGCGGCACGTGGGCGCAGTCCAATATCGTTACGGCCACCGTCACAGTCATGCCGTTGCAGCCGCAGAATCTAGTAATCTCCCCCCCGATGGCCAACATCACGGCTGGCCAATCAGTCACTTTCAACGCGAATGGTGGTCATAATGGTTATGTGTGGGGAGGTTCGGCTTCCGGCTCGGGCCCGTCGCAGTCGATCACGTTCCCGAATGTCGGCAATTATTCTGTGACCGCTTCGTCACCCGCTGGGGGCCTCTATCAGGCTTCGAATATCGCGACAGCGAACATTATAGTCGGGCCGGCCCCGCAGACGGTGACGATTTCGCCCGTCGCCCCTTCAATCACCGCCGGGAATTCCGTCTCGTTTACCGCGAGCGGCGGCCTGACTCCTTACGTCTGGGGCGGCTCCGCAGCCGGTTCCGGCTCGAGCCAGTCCGCTTCGTTCTTCAATATCGGACTCTACACGGTCTCCGTGTATTCGCTGCCCGGCGGCAATTTCGCGCAATCTAATACGGCCGTCTCGACCGTTACTGTCACGGCGATCCCGCAGACCATAGCGATATCGCCGATCACCACGACCACCTTCGCCGGCGTTCCCGTTCCGTTCACGGCGAGCGGCAGCCACACAGGCTACACCTGGGGAGGCTCCGCGGCCGGGTCAGGCTCGGCTCAATCCGTCACCTTCGCGAGCCAGGGCACCTACACGGTCACCGTCGCCGCCCCCGCAAATGGCAATTACGCTGCGTCCAATACCGCCATTGCGACGATCACGGTCAAGGCCGCACCGCCCAAGATCACCAGCACGAACGACAAGAATACCGTGGAGGTTCAGGACCAGGACACAAAGGGCCCGAACGCGATTCAAGCCCCGGCGCATTGATCCAGCGCCCATGACTAGCCAAGCCCCCACCCCAACAGAAGAGGCCGCCGGCACCCACGAGGTGCCGGCGGATTCTTGCGTTCGCATCCAGCCGCTCGACGACGCTATTAAACTCGGCGCCTCGGACATTATCATCCCAGAAAAGGGACCGATCACGTACCGCACCGCCAAGGGCCTGCCAAAGGGCCGGTCTGTCAGCTCAAGCGAGTTTGCCGCCCTCGCCGCGCTGACGGGCGCCTGCATTACGGACGACAATCCTGAGCCTATAGGAGCCTTCGAATACGCAGGAGCCCGCTGGCGCTTCATCCACTACCAAAACATCCGCGGGAAGGTATTCCAACTCCGCCACATTCCCCAGCGCCGCTTTTCCATCGAGCAGCTGCGCCTTCCACCGGAGTTCCTGAAACTCATCGTCAAGGAACGCGGGATCATTTTCATCACCGGACCTACCGGTTCGGGGAAATCTACGACACTCGCGGCTACGATCGACTATCTTAACCGCACCGTTGAGAAGAACATCGTCACCCTCGAAGATCCGGTCGAGCACGTCTTCCAGGACGACAAGTGTTCCATCCTCCAACAGGAACACGGCACGACATTCAAGCGATGGGATAAGGCCCTTGAGCGCCTGCTACGCAAGGACCCCGACGTTATTGTCTTTGGGGAGCTCCGCGCCGTTCAAGTGATTGAGGCAGCGATTACCGCCGCCGCAACAGGGCACCTCGTCTTGGCGACCCTTCACACCAGCGACGCCCCGGGCACGATCATTCGCCTCACCGACGCATTGAAAGGTCATGGAGCCGACCTGTTATCGAAGCTCGCTGATTCCCTCCTGGGTGTCCTCGCGCAGCAGCTCGTCCCCACGATCCCCACAAAGAGCGGGCCCAGCCGCGTCCCTGCCTACGAACTTCTCATTAAGACCGACGCCGTTGCCAACATCATCCGGCAAGCAACACCCCAGCATATAAAGAACGAAATCAATCTAGGCGCCGGCGTGGGCATGGTTCCCATGAACAAGAGCCTAGCCGCCCTCGTTAAGGAAGGCTTCATCACGCGCCAAACCGCCACCGCCAAGTCCTTTGATCCAAAGACACTTAACCTCGAATGACATCCATGCTCCGTTCCCTCCTCTCCCTCACGTTTGCCTCGATCGTCTCAGCGCAAACGCTTGCGCCGACGCCTTCACCGACGCGCCTGCCCCCTCCCCCGGAGGTCAAGCCTGTCACATCCGAGAACGTCACTTCAGTCACCACCATAGCCGGCCAAGCCCCAGGTTCCACGGTTCAAGATTCCGCGTCCGCGGCACCGACCATTGACGATCTCCTCGACGCCAGAGCGCAGGCGTACACGTGCGACATGACGAACCTGTCGACCCTCTTTTATGCGATCGGAGGCGCCTATCACGTGAACATTAACGTAGACCCCACCATCACGGGACAGTCCCAATGCCATTTCAATGGAGGAACCCTCCGGAACCTCATCAATGGGATCCTCGAGAATAATGACCTCTATATGGAGCAGCTGGACGGGCAGATCTACGTCCGCCGCCTAAAGGAACAAACCTACTACGTCGACTACCCGCAGATTGACCGTTCGTTCACGAGCAGCAACACCGTCAGCCTCTCCCCGTCCACGTCGAATCCTAGCACCACAACCGTAGGTGGCGGCGTCGGCGGCATTCCCGGTATCGGCGGCATGAATGGCCAATCCACGACTTCAGGGCAATCGAGCAACGGCGATGTCTCGACCTACAGCATTTCGGAAAAGTCCTTGGACGGCCAGTGGGCGAGCCTCAAGGCCGAGCTGGACGCCCGGAAGCTCCCTTTCGAGACGGTTGTACTCAATGCCTATGCAGGCCGCGTAATCGTGACCTCAACCGTGCATCGCCTGGCCACATGGAAAACCTTCTTCACCAATCTAAACGCACGCAACAACGCCCAAGTGGCCGTCGATATCACCGTCAACGAACTGCAGCTAAACAACGACAATACGCTCGGCGTGAATATCAATCAGCTTCAGCAAGCCCTCAACAAAGGCGGCAGCACTAACATCTCGTTCAGCACGAACACCTCGATTGCCTCCGTTGGAGGCACCCCGCTACCGGCCAACGTCCTATCGGCCAATTTCGCCACCGGGAAGCTCGCGACCGTCGTCCAAGCCCTAGCGGAGCAAGGGAAGATGACTCTCCTGACCCACGCCTCCGTGCGCATCCTCAATAATCAGCGCACGTATATCAAAGTTGGCGACGACAAGACCTTCTTCTCACTCTCGCAGAACATCGGTGTCGGCACCGGCTCGCTTACGGGCACGACCACGACAACGACGGCCTCTACCTACACCCAGCAACGCACCACTATTGGTTTCGTCACTCCGATAACGGCTCAGATAGGGGACGATGGGCAAATCACTCTGATCCTTGACCCATCGCGCACGCAGCTCAACGGGACTGACACGTCGCCCGACGGCACCCAGACCGCACCCGACATCAATACCTTCAGCTTGCCCACCATCCTTCGCCTAAAGGACAACGAATCGACGATCCTGGGAGGGCTCACACAGAAGGGCGTCAACAAGCAGAGGAACGGCGTCCCGTACCTCGAGAACATTCCGATCCTTGGACAGCTCGCTCGCACGGACGCTTCGATTGCCACGAATAACGAGCTCCTGATCACCGTTTCGGCACACATTATCAAGTAGCGCGCCTGTTTCCATGTTTTCTCAGGCCCTTAAACTCACTGTCATTGCGCACCTCGAGGCGCTGTATGCGCTCGTCCGCGGGCCTGTTTGTATCGCCGCCTTATTCTACTGCGGCGCCGCAGTAGAATAAGGAGATCGGAAGAGCACACGTCTGAACTCCAGTCACCTTGTAATCTC
>OCZU010000970.1_pt1 | contig 19275 bp, 14 predicted proteins | sample 1539001 | NCBI WGS metagenome assembly OCZU01 (sample SAMEA3539306, study PRJEB22396) | soil metagenome | biome: tundra; feature: field; material: soil | place: USA | collected 2010-05 | depth 0.15 m | reverse complement strand
TCCCCGCCTTCAGCACCCCAAGCATGGCTGCCACCACCGGGACGCCATTTCCAGCTAGCAGCGCCACGGGTTCCGATCCGGTGCCGCGCACGGCGAGGACGGCACACGCGATGCGGTTGGCGAGCCGGTTCAGGCCGCGATAGGTGAGGACGGAATCGGAGTCTTCGATCGCGATCCGGTCCGGATGCAGGTGCGCCTGCAACTCGAACCGCGCGGGGATGGATTGTTCCACGTCCTCATGAGAGAAGTGGGCGAAGCGGCTCAGGCTTGTCTCGGCGGTCGGTTCCAGGGAGGTTGACATTACATGAGAGTCCATCGGTCAGGCCCGGCAGAGAGCTTCCTCCATCGGGTCGACGATCTTCACACGGGAAAGAAAGGCTGCTACCGGGCGGCTGCCGCGGAGTCGCAGAAGGTCGATGGTGAGCGGGATTTCCGTACACCCAGCCAGGACGCAATCATAGTCTCGTCCGGTTCGCAGGATATTCTCGAAGAACTCGTTGCCCAGTACCACCGCGCGGCGTTCGTCGAGCGACTTCATGCCTTCGAAGATGGTGCGCATCAAAAGACGTCCCGACTTGGGTGACGGCTCTTCGAAGGCGATGCCGGCCTCACGAAACGGTGCCGAAAACACCCGGCCCACGCGGGCACCCTCCGTGGCCAACAGCAACGCGTTGCGGCAGGACTGGAATTTGAGCGCTTCCAGGGAAGACTCCACCAGGGAGACCATCTCGACTTCGCACTGTCGTCCAGGTGTGTTTGGCCGGAGGTCATTTCGCAGCAGGCTCCAAAAGTAATGGGCGGAATTGCAGGCTAGAATGCAATGGACCGGTTGGCTGGCCTTGCCAGCGAGACCCACGGCGAGGCGCACGGCGCCGGCCAGCCGCAAGGCCATTCCGTGGCACAATGGAGCGTCCGCGACGCCCTCGCCCAAAATGACCGTAGAGCGGTCAGGGATAGAGCAGGCCTGATAGAGCACCACGATCCGGGAATTCCGGAAGCGTTCGCACGCACGCCGGAAAGCCATGGCGCCGGCCAACGGCCCCATGCCTCCGACGATCGCCAGGGGCGGCTGGAGCGGACGTTCCGGGAACAGGCAAAACGCCTCTTCCGGCTGGTCCTGGTCGGTGACGGTCAAGCCGTTCGAGCGTCGTCCGGACGCGTTCTCACACAACGCCGCCTGGTAGCCCGCGATAGCCTGCACGGCGGCTTCGTATTGCTCGAATCGCCGCACCGGCGCCTGAAGTCTCAGAGACACCAGTGCGGACGGAGCGGCCATCATTAAGCGTGTCCGCCGCTAGCGGACAGCGCCTCCACGGGCCGGCTGGCTAACTCGGTTCGCATCATCGCTGTCAATTGCTTCATGACCGGCGCGAGATTTCGCAGATAGGCACGAAACAGGTCGCCGGCGCGCCCGGCATCGAATTGTGTTCCGCTGGCAGCCAGGTAGCGGTCGAGGGCCTCTACCACCACAAGAAAGTGCCCGGCTTCGGTGTCGTCCTCCACATGGGCGGAAATGTAGGTGATGGCCTTGCGGCGTTCTGGCGCAGTCAGGTGAGTGTGTTGCTGGAAATAGGAGTCTGCCGCGGGTAGAGCGATGGAGTACTCGCCATGGTTGTAAATCTCCGAGAACATGTTGGTGAGCAGCCCATCGGGGATGTTCTCGACTACCATGTTGCGGTAAATCCATCGGCTGAACCGTTGGGCTTCCGGAAGACGGCATTTCGGCAATTGCCAGGAGTCGTCGCCGGTGAGAGCTTCCGCGAACTCTTCGTAGAGCTCCGCGTGTGTTTGGCCATCGAAGTCCAGGCCGAGATCCTCGTAACTGGTCGATGCATTCCGCGCCGCGGCAAGATATAGGTCGGACCGAGCGGGGTCCACGGCGCCATCGGCGGCTCTTTGCAGGCGGCAGGAAAGCCCATAGATGGCGAGCATCTTCAGGTGAGTTGCCTTCCAGGAACTCGCGAAAGTGCACCGCAAGTCCTTCGACCATTTCGACGAGGGGAGAACCTGGAAGAATTCTTCGATGTCTCTTACGGCAGCCTGCTCTTCGGAGAAAGCTCCCCGCAGACTGTCGCGGAGCTCGGCGCGAGGGACGAGAGAGATCACAGGGTTGACGATGTCGCGCAGGGAATTTGTGCTGTTCATGTGAGACTCCTACCGTGGGAATCCTACCGTGGGAATCCTACGGCAGGAGAATTCCCGGCAATGCTCGGAAACCGAAAGGCCCCAAGCGGTGGTTGTGCGCCAGTGGTTCCCGGCGGGACTGGTCGCCAGCGCCGAACGGGCCGCGACCATAGAAGCGACAAACGAGATGAGCGCATTTTACAGGTTCAGAGGGAGCGGTGTGGATCGGGCATCCTCTCGTGCGATATCATACTTGCCGCATCGATTGCAGAGTTATGAACACATTTTGTACCGGTTGAATGACCAGTGGCCACAATATACATCAAATCAGACTTTAGTGCAAATAATTTAGAATATGAACTCTTCCTTCCTTATTGTTTTGACCGGACCGCGCGCATCATGTGAGCGTGTTCCAGGACTTGCCGGAGCCGGTGCTGCGTCGAGCAGGTCCGCAGACGCCGCTGCGACGGGGGCGGTTTAGCACGCTTGGCAAGATTCTACGCAGCTTACGACGGTCCGTGTTCCGCACAGAGTCGGGCACTGATGAGACCTTCATCGTGGGCATCGACCATTGCTGCGCGCGTCTCCGCTGCCGGTCGTGCTTGATCGTAACTTTCCGAAAAGAGCTGTATTCTTCAAATTGTTTCTTATCTTTACTGAATTCTTCTATTGACAGACTAGAAGATTTCAGATAGGATTCTCTAAATACAATACCTTCACCCGCCTAAGAGGTGCAGAGCCTTTTTCCCGCTTGAAGTCCCATCTTCCACGAAGGGAGTTTGCCGTGATCGAAAAGCAACAGCAAGCCCTGCAGACAGTCAGGCGATATATGTGGTTTTCCGCGGGTGCCGGTCTGATCCCGATCCACTATCTGGACTGGGCAGCGGTCTCGGGCCTGCAACTTAAGATGCTCGCGGAGATTTCGAAAATCTACGCGGTACCGTTCCAGGAGAACATTGGAAAGGCGGCGATCGGATCCCTGGCCGGCTTCATTGTCCCGCACGCAGCAGCGGTCGGGACGATCGGAGCCGTAGTTAAGGCGATTCCGGGTTTGGGGGCCGTGGCAGGGGGGCCCTTGACGGCAGTGTTCGCCGGAGCGTACGCCTGGGCGCTGGGCAACATGTTCATCCAGCATTTCGAGTCCGGGGGGACCTTCCTCAACTTCAACCCGGAGCAGGTTAGGGAATACTTCAAGTCGCAATTTGAGGGAGGTCGAAAGATCGCCCCAACGGTGGAAGTCCCGGTCTAGGTTCCGACGATGAGGCAGAGCCCGTTCGTCTGTGAATCCCAACGCCTCAATCGGAATAACAAAGGAGCAAGCAGCCGTGAGTGAAAACGAGCAAATTGCCCTGAAAACAATCAAACGCTACATGTGGTGGTCTGCGGGAGCCGCTTTGATCCCATTCCCGGTCGCGGATCTGATCGCGATTTCGGGCACGCAATTGAAGATGCTCGCAGAGGTCTCCAAAATCTACAATATTCCGTTCGAGAAAAGCCGGGTCCAGGCAGTAGTAGGTTCCCTGATCGGTTACGTCCTTCCACACACGTTCTCGGTCGGCCTGATTGGCAGCCTGCTCAAAGCGATTCCTGGCGTAGGCGTGCTGGTAGGTGTGCCCTCGATGGCTTTATTCGCGGGGGCGTATGCTTGGGCGCTAGGCCGCGTGTTCATCCAGCATTTTGAATCCGGCGGCACATTCCTTAACTTCGACCCGGAGGCGGTTAAGGAGCATTTCCGGGCGCAATTCGAAGAAGGGCAAAAGATGGCCGCCACGATGAACACCGAACAGAAGGCTGGAGCTTGAGTTGGTCCGCATGACCTGGGGACTTGCGCTTCCGTACTTGGCGGTGTGCCTAAGCGCGGTACGAAGGAGGGAACAGCCATGATCGAGAAGCAACAGGAAGCGCTGGCGACAGTCAAGCGATACATGTGGTATTCCGCGGGCGCCGGTCTGATCCCGATCCCTTATTTGGACGGGGCGGCGATCTCGGGGTTGCAACTCAAGATGCTGGCGGACGTTTCGAGAATCTACGGTGTACCGTTCCAGGAGAACCTTGGAAAGGCGGCGCTCGCTTCCTTGGCCTGTTTCATTATCCCGCACGCAGCCGCGTTCGGAGCCCTTTCTAAAGCGATTCCGGGGTTGAGCGTGTTAGGTGCACCCCTGGCGGTCGTGTTCGCCTGGGCTTACACTTGGGCGCTGGGCAACATCTTCATCCAACACTTCGAGTCCGGCGGCACCTTCCTCAACTTCAACCCGGAACAGGTCAGGGAGCATTTCAGGGCGCAGTTTGAGGGAGGGCAAAAGGTGGCGCCGGCGGTGCAAGGTTAAGCTACATCGGCACCACGTAGGGAGTGAAGATCCGTGAGTGAAAAAGAACAGCTAGCCTTGAAAACGGTAAAGCGCTACATGTTGTGGTCTGCCGGGGCCGCGCTGATCCCGATCCCATTCGTGGACATTTTGGCGCTTTTGGGAGCGCAACTGAAGATGCTCGCCGAGATCTCGAAAATATACGATATCCCGTTCGAGAAAAGCCGTGTCCAAGCGGTAGTCGGTTCCCTGCTCGGTTACATTCTTCCGGAGGCACTGTCCGAAGGCCTGTTTGGCAGCCTGCTCAAAACCATCCCTGGCGTGGGCGCCCTGGTGGGTATCCCCTCGTTCGCCCTGTTCGTGGGGGCGTATTCCTGGGCGCTAGGCCGCGTGTTCATTATGCATTTTGAGTCGGGCGGCAAATTCCTTGACTTCGACCCGGAGGCCTTAAAGCCGCATTTCCGGGCACAGTTCGAGGAAGGTCAGAGGATGGCCGGCACGACGAGAATCGAGGACAAGGTTGAAGCCTGAGTTAAAGCCGCAATGAGTGTTGAGCTTATACTTGCCTACCTGGCGCTGTGCCTGGTAGCGGGAATCTTGGGAAGGAACCGGCGCATCGGTTTTTGGGGGTTCTTCTTCTCCTCCATCATTTTCACGCCCATTATCAGTTTGCTGTTCATGTATTTCTCGATGCCGCGAAAGGTCTGAGGCTGATTCTGATACTGGAAAAACCGGCAAAGTTATTTCCTATCGCTCACGCTGAGGAGTTGTAGGAATGAAGTGGGTTAGGGACTGGTCCGCCATCCAATGGCTGCGGTTGCGGGCGTTCGCCCGGCGTCATGCGCCGTACCTGATCCTGGCCTCGTTCCTGCTGGCTTTTCTCATCATCTTCTTCTTCAACAGCATCGTAATCTCGATCCATTCCGGTGAACTTGGCGTATTGTGGCGGCGCCTGGGCGGCGGCACCCAGATCGACACGGTGTACCGCGAGGGTATGCACCTGATCCTGCCGATCAACAAGATGTACGTTTACAACGTCCGCAAGCAGCAGTTCAGCGACACAATCGATGTCCTGACGGTGGATGGCCTCACGATCAAGGTGCAGTACTCGGTGCGTTATTACCTCGACAAAGACACCCTTCCCCTGCTGCATCAGCACGTCGGGCCGAATTATGTGAACGTTGTGGTGCGTCCGGAGGTTCGGTCGGTGATGCGGACGGTGTTCGGACAGGAAAGGCCCGAAGCGATCTACACCACGCAAAAGGCCATCCAGGAGCGCGTTAACGAGCTTTCGAAGGTCAACCTGGAGGCGCGATTCGTGGCGCTGGACGATGTTCCGATCGAGGCCATCACCTTACCGCCGCGGCTCACCGAAGCCATTGATGCCAAGCTGGTTCAGCAGCAGTTGGAGGCGGAGTATGTGTATCGGCTATCAATCACCACGAAGGAAGCTGACCGTAAGCGTATTGAATCCGAAGGCATCAAGGTCTACAACGACACGGTCAAGAGCAGTCTCAGCCCCGATATCCTCGCATGGCACGGGATTCTGGCAACCCAGGAACTGGCCAAGTCGCCGAATGCCAAGGTCGTAGTGATCGGCTCGGGCAAGAACGGCCTGCCGCTCATCCTGGGGCAGGAGTGAGAAATGAAGAAACTGCTCTTCCTGATTCTCGCAGCCGGCCTGCTGGCGTATACCCTGTCCCCCCAATGGCAGTCTTTCGAGCGGATGGGAGAGCGGCGATTCCAGGCTCTGGGCGGCCAACCGAAAGAGATTCTCGTGGGGGTCTGCTGGCCTTTTTCGGTAAACCAGGACGGCATGGCCGATGGTCTTCAACTCGCATTGGATGAAATCAATTCCGGCGGTCTGGCCGGTGCCATCCCGATTCGCCTGATCGTGCGAGATGATGCTTTCGACTGGCAAAAGGGTAAGGACATCGCGATCGAATTCTCCTCGAATCCCAACATGAGCGCAGTGCTCGGCTACTACGACGACAGCGTGGCCATCAAGGCTTCGGCGATGTACGAGTCCAGCCAGTTGCTGCATCTGATCATTGGCGCCAATAACACTGCGATGACTCTCCGCGGATTCAATTACATCGTCCGCACCACTTTGTCCAGTGACAAGATCGCGCGTTCTCTGGCGAAGATCTCGGCAGCACTCGGGTACCAGAAATACGCTTTGGTCTGGGAAGAGGACGCCTACGGAGAGGATTTGGCCTATCAGTATCACATCAACATGGACCCGCTGGGCGCGAAGGTGCTCTACCAACGATCCTACTCCCGGGACCGCGCCGACTTCCGGCTGATGGTCAACGAACTGAAGGGCATCGACGCCGATGTGATTTTCTTTGCGGGCCTCGAACCCTGGGCGGGAGACTTCCTGCGGGAGGCGCGCGCGGTCGGCGTCAAGGCGAAAATCATCGGGGCCTTCAGCGATACGCCGGAGATGCGCCGTAGGGCCGGGCCGGGGTTGGAAGCCGCGATGTACTTCGATATGTATAGCACAGCCTGGGCCAGCCCTGAGAGTCAGGCTTTCGTCCGTAAGTTCCGGGCACGGTTCGGGAGGTATCCCGATACCTGGGCCGCACAGGGCTACGACGCGCTGCATATCCTGGCGCAAGCGGTGCGCGCCACAGGTTCCGCCAACCCCCTTGATCTGTCCTACGCCATCCGGTACATGGCCCCCTGGGAAGGCGCCAATGGCAGCTACAAGTTCGACGGCAGGGGCGAACTGGCAGACAAGCCCATTTTCCTGAACGTTTATAAAAATGGCACGCCGGTGATAGTGCAAGCGAGTAATCCGGATGCCCCTCTGCCGATCCAATGAACCATACCGAATCTTCGTACGTGAGTTCGCGATCGCTTCCGGAGGCATTGGTCAACGCCGAGGACGCCTGTTATGGGGCCGACTTTCTAGCCCGTCAGCCACTCCTGCCGCACGAAGCGGCGATGCTGGAGAGTTGGGAGCAGGGCGTTAAAAAAGCTCGCCCTCAGTTGCGGTTCCACGAGGTGTTCGAACGCGTCCTCGACACCGGCGCCAACCAAAGCGGCCGCCCGGCAGTAATCACGCAAACCACTACGACGACCTACGAATCGCTGGAGCGGGAGGCCAACGCCATCGCTCACAGTCTGCTGGGGCGCGGTGCCGGCCCAGGCATGGTCGTGGGAGTTCTGACTGCTCGTTCCGCCAACCTGCCGGCCGCGGTTCTGGGCATCTGGAAGGCCGGTGCGACCTATCTGCCGCTGGCCGCCGACCTGCCCTCGGACCGCTTGGACTTCATGGTCCGCGATGCTGGAATGGTTGACTGGATCGCGCTAGATGGTCTTGAGGTCCCTTCACCGCTGGCCCAGGATCGGCGCGTGCCTCTTCGTCCCGAAAGTCTTGACGCCGAATTCCGGCGAACTCATTCCCATCGCCCGCCGCCTCCTGATGGCGCGAAATTTCAGGCGGGCGATGCCGCCTACATCATCTACACCTCGGGCTCCACCGGTCGTCCCAAAGCCACGCTGATTGGCCATGACTCCTACGTCAATAGCGTGCTCGGCGTTGGTGAGACGCTCGGCATTACCCACAACGACCGAAGTTTGATGTTTTCGTCGCCCTCCTTCGATGTATCGCTTTCTGATATCGGATTGCCTCTGGCCTTCGGCGGAGCGCTGTGTCCGGTTTCCACTGAAGTGCTCAGTTCGCCGATCCGTTTCCGGACCTTCCTCACCGAGGTGGACGTAACGGTGGCCGATGTCACGCCCAGCTATCTCCGGCTTTTCGAGGGAGCGGTATTGCCCTCGCTCCGCATCCTGCTTACCGGGGGGGAGGCTCCGTTTCCGGCCGATGTCGAGATCTATGCCGGCCGCCACCAGTACTTCAACGCGTACGGCCCCACCGAGAACACGATCACCAGCACGATGAAAAGATTGCGCCCCGAGGATAAGGGCAACCTATCGGGCGGCCGCCCACTGCCCAATACGAGCGTCCACGTTTGCGACCCGGAGGGAAATCCCGTTCCTCCCGGTGTGATCGGGGAGCTGTGGCTCGGTGGAGTCGGCCTGGCCCGCGGCTATGTGGGCCGGCCGGATCTGACTGCCGCCGCGTTCGTGGAAACCGCTCGTGGCCGGCGCTACCGCTCCGGCGATCTGGGCCGCTGGCGCGCTAATGGCGAGATAGAAATCCTGGGCCGCATCGACGATCAGGTGAAGCTGAACGGCATTCGCGTCGAGCTGGGCGAGATCGAACACGCCCTGGGCTGCCATCCCGATATCGCCCAGGCGGTGGCGCTGCTCGATAACGATGCGGAACGAGGCCAAAGTCTCTGGGCCTTCGTCCGCCCCGCGCCCGGAATGGAAGCTCCAGCGGAAGAGAACTGGCGCAAGTTCCTGGCCGACCGCTTGCCGTCCTATATGATCCCGTCGGGTGTGATCGCCATTCCCAGCGTTCCCCTGTCCCACTCTGGCAAGGTAGACAAGGCTGCGCTGCGGGGGTTGCTGATTGGGCGATCGCCCGGCGGCACAGATTCTCTGCCCGAAGCCGGATTGGAGACGCAGATCGCCCTTCTGTGGACCGAGTTGCTGAGCAAGGTGAGAGGCGCTGCTGTCATCCATCGCGACGACAACTTCTTCGCCCTCGGAGGTCACAGCCTGCTTGCCATTGCCGTCTGCCACCGGCTAGAGAAGGCACTCGGCTACCCCGTTCCCGTCCGCGAATTGTTTGCCGAACCGGCATTGCGCGGCTTCGCCCAACGCGTCGGCCAGTTGAGCAAGACGGCCCTTCCAGCCAAGATACTCTCGGACCGTGCCACCGATGGTCAGCACGAATTCTGGGTGGCAGAGCAGGCCGGATTCGACACGAGTGCCTTCAACCTTTCCCTGGCACTGCGGGCTTGTGGCAACGTCCCACCCGAGGTGCAATGGCAATACGCGTGGGCAGAGTTAGTAGCACGGCATGATGCGCTGCGCACCGGTTTCCAACAGGACGGGAACGGCGTGCTGCGACGCTCCGTTCTGCCGCGTCTCGATGCACAATTGGAGATCTCCACCCGGTCGGACATGCCCGCCGCCCTGTCCCATGTACGGGAGCGTCAGATGAGCCCCTTCGTCATGGAGAATCCTCCCTTGTGGCGCGCCGGGCTGGTGTATGTGACCGGTTCGGAACAGCCGGTCTTCTGGCTCGCGCTGCACCATTCCGTGGGAGACGGCATCTCGCTGGGAGTCCTGGAAGAGGAACTGTCCGCCCGATTGCGAGGCAGAAGCCTGCTTCCGGTCACAGGTCATTTCGATGAATCCGCTGGCCGGGAGGAAGGCTACCTGGCGGGGCCCGCCTGCCCGGAAGATTCACTGTATTGGCGCCAGACGTTGGGCGGCCTCGGCGACGGCTCTCCGGATACCCCCCAGCCTTTCGACGAATGGGCCCTGGATTTCCCCCGCCACCTGGGACACACCGCCAGAAGCACAAAGGGCGCCCACGTTTTCAGACTCTGCCTGAATGCCTCAACCGCCGCCGGCCTGCGTGACTTTGCGCAAAAGGACGGTGCCAGCCTACATGCCCTGATGTTGACGATCATGGCCTATGAGGTGCGGCGGCGCACCGGGCGGCCGGGATTCCTGATCGGCACCGCCACTTCCACCCGTGCCTCTGCCGACGAGGCGCGGATGGTCGGGCTCTACGTCAACGTGCTGCCTGTGCCGTGCCGGGTTCACGGATGCGAGTCCTTCGAAGAACTTCTGCGCGCCACCCAGCAGAGCTTGACGAAGGGACTGCAGCATGCGCGCTATCCGTTCGCGCGTATGCATCGCGATTTCCGCCAAGATCGTCCCATCGCGCCCGATCCGGCACGCCATCCCCTGTGCGATTTCGCAGTAACGGAGAATCCGAGCGCCCCGGAGACGGATCCGAGCGACGGGAGCGAACTCCATTTCAGCAGCGCCGCCCCTCTGACTGGCGACACCGTTGGCTACGAGCTTCGCCCGATTGCGCTGCCGCAGGATATGGTGCTGGTGCATGAAGGCCAGCCCGACGGCAGTCTGGTCCTGCAATGGATCGTCAATGCCTCCATCTATGAAAAAGAAACAGCCGAGGCATGGATCGCCTCCCTGGCAGGATGGGCGAGGTACCTGGCGGAGGGCAAACGCGTTCCTGGCTCACCACTGCCTGCTTTGCTTCCGGAAGAAGAAAACCTGCTTGCCGGCTGGGAGCGAGGCCCGGCGCTGCCGCACCCCGCGCCCAGCATCGCCGCACAGTTCGAGCGTTGGGCCCTCATGCAGCCGGACCGTCCCGCCCTGGTCACCGAAGAAGGGACCCAGAGTTATGCGGCGCTGAATGTCCGATCGAATGCCCTGGCCCATGCCCTGTTGGCGCTGGGCGTGGCGCGACAACAGCCGGTCGGGGTTCTCACGGATCGCTCCACTGCCTTGCCCGAGACCGTTCTGGCCATTTGGAAGGCCGGTGGATGTTACCTGCCTCTGGTCACCGATCTCCCGCCCGAGCGTTTTGCCTTTATCGCGGGCGATGCTGGGATACGCGTGCTTGTAGTTCTCGATGGCCAGGAACCGCCCTCTTCTCTGGTGGAGACCGGCTGCAAGATCTTCCGGCCGGAAAGCCTGTCAGGGGACTTTCTCTCCAGCCATGACCACCCGGTCGAACTGGTGGGGGGTGGCGCCAAGGGTTCGGGGCTTGCCTGCATCCTGTACACCTCCGGGTCCACGGGGAAGCCCAAAGGCGTAATGTTGCATCACCAGGGCGTGAACAATCTAGGACTGGGTGCAGCCGCCACCCTGGGCATACGCTCCGACGACAGGGTCATGCTGCTGGCGTCTCCCGCGTTCGATGCATGGATTTCCGACCTCGTGATGGCCTGGACAACCGGAGCGGCGGTGGTTCCGATCCTTCGCAGAGAGATGATCGACATCGCGGGCCTGCGAGCGAAGGTTGCCCGGCTGGGAGTGAGCACGGCCACCATGACGCCCTCTTATCTCCGTTTGTTCGAGCAAGCGGACTTTCCCGGCCTGCGCCTGTTGATGACCATGGGCGAGCCGCCCTATACCGCCGATGCCCTGCATTATGCGGCACGCTTGAGCTACTTCAACGGCTACGGCCCGACCGAGTGCACCGCCGCCGTCAGCTTCGGGCGGGTGACGGCCCATGCGCAACGTCCGGCAGCGGGCAAGCCTTTGGTCAACACCTCGGTGCATATCCGCGGCAGCCAGGGACAGGCGGTTCCGCCCGGCGCGGCGGGGGAGATCTGGGTGGGCGGCATCGGGCTTGCCTTAGGGTATCTGAACCGTCCCGATCTCACGGCCGCCAGCTTCGTGGAAACGCCCGCCGGCCGTCTCTATCGCACCGGCGATTCGGGTCGCTGGACCCACACCGGGGAACTGCAGGTGCTGGGCCGCTCCGACGGGCAGGTGAAACTGCGCGGCCAACGAATCGAGTTGGGCGAAATCGAGCATCAGCTCGGGCGGCATCCGGGCGTGCGTCAGAGCGTTGCCGTCGTGGAATCCAGGGCAGACGGCACGCAAAACCTGTGGGCTTTCGTCTGCCTTCATTCCGGGGCGGAGGAACCCACGCAGGCGGCCTGGCAGGACTATCTATCCGTGATGCTACCCCCCTACATGCTGCCCTCGGCCGTGCTCAGCGTTCCGGCCATTCCGGTGAGCCTCACCGGAAAGGCCGATCGGGCGGCGCTGTTGCGAGGGGCCGCCGAGCGGGGGGAAAACATCGCTGCAGCAAATGGCGACATCCGGCAAGGTGCCCAGCCCCACGACGGCGTGGAACGGCGCATCGCGGAAGTGTGGGTAGAGCATCTGCACCTTGGATCCCGGTTCCTCGCACGCGAGGACAATTTCTTCGACCTGGGGGGCGACAGCCTGCGCGCGATCGCCGTGGTCAATCAGCTTCGCCGCACGTTGCAATGCAACATCAACGATCTCTACGAGCATCCCCGCCTGGCGGATTTCGCGGGCACTTGCCGGCATCGGCCCGAGCATCTGCGGATGCTCATCCAATCCGTCGCCGGCCATTGGCGAGATTACCGGCGCGGCCTCGCCGACTACGAGTTGGAGCGCGAAGCCGCCCTCGCCGGCGCGCTGCAGGCCTACGAGGCGCGAAACCAGTCCCAACGACAGGACGGTCCAGTCCAATGCCGGGACTATGGACGGGTACTGCTGACAGGGGCGACGGGCTATCTGGGCAGCTATCTCCTGCGCGAGTTGTTGACTGACGGAAGGCGCCATGTCAGCGCGTTGGTACGCGGCGCCGACGATGGGGCGGCTCGCAGACGACTGGGCGAGACACTATGTCACTATTTCGGTGCCGAAGAGGGCGCCGCCTTGCGGGACAATGCCCGGCTGATGGTTCTGGCAGGCGATTTGCGCCGGGACGATCTGGGTCTATCGGTGCGAAACCACGATCGTCTGGCGGACTCCCTGCAGGCGGTGTTCCATTGCGCCGCCAATGTGAAGCACTTCGGCCACTATCGGGAATTCCATGCCGACAATGTGGCCGCCACCGCCCGCTTGCTGCAACTGGCGGGCAAGCGCGCCGCGACCCCGGCGGACTTCCATTTTGTTTCCACCCTCTCCGTATGCGGCAAGGCGCCCGAACATGGCTTCCGGCTATTCACGGAATACGATACCGTGCCTGAGGTGTTGGATGAGAACTATTACATCCGCAGCAAGCAGGAGGCCGAGCGCCTGGTGATAGCAGCCCGTGGGAGTCTCGCCAATGCCTGCATCCACCGGATAGGCAATGTAGTGTTTGCCGCCGAGGGCGGACCGTTGCAGTTCAACATCCGGGAAAACGCCTTCTTTCGGCAGATTGCCGCCTTCTTGCGCCTGCGGGTGGTGCCCGACGATGCACACCTCTGGCTCTGCCATGTGGATGTGGTGGCGCGCGGACTGCTGCGGTTGGCAGGCGCGGCCGATTTGACCAACCAAACCCATCATCTGGAAAACTCCCGAATGGGTCTCCTGGCCGACTTCGTCGCGGCAGCGGAGGGGGTCCGCACGTGCCGTTTCGACGCCTTCCTGGAGCGCCTGGAAGCAGCCGTGGACGATCCCGAGATGAATGTCGCGCTGGCCGCAACCTTGGAGACCTTCGGGCTATATGGCGGACTGTCGCCGCAGGCGCGGGCGCGCCGTCAGGAGATTGTCTCCGGGCGCACGCAGGCCCTGCTGGCCCGGTTGGGGCTCGTCTGGCCAGAGGTTCCGGCGGCAGGGCAAGCAGAAATGCTGCACCAGGCTGCCCAGTTCTTCTCCCCGCCGGTATTGGCGAACACAGCCGCAACCTGAGTGGCCTATCCCTGGAGCATGCACTTGAACTACTTGATGCACTTCGGCATTTTTGCCTTCCTGCAGCGCGAAACCCACGCCCTGGACCGCAAACTGCTCGTCCTGACATTGGCTTCCGGCACTGCCAATGCAATGAATCTGGCGGTGATCAATGCGGCGGTTGATGCATTGAAGGGCGGAGGACCGTCGTGGCAGCATTTTCTCTGGTTCGGCATGTCCATCGCGCTTTTCGTCTATTCCCTGCGCTACATTCTCTACGAATCCACCAGGATCACTGAGGCCGCGATCTGTAGTGTGCGTTTGCGGCTGGCCGACAAGATCCGGCGCTCCGACCTCCTGGCGCTGGAAACCATCGGCGAAGGCGATATTCATGCCCGCATCAGCCGGGACACGGCAGCCATCTCCCAAGCGACGCGACCCCTGTTTGCAGCCGCGCAAGGCGCCGTCATGATTCTCTTCACAATAGGCTATGTCGGCATTGTGTCGCCCGTCGCCATGCTGCTTTGCCTCAGCCTGATCGCAGTTGGCCTGGCCAAGTATTTCAAGGACCGCGCAGCTTATGACAGGGGCTTACAGGAAGCATCGAAACGGGAGGACGTACTGTCCGACTCTCTAAACGGCCTGTTGAAAGGGTTCAAGGAAGTGCGCATCAACAAACTGAAAAGCGACGACGTGTTCGCGGAATTCGAGTCGACCACCATAGGAGTTCGCGACGTTCGCACCAGTGTGATGGTCCTGTTCTCCAATAATATGCTCTTCATCGAAATGTTTTTCGTGCTGCTCCTGGGGGCGGTCGCTTTTGTTCTTCCCGTGATCGCAATCTCGTTTTCAGGATCGGCGACGAAGATCGTGGCGGCCATCCTGTTCTTCTTCGGACCCCTCACCGCGGTGGTCTCGATGATTCCCGTGCTTGCGCAGGTGAATGTGACGGTGGACAACCTGCAAAGCCTGGAAGCCAGCCTGGACGAGGCCCTGGCCAAATCCGCCGGAAACGAAGCGTCACCGTTGGTCGATATGAGTGTCTTCCAGGCTATCCGGTTCGAAGGAGTCTGCTTCACGTATCGGGATCCGGACGGCAATGCCACGTTTCAGGTAGGCCCCATAGACGGCGAAGTCCGGCGAGGTGAAGTCCTGTTCCTGGTCGGCGGCAACGGCAGCGGAAAGACGAGCTTTCTCAAGCTATTCACCGCCTTGTATTGGCCGGCACAGGGAACCATTCGCGTCGACGATGTGGAAATCGGACAGGCCAACATCCAGTCATACCGGAACCTGTTTTCGGCCATCTTCTCGGACTTTTACCTGTTCGACAAACTGCACGGGTTGAGTAGTGCGACACCCGAGCGCATTAATGCCTTGCTCGGAGTGATGGAATTGTCGGAAAAGACCGCTTTTCTTGATGGGCGCTTCACCAACACTCACCTGTCGACCGGCCAGCGCAAGCGGCTTGCGCTGGTCGTGGCTTGCCTGGAAGACAAACCGGTCTATGTTTTTGACGAAGTGGCGGCGGACCAGGATGCACACTTCCGCGGCTATTTCTATGAAACATTGCTGCCGGAACTGAAGAACAGTGGCAAGACGGTTGTGGTGGTCACGCATGACGATCGCTATTTCCACGTCGCGGACCGGGTGCTCGGGATGGACTACGGTAAGTTCCGGGAGATCTCGCCGACTCCCAAACCGGCCAAGCCGCGTAAGCGCGCGCCGCGCGGCCCTAAGGTGCCTGGGAAGGGGCGGGCGGAGTGAGGGCCCCGCCACTCCAAAGCTAACCAGCCGCCAGCGGCTCTGTCGGTTCAGGTGGGGCGTAGCGCGCCGGAATTGCACGCTTCGGTCTTCGTGTCCGTGACGAATCCGCTACTGCCAGCCGCCTCCGAGAGCGCGATAAAGGGCCACAAAGTTGGTCAATTCCTCGCGCCGGATTCGAACCAGGAGGAGTTGTGCGTCCAGCAATTGGCGTTCGGAATCGAGGTATTCCAGGTAACTCACGACGCCGCCCTTGTATGCGAGATCGGCGAGATCCACCCCCTGGCGCAAGCTCTCAACGAGCCCCTCTTGTTGGGTCCGCAGTTCGGCCAGCTTTCGACGGGCGGCCAGAGAGTCCGCCACTTCGCGGAAGGCCTGTTGCACGGTCTTCTGGTAGGCGAGCAGGGATTGTTGGCGGCGCGCCTCGGCGCTGCGCACACCGGCTTGGATTGCGCCGGCGTTGAAGATCGGCAGACTCGCCGCCGGCCCGAAAAACCACGTGCCGCTGGAGGTTTTGAGAAGGTTGCGCAGGGCGGAGCTTTCCATCCCGGCCGTCGCCGTCAGCGAAATGGTGGGGAAAAACGCAGCTTTGGCGACGGCCACCAGGGCGTGGTCGCCGACCAGTTGCTGCTCCGCCTGGCGGATGTCGGGCCGGCGGTCTAGCAGCGTCGATGGCAAGCCGGCAGGAAGGCTGGGGGCCAGTTCCTGTTCGAGCAGGGAACGGCCGCGGACAATCGGTCCGGGATTCCGGCCAAGAAGGAAGGCGACCTGGTTTTCGGTCTGCTCGCTCTGCAGTTCCAAGCCGGTGAGCCCTGTGCGGGCGCCTCTCACGAGCACTTCGGCCTGCTGGAGATCGATTTCGGAGGAATAGCCGTTATCCACACGAAGCTGAATCAGATCGCGGGAATCCTCGCGCAGCTTGAGGGTGTGCCGGGTGATTTCGAGTTCGAGATCCAGGTCGCGCAGCAGGAAGTAAGCGTCCGCCACATCGCTCACGAGCGTTTCGAGGACCAGCCGCCGCGCCTGCTCATTGGCAAGCAAGGCGGCCCGCGCGGCTGCGCTGGTGTTCCGGATTCGTCCCCACAGGTCGAGTTCCCAACCCAGGCTGACGGAGAGGTTTGTGTAATTGGTGTTGTCTTCGGCGGCCCGGAGATTGTTGTAGCTGCCCAGTGCGTTTACAGACGGTTGGCGAGCCGATCGCGAAACGCTAAGTTGAGCCCTGGCTTCCAACACGCGTGCGGCTGCAATTTGCACGTCCAGGTTGTGGTCGAGTGCTTCTTGGATCAGACGCGACAACTCCTCGTCACGGAGCAGGTCCTGCCATCGGAGTTCGCCGAGGCTGCCAGGCTCGCCCCGGTTGGCCGCATCGGGAACGCCGGGCGCCATGGCGTCTCCGCGATAGCTCGGAGGAACAGGAACATCCGGCCGCAGGTAGCGGGGGCCGGCACAACCGCCCAGCAGCAGCGCCATGAACACACCTATCGCCGGGATGGCCTCCGAGAGAGCGATTGCCGGCCGATGAATGAGATAGCGTGCCATTATGGATGTACTTGTGCGGCCTGAGCCGCCTGTGGGGTTACCGGCTGTCCGGGACGCAGCTTTGAGCTTCCCTCGACGATCACAGTTTCCCCGCCGCCGAGCCCGGTAATAACAACGCTCTTGCCCTCGTAGCTCCCCTCGGTCACCACGCTCCGGACGACGGCCTTATTCTCGGTAGTCACTATATACACGGCCTTCGATCCCGGAACATCAAACAGCGCCCGTTCGGAAACCAGCACGGCATTCTGGCGATCGCCCACTACCATGCGAACTCGTCCGGTCATCCCTGGGAGGAGAATGCCCTTGGGGTTTGGGAATTGCGCCACGATCAGAAGGGTTCCAGTCTTCTCGTCCACCGCCCGTGCGATGTTCGAATACCGGCCCCGGAAGGGATAGACGCTGTTGTCGGAGAGAATCAATTCGATGCGCTTCAGTGCCTCGCGGTCGATCTTGTTAACAGTATGTAGATAGAGCGTTTCGGAAATGCCGAAGACCACGCTGATGGGATCTAACTGGGAAATGGTTGCGAGTCGATTCGACTCTCCATGCCCGACATAGTTACCCACCGATACCTCTGCCCGGCCGATGAGGCCGCCTATGGGAGCGCGAATGTCCGTCTCTGCGCGGTCCAATTCCGCCGTCTCGAGCGTCGCCCTGGCCGCAATCAAGCTGGCCTGCGCCTGCCGGAGACCCATGCGGTCGCCGACCGTGGTGGTTCGAACCGTGGCGCGCGCGTCCTCGACCGCCGCCCGGGCTGAGGACTGCGCTGCCACGGCAGTGTCGAGGTCCCGTTGCGGCACCGCTCTGCGCTCGGCGAGTGGTTTCAGTCGTTGTGCGTCCTGGTCGCACTTCAGCAGATTGGCTTCCGCCTGCCGCAGCGCGGACTGAGCGTTCACCAAGTGCTGCTGCTCCCGGGCCATTTCCAGATCCGCCTCCGCCTTTTCGACTGCGGCCCCGGCTGACTGCACAGCAGCCTCATAGTGACGCGGATCGATGCGGAACAGCATTTGGCCCTTCTCGACCATGTTCCCTTCCTTAAACGACATCTCGTTCAACCGACCTTGGACGTTGGCGCGGATCTCTACGGTGGCAGCCGCCTCAGTTCGGGCTACCAGTTCCACGATGATCGGAACATCGCGACGTTCGGCCATCTCGACCGTCACTGCGGCCGCACGCGGCGTCCGGGCGGCACCCCGCTTTTCCGCCATGCCGCATCCGGCATCGAGGATGGTCAACAACGCCGTGAGCGCAAGTCCCGCGGCGCCAAGGCCTCGGAGTGTTTTCATATTCTTCCTCTGATCTCGGTGCTCGACGGCGGAATCGAGAGACTACCAGGGGCGTTCTCCAGAGCGGGCACCATGTTCGACGGCGAAAAGCGCGAGTCCGAAGTGACAAGACTATTCAGTAAGGTCGCTACACGGGAGTTAGCCGAAGAGACGTAACCCATTGCTCCACCCCCAAAATCTCATATCGGCCGCAATCGGATTGACTTGCAAAGGTTTTTGTCGAAATCAGCGGCCTCAATATGCTGGTTGCACTTCCGGAAAATCAGATCTGATTCGCAGAGGGGAGCGATTTATCTCCGTCGATTCTCGCCCATCAGCATGCTCGCGACCTTCTTGGCCCCTGATCGTGTCAGCCCACGAAAAATGGAGGGGAGTAAAGAACCATCCATCACCGTCTCGGCTGTGTACTCGCATTGTGTTTCCGCAGATGCTGGACTGGTATTCCGAATCCGACGCGTTATTCCTTGATGTCATCGAGGGTACTTTGACCGGAATGAGCCGTTATGCGTCACGTTTACGCCGACTGGTGCAGCAAAAGGCTTCGCCGGGAGCGCCCTGCCTGGAATCTCGTCAGAACGGTAGCTCCGGCAATTATGGAGTTAACCGTTCCACTCCAAATGGCAGACGTAATCGCATGGGGCCGGAACCGCCTCGGAGCTGGTTCGACTTGGCAACGCGATGGCGTGGATATGTACGCCTACGCGGTGAGAGCCTGCGCAAGCCTCTCTGGGTTCCACACTCCCATTGGGGAGGACGTTCTGTCCCGAAGCTACTTCGCAGAAGAGGGAGCCGAGGCGTTCAATCGCCAGCGCCGCAATCGCCGCGCATGAAACCAATACCATGATGAGCGGACTCGTATAGAAGGCCGGCCGCGGTGGCCGAGGTTGCGACTTACGAGCCTACAAGCCAACCCGCGGGCCAATCGGGCGGGCGCCCGGCCGAAGGGTGGCGGAATCGACCGCCTCGCCGGCTGAGCGGCCCGAGCGCCGCGGGATGGC
>OCZU010000967.1_pt1 | contig 19304 bp, 18 predicted proteins | sample 1539001 | NCBI WGS metagenome assembly OCZU01 (sample SAMEA3539306, study PRJEB22396) | soil metagenome | biome: tundra; feature: field; material: soil | place: USA | collected 2010-05 | depth 0.15 m | reverse complement strand
TGGCCCGGCTGTATCCCACCTACGAGCCCAACACCTGCCTGGTCTCCAACGGGCTCTCAACCATGGCCTTCGCCCTCCCGGGGGCCATCGGGGCCAAGCTGGCTGCTCCCGGCCGCCGGGTGCTGGCCGCGATGGGCGACGGGGCGTTCCTGATGAACTCACAGGAGATCGAGACAGCCGTCCGGGAACGCATCCCGCTGACCGTGCTGATCTGGCAGGACGACGCCTACGGGCTGATCAAGTGGAAGATGGACCTGGAACTCGGCCACGACGTGGCCATCAGCTTCTCGAACCCCGATTTCGTGGCCTATGCGGAAAGCTTCGGGGCCCGGGGCTACCAGGTGCGTTCGGCAGGCGATCTGCTGCCCAGCCTGACCGAGGCGCTGGCCGCCGACACCGTGTCGGTCATCGCCTGCCCGGTGGACTACACGGAGAACCTGCGGCTCACCGACGCCCTCGGCGAACTGTCCGGGCCGTTCTGACCGGCCGGGCAAACCGGCCGGGCTGCCGCCAGCGACCTCGCGGTTTCATATGACGGGCGGCGGCGTTCCTTCGGCGCTCGCGGCGAGGGCCGGGTCCCACGCGCAGACCATGCAGGCCTGGCGGAACGCCGAGCGGGCGAACTCCAGAGCCGCCGCGCGCGGATCCGGGCTGGACCGGACGTCGTCCCAGTCCAGGATGTACTCGCCCAGGACGCCGTCCCAATGCGCACCTGGCGGGGAAAGGCACATACCGGCGAAGCCTTCCGGCGCCGGGTGCGCGTACGCGTAAAACGCCGCCTGGCCATAGCGCGCATCACCGGGCCACCAGCCGACGGCGACCTCCTGTGCGTCCATCGCGTTGCGCATGATGAAGTCATTGGACGGCGGATCGGCCGGCAGCCCGGAGAACAAGCTCACCGCGAGGTCGAACGACCCCCACCACGCGTTGACGGGCGTCGAGCGCCCGCGGTAGGGCGCCCGGAACTCGGCCAGAACCAGCGCGGCCTGGGTCGCCGCGGCGAAGTAGTCGGCCACCTGGCCGCGGTCATAATGCGCGTGCTCGCCGTCCTGGTCCAGCGGCACGCTCCACGGAACCTCCTGCGGCGCCGGGTTGATCTCCACCGGGCCGCCTACGCTGCGCACCGCGGCCAGCAGCTCGCGCGTTACCTCCCCGACCGACCGATGAGGGGTAAGCGCGATACTTTCGGCCCGCCCGGCGCTGTGCTCAACCACCGCCTCGTGGACCCGCAAATCGAGCACTACCACCAGCGACCCCGAACCATCGGGTGCGGGGAGCGGCGCGGTCTCCCATCCGCGTGCGGTCAGGCGCAGCGCCGCGTGCTGCAACTGCGGCTCAGGTGGGGCAAGCTTCGCCGCGAGCTTGCCCAGGACCTGTGTGTGCGCGTGCAGCGTGTCGCACGTCGCGCGCCACTGCTCATACGAAAGCGCGGGCCAAGCCGAGGACATGAGCGCAGGCTATTCGACCGGCGCGCAGCGCTCAACCGGTCACAGAAGAGCCGTAGTCTCGCTGCGCATGAGCGTCCCCGCCGTCGCGTGGGTAGTGGCCGGCCCACCTGGGGCCGGCAAGAGCACGGTAGCGAGCATCCTGCTCGCCTCGATCGTGCCGCCACCGGCGCTGCTCGATAAGGACACGATGTACGGGCCGTTCGTGGCGGCCATGCTCACGGCGGCCGCCCGGCCTGTGGGGGAGCGCGAGGGCCCGTGGTACGACGAGCACGTCAAGGTCCATGAGTACGCCGGGATGACGTCCACCGCCCGGGAGATCCGCTCGCACGGCTGCCCGGTCATGCTGGCCGGTCCCTTCACCCAGCAGATCCACGACGCCGGCCGGTGGCGGTCATGGGTGGCCGAACTCGGCGGCGGTACCGTGCGCCTGGTCTGGGTCAGGTCGGATGCGGCCACGCTCCGCCACCGGCTGGCCGTGCGCGGGTCCGAGCGGGATTCGGCCAAGCTGGCGGACTTCGGGAGGTTCACCGCCCGCATGCGGCTCGATGCCGAACCCGCCGTCCCGCACCTCGCCATCGACAATCGCCTCACGTCGGCCACGGCACTGGAGGATCAGGTTGCCACCCTGATCGCTAGCGTCACGGCCCACGGGTGATCCAGACCGAGACATGCGCGGGCTCGAGCGCCCCCGTTACGGCCAGTCATTTCCTCCCGGACAAGCCGCCGGCTTCGCCGTGGGAACGGTGCGCGTGCTGGTCCTGTCCATCCGGGCTGCCGCCCATCATCTTGAGCATGGTGCCGCCGCCTGAGCGGAAGAAGCGCACCAGGAGGGCCGCGGCGAGCAGCAGGAAGATGATGTTGAGGATGGTGGTGTAATTCCACTGCAGGCCTGTTTCGCCGACCTTGGCCGCTCGCCCCGCCGGGATGAGCCCGAGGCCGCCGAACAGGAACTCGATGATGTAGCCGGCGATGACCATGGCCGCGTAGAAGATCCCCAGCAGGGCCAGCGTCATCTTGGTGCCGTAGTACCTCCGGTAGATGATCAGGATCGGGATGATGATCAGGTCGGCGAAGATGAACGCGACCACGCCGCCGAAACTGATGCCCCCGTTCCACAGCACCCCGGCCAGCGGCACGTTGCCGATCGAGCAGACGAAGCTGAGCATGGAGATGACCGGGCCGATGACGGGTCCCCACAGCCGGCCGGCCAGCGGGTGACCGGTGAGGAACAGGTGCCGCCAGAACGTGTCCGGCACCCAGGCACCGACCGCCCCGGCGATCAGCAGGCCGATGACGATGTCGCGGATGACGGCGGCCCACTCCATGACGAAGATGTGGCTGACCGCGGTGTACCCGCGGCGGCTGAAGAGCCGCCGCCGGAAGCTGCCGCCGGGCGCGATGCTCATATCCATGGCCGCGTGGCCTTCCATGGAGCCCGCCAGCCCTTTGTCGGCCTGCTCACGGGCCGCCTCGATCAGCCGCGTGCGGACGAAGAGCCGGAACGCGACCGCCACGAGCACGATCATGATCGGGCCGCCGATGAACTCGGCCAGGGTGAACTGCCAGGAGATCAGCAGGGCCAGGATGATGCCCAGCTCGATCACGAGGTTGGTGCTGGCGATCTCGAACGCCATCGCGGCGGTGAAGCTGGCGCCCTTGCGGAACAGCGCGCGGGCCAGCGCCACCGCGGCGTACGAGCACGACGAGGAGGCCGCCCCCAGCCCGCTGGCCAGCGCCAGCGTCCTCGGCCGGTCATCGCCCAGTAGCCGGATGACCGTCTCGCGCCGGACGAGAGCCTGGATCACCGATGACAGGGTGAAGCCGAGGATCAGGGACCAGGTGATCTCCCAGGTCATCGTCCCGGCAACACCCAGGGCGTGGCCCAGCGCATCAAGTGCGCGCATCATCCATCTCCTTCTCCCGCCGCGATGGTCAGCAGCTGGCGCAGGCAATGCTCCAGGAGCTGGTGCGGGAACCCGTCGCTGAGCCGGTAGAAGGCCATCCGGCCGTCCTTGCGGAAGCTGACCAGGCCCGCCAGGCGGAGCATCTTCAGCGCGTAGGACGCCTGGTCCTCGGTGACGTCCAGCGCCAGCGCCAGGTCACCGACGCACAGTTGCCCGGCGGTGCCCAGCGCGAACAGGATCCGGGTGCGGACCGGGTCGGCCAGCATGCCCAGCAGCCCGGCCAGGCGCCCGGCGTCGTCGACCGATAGCACGTCAGCCCGTGCGGCGCTGACGCGCTCGGCGTCGACTGGGTGATCATGATCGCGTGGCGCCATAGCAACCTCCGTATATCCGTATGATCATACGGATATACGGGCCTGTCAAGGACGCTCAGTTCACGTCGATCCAGCCCAGGCTGCGGTCGACCGCCTTCTTCCAGCCGGCGTAACCGTGGGCGCGCCGCCGCTCGTCCCACTGCGGCTGCCAGCGCTTGTCCTCCTGCCAGTTCTGCCGGAGTTCGTCAACCGATCCCCAGAACGCCGTGGCCAGGCCAGCGGCGTAGCCGGCGCCGAGCGCCGTGGTCTCGGCGACGAAAGGCCTGGACACCGGGACGCCGAGGATGTCGGCCTGGATCTGCATGCACAACTCATTGGCGGTGACCCCGCCGTCGACGCGGAGCGCGCCGAGGGCCACCCCGCAGTCCTGCCGCATCGCCTCGACCACATCCCGGGTCTGGTAGCAGATCGCCTCCAGGGTGGCGCGGGCCAGGTGGGCGCTGGTGTTGTAGCGGGACAGTCCGACGATGGCGCCTCGTGCGTCCGGCCGCCAGTACGGGGCGAAGAGGCCGGAGAAGGCCGGGACGAAGTACACGCCGGCGGTGTCGTCGACCTCGCGGGCCAGCGCCTCGCTCTGCGCAGCGCCGGAGATGACACCTAGCTGGTCGCGAAGCCACTGGACGGCGGAGCCAGTTACGGCGATCGAGCCTTCGAGGGCGTACACCGCGGCCGCGTCGCCGAACTGGTAGCAGACCGTGCTGAGCAGTCCATGGTCGGACCTGATCGGCTCGGTGCCGACGTTGAGGAGCAGGAAGTTGCCGGTGCCATAGGTATTCTTGGCCTCGCCCACGCCAAAACAGGCCTGCCCAACGGTCGCTGCCTGCTGATCCCCAAGGTCGCCGGCGAGCGGAACCTCCCCGCCGAACGGGCCGTGCGGGCGGGTCACGCCGTACGTGCGGGGGTCGGAGGACGGCCTGATCTCCGGCAGCATCTGCCGGGGGATGTCGAAGAACGACAGCAGTTCGTCGTCCCAGTCCAGCGTGGCCAGGTCCATCAGCATGGTGCGGCTGGCGTTGGTCGGATCGGTCATGTGCACCCCGCCGTCCGCCCCGCCGGTCAGCCGCCAGAGCAGCCAGCTGTCCACGGTGCCGAACAGCGCGTCGCCCGTTTCGGCGGCATCGCGGACGCCGTCAATGTTCTCGAGGATCCACTGAATCTTGCCGCCGGAGAAGCAGGCAGCCGGCGGCAGGCCGGTCAGCTTCCGGATGATGTCGCCGCGGCCGTCACGCTCCAGCGTGGCGGCGATCCGGTCGGTGCGAGTGTCCTGCCAGACGATCGCGTTGTAATAGGGGCGGCCCGTTGTGCGGTTCCACACCAGCGTCGTTTCGCGCTGATTGGCGATGCCGACGGCGGCGAGGTCGGCCGCCTCCAGCCGGGCCCGGCGCAGGCCGGTCTCGATGACAGTGCGGGTGCGCGCCCAGATCTCGGCCGGATCGTGCTCCACCCAGCCTGGCCGCGGCATGATCTGCTCGTGCTCGAGCTGGTGACGGGCCACCTCGTTGCCGCCGTGATCAAAGATCATGAAGCGGGTGTTGGTCGTGCCCTGGTCGACGGCTCCGACGAACTCGGCCATGTGGATCTCCTATTTCGGAGTGCGCGGGGGGGCAGGCCGTCTCGTATTCCGACCACAGGGATCGGCCCCGCACTTGCCGGGAACGATAAGCGGCCGGGAGCGTGCTGCCAACAGGCATGTGCCGACAATGTCGAACACTGGCCCGCTTTGCAGAACGGCAGTACCCTCGGGGGCTGTGACCCGGATCTCATATCGGCCCACGGGTACCGTCAGCCGGGTCCGTGCCACTGGCGGCTGCCGACAATGTCGAATAACTGTCGACACTGCTACGATCGCCTGCGTGCCCGGTTCTATCCAGTCGATCGAGCGCTCGGCCGCCATCCTCCGCCTCATGGCCCGCGGATCCGGCCGGCTGGGAGTGGGCGAGATCGCCCACTCCCTGGGCCTGGCCCGCGGCACCACCCACGGGATTCTGCGCACGCTGCAGCACGTCGGCTTCGTCGAGCAGGACGGGGCGAGCGGCAAGTACCAGCTCGGTGCGGCCCTGCTCCACCTTGGTACCAGCTACCTTGACGTGAACGAACTGCGGTCCCGGGCGATCAACTGGGCGGATGCGCTGGCGGCGCGCAGCGGTGAGGCGGTACGCATCGCCACCGTCCTCGACGGGCGGGCTCTCGTGGTCCACCACGTGTTCCGGCCCGACGACACTCTGCAGACCCTCGATGTCGGGACGCTGCTCCCGCTGCATGCCACCGCGCTGGGCAAGATCCTGCTCGCCTTCGACGCGAACGCCGCCGCACGACTGGCTGACGACAGCGATGACCTCGAGCCGTTCAGCAAAAAGACGATCACCTCCCGGCACGCGCTCACCCGCGCGCTCGCGCAGATCCGCGACGCCGGCTGGGCCGACGAGGTCGAGGAACTGACTGTCGGCGAGGCCGGCGTCGCGGCACCGATCCGCGGCTACGGCGGACTGCTCGTCGGCTCGATCGGAGTGTCCGGCGCGGTCGAACGGGTCTGTGACTCGAAGGGACGGCCGAGTCCGGCGCTGGTCGCACAGGTGCGCGACGCGGCGCGCGCGGTCTCCCGCGACCTTGGCGCCTCACGCTGGTGAGCGTCACGCACTTCTGCCGCGCGAGGAGGGGGGCATGACCGAGCGCTTCGTGATGGCGGTTGACCAGGGCACGACCTCGACGCGCTGCATCCTGTTCGACCATCACGGCCGGATGGTGTCGGTGACCCAGCGTGAGCACAAGCAGCATTTCCCCAAGCCTGGCTGGGTCGAGCACGATGCGGTGGAGATCTGGCGCAACTTCGAGCGGATCGCCCCCGAGGCGCTCACCCAGGCCGGCGTCACGCTCGACCAGGTGGTGGCGCTGGGCATCACCAACCAGCGGGAGACGACCGTGATGTGGGACCGGCACACCGGCGAGCCGGTCGGCCGCGCCCTGGTCTGGCAGGACACCCGGACCGACACGCTGGTGGACGAGATGTCCCGGCGGCCGGATGCGGGCATGGTCCAGGAGCGCAGCGGCCTGCCGCTGGCGACCTACTTCTCCGCTCCCCGCATCCGGTGGCTGCTCGATCACGTTCCCGGGCTGCACGAGCGCGCCGACCGCGGCGACGTCCTGTTCGGGACGATGGAGAGCTGGCTGATCTGGAAGCTCACCGGGGGCCCGGACGGTGGCGTGCATGCCACCGAGGTCACCAACGCCAGCCGTACCCTGCTGATGAACCTCGCGGCGCTGGAGTGGGACGAGGAGCTGATCTCGTTCTTCGGCGTGCCGCGCCGGATGCTGCCGCCGATCCGCCCGTCGATGGAGATCCTCGGCACGGCACGAACCGTGCTGCCCGGCGTACGCATCGCCGCGGCCCTTGGTGACCAGCAGGCCGCCCTGTTCGGCCAGACCTGCTTTGCCCCGGGCGAGGCCAAATGCACGTACGGAACCGGCAGCTTCCTGCTCCTGAACACCGGCAATGAGCTGGTCAGCTCGACCCATGGCCTGCTGTCGACCGTTGGGTACAAGATCGGCCAAGAGCCGGCCGTCTACGCGCTGGAAGGATCCATCGCGGTCACCGGGTCTCTCGTGCAGTGGTTCCGCGACCGGCTCGGCCTCATCAGCACCGCGGCCGAGATTGAGACCCTGGCCCGCACGGTCGACGACAACGGCGGCTGTTACATCGTCCCCGCGTTTTCCGGCCTGTTCGCTCCCTACTGGCGCAGCGAGGCCCGCGGCATCATCGTGGGCCTCACCTCCTATATCACCAAGGGCCACCTGTCGCGGGCGGTCCTCGAGGCGACCGGGTGGCAGACCAAGGAGGTCGTCGACGCCATGAACGCCGACTCCGGCCTGGCGCTCAAGGAACTGAAGGTCGACGGCGGGATGACCGCCGACAACCTTCTTATGCAGTTCATCGCCGATGTCCTCGATGTCCCGGTGGTACGGCCCATGGTGGCTGAGACCGTCTCCCTGGGCGCCGCCTACGCCGCCGGGCTGGCGGTGGGCTACTGGCCAGACCTGGAAGTGCTGCGCAACAACTGGCATCGCGCGGCCCAGTGGCTGCCGAACATGGATCCGCGCCATCGCGAGAGGGAGTACGGCAACTGGCGCCGTGCGGTCGAGCGCACGTTCGACTGGATTCAGTCTCCCGAGGAGTGAAGGACGCTGCCCGAGCAAGTACTCTCACGGGCATACGCCGGCGATCAAGACCGTCGGCAGGGCCCGCTGATTATGGGCCGCTGATTATTGGCCGCGGAATGCCCTATGCACGGAAACCCAGGAAGCGTAGGATTAAATCACGCTCCGGACCCAGGCTGCGGCACGCGCATACGCGCGGGCTGCACGGCAGGGCCCGGGTATTTTTTTTGGGGATACATGGGCCGGTGCCGGCAAGACGCTATCAACCAAAGGACGGAGAAATCGCGGGAGAGGTCTTCTCCTGCCGCGATCTACCCAGCATGACTGACTACCACGTACCTCATCGTCACTGACTAAAGGAGTCGGTTATGGGCATCATCGCTTGGATCGTTCTCGGCCTGGGCGCAGGCTTGCTCGCCAATATGCTGATCCCCGGCGGGAGATCACAGGGCCTTATCCTCACCTGCGTGATCGGCATTGTCGGGGCACTTCTGGGTGGCTGGGCGGCTACCAAGCTGTTCCACATTCACAGCCTGCAGGGGTTCTTCAATCTGTCCACCTGGATAACCGCCATCGTCGGAGCAGCCGTCCTGCTGCTCGTCTACCACCTGGTCACTAACCAGTCCAGCCGATCCGGGCGATCCGGGCGCTCCCGCCGGTACGCGCGTCGCTGAGGGACGCCGGGCGGCGAAGATCAAGGACGCTCGCACACACTGTTCACCTCGCCCCGCTGGGTCGACCTCGGCGGGGCGAGGGGACAACCACAGCGCGGCCGGCTGGGGCGCGTTCCCTTGATCGGCTCGCCGAGCCAAGCACCGCCACGGCGGAAATACCGTCACTAACCGAGGAGCCGGATACGGACGTCATCGCGGGTATGGCTACCCTGCTGTTCGCCTGCCGCACGCTCGATGGACGGCCGGGTCGGCGTGCGCACCGCTGAGAAGAGTCCGGGGTACTCGGAGCCGGCTACGGCGTGGAGCTTGCCGGTGCCTTCCGGGGCGGTGCCTTCCTGGGCGTCCGTTTCGGTTCTGCCGGTTCCCGCGGGCGGGATGCCTCAGCATCTGGCCGGGCTGGATGACCGGGAACTGCTGAAAATCGTCCGGTCGGTGCCGCTGGCCAGCGCCCTCCGCGACGCGGCGTGTGAGCTGCTGGTGAGCCGTCACCGCCGTCTGGTGTGGTCGTGCGTGCAGCGGTACAGGGGCAGCCCTGAGCCGGCTGACGACCTGATGCAGGTGGGCTATGTCGGCCTGCTGAAGGCGATCAACAATTTCGATCCGGCCTTCGGCGGCGGCCTGGGCGCCTACGCGCAGCCGTGCATCAGCGGCGAGATCAAGCGGCACTTCCGGGACAAGCGCTGGCAGGTCCACGTCAAGCGCTCAGTCAAGGAGCTGGTGGTGGACCTCCGTGCGGCAACCAGGGAGCTGACCCAGGACCTGGGCCGGGTGCCGTCCGAGTCCGACCTGGCCCGGCACCTGGGGATTAGCGGTGATGATCTGCGGGATGCCCGGCGGGCGGAGATGGGTCTCCAGCCGTGCTCGCTGGACGCGCCGCTGGCCGGCCAGCCGGAGCTGGCTAGCCTGGCCGACCTTCTCGGCGAAGAGGACCCGCGGATGGAACACATGCTCGGCATCCAGGCCGTCGCGGCGCACTGGGGCGAACTGCCCCAGCGTGAGCGGCGGATCCTGGTGATGCGTTTTTACGGGGAGATGACGCAGGCACAGATTGGCCACCAGCTCGGCATCTCCCAGATGCAGGTCTCCCGGCTGCTCGCCCACGCGCTCGGCTACCTCCGTCCGCGCCTGCTCGGCCTGCCGGAAGATCCGGGTCACGCATCGGGCCAGAGGTCCTCCGGTTCCTCCCCACGGGTCTCGGGGAGCAGCCAGAACACAGCCATGACCAGGGCCGCAGGCAAGAAGGTGACCAGCCCGGCCACTGCGAACCTGTGGCCGACGCCGGCCACCGCGCCAAAGGCGACCAGGCCGGTCACCGCGCCGAGCACGCCCGCCGCCAGCGACCAGCCGGCCACCGAGGCCCGGACCGACGTGGGAAACAACTCGTTGACCAGCGTCCCGGCCGCCGGGGCGAAGACCGAGGCGGCGAACACGCCGAGGATGTAGCCAGCCAGCAGCGCGGGGGCGGAGCCGGTGTAGGTCAGGGTGGCGAACAGGGCCACGGCCACCATGGCCAGTGCGCCGGTCAGGCGCCGGCCTACCCGGTCCGCCAGCCACCGTCCGGCCAGGAGCCCGGCCAGCCCGGCGACGCCGGCCCCGACGACCATGGCCGCGGTCACGATGCCTCGCTGGTGGAGGAAGTTCTGGGCGAAGAGGAAGACGAAACTGTTGGCCGGTCCGGTGATTACCGAGACGGCGAAGGCCAGTATCACGATCACCGCCAGGCGCCGCCGGAACGGCCGGGCCACGGCGCCAAGCACCGGGACCGGATGCTCAGAGCCGGCCGCGGCCACGGCGAACCGGTCAGGCTCCTCGACCCAGCGCCAGATAAGGGGCAGCAGAGCCAAGGGGACCAGCGCCGCAACGAACACGCCACGGAACCCGATCGCGGCTGACGCCAGGCTGTGCACGATGGCGATGACCCCGGCGCCAGCGCCGTACCCGGCGGCGATGAGCGCCACTGCCTTGGCCCGGTCAGCCGAGGCGGTCTGCTCGGCCGCGGCGACTTGCGCCAGCCCATTCGTAGCGGACAGCAGCGGGCGCCCGCAGGCGAAGATGGCCACGAACCACCAGTAGCTGGGGCTGGCCGCAGCCACCACCGTCATGACCAGGCCCGCGCCGACCGTGATGAGCAGCATCCTCCGGCGGCCGAAGCGGTCGGCCAGGCTGGTGAGGGGGAGGGCGCCCAGTGACGCCAGCCGGATGACGGCCAGTCCAATGCCCAGGGCGGTGCCCGACAACCCAGCCTGGTCGGCGAGAGTCGCGCCGTGGCTTACCTGGCCGAACCCCCGGGCCACGTCACCCAGGGCGGCTACCACGCCGAACTGCCCGAACCCCGAGGCGAAGGCGGCGACGGCCACACCGACCACGGCCCGGTCGTTCCAGCGATGCAGATGGAGTCCCGCCGGCCGGGGTACGGGGACCGTCCCCGGGTTAGTGCTCAAGTCCGCCTCCCCTTCTACCTCAAGATCCTCCATGGCCACCAGGAGCGGGCGGGGCGATCGGCCCGGGCTACATCGTGTCAGTCTCCCTGGCCGCGGGATCGGCCGCGCTGGCGCTGACCTCGCTCTCGCTCTCGCCCTGGCCGTGGCCGCGGCGGCGGCGGCGCAGCGTATAGCGGGTGACGAGGCCCACGATGAGAATGGCCAGGGCGATCAGTGCGTAGAGCGAGTACCGCGTGGCGTCCTGGTAGATCACCGTGATGTGACTGCCCGCGAGATCCCCCACGGACGCCCACACCGCCACCCAGGCGGCTGCGCCGGCGGCGTTGCACGCCAGAAATAGCGGCCAGCGCATGCCGGTGATGCCGGCCACGAGCCCGACGGCCTGGCGCAGCCCCTCGATAAAACCGGCCGCAGTGACCACAAGCCAGCCGCGCCGGTCGATGAATCGCTCGGCTTTGTCCAGGCGCTCGCTGGTCACCCGCACGTAGCGGCCGTAGCGCAGCACGAGCACCCGTCCACCGAGGCGGCCGATCGCGTAGCCGACGGTGCTCCCGGCGATGGCTGCCGCCAGCGCGATCAGTCCGATCACCACGATGTTGAGCCTGCCTGCTCCCGCATAGACGGCTCCGGCGATGAGGATGATCTCGCCGGGTACACCGGGATGCCGATGCTTTCCACGCCGATCAGCAGTGCGATCCAGAGGTAGCCGTAGCCGTGGCCGAGCAGCGGCGCCAGCGCGGCGAAGATGGGCGGGAGGTGCTGCGCACTCACGGCCGCGGCCGCCAGCGGATCGGCGGCGCAGTCGCCTGCGATCCTGCGGGCGGGGCCAGGACAGCGATAAAGTCCCGGGTCCAGCCCACAAGGTACTGGTCGGCCGGGCGGGCCTGGCCGGGCACCGCGGCGGTGATCGGGCCGCCCGGCGTGCGGGCCGTGTCCAGCTGGACCCACTCGGGGTTGATGTCGAGTTCCATCGCGATCAACGCCCCGCTGTGGGCCAGCGCGTCCGCCAGATCGGCGGGGGTCGTGGACATGCTCGCGGCGTAGATGAGGTCACCGGAGGCGTTCTGGCCGAGGGCGCTGCGGGCGACGTACTCACCGCCGCCAAGAGTGGCTCCCCACAAGCCCCAGTCGGCCGCCGCTGGGGTCGGCTGCCCGCCAGCGACCAGCGGCTGCAGGTTCTGCCGGACGCTGTACACGACCTCGCCCGGCGCGGGCACACCGCTGCCCCAGACCCCGATCCGGGCCCGGCCGGAACGGTCGATCACCAGGCTGGCGAAGCCGTTGCCCAGTGCGCTGATGACGTGGCCCTCTTGCTCGTAACCGCCGGCGCCCACCCCCAGCTTGAACCCGCCGTTGAAGACGGCGAGCAGCCGCTGGCGGTCGGCGCCGGTCACGGCGGGGCCCGCGCGCACCAGCCCGGCAGCGGCGGGCCCGGGGTCCGCGCTGCCATTGTGCAGCATGTACTGCACCGGGCCGCCGAAGGTCGCCACGGTCACCACGGAGCCGTCCCCGGTTCGCACGTGGGAGATGATGACCTGCGGCATGGGCACGGGTGCAGTGACGGCGCTGGCCGCCGGAGTGGCATCCGTGCTGGCCCGGGGGGCCGGGCCGGCCCGAGACGGCGAGGTGGCTGGGGTGCTCGCCGCCTTGCCGCCGCCGGCCTGGCTGGCGGCCGGCGTCACCGTTGATGGAGAACTGCAGGCTGCGGTTATGCAGATGCAGACCAGAACGCTGACTGCCCGGAACCTGGGCATCATGCGCTCCTTCCGCTGGCCGACGTCACCGTCGCGGCACTGCCGCCCGCCCGTCCTCTCGCTCTGCTCACCGCCTAGGCTCAGTGTGGCGACCGCGACGGCTCCACCGGCGAGCGCGCCGCCGAAGGTCATGATCAGATGGTCATGTCACAAGCTCCTCGCGGGTGTGCTAGGTCCACGGATCGAACTTCTACAAGCATGTAGATGGTACAGCATCGGGGGCTCGCCGAAACGGCGACCATGCGGGGTAGTTGCCCGGGTAACCCCGATCGTCTGGAGGGCCGGCTGGGATGGGGTCTCGGTGAGTGCCACGCTTGTGGCCAAGGGCCTGGCGGCCGGGCACGGTGACCGTGTGCTGTTCGCCGGTCTCGATCTGGTGGTCGGTCCCGGCGATGTCGTCGGCCTGGTCGGCGCGAATGGTGCTGGTAAGTCGACGTTGCTGCGGGTGCTCGCGGGCGTGGCCGCGGCGGATGCCGGTACGGTGACCGTCAGCCCGCCGGATGCGACGATCGGTTATCTGCCGCAGGAGCGGGAGGGCTACCCGGGTGAGAGCGTCCGGCAGTTCCTGACCCGGCGGACCGGCGTGGCGGCGGCGGACGAGGAGATGCAGGCGGCCGCGAACGCGCTGACGGCCGGCACACCGGGCGCGGACGATGACTACTCCCGCGGGCTGGAGCGGTGGCTCGCGCTGGGCGGTGCGGACCTGGACGAGCGGGCCGGTGCCGTGGTGGCCGGGCTCGGCCTGACTGTCGGCCTCGATCATGCGATGACCGCGCTGTCGGGTGGCCAGGCGGCGCGGGCTAGCCTCGCGTCGCTGCTGCTCAGCCGGTATGAGGTGGTCCTGCTCGATGAGCCGACAAACGACCTCGACCTCGGTGGGCTGATCCGGCTGGAGGCTTTTGTCCAGGGCCTGCGCGCCGGGACGGTCCTCGTCAGCCACGACCGCGAGTTCCTGGCCCGGACGGTGACCCGGGTGGTGGAACTCGACCTGGCCCAGCAGCAGGTCATGACGTATGGCGGCGGTTACGCGGGCTACCTGGCCGAGCGTGAGGTGGCCAAGCGGCACGCGCGTGCCGAGTACGACGAGTACGCCGACACCCGCGCGAGCCTCGAGGAGCGCGCCCGATCACAGCGCGCCTGGATGGAGAAGGGGGTCAGGAATGCCCGGCGCAAGCAGCCGGACAACGACAAGGTGGGCCGCAAGTTCCGTACCGAGGCAACGGAGAAGCAGGCGGCAAAGGCCCGCCAGACTGAGCGTCTCATCGAGCGGATGGATGTCGTTGAGGAGCCGCGCAAGGAGTGGGACCTGCGGATGGAGATCGCGGCCGCGCCGCGGGCGGGGGCGATCGTCGCCTCGCTGCGCGGCGCCGTCGTCCGGCGTGGCACGTTCACGCTTGGCCCCGTCGACCTCCAGATCGACTGGGCCGACCGCGTCGCGATTACCGGCGCGAACGGCTCAGGCAAGACGACGCTGCTGGGGGCGCTGCTTGGCCGGATACCGCTGGACGAGGGGCACGCCGCGCTGGGCCCGGGCGTCATCGTCGGCCACATCGACCAGGCCCGCGGTCTGTTCCTGGGCGGCGAGCCCCTCATGGGCGCTTTCGGGGCCGCGGCGCCGGATATGAGGCCGGCCGAAGTCCGGACGCTGCTGGCGAAGTTCGGCCTGCGGGCCGCCCACGTGCTGCGGGCCGCCGACCGCCTCTCGCCCGGCGAGCGAACGCGGGCCGCGCTGGCGCTGCTGCAGGCCCGTGGCGTCAATCTGCTGGTGCTCGACGAGCCCACCAACCATCTTGATCTGCCCGCCATCGAGCAGCTGGAATCGGCGCTCGCCTCCTACCGGGGCACCCTGCTGCTGGTCACGCATGACCGCCGGATGCTCGGGGAGGTAACGACCACCCGGCGGCTCAGCGTCACAGACGGCCACGTCACGACCGGCTGACCAGCCGTGGCTGGCGGCTCGGAGATGCACGCGGTGCCGGGCCTCCACCTCGGCGATCTACCAGGGCAGCACTCCGCTGGACCCATCGCCGTCGGTGGTCCACAGGTGGCCCCAGAGTGTGCCGGTCGGCCCGTCTTCAGGCAGTGTGGCCAGGTGCACGCTGACTTCGGCGCCCTGCTGCGGGGTTCGGAAGCCAGTCTTGCCGTTGAGGTCGGTGGCGCAGTAGCCGGGGTTGGCGGCATTGATCTTGATCGGGGTGTCCTTAAGTTCCTTGGCGTACATGGCGGTCACCATGTTCAGCGCGGTCTTCGACGACGGGTAAGGCACCGAGGCCATCATCGCCATCGGGCCGGCCGGGTCGGTCATCGAGGTAATCGAGCCGACCTCACTGGAGACATTCACGATCCGTCCGGCCGGTGCCCGGCGCAGCAGCGGCAGCATGGCGTTGGTCACCGCGACGACGCCGAACACGTTGGTCTCATACACCGTGCGCATCGTCGCGAGCGTGGTCTGGCTGGGCCGCCCACTGCCGTCCCCGCGCGCGATGCCGGCGTTGTTGACCAGGATGTCCAGCAGGCCGTACTCGCCGTCGATCCACTCCGCGGCCTGCTGCACCGACTTCTCATCGGTGACGTCGAGGGGGACGAACCGGGCATCCGCGCCACCCTCACGCAGCGCCCGCTCCGCATCCCGTCCCCGGGTCTCATCCCGGGCGCCCACGATGACGGTCATGCTCTGGGTGCCGAGCAGCCGGGCGGTCTCGAACCCGATGCCCTTGTTGGCCCCGGTGATCAGCGCAATGGTTGTCATGCCACCGATCCTGGCGCAGGCTGGCGGGGCCCGGGAGAGCCCCGCTGAGACTGGGACCAGCAGTACCACCCTGCCCGGCCGGGCATACGGCAAGCTGGAAGCACAGCCCTGGCCCGCTCCGCCGCCGCGGCGGGGAGGGGTGCCGTCCCAGCCAGGCGCGGGCCAGGACGGATGTCAGGACGGGATGTGAGGAGGTGGCATGCTGAACCGCGATGACCTGGCCGCGTTCCTGCGGACCCGCCGGCACCGGCTGCGGCCGGGCGACGTCGGCCTGCCTGACGTGGGCAGGCGGCGCACACCGGGACTGCGCCGCCAGGAAGTCGCCCAGCTGGCCGGGATGTCGGTGGATTACTACATCCGGCTGGAGCAGGCCCGCGGCCCGCACCCCTCGCGCCAGGTCCTGGCCGCGCTCGCCCGCGCGCTGATGCTCACCGCAGACGAGCGCGAGTACCTGTTCCGCATCGCCGGTGAGAGCCCGCCACCCGTGGCCAGCCCATCCCGCGAGATCAGCCCCGGTATCCGCAACCTGATCGACAGCCTGCCGGAAACCCCCGCCTACGTGGTGGATGCGAAATATGACGTGCTCGCCTGGAACACCCTCGCCACCCACTTCATCGGGGACCTGTCAGGATTCCCCGAGTCTGACCGGAACATGATCCGCTGGATCTTCCGCCTCCCCGCCACCGCGGTGCCGTGGACCGATTCCGAAGCCGTCCGGTTCACCCGGTCGACCGTCGCGGACCTGCGCGCAGCCTACGCCCGTTACCCCGCCGACCAAGGCATCCAGGGGCTGGTCACCGAGCTGCTGGGCACCTCTCCGCAGTTCGCCGAGATGTGGGAAGCACATGATGTCGAGTCCCGGCACCCCCTCGTCAAGCGCGTCGATCACCCCCTGACCGGGCCGCTCGAATTCGAATGCCAGGTCCTGCACATCCCCGACACCGGCCAGCGGCTCATCACCTACTGCGCCGCCCCCGGCTCACCCACCCAGGCAGCGTTCCGCCGGCTAGCCCAGCACGGGACGGCACCGCAGGTCCCGGCATCCCCCGCCGGGACATCCCCGGCCGCGGCGAAGTAGGCGCCGCGGGTCAGCCCCTCGGCCGATGGCTGCTGATCGCCGCCGCAGCATGGCTGCTTGACTGGATCCTGCTATCTGACCGGGCCGGCGGAGCGGCGGCAGGAAAGCCGGGCCGTGATGCCCGTCATGGTGCCCTTGATGCCAGCGGGGCGCTACCCGAGCTGGGGGATGACCTCGGCGGCTAGCCGCTCGGCGTGCTCGGCTTGCTCGAACATTGACGTGAACAGGATCAGTTCGGCGCCGGCCTCGGCGACCTTGCGGAGCTCGCGGACACAGTCGGCCGGAGTGCCCGCGATCGCGGCGGCCTCGATGTCCGGCGACCGGCGGCCGTAGAGCCGTTCCAGTTCGGTGTTGATCCGCTTGCGTGCGCGCTCGGCGTCGTCGTCTACCGCGATGTACACGCGCTTCGCGATGGGGAAATCCGCCGCCCGCCGGCCCGTATGGGCGAGCGCTTCGCGCACGATCTGGACCTGGCTGGCGAACGCCGCGGTGGGGGAGGACCCCGCGCCGAAGAAGCCGCTGCCTAGCGCGGCCGCTCGCCGCAGCGCGGCCGGGCCTGCCCCGCCGAACCAGATCGGCGGGAAGGGCTTCTGGAACGGCTTGGGCTCCATCGCCGCATCCCGCAGCGCCCAGAACTCGCCGTTGAAGGTGACGCGGGAATCGGTCCACAGTGCCTTCATAAGCGTTAGTCCCTCGGTGAACCGGGCGACGTAACGCTGCGGGTCTACCCCGAAGGCGGCGAACTGCCGCCCCTTGCCGCCGGTGCCGACGCCGATCTCGATCCGGCCGCGGCTGAGCTGGTCTAGCGTGCTCAGGCTCTTCGCCAGGTGCACCGGGCTGTGCAAAGTGGACACGAACACCACGCACCCGAGCCGCAGCCGCTGGGTGCACGCGGCCGCATAGGTCATCGTCTCGACTGGCCCGAGCTGTGGCGCCGATCCCAGCACCTGTTCCTGCGCCCACGCGCTGTCGAAACCCAGTTCCTCGGCACGCGCGAAGTAGGCGCGGAACGCCGCCGGATTGAACTGGCCATCGGAGTAGAACTGGGGGATCGAGATCGCGAACCTCATACGCCGCATGGTAGCCGGGGGGTCAGGGCCTCACTGGCCTAAAGCTCACCTCACTGCGCGGCCGAGTGCGGGCGCGAGGAGGTGACTTACGGGAATTGCGGCTGCCCGAACGTCCCTGCCGCCCGGGGCCAGCGGCCTCTGTGCAGATCAGTCATAGGAAGCGAAGGTGAGCAGTAGCGTCACACAAAGGTGGTGCCATAGATGAGCGCGCCGCGCGGGATCCTGGTCGGCTACGACGGGTCATCCGGCAGCTCGGCCGCACTGGGCTGGGCCGCCAGGGAGGCCCGATCACGGGGGTCGGTACTCACTGTCTGCCATGGGTGGGCGCCCGGGTACCCGGCGCCGGCCGCCGAGGTCGCTGCCTTCGCCCGGGGATCCGGCGAACGCATCCTGGCCCAGGGATTGCAGTACGCCCGGGATCTCAGGGGAGTCAGGGAGATCCGGCCGCTGCTCGCCGATGAGTCGGCCGCCGCTGCGCTGTGTGCGTGCAGTGGGGATGCCGAGATGGTGGTGGTGGGCTCGCGCGGGCAGGGCGGCGTGCCCGGGCTGCTGCTGGGGTCGGTCAGCTCGCAGGTGGCCGCGCATGCGCGCGGGCGGGTCGTCGTCGTGCGCGGGCACTGGCAGCGTGTCCCGGGGCATGTCCCGGGACCCGTAGTGGTCGGCGCCGAGGGGTCGGCCGCCTCCGCGGCCGCGGTGGTGTTCGCCTTCGAGGAGGCCGCGCTCCGCGAGACCTTCTTGCTGGCCGTGTGTGCGCTCGCTGACGCCCCTGGAGTGCTGGGCGGCGGAGGCCAGGTCAAGCACGATTTCGAGGAGCTGATCGCAGTAGCGGAGAAGGGGAATCCGGAGGTGGCGGTGCGCCGGCACATCGCCGACGGCTCCGCCCGGGCCGCGCTGCTGACGGCGGCGTTCGAGGCCCAGATGGTTGTCGTGGGCGCCCGCGGCCTGGGCGGTGTCCGTGGCATGATGCTCGGCTCCGTCAGCCACACGGTGCTTAGCCACGCACCGTGCCCGGTCGGCATCGCGCGCTGAGGCCGGCCACCCGGCGCCCCCATCGACATCATCGCCGCGCCCGGCGGCATGGTGGCCTGCAACGGCGGAGCGCCGCTCAGCTGCCTGGCGTGAGCCGGCCTGAGCGGCCCTTGCGCAGCATCTCGATCAGCGCGGAATCGTCGAGGCGGCCCAGGCCCAGGTCGTGTCCCTGGTCGTACAGCTGGCGCGCGGCAGCAGCGAGCGGCACCGAGGCGCCGGCCTGGCCCGCCGCCGCGGCGACCAGGCCCATGTCCTTCACGAAGATGTCCATCGCGCTACGCGGCTGGCTGAATTGGCCCGCGACCATCCGGGCACCGCGATCGTCGAACATGAAGGACGCCGCGGCGCCGTCGCGCAGCACCGTCCAGCAGTCGGCCGCCTCCAGGCCGAGCGCCTCGGCGAACGCGAGGGCCTCGGCGGCCGCCGCGATGTGCACACCGCACAGCAGTTGGTTGACCAGTTTCATCCGCTGGCCGTCGCCGGGAGAGGCGCCGACCACCGGAGCGCTCCTGGCCAGTGCGTCAAGCAGCGGCTGGGCCCGCGCGATCGGGCCGGCCGGGCCGGACACCATGATCAGCAGGTCGCCGGCGCCGGCCCGCGCCGCGCCACCCGACACCGGGGCGTCGACCAC
>OCZU010000966.1_pt1 | contig 19316 bp, 11 predicted proteins | sample 1539001 | NCBI WGS metagenome assembly OCZU01 (sample SAMEA3539306, study PRJEB22396) | soil metagenome | biome: tundra; feature: field; material: soil | place: USA | collected 2010-05 | depth 0.15 m | reverse complement strand
GCTAGATATGGTAGACTTCCTCTTGATAAATGAGTGCTGATCCGATCCTACGGCCGGCTGACGCCGAACAGATTTTAAGCGAAATCCGTGAGAATCTGGCTGCTACGCCGCCCGGATCGGGCCCGGTTTATTTGTATCCAATTGCGCCAATAGATACCAACACCGCGGAAGAGGATTATCTCGCCTCAAATCCCGACGTAGCAGCGGCCATCCAACGGGGCGAACACAAATCCGCATTGGACCATTGGCTCCTTTGCGGCATGCGCGAGGGCAGACGGTCTCTCTTCTCCGCCCCGCCGAGTGCGACTGAGGCAGGGCCCTCCTCAAAACCTCTGTCGGGGCAAAGGCGCGCCCAAGGGGCGGCGGACGCTCTTTCGCGTCTGAAGATCTCGGCTGCCAACCTGCAAAACCAGTGTTCGGCTCTGGATGCCCCGCCGCCGTCTCCAGGCACCCTCCGTGCACGGGTGGGCGGCATACTGGTCCGTCTAGTCCGTCGCATGCTTTGGTCTCACCGACGGCAGTGGAACTTCTTTGCAGACGCACTCCAAACCTACGTGCGAGAGCAGGCATACGTTGTCAAGGAGCTTTCCGACGCTCATCTGCAGTTTAACGCGACTCAAGACCTGCTCAGGCGCGACTTGGATGACTTTCGGGGGGACGTTGGCGAAAGGCAGCACACATTCGCATCGGCGTTGACTGCGCAAGACCGCGCGGGCCGGCAGCTAGGCGATGAACTCGCCAACATCACTGGCCGCTTGGAGAGTACTGAACAAGCCGTAGACGGTGCCCTGCACCAACTTCGGGAACAGCTAGGCGATAAACTCGCCAACATCGCTGGCCGCTTGGAGCATACCGAACAAGCGGTAAGCGGCGCGCTAGAGCAACTCCTGACGCTGCCCGCAAATATCAGCCGGCTGACGGATGAAATGGGCTCGATGAAAGCCCGCATGGTGGACGCTCTGCATTCGATCAGTTATATCCGAGCAGACTTGTCGATCCAGACCGGGCGTTTCTCGCGGGCCCTTGCTGGCACGCCTTCTAATCCGCCATTCAGCGGCCCACAGCCTGCCATTTGGAATCATGACTTTGACGCGCTCTATCTCGCGTTCGAAGAGTCGTTTCGAGGGCCACGCGAGGAAATCAAAAAGCGGCAGAGCGTTTATCTTCCTTTCTTGCGGGCTGCCGGTACCGGCGATGTCAGTAGCCCGGTGTTTGATTTCGGTTGTGGCCGCGGAGAATGGCTGGAACTACTGCGTGAGAACGAACTAGTCGGTTTGGGCGTGGATCAAAACCAAGCCATGCTGGACGTCTGCCGCTCTCTGAACCTGCCCGTCACGGAGGCCGATTGCCTCGGCTATTTAGATAGCCTGCCGGACAATAGCATCGGAGCTGTTACAGCTTTTCACGTTCTGGAACACCTTCCATACTCAGATGTGATCGGGTTCCTCGACCAAGCGCTACGCGTTTTAAAGCCTAATGGTTTGCTCATTCTAGAGACGCCCAATCCCAGCAACATCCTCGTCGGGTCATGTACTTTTTATCTGGATCCCACCCATCGGAATCCTTTACCCAGCGCCATGCTGCGATTCTTTGTTGAGGCTCGTGGTTTCACCGATTGCCGCATACTGGAATTGTGCCCGGATCCGGCGCTTTCGCAATTCCCTTCCGGCGACGATTCTCCTTCCAAGCGATTGAACGAATATCTATACGGACCACGGGATTACGGCGTCATCGCGCACAAGCTATCGCCGAATTGAGCAGCCATGGAAACTCGGTCATCTGCGAATTCAAGCGACACTTGCACGTTGCTGCCCAAGCCGCCCATCACGATTGTTATTCTTACTTGGAACGCGTTGGATTATACAAAAGGGTGCTTGGAGTCGCTCCGCGCGAATACAGATTATCCGGACTACCGTGTCATCGTAGCGGATAACGGAAGCTCCGACGGCACAATCGAGTATCTGCGATCGCTTCCTTGGGTCAAAGTCCTCCTGAATGGCGACAATCTGGGTTTCGCAGCCGGAAACAACCGGGCCATTCGCATCGCGGACCCTGCTTCAGACGTGGTGTTGCTCAATAACGATACCGAGCTGCACCAGCCGGACTGGCTGGCAAGATTGCAGGCATGCGCCTATGCGTCTCCGGATATCGGTGTAGTAGGCTGCCGTCTTAGACGCCCGGACCGTACATTTCAACACGCCGGCGCGTTCATGCCGCTCGATACCTTGTGGGGCCAGCAGATCGGCGGCGGAGAGAAAGACATCAACCAGTATCGCGAGGACCGCGATGTCGAAAGCGTGGTGTTTGCGTGTGTCTATCTGAAACGTGAAGTCCTTGAGAACGTGGGATGTTTGGACGAGGACTATTTCAGCTATTTCGAGGATACCGATTACTGCCTGCGAGCCCGCCGGTGCGGCTATCGGATCGTGTGCTGTGGTTCTGTGACCGTGGTTCACCATGAGAACGTTTCTACGCAGGCTAACTTTAGTTCGCATAGCGACATGTTTCTCCGTGCCCAGAAAGTGTTCCGGAAGAAATGGGAAAAAACACTTCAGGCCGAGCGCTACACACGCCACCTCGGGTGGCACTCGATCTTCAATTTCCCTACGGGATATGCCATCAGTTCGCGCGAACTCGCCCAGGCATTAGACCGCGAAGGTGTACGGCTCTCGTATAAGTACGTCTATGGACCGGGGACCGTCTTTCCCCGGGAAGAACCGGAGCAGTCCGAGTCTTATCTCATCAATATGATCCGAGGACGCAAACTCCGTCCGGGCGGCATTCAGGTCGTTTATGGGCAAGGAGACGTGTTTCAGTCGAATTTTGGGAGATACAAGATTGGATTCACCATGCTCGAGACCGACAGGATCCCTGCCGAGTGGGTGCGCCAGGCAAACATGATGGATGAAGTATGGGCTCCCTCCCAATTCAACGCGCGCACGTTCCAGGATAGTGGCGTCGTACGGCCTATTCACGTGATTCCCCTGGGCGTGGACCCCAATTACTTCCATCCTGAGATCGAACATCACAAGCTCGAGGGTGTGTTTGCGTTTCTCTCGATTTTTGAGTGGGGTGAGCGCAAGGCCCCCGAGTTGCTCCTCAGCGCCTTCAATACCGAATTCCGAGCCAATGAGCCCGTGATCCTGATTTGCAAGGCTCTGAATGTCGATCCCGGCGTAGATGTCGCGCAACACATTGCCAACCTTGGCCTGGACCTCAATGGAGGCCAGATCCACTTTTCATTGAATCAGGTCATTCCGACATACCAATTGGGCTGCCTCTATCGCTCGGCCGACTGCTTCGTTTTGACGACGCGCGGAGAAGGCTGGGGCATGCCGGTGATCGAGGCCATGGCCTGCGGGCTCCCGGTGATTGCCACCGACTGGAGCGCCCATTGCGATTTCATGAACGAGGAGAACGCCTATCCGCTGCCCATCGCGGGCCTGGTGCCGGCACAGGCCAAATGCCCCTACTATGCCGGCTTCCGCTGGGCCGAACCCTCTTACCAGCACCTTCGCCGCCTGATGCGGCACGTATTCGAAAACCAGAATGAGGCTCGCGCAAAGGGAGAGAAAGCGTCTCACGATGTCCGTTCGCGCTGGACCTGGCGCGATGCCGCCGCAAAGATTGTGGTCCGGGTCGACCAAATCAATGGGGCAGCGGAGGGCGCTATGGGCCGGCCGGGGCCTGCAAACCGCGCAGCCGCGCATTCGGCATGATAGTAAATTCGATTTGACGAGCCTCCGGCGGTTGTAGCCGATACAATTTCAAACTGGCACTTGCGCCAGGACATACAGATTGTCACCCCGATCGGTAAGTTTACCTCCCGATCGTTTAAGAACCGTCATGAGATCCGATTTTCGACGAGCCAGCTTGTTTGAAGCACCTGTGTAGTCGCTGGACCAAATGTCGATCTGGTCGTAATCAAAACGATCCCAGGTCTCGGCTCGAACGATTTCGTAACCGTTCTCACTCACGAGGGTGACCAGTTCCTGCAATGTGAATTCGCGATTATGCCGGCCGTTCACTCCGTTGCTTGAGTACACGTCGAAAAAATTGTAGCCATCTAACATCAGAGCAAAATTGGTCAGGCGAACAGCATTCGGTAATGTGACGATCAGATGCCCACCGCGCTTGAGTATCCGTCGGATCTTTGCGAACGTTGACAGTGGGTCTACGATGAGATGTTCAAGTGTCTCGCAAAAGAACACGAGATCGAATGTTCCGTCGGGGAAGGGATACGAGGGTGTCGTCTCGATATTCAGGAGAGTGCTCGAAAACTCGTACTCCTCCTGAAACACGGGGCTGGCGATGCGCTGCTTCGCCGATCCGACTTGAGCCGAAAAGACATCATGGTCAAAAAAGTTGGTCCCCTGAATGTTGCAATCCGGAAAGAGCTTATGTAGCAGGATGTGAAAAAAGTAGGGGTTCGAACCAATTTCGAGCACCCGCTCGCCCGGCGGGAGCGGAACGAATTCCAGCGTGCGCAGGTAGCGCGCCAGGGCATCGTTGACGTACCGTTCCGATAGGCCCTCAGGCGCGTTGTCCACCTTAAAGCTCCAAAGATATTGCCGCAAATGTTCGGCGTTTCGCCACAGGTGGTCCCGCAACCGGTCGCCTTCTTTGTTCCGGGCAAGCACTTGCCCCTGTACCAAAACGTCAAGAGCTGTGGAAATCTCGGCTGCAATCATCGTTCTATTATGCCATGCCACCTCTGCCGCGTCATTGGGAAGCCGGACTACACTCAATCAGATGAAAGCTGTGGTTGCGGGTTGCCGTCGGTGAGGGCCCGACGGAAAGGTGCGTGTCAATTTGCATCCGCCAATCGCATGACGCGGGCCGCATCGTCGCGTTTTTCTGTCCCAGACCTACGCTCGCGCTCGGCATTACTAACGGTGCGGGCTGCGCCCTCGGTCTGCGCACGCCGCGGCACTAATTGAACTTGAGAGCTTGCGAATTGTTCACAACTCAGCTATAGTGCTAGATTGATCATGCCTACAAAAACAAAGGGAATTCTCACTGTCTGGTCCACCTTTGGCGCGCTATGGCTTGCTGTCATCCTGCCTTTCACAATCTCCTGCGCCTCGACCACCCATGCGAAGCTTCCGATCGGAACCGTGGATGTGCCGCCGCTCGGTCGTCAAGCCGTGCTGAAAGGGACGGCTTCGTTTGTCGGCTGGGCCATCGGTGAAGACGGAATTTCCGATGTGGGTATTTATGTGGATCGCGTGTACGCGACCTCGGCGCAATGTGGTTTAGGTCGGCCCGATGTCGCCGCGGCGTTTCCTGGTGAACCCGATGCTAGGACTGCTGGCTGGCAAGCATTGTTTGACTCCTCGGAAATAACAGCCGGCACCCACGAACTGGTCGTGCAGGCCACCGCTAAGAATGGCGCCAAGCGAGATATCGGCGTGTTTCAAATCCTTGTCACTAAATAGGGATCCGGGTGCATAAGGTCATACCTCCATTTGGCCGATGACCTCGGAGCCTAGATACCGATCTCAGTCGGACTATGCGCGCAGGCTGCCCTTCTGATGTTCTCCGTGGGTCCATGCCTTCCTTGCAATTATCTCTTGCCTCATTTAAGCTTTCTTAGGATGCACGCAAGCCGCACAAAATCACCCTGTGCGAGGGCCGAAACCAGAAATACGGTTTGGCGGCGTAATCCTCAAAGCGGTCACCCCAATGGTTTCGAGCGGCGTGCTACAGTAATACGCTATGTAAAGACGCGACCCGATGCGAGCTCGTCCGGCTCACAGACCGCGGCCTCGAGGAAGTCTCACCAACAATGGCCACTTCACGTCCGTATCACACCGCCGAAGCCGTGCCGCACCGAGCCGGAGGTGGGAAAAGCGCCACCCGGCTGGCGGACGCTGCCGCATTTTTGTTTTGCGGGCTGCTGTGCTGCGCAACGCTGGTCTGGCTATTGCAATTATGGCGTGCCGACATACGCGTGCCGATCCAGTACGGCAACGGCGGCGACTTGACGTTCGAATGCATGCTGGCCAAAGACATCGTCGATAACGGCTGGCCGCTGCACAACCCGCGACTGGGCGCGCCTGGCGAGCAAGACCTACGCGACTTTCCCATGCCGGACTTAGTGACTTTTCTGTCGATGAAGATCTTGAGCTGGTTCACGTCATCGTGGGGCGTAATAATAAATCTGTATTTTGTCGCGGGTTTCTTGTTCGCCTCCTGGAGCGCGCTGACTGTGTTGCGGCATTTCGGGATAGCACGGGTGCCGGCCGTCGTGGCAGCGCTACTATTTGCCCTTGCGCCATATCATTTTTATCGAGGCGAAGGACATCTGCACTTAAGCGCATACTTTGTCATTCCGCTGGCCGGGATGCTCCTGCTCTGGGTGATGTCGGGCGAACGGCTGTTCGCGGTGGTGCGCCGCGGCCGCTTCTTTTTCTTTCCTGTGCCATCGAGGAAAGGCGCCATAGCTATAGCGGCGTGTGCCATGCTCGGCTCGGATGGCGCGTACTACGCATTCTTCACGATCCTGCTGCTGATGGGCGCTGGGGTGTATCGGGCTTTCGAGGGGCGCGAATTCCGGCGTACTGGAGTGGCGGCCCTGTTGATCGGATTGATTGTGCTGGCGCTCGTGCTAAACCTGTTGCCTAATATCGTTCACATTCTGGTGGACGGGAAAAACCCTGAAGTCGCGATCCGGGTGCCGGAGGAAGCCGAGTTGTACGCTTTGAAGCTGACCCAACTGGTCCAGCCGATTGCCGGACACCGTATTCCACGGCTGGCTGCCTCGAGGGAAGCTTATAACAGGGCGCAGCCCTGGATGAATGAAACAGAAGCCTCCACGCTTGGCGCCTTCGGCGCAGCGGGATTCTGTTTTCTGCTGCTGTCATTGGTTGCCGGATATCCCTGGCATAGACACCGCGAGTTGATTCACCGCCTGAGCCTGCTAAATCTTGGCGCGTTCCTGATCGGCACGCTGGGAGGTGTAGGATCGCTGCTGGCCTGGAAGATCTCGTCGCAGATCCGCGCTTATAACCGGATCAGCATTTTTATCAGTTTCTTTGCGGTCATGGCGCTCGCGGCGGTTCTCGATGAGCTTTGGCGGAAGTGGGCACGAGCCGGCCTGTCTCGCTGGCTGTTCGGCATTGTATTTGGGGGCATTCTAGTTGCAGCATTGCTCGACCAGACCAGTGGGGCCTGGGTGCCTCCCTATGAGCTGTTTGCCGTTCAATACCGCGGTGACGCAGACTTCAGCGCGCGGGCGGAACGCTTGCTGCCCCGCAGCGCCATGGTCCTGCAGCTACCGTTCCTGCGATTCCCCGAGGTCGCAGTGCCGAGCACGATGGTAGTTTACGACCCCCTCCGACCATACCTCCACTCGACATCCTTGCGCTGGAGCTTCGGTGCGGAGAAAGGGCGTTATTGGGACGCATGGCAAGCACGCTTGGCGGCGCTGCCCATTGAGGACTTGCTGGACACGGCGTCAGCGGCCGGTTTTGGCGCCATTTACGTCGACCGGAACGGCTATGCCGACAAGGGGGCCGCTATCGAGGTCCAGCTAGGCGCGCTTGGGATTCCGCGGATTGAAAGCCGCAACGGGCGGCTCTGGTTATACGACATCCAGCCGTACAAAAACCGGATGCAGGCCGAGTTCACGCCTGAAAGCTGGTCGCGCTTGCGAGAGGCCGTGCTCCATCCACTCGCTCTGCAGTGGCTGCCACAATGCTCAACCCTGGAGGGTGATGCCCGTCAAAACTGGCACTGGTGCGGCAGTGACGGTGGATTCCTGCTGGTGAACCATTCCGCGCAGGCCAAGAGGGTAAATATTCACGGAGCGCTTGCTGCGGCTACCCCTGGTGCATGCCGTCTCCATGTCGATGGTCCGGGTTGGGCGGAGACGCTGCCACTGAATGGGTCAACTGCGCAGCCACTGGCGCATAGCCTGGAGGTACCTCCGGGCACGTCTTTCATTCGATTCAGGAGCGATTGCCGGCAGCTTGTAACGAACGATCCACGCCCGCTGGTATTCCGCATTAACAATTTCAACGCGGCATTGGAGGACGCAGTGCCCGCGCCCGAACTCGTCTGGAGTGGGGGGTTCTACGGTCTCGAAAGGGACGGAGCCAGGACATGGCACTGGTGCTCTTCATCGGGCGAACTCATAATCCGGAATCCCGGGTCTGCCAGTGATACTTTTATCCGCATGACCTTTTTTTCTGGACGGGCTAAGCCCGCGCTGCTCTCGATTACCGGGCCAGGATTCGCCGAGTCGGTGACCATTGGCCCGGCCGGCGTGCCGTTCTCCAAGCGCTTCCTGGTTCCCCCCGGCAGTTCCACGATCCGTTTCTCCAGCCCGGCAGCACCCCTGATGTCGAATGATCCCCGCAAACTGGTTTTTCGCATCGACGACCTGCGGCTCGGAAATCCCTTGCTTGTACCGCATCTGATGCAGTTGAATTGAAGCCAGGTCCAGGAGAATTCCGGTAGTTTCTTGCACCGGAGTAGATGTGCTCAGATCGCGTTATAATCGAGCTTTTCGCAGCTTAATGATATGCAGCAGAACGCGCGGCCATCCCTCCGATTTTACGGTGCCGCTAATGTTACCATCGAAGTCGGATATGACACCTGAACTGCTCCTGCGTGCCAAGCGACGCCTTTTGCAGATGCACTACGAAAGCGGTGTAGGCCACATCGGAGGCAACCTGTCGAGTCTCGACATCCTCATGACGCTCTACCACGAAATTCTTCGTCCGGAAGATGCGTTTGTATTGTCGAAGGGCCATTCGGCTGGCGCCTTGTACGTTACGCTGTGGTCTGCGGGCGCCCTCTGCGAAGAAGATTTGAAATGCTTCCACAAGGATGGAACGCGCCTGAGTGGCCATCCGCCAGTACGGGGAATTCCGGAGATTCTATTTGCGACCGGGAGCCTCGGACATGGTCTCGGCCTGGCTGCGGGGCTGGCACTCGCCAGAAAGCTGAAACGAGAGCCGGGCCGGGTCTTCTGCCTGATGTCCGATGGGGAATGGAACGAGGGTTCGAATTGGGAGGCGCTCATTTTTCTAAAGCACCATCGACTCGACAATCTGACGCTGATTGTGGACCTCAACGAACTGCAGGGTATGGGCCGGACGCGTGATATTGCCGATATCGCGCCCCTGGGTGATAAATTTCGCGCTTTCGGGCTACACACGGTAGAAGTGGATGGCCATAATTGCGCTTCCTTGGCAGCTGCATTGAGGCGGGGCGAAGCGGATCCCATGGCGATTGTGGCAAGCACCACGAAAGGTCATGGAGTGTCGTTCATGGAGGGCAATTTCGAGTGGCATTACTTGCCCATACGCGAAGAGCAGTATCGGCAGGCAATCCTGGAACTGAGCACAGAATGCGCCAAGAATTCTGCCGTACCCTCCTAGAGTTCTCCGCATGCCCGGAATTTGTCTTCCTGACTGGCGACCTGGGTTTCATGGCGCTGGAATCGTTACAGGCAGCTATGGGCCAGCGGTTTATCAATGCGGGCGTCGCCGAGCAGAATATGGTGGGTCTGGCGGCCGGTCTGGCAAAGGGCGGACTCCGGCCGTGGGCTTACAGCATTGCTCCGTTCATATACGCTCGCCCCTTCGAACATATTCGCAATGATCTTTGTCTGCATGACCTGCCGGTGGTGCTGGTGGGTAATGGCGGCGGATACGGATATGGCGTCATGGGAAGCACCCACCACGCCCTGGAGGATTATGGGGTGCTGTCGACTTTGCCCAACATGCGCTCGTACATTCCGGCTTTTGATTCCGACCTGCGATGCATGATCCGGCAGCTCATGGTGGTTAGACACCCGGCTTATCTCCGGCTGGGTCTCTCCGAACAACCATCTTGGCTGAACCCCGAACCTTATGCCGCGTGGCGGCGCATCTTGCCCGGCAGCGGTCCAACCGTGGCGTTCGTGGGCCCTCTGGCCGGAGGCGCTCTGGATGCCATCCGCCAGTCCGGGCTGAACGCGGACGCTTGGATCGTTTCTGAACTGCCGATCCATCGTCCGCCACCGGAGTTCCTTTCCAGCGTACGGAGTTCCCGGTATTTATTGGTGGTCGAAGAGCATGTCGCCGCCGGCGGCTTCGGGCAGATGTTGGCCCATGCGCTGCTGGAAGCGGGCGTGTGTCCGGAGCACTTTCTGCATCGGGCGGCGTTAGGGTATGTCTCCGGCCTCTATGGTTCGCAAACATTTCACCGCAAGGAATGCGGTCTGGACCCTGTCAGTATTCTGGCAGAACTACGCCGCGCAGCGCACCCATGACAGAACCTTTGTCCCTCCAGGGGAAGATAGAACGTCTCCAGGGACCGATCCTTATTTTGGGGGGCAGCGGTTTCGTGGGTGCGAACGTTCTGCGGACACTCTCGCGTTACCGGGACGATGCCTACGGAACCGCCTCTCGGCTGCCCGCCTGGCGGCTGGAGGGACTTCCTGCGCAAAATGTAAAGGCGACCGATCTGCTGATTGATTCCAATCTGGATCAGTTGCTGGACACCGTTGAACCTCGCACGATCATCGATTGTGTGGCCTACGGCGCGTATTCATTCGAGACCGACAGCCAACTGATTTACCAGACGAATTTTAATCTGGTTTCCAGATTGTTAGCCCGGCTCCAGAAGCGCAGGACCGCAGCCTATGTTCACGCCGGGAGCTCCTCGGAGTACGGGTACAATGCCTCCGGTCCTGGCGAAGGCGCGGTGCTCGCGCCCAACAGCCATTACGCGGTTTCCAAGGCGGCCGCCTCAAACCTGATCTATCTCTACGGTAAGACACTCGGCTTACCTTGCGTCAACTTGCGCTTGTATTCGGTTTACGGCCCTCTCGAGGACGCCTCTCGCCTGATTCCAAATCTGGTGCGTTATGGTATCGAAGGACGGTATCCCGAGTTCGTGCACCCCGATATTTCCAGGGATTTCCTATATGCCGACGACGCCGTCGAGGCCTTCGTAGACGTCGCGCTAAACCTCACACAAGCCGACTTTGGCGAATCGTTTAATATTGGAACCGGCCACAAAACAACCATCGGCGAAACCGCGGAGCTGGCCAGACAGTTATTTTCGATTCCCGCCGCCCCGGTTTTTGACATGCCAAACCGCGACTGGGATCTGCAAGACTGGTATGCAAACATTGAAAAGGTGCGCACCCGGATAGGATGGGAGCCTCGGACCACCTTTCGCGAAGGCTTGACCAGAACGGTTGCATGGTTCCGGTCCCTGCCCGACCGCAATCTCTATTTTCAATCCTCGAAACGCTTTGGTCTGGACAGTACCCACAGCGTTTCCGCAATCGTCGCATGCTATCGGGACAACCGCGCTATTCCGATTATGTATCAGCGCCTGAAGGCCACCTTCGCAAAATTGAATGTCGATCATGAGATCGTTTTCGTCAACGACGGCAGCCCGGACGATTCCGAAGAAGTGATCCGCGCGATATCGCAGAATGACCGGCGCGTGCGCGGCATTTCTCACTCTCGCAATTTCGGATCGCAGGCCGCATTCCGCAGCGGCATGGAGATTGCGACCAAGAATTCCTGCGTGCTGTTGGACGGAGATCTGCAAGACCCGCCTGAACTGATCGAGGCCATGGTTGCTAAGTGGCGGGAAGGCTACGACGTCGTTTATGGCCGCAGAGTCAAGAGACAGGCGCCTTTGCTAATGCAGTTCGCATACAAGGCTTTCTATCGGCTCTTCGATTACTTCTCTTACGTTCGGATTCCGCACGATGCCGGCGATTTCTCATTGATGGACAAGCGTGTAGTGCAAGCAGTGTTGACATTTCCCGAACGGGACTTGTTTCTGCGAGGCGTGCGGGCTTATACCGGCTTCAGGCAGACAGGGATTGACTATACCCGTCCGGAGCGCATGTTTGGCGTCACCACCAACAGCCTGTTCAAGAATATCGGTTGGGCTAAGAAAGGTATCCTGTCGTTTAGTTATGCGCCTTTGAACATCTTGAGTGCTTCCGGATTCATTCTACTCGCGGCTAGTGGATTACTGGTGCTGCTGCAAATCGCTGCGCGTCTGCTCTTCCCGGGATCGGCCCCCAAAGGCGCTACCACTCTGTTGATCGCCATCCTGTTTTTCGGGTCAATGAACTTGTTTGCAGTCAGTTTAGTCGGGGAATATGTGGCGAAAATCTTTGAAGAAGTGAAGCGCCGTCCTCATTTTATCCGGCGAAGTGTGATTAAAGAAGGCGAGGTTCGATTTGCGGCTTCGGATGAAGTGCCCAAAAGCGAATTGTAGTTTTCTTTTGCGGTTCCACCCGATATGCGATTAGCGTTGAGTAGAACCAATATGGTGCGCCGGCGCGATGAAACTTGGCGTCCGCCCCTATTTCAAAAACCTGAGTCTTTCACACAAAAAGGCTTGGCGGCGCTGCGCAGAGTGTTGGATTTGCAGGCATCCTCCATTTGGCGCGATTTGCGCGTACTTCTGCCTCAGGCACGCGGTAGTGTTCTGGATGTTGGCTGTGGCGCCCAGCCGTACCGGCCACTGGTTGATTCACAGGCCACCTACATCGGTATAGATACGATTGAATCGAAGGCCCACTTTGGCTATGAGCTGCCGGGCGTCCTGTACTTCAGCGGAAGTTCGTGGCCGGTCGCGGACTCCAGCGTAGATCTTGTGCTGTGCACGGAAACGATGGAGCATGTTATAAATCCCGAGCTTCTGCTTCATGAGGTGTCCCGGTGCCTCGTGCCAGGGGGGACCGTGCTCCTGACGGTGCCGTTCGCCGCCCGTTGGCACTTTATCCCTTACGATTATTGGCGCTTCACCCCCTCCGGGCTGGCGAGCCTGTTGCAGAGCGGCGGCTTCGGTAATATACGTGTCTACGCTCGTGGAAACGCCGGAACTGTGGCGTGCTATAAGGTGATGGCTTTGATTCTTCGTTTGGCGCTGCCGCAGAACCCTTCCTGGACGCTCCGCGCCGTACTCCAGATCTGTTCGCTGCCATTGCTGCCTGCATTAATCGCGCTGGCGGCGTTGGCCCACGCGTCGCTTTGGGGCAAAGGAGGAGATGATTGCCTCGGGTATACGGTGTTGGCGGAAAAAGGAGTCCAATGAAGGCCGAATGGGTAGAGCGATCATGCCCGTTGTGTGGTTCGAACGGCGCATCACAGGTTTTCGCGGAGTCGAATATCGACCTGGCTGTACTGGACCGATTTGCATTTGCGTCCAGGAAGCTGCCGGAGTACATGCATCCTCGTCTGATCGCATGTGGCCAGTGCGGAATCTTGTATGGCAATCCAGTATTGTCGCCGGGCACGCTGGCCACAGCCTATCAGCTTGCCGATTTCGACAGCGGAGGCGAAGCGCACTACGCCAGCGCCACCTATGCCGCTCACGTGCGTGAGATCCTGCCGCGCTTGCCCGATTTGCATGGGGCGCTCGATATTGGCACTGGCGACGGCGCATTCCTGGAGTGCCTCTTGGAGTTAGGCTTCCGGAACGTCGCTGGCGTGGAGCCTTCCAAAGCGCCCGTGGCCGCCGCTAAGGCCCACATTCAGCCGCTCATTCGTCCTGATGTTTTTCGGCCAGAGGATTTTCCAGCAGCCTCGTTTTCATTAGTCAGTTGTTTTCAGACTATGGAGCACATCTGGGACCCTCTGGGCACCGTCCGGAGCGCCTACGGCTTACTGAAACCAGGAGGGGCCTTTTTCATGGCTGTCCACAATCGCAAGTCCGTATCGGCGAAGCTCCTGGGCATGAAGTCGCCGATTTTCGACGTCGAGCACCTGCAACTGTTTTGCCCCGCGACCGCTCAACTGCTCCTGGAACGGGCAGGCTTTCGGGACATCGAAGTTTCTGCCTTGTGGAACCGCTACCCGCTACATTATTGGATGAAGCTTGCGCCCATGCCGTATGCCATCAAGCGGCCACTTTTAGTGTTCTTAAAGCAGTCGGTCATAGGCAGAATGCCGTTATCGTTTCCTCCAGGTAATCTGATCGGATTCGGATTCAAATAGCAACGGGATAGACAGCGTCCACGTCCGGGCGATTAATCCCATAAGTAGCCGTGCCGGCCAAAAGTGTGCCAGATATACTCGCGCCAGCTACCGCAGTGTCGATGTTGACCGTCGGTCCTCAATTCCGAACGGTTACATTGATGCTGGCGGAACCAGTATCCGGACTCGCATCGGTGTCCGTTGCCCAAATAGTGATGGTGTGAGGGCCATTGGGCAGGGTGAGCGTGTCCAGGTTGAAATTGAAGCCCACGTTGGGGCAGCCGGGCCGACCTGGGTAGACGTTGCACACGTCCTGGCGGTTGCTCCCATAGGTAGCCGTGCCCACCAGCACGCCATCCACAAAAACCTCCGTGCTGCTGGGATTGATGGCGGTCCCAATCGAAGTGACGTTGTCAATAGCCCAACCTGTCACTACCACCTCGCCGGAGATGACGGCGTTCGGTGCCGGGATATCGATATTGACATACGGCGGCCCATTCGGCGCCACACTAGGAACTGTGACCGTCACACTGGCGGAGCCTGTGTCGGGAGTTGGATCGTCTGTGTCGGTGGCTGATACCGTGATGGTGTGAGCGCCAGGGCTAAGCGGTGCCGTGTTCAGCTCGAAGTTGAAGCCCACATTGGGGCAACCGGCCCTGCCTGGGTAGACATTGCACACGTCCTGGCGTTCTTCCCCATAGGTCGCCGTGCCATAAAGATAGCCGTCTACCTTGACCTGCAGGCTGTTCGGGTTAATGGCGGTCCCGATCGCCGTGACGTTATCGAGGGCCCAACCGGTCACCAAAATCGTGCCGGAAAGGGCCGCGTGTGGCGCAGGATCGTCGATATTGACGTAAGGCGGCGAGCCGCCAGAGACGGTAACCGTCACACTGGCGGAGCCTGTGTCGCGAGTGGGGTCGTCGGTGTCGGTGGCAGATACCGTGATGGTGTGCGTTCCTGCGCTGAACACACTCGTGTCTAACGAATAGGTGAAACCCACGTTGGGACAGCCGAGCCGCCCAGGGTAGACATTGCACACGTCCTGACGGCCAATCCCATAGGTAGCCGTGCCCACCAGCACGCCGTCGACTTTGACCTGCACGCTGCCGTGATTGATGGCAGACCCGACGGCGAAGGTGTTGTCGAGAGCCCAACCGGACACCGTTACCGTGCCGGAAATTGCGGCGCTGGGCGCCGGACTATCGATATTGACGTACGGCGGCGTACTGGGCGCTCCACTAGAGACTGTGACTGTCACACTAGCGGAGCCGACGCCTGGGATCGGGATATCGGTGTCGGTAGCATAGACCGAGATGGTATGACTGCCGGGACTGAGCGCAGTCGTGTCTAACGAATAGGTGAAGCCCACGTTGGGGCAGCCGAGCCGCCCCGGGTAGACATTGCACACGTCCTGACGGGTGTTCCCATAGGTAGCCGTGCCCACCAGCACGCCGTCGACTCTGACCTGCACGCTGCCGGGATTGATGGCTGACCCGATGGCAAACGTGTTGTCGAGAGCCCAACCGGACACCGATACCACGCCGGAAACGACTGCGCCCGGCGCCGGCGTATCAATATTGACGTACGGCGGCGTGCTGGGCGCCCCACCGAAAGCTGAGACTGTGACCGTCACACTTGCCGAACCCACGTCCGGACTCGGGACATCACTGTCGGCAGCATAGACCGTGATCGTGTGAGTGCCGGGACTGAGCGCAGTTACGTCCAGGTTGAAGTTAAATCCCACGTTGGGACAGCCGGCTCGCCCAGGGTAGACATTGCACACGTCCTGGCGGTTGCTCCCATAGGTAGCCGTGCCCGCCAGCACGCCATCCACATAGATCTGCACGCTACTGATGGCGGTCCCCGCGGCAGAGGTGGTATTGTCAATAGCCCAACCGGCCATCGCTACCGTGCCGGACAGGACTGCACCCGGCGCCGGGATATCGATGTGGACGCTGGGCGGTCCACTCAGCGCTCCATTAGCAGAGAGGGTGCTGATGTAAACGGCGAACGCGTCGTAGAACCCGGCGTTGTACGTCTGCAAAGCGCCAGGTGTCACTGGGAAATTCGTCGCTATGGTCGCCCCGGATAGATAAACCGCACCGCCCGGCGTTACCGCAATGCTCTGGCCGAGGTTGTTGTTCGACCCGCCGATGCAAGTGCTGGACGAGAACGATTGGCCGTTGGGGCTGATCTCGGTCAGAAAGGCGGTGGTGGCCGAGACGATACCGGCATACGCCGTGCCGGAGGCTGGCGGCGGCGGCACAGCCAGAGCCAAGATCTGGTTCTGCGTCAGGCCGTTGTACGTGAGCGCACTCCAGTCGTTTTGTGAGGTGCCACCGCTCGTCCCGACGGCCATACCGGCTCCTAGAAAAGCGACATAGACGTTTGTGCCGGCATCTACGGCCACCAGAAAGGGCGTGCTCGTGGTTTGTCCCAGAATCGCCTGCGTCCAAACGGCGCCGGCGTTCGTCGTGTAAAACAATCCATTCGGTGTCGCGGCGTAGATTGTGCTCGTCGTGCTGTTAACGCTGTAAATGGCCAGGCTGGTCACAGCTCCCAATGAACCCGACGGTGATACGTTGTTGACCGCACTCCACTGGAGGCCGCCGTCAACTGTCTTGTACACGCCGGTGGGGGTGCCCGCGTAAGCTGCCATCGCATTGTTCGGATCCACGATCAGGGCGTTCACGGCTCCTGCCCCTGGCCGCGTCGTAGGACTGCTCCACGACGAGCCTGCGTTTGTGCTGTAGATCAAGCCGGCGCTCGACCCCACATACACCGTCGAAGGGCTGGTCTTTGCGACCGCTATCACGGCGACGCCACCAACCCAAACGTTAGGTACCTCCGCCCAGCTTGTGCCGCCATTGGTAGTCTGAAAAAGGCGGTCGCTGCCGATTGCATAAACCGTAGCCGGCGTATTCGGATCTGCCGCGATCGCGCTGATGGTTGTAGATGTGATGCCGCTACTCGCGGACGTCCACGTGCCGCTCGCCAATTTGTAGACTCCACCGCCCGTGGCATTGACCGCGCTGGTGCCGGCGTAAAGATTGCCACTCGAATCGAAGGCCAACGCGTTCACCTGGTCGAAAGGCCCCGTCAGGGTTGTGGGCGACCAAGTGGAGCTCGATCCGGTGACAGAGCCCTCCATGAGCACGGCCTGCCCGCCATTCCGCGCGCTGGAAATCGGATTCACCGTGGGAAAACCAATGCACTGGGTGGTGCCGGACACGTAGGCGTTCCCCGCCGCATCCACGCCGATACCCGATCCGCGCTCCGGGAGCAAGTTGCTGCCCAGCCCGCCGATATAGGTGCCATAGACCAGACCGCCGCTGGAGTTCAGCTTGAGGGCAAAGCCATCGTACAATCCGCCGCCGTATGTACTTTGCGCGGCGCCGGGCTGGGGGTAAATCTGTGGAAAGTTCGGATCGCTCGTCATCCCCGTGACATACGCGTCGTTTTGCCCATCCAGAGCGATTCCGAAGCCAACGGTCTGCGCGCCGGAGCTTCCCAAATAAACCGGCACTCCGGAATAACCCACGCTCGTGCCCCCGGCGTTGACTTTTAGAACATATCCTTGAGCTGGCGAGGGGGCCGACTCAGTCCCGGTCGAGCCGGTTACGTAAGCGTCCCCGCTGCTATCCACGGCGATGCCGTACCCGATGCCCGCGGGCAGGTATGTGGAATACGCAAATCCCGTGGTGCCGCCCGCGTTGATTTCGGTCAGAAACCCGGCCGACGGCGTGCTGGAGATTTCATTGAGCAAGGGAAAGGGCGTACTGCCCGACGCGGCAGCTGTTCCCGTCACATACGCGTTTCCGGAATGATCGACCGCGATGGCGCGTCCCCAAAAACTTCCACTTCCACCGAGATATGTGGAGTAGACCAGTTCGGTTCCCGCGGCATTCACCTCGGTCACAAACGCATTTGGATTGCTCGAATTACCGTAGAAAGTGTTCTGCGCCGCACTTGCCGTAATGGGAAAGTTCGGGGAACTGGTGAACCCGGTAACATAGGCGTTTCCCGAGGAGTCCACCGCGATTCCGCCACCGACATCGGTGTCGCCGCCGCCGAAAACGACGTCATAGACTAAGGCTCCGGTGGAATTCATTTTGACGACGAACACCTCGGTGCCGCCGCCGCCCTGGGCAGCCGTCAGCGTCGCTGGGTGACCGGTAAAAGTAGCGGCGCTTCCGGCGTTGAAGCCGGTCACGTAGACGTTTCCTAGCTGGTCCACCGCAACGGCCGGAAAGGTGGCCTGAGATGCGGCCGCCGAGATGCCAAAATTCAGCTCATCGCCAGGCGAACCCAGGTAGGTCGCAAAACTGAGGACGGGATCGATGATCAGAGGTTTGCGGGCGTCATACCCGCCGACTTCGAACGCTATGCGGTTGAGCGGTTGCAGGATATATCGGCCATCTATCGTGTGTCGCACTCCGCCGCTTTCCTGATAAACGATGGGCTTGTGTTGGCGCACCTCGCCGGCCGCGGTGCTCACTACCAGGTCGCCGGCCCCATCGATGCGCATGCCATCGACGCCGTCAAACGCCAGTCGAATAGCTCTGGGATCGGCGCCCGGTGCCACCACCAGGTCGTATTCAAGCTGCCGCTGGTTGCCATAGAAAACCAAGTCCACGCCGGGATAGAGTGCGCGGTAGCGTACCCGGGCGTAGTTCGCAGCGCCACTAACCCACTTGGCGGGATCGTTCCCGACAAAATAGCTGCTCTTGGCCGTCTGTTGCTCTTCTCCGGTGACCGCCGCAGACTTCGCGCCGGAAAAGCCCATCCGGATGAGCGCGTGCTGGCCGGGCTTGGAGGGCGAGGACGGAGTTTGCAAGCTCAAGACCACCCCGGAAGAGGTCAGAAACATCGAATAGCCCTGCCCCTGAGATAGAAATTGGACTTGGCGGTCCGCTTGGCCGCGGTTCTCCTCGAAGCTCATCGGCATTTTGCCGAAGTTCCGGTTCACCTGGGCCTTGGCCGCTTCAGCCGCCGACTTGCTCATGCCCGCCGGGGCCTTCTGCGGCTTGTCCGCGCCGAACAGCAGCGGGGCCGCCGAAACCAGCAATACTAAACAGCGGCTCTTCTGCGCAACCCTCCGAAAATCTCGCATAATTTTATGCCTCCTTATTTTTCCCGCCGTACAAGTCCGACTGTTCCGGACCGGGTCCGAAAGAAAACCCTAGTATACCGAAGATTTCGGTCTTTGACGCGCTACCTGAGGAATCAAAACCGCGCTCTGCATGTATCCGCACAAACTGTCAACTGGTACCCCGCTCGCTCACTCACCCGGTTGTACGCTACGGCCACCGGATCAAGGGCTCCCGACACTCCCTCCCGGCTCTCCAGAAACTCACTGCTGGATTTAGG
>OCZU010000963.1_pt1 | contig 19364 bp, 17 predicted proteins | sample 1539001 | NCBI WGS metagenome assembly OCZU01 (sample SAMEA3539306, study PRJEB22396) | soil metagenome | biome: tundra; feature: field; material: soil | place: USA | collected 2010-05 | depth 0.15 m | reverse complement strand
CAACTGCCGGTCATCTACGCGACGGTGACCACTGCGGTCGTGCTGGCTGGCACCGTGCTGGCGGGCTCCTGGCTGGCGAACTGGGTGTGGTACAGCTCCGTATAGAGCCCGTCGGCCGCCAGCAGTTGCTCGTGCGTACCGCGCTCAACGACCTGGCCGCCGTCGATGACCAGGATCTGGTCGGCTTCCCTGATGGTGGACAGCCGGTGCGCGATGACCAGCGATGTGCGGCCGACCAGCGCGGTCTTCAGCGCTCGCTGCACCGCCGCCTCCGACTCGGAATCCAGATGCGCGGTCGCCTCGTCAAGCACGACGACCGAGGGTGCCTTGAGCAGCAGTCTGGCCAGCGCGATCCGCTGCTTCTCGCCGCCAGAAAGCCGGTAGCCGCGGTCACCCACCACGGTGTCGAGGCCGTCGGGCAGCGATGAGATCAGCGGCCAGATCTGCGCTGCCTCGCACGCCTGCATCAGGTCCTGCTCGGTCGCGCCCGGCTTGGCGTAGCTGAGGTTGGCCCGGATCGTGTCATGGAACATGTGGGCGTCCTGGGTGACGACGCCGATCGCCTCGTGCAGCGAGTCCTGGGTAACTGTCCTGATGTCGGTGCCGCCGATCCGCACCGCACCTTCGCGCGGGTCATACAGCCGCGCGACCAGTTGAGTGATCGTTGTCTTGCCCGCCCCCGAGGGACCTACCAGAGCGGTGAGCTGGCCGGCTGGTGCGTGGAAGGTGATGTCGTGCAGCACGTCGGCATTGGCGTCGGTGCGCTCAGGGACCGGCAGCGCGATCGACTCAAGCGAGGCAAGGGAGATCTCGGCGGCCGTCGGATACCGGAACCAGACCTGGTCAAAGTCAATGGCTGGCGCGGCGGTCTGGCGCGGCGAGGCGGAGGCGGCGGCGGTTGCCTGAGGGGCCGCTGATCCGTTGGCGGGGGCAGCGGCCGCTGGCATTGCAGCACCGAGCCGCAGCGGAACGGCATCGGGGGCGTCCTCGATCAGCGGCTTGAGATCAAGGACCTCGAAGACCCGGTCGAAGCTGACCAGGGCGGTCATCACGTCCACCTGGACGTTGGACAGCGAGGTGATCGGACCGTACAGCCGGCTGAGCAGAGCCGCCAGCGCGACCAGAGTGCCGATCTTGAAGAAATTGTGGATCACCAGTACGCCGCCGAGGCCGTAGACCACCGCGGTCGCCAGCGTGGCGAGCAGAGTTAGCGACACGAACAGCGATGACCCGTACATTGCCGTCGTGACCCCGATGTCGCGAACCCGACCGGCCCGGTTGCGGAACACATCGGACTCCTCCTGCTGACGGCCGAAGAGCTTCACCAGCATGGCGCCGGCCACGTTGAAGCGCTCGGTCATGGTCGAGCCCATGGCGGCATCTAGCTGCATCGACTCCCTGGTCAGCCGCTGCAGCCGCCTGCCGACGATCCTGGCAGGGAAGATGAACAGCGGGATCAGGATCAGGGCCACCAGGGTGACCTGCCAGGACAGCAGCATCATCGCGATCAGCACGACGACCAGGGACAGTACGTTGGCGACCACCGACGCCAGCGTCGAGGTGATGGCCTGCTGGGCGCCGATCACGTCGCTGTTCAGCCTGCTCACCAGCGATCCGGTCTGAGTCCTGGTGAAGAACGCGATCGGCTGGCGCTGGACGTGCTCGAACACCTCTGTCCGCAGGTCATAGATCAGGCCTTCGCCGATTCGGGCCGAGTACCAGCGCTGGCCGATGCTGAGCAATGCGTCGAACAGGGCCAGGCCGACTACGGCTGCCCCGATCGCCAGCACGACGCCGGTGTCGCGGGGCAGGATGCCGTTGTCGATCAGAGCCCGCAGCAGCAGCGGCACGGCCACGGTGATGACAGCGTCGAGCGAGACGATCAGCAGGAAGAAGATAAGGTCGCGACGATACGGCCGGGCGTAGGAGAAGATCCGCCGGACAGTCCCCGGCTTCAGCCGCTGCTTGGTAATCGATCTGTCCCGCGAGAACGAGCGCATCGCGTGCCAACTGCTTGCCGTCATGGTCTGAGCAACCGCGACGGGCCCGCAGACGTTCCCCGCTTTTGCTCAGGGCGAACCCGGCTGGTCCGGTCGCGGGATCAGCTCAGGTTTCGCGAGACGCTTCAGGCGAGCAGGCGGGACCGGAGCAGTCGCCCCTGCGCTGCCCGTTCGGCTGCCGCCTGCTCGGCCAGGGTCGCGCTCTGGGCTCCGGCCAGCAGCGCCTTGGTCGCCCGAGCCGCAGCCGGATCGATTGCCAGCAGAGCCGCCGTCAGGTCCGCTACCGCCGCGTCCAGCTCGGCGGCAGGAACGACCAGCTCCGCGAGGCGCAGCGCGAGCGCCTCGGCAGCGGGGACGGTCCGTGCCGTCAGGCAGAGCTCGGTGGCCCTGGGCAGCCCGACGAGGTCGACCAGCGGCTTGGTCCCGGTCAGGTCAGGGACCAGGCCCAGGGCCGGCTCCTTCATGCACAGCTTCGCGTCGTCCGCCAGGATCCGAAGGTCGCAGGCCAGCGCTAGCTGGAAGCCGGCCCCGATCGCATGACCCTGCACCGCCGCGATCGAGACGATCGCGGGATCCCGCAGCCACAGGTACCCGGCCTGATAACCGGCTACCTTCTGCTCGAAGTCCGCATCGGCGCCGCCGGCGACCGCGTCCTCGCCGGGAACGCCTTCGGCCGAGAACAGCCGCAGGTCGATTCCGGCGCAGAACGAGGGCCCTTCACCCCGGACTACGACCACCCTGACCTGTGGCTGCAGGCTGGCGCCAACTGATGCCAGAGCGTGCCAGATGGCGGGGGTCATCGCGTTGCGCCGCTGCGGCCTGGTCAGCGTGACCGTCAGGACCTCGCCCGCTACCGAGGCCCGGAGCCCGCCCGCTGCCAGGATGAGCGGGCTGCCGGGCTCCGGCGGCGAAATCCGGCTCAGCTCTTCGACCTTGCCCGGCCCCTGGTGGCGCCGCCGCGGCTGCGGAGCGTCACGCCGGACTCGGCCAGGATGCGGTGGATGAATCCGTACGACCTGCCGGTTGACGCGGCCAGGGCGCGGATGCTCTCTCCCGCGCTGTACCGCTTCTGCAGGTCAGACGCCAGCTTGGCGCGATCGGCACCGGTCACCCTGGTGCCCTTCTTGAGCGTCTCGGTCACGCCTTCCTCCCGGTGAACTGAACTGGCCGCTGCTCTGCCTGTTTTACTGCACTGCGTATCCCGCCATGATCACGCATGAACTCGCTGACGGCTACCCACACGGCACCAAAAGATCGCCACATTTACTGATCATCATCACACCCATCCTGCCGGAAACGGCAATCAGGCCAGAGCAACCAGGTCGGCGAGGTCGGCGCTCCAGATGTCTTCCACCCCGTCGGGCAGCAGCAGCACGCGCTGCGGCGCCAGTGCCTCGACCGCCCCCTCGTCGTGGGTAACCAGGACGATCGCGCCGGAGTAGCGCCGCAGAGCCGAAAGGATCTCGGTCCGGCTGCCCGGATCGAGGTTGTTCGTCGGCTCGTCCAGCAGCAGCACGTTGGCCTTGGAGACGACCAGCAGCGCCAGGGCAAGCCTGGTCTTCTCGCCACCGGACAGCACGCCGGCCGGCTTGGCTACGTCGTCGCCGGAGAATAGGAACGAGCCCAGAATGCCGCGCTGATCAGCCTCGGTCAGGTCGGGGGCCGCGGTGCGCATGTTGTCGAGCACGGAACGCTCATTGTCGAGCGATTCGTGCTCCTGTGCGTAGTAGCCGATCCGCAGCCCGTGGCCGGGCCGGACCTCGCCGGTGTCGGCCTCCTCGACTCCGGCCAGCAGCCGGAGCAGCGTGGTCTTGCCGGCCCCGTTCAGCCCGAGCACGACGATCCTGGCGCCCTTGTCGACCGCCATATCGACATCAGTGAACACCTCGACCGAGCCGTAGGACTTCGATAGGCCCTCGGCGGTCAGTGGCACCTTGCCGCAGTGTGCGGGCTCCGGAAACCGCAGCCGGGCGACTCGATCGCCGCGGCGGTCGGCACTGACACCCGCGAGTAGTTTCTCCGCTCGCTTGGCCATGGACTGCGCGGCCTTAGCCTTGGTGGCCTTGGCCCGCATCTTGTCCGCCTGCAGGTTCAGTGTCGCGGCCTGCCTTTCGGCGTTCACTCGCTCGCGGCGCCGGCGCCTGGCGTCGGTCTCGCGCTGGTCCAGGTACGTCTTCCAGCCCATGTTGTAGATGTCCAGCGTGGTCCGGTCCGCGTCGAGATGGAACACCTTGGTGACGATGGCCTCAAGCAGCGCCGTGTCGTGGCTGATCACGATCAGGCCGCCGCGGAACGTGCGCAGATGGTCGCGCAGCCAGTTGACTGAGTCAGCGTCCAGGTGGTTGGTCGGCTCGTCCAGCAGCAGTGTCCTGGAATCGCCGAACAAGATCCTGGCCAGCTCGACCCGGCGCCGCTGGCCGCCTGACAGGGTACGCAGCGGCTGGGTGAGCACCTTGCCCGGCAGCCCGAGGCTGGCCGACAGGGACGCTGCCTCGGCCTCGGCCGCGTATCCGCCGAGCACGGTCAGCCGCTCCTCCAGGTGGCCGTACCTGCGGATCGCGGCATCCCGCCTGGCCGGGTCGCTCATCCCGGCCTCGGCGTCGCGCAGCCCGCTGAGTATCTCGTCCAGGCCGCGGGCTTGCAGGATCCGGTCGGTAGCCAGCGCCTCCAAATTGCCGACCCTGGTGTCCTGCGGCAGGTATCCGATCGATCCGGTGCTGCGGACGCTCCCGGCGGCTGGCTGGCCCTCGCCGGCCAGTACCCGGAGCAGCGTGGTCTTGCCGGCTCCGTTCCGGCCGACCAGCCCGATCTTGTCGCCAGCCGCGACGTGGAAGGACGCGGCCTCAAGCAGCAGGCTCGCGCCCGCGCGCAACTCAAGGTCAGTGGCGGAAATCATCGGAAAAGCTCCAAAGTCTCTATAACGGAACAAATAGGACGCCGTTAAACCCACTACTACACGGGCTCTTGGCGCGCCGTTACGAGAGGAGCGGTTGCATGACCTTGAGTCTACCTATGCTGACGGCCGCACGTCATCGCGGTTTCTGGTGGCGGCGCGCTGCCCGGTTCAGCGCGCTGATCACGCCGCGTAGCGACGCGCGGACGATGGACTCGCTGATGCCTACGCCCCACAGCACCTGATCCCCGATCTCCAGTTCCAGGTAGGCCGCTGCCGAGGCGTCCCGGCCGGCGCTGAGCGCGTGCTCGGCGTAGTCCAGTACCCGCACGTTGACTCCGCCGAGGCCGAGGTCAAGAGCCGACAAGGCTTCGCAGAATGCCGCGATCGGCCCGTTGCCGGTCCCGGTCAGAGTGTGCTCGATGCCAAAGGCGCGGAGCGTCGTCGTGATCGCCTCGACCTCGCCGGAGGTCGACGAGCCGAAGCTGACCAGCTCGAACGCGCCTGGCTCAAGGTACTCCCCGGTGAACACCCGCCACATCTGCGCGGCGTCTACCTCGCCGCCCTCATCCTCGGTGTGCCGCTGGATCACCTGGCTGAACTCGATCTGCAGCCGCCGCGGCAGATCCAGGTGATGATCGCTGCGCATGATGTAGGCGACGCCGCCCTTGCCGGACTGGGAGTTGACCCTGATCACTGCCTCATACGACCGGCCGACGTCGCGCGGGTCGATCGGCAGGTAGGGCATCTGCCACGGCATCTCGCTGGCTGGCCGGCCGGCCGCCGCCGCGAGCTGCGCCAGCCGGTCGAAGCCCTTCTTAATCGCGTCCTGGTGCGAGCCGGAGAACGAGGTGTAGACCAGGTCGCCTGCGTAGGGGTGCCGCTCGTGCACGCCGATCCGGTTGCAGTACTCGGCGGTGCGCCGGATCCGGTCGATGTCACTGAAGTCGATCATCGGGTCGATGCCCTGGCTGTACAGGTTCAGGCCTAGCGTTACCAGGTCGACGTTGCCTGACCGTTCGCCATTGCCGAACAGGCAGCCCTCGACCCGCTGGGCACCGGCCAGCATCGCCAGCTCGGCGTCGGCGGTCGCGGTCCCCCGGTCGTTGTGCGTGTGCACCGACAGGGCAATATGCTCCCGCCTGGTCAGGTGCCGGCTCATCCACTCGATCTGGTCGGCGTAGACGTTCGGCGTCGACCGCTCTACCGTGCACGGCAGGTTGAGCACGATCTCGCGGCCTGGCTCGGGCTGCCAGACGTCCATCACCGCCTCGCAGATCTCCAGGGCGAAGTCCAGCTCGGTGTCCATGAAGATCTCCGGCGAGTACTCGTAGCCGAAGTCGGTTCCGGCCAGGTAGGTCTCGGCGAACTTCAGCACCGCGCGGGTTCCCTCGACGGCCACGGACGCGCATTGCGCCCGCCCGTCGCCGTCCCAGCCGAAGACGACATCCCGGAACATCGGTGCCGCCGCGTTGTACATGTGCACGGTGGCTAGCCGGGCGCCTGCGAGCGAGGTCACCGTCCGCTCGATCAGCTCTTCCCGCGCCTGGGTCAGCACCGAGATGCGGACGTCATCAGGAACCGAGCCGGAGGCGATCAGGCCGCGGACGAAGTCGAAGTCGGTCTGGCTCGCGGCCGGGAACCCGACCTCGATCTCCTTGTAGCCCATCCCGACCAGCAAGTCGAACATGGCCTGCTTCCGCTGTGTGTTCATCGGGTCGATCAGGGCCTGGTTGCCGTCCCGCAGGTCCGTGGATAGCCAGCGCGGCGCGGCGGTCAGGACGCGTGATGGCCATTGCCGGTCGGGCAGATCGACGGGCGGGAACGGACGGTAGCGATGGCACGGCATGCCCGACGGGCGCTGGTTGTGCGAAGTTCGATGAGTGATCATGACGGTGCTCCTTGCGCGGCCGGAAGGGTCCGGTCGGCAGCGGAACGGCCCGCGGCGAGGGGCCGACCGGGCTGGTTACCGGGCCTCGCCGCGGCCCAGAAGAAGCAGCCACGCCGTCATGATCTTGCCAGCATAGCTCATGCGGCCTTGACCGAGGGTAAACCGGGGTCCTGCGCAAGACGTCTACCTATCGATGCGATTGACAGAACTGGTCCGGTCTATTCCCGTAGGCAGTTTCAGGAGAACCAGCGGTGAGCATGCGACGACGCGAGCGAATACGGGCGCTTATCTACCTGGTCGCGGTGCTCGCGCTGAGCGGTGCCGGCCCAGGCGCTGCCGCGCTAGCGCCTTCGGCCGCGCAGGCCGCCAATAAGCCACCGCTGATCTGGTCGACACCGAAGTTTGTCGAGCAGCCTCCGTACCGGTCCAGCTATGAAATCCTCACCGTTTCCTGCGCAACCACGTCACAGTGCGCGGCGACCGACACACGCGGGGCTGTGCTCGTATCCGCTCATCCCGAAGGCGGGGCGGCTGCCTGGCGGGTGACCAGGCAGTCGCTCCCGCCGGGCTCCCTGGCGCAGCTGTCATGCGTGCATGGCTCGCCAGTGCTGTGCGTCAACGCGGAGGGCGTCGGCCTGGCCACATCGACCGATCCCGGCGGCGGGGCGCAGGCCTGGCATCATGCGCCGGTCGCGATCGCGACCGTGACCTGCCAGAGCACCTCGCTGTGCCTGGGCGCCGCCGGGACGGGCGAGATCAAGTTCTCCACCGACCCGGCTGGCGGTGCCGCCGCCTGGCACACCACGCACCTCGACGCCGGCCACACGATCACTGCGATCTCCTGCCCGACGAGTTCTACCTGCGTGGCGGTGGATAGCGACGGCAACGTGCTCACCACAAGCAAACCGGCTGGCGGATCATCGGCGTGGCAGATCACCGATATCGACGGCACGGCTTCCCTGCTCACCGTGTCATGCCCGACAGCCTCGCTGTGCATCGCAACCGACGCGCACGGCAACGTGCTGACCTCGACCAACCCAGATGGCGGGACCCGCGCGTGGACCAGGGCGGCCCTGCCGGGCCACGAATCGATAACCTCGCTCAGCTGCACGGGCGCACCGTCCTGCGTTGGCGTCCGACCCTTCGCCGGCCTGGTTACCTCGACCAATCCGACGGGCGGGAGCTCAGCCTGGCACGCCTTCAAGGTCGCCGGCCTCGATGGCACGACCGGGGTGAACGAGGTATCGTGCCCGGCCACCACCCTGTGTGTCGGCGCGAACACCGACGGCGCCATCCTGTCCTCGGCACATCCCGCTGGCGGAACCAGCGAATGGCGGGCAGTTCAGGTAGACGGCGCGGACCCGATCTCCTCGGTCTCGTGCCCGGCTCGCACGCTGTGCGTAGCGGCCTTCGACCGGGACATCGTCACCTCATCCGACCCGGCCGCAGGAAGGTGGAAGCTGACCGCCCTGAGCCCGCACGCCATCTCGTTCATCTCGAACATCCGCTGCCCGAGAACGACTCTCTGCGTCGCAGACGGCACCGGGGGCATCATCACCTCAACCAGCCCGGCCGGCGGGGCCTCGGCCTGGCACGGCCTACGCCTGGACCCCGGTGCCACCTTCACCGCGCTGGCCTGCCCGGCAGCAGTACTGTGCGTCGCGGCGGACAACCACGGCCGCGTGTACATCTCGACCAATCCGGCTGGCGGCCGCCGCGCCTGGCGTTCATTCACCTTCGACAAGAACCAAACCATCACCAGCATCGCGTGTCCGAACACGACCGTCTGCGTGGCCATCGACACCAAGTTCAACTTGCTCACCGCCAGCCGCCCGGCCAGAGGCAGAGCCGCCTGGCGTATCTCCCGGATACCAGGCACGATCTTCTTCGATGCGCTCGCCTGCGCGAGCGCATCGAAGTGCATCGCGCTGGGAGAGAGCCGCAGCCTCCACAGCCCGGCCGCGGTCTTCTACACCACCCATCCGGCCGCCGGCGCGTCGGCGTGGAAGGCGGTGCGGTCCGGTGTCGTAGCCGACTCGCTGGCCTGCCCGAGCACCTCATTGTGCGTCGCTGGCTTCCAAGGCGAGATGCTCACCGCCACCAGGCCAACCGCGAGCGGCAGCCTCTGGACGCCCGTGCTCATCGACGACGGTTTCACTATGGTCAGGGCACTCGCGTGCCAGGGCACCACGCTCTGCGTGGCCGGCGACGGGCTAGGCGACCTCTTCACCGGCACGCGGCCCTAGTCCGCCTCCGCCAGGCCGGCACCTCATCTGCACTTCCGGCCCGGATTACTGGTGATCTGGCTCGGTGAGCTTGATCCTGATTGCGCGGAATTGAGGCGGGGCGCTCTTGAGCACGGCAAGCCGTGGGTCGGGTACGGTCAGGAACGCCTCGACAGCGAGCGCGCTGTATGGCGCCAGCCGGGGGTCGTCCATGATCCCGGCGATTGCCCTGCGGTCGCCGCCGAGCACGACGGCGTCCAGCCGGTACGGGCCGAAGACGGCGGCTGCGGTGTTGGCGGCCGCGGCTAGCGCCTGGTGTGCCTGGTTTTCCCTGCGCCGGGCGAACCGCCGCTGCGAGGTGCCGCCCGCCGCGCTGCGGCCGTGCACCAGCCGGCTGCCGACCTTGGAGGCGGCCAGCGTCGGGCTGGTGCCGGTGAAGACGCCGGCCGCGTATCCGCCCAGCCTGACCAGCAGCACGCCGACGGTGCGGTCGGCCTGGGCGTGCGCGGCGATCTGCTCGGCGAGCTGATCCGGGGTGGATCCCCCGGTCGGCGCTTCTGCCTCCGGCGGCGCCGGCGGCAGCGAAAGAGGTGACGTCAGCGGCGGGAACGGGACCTGGCACACCGCGCAGGCTCCGTCGGCGGCGAGAAAGGTTACCGCGGCTTGATCGGACTCAGTGGTCAGGGCGCCGTGCCGCTGAGCAAACGACTCGATCCAGCCGGGTAGCCGCCGCGGCGTGACTTCGATCCGCCGAAATGGCGCGGGATCGGAGTGCGCCTGGTCGGCTGACACGGGCTGGTAACCGCTAGCTCAGACGTTGAACCCGAGCGCGCGCAGTTGCTCGCGGCCGTCCTCAGTGATCTTGTCGGGTCCCCATGGCGGCAGCCACACCCAGTTGATCTTGAAGCCGTTGACAAGTCCCTCAAGCGCGTCCGCGGTCTGATCCTCGATCACGTCGGTGAGCGGGCAGGCGGCGCTGGTCAGGGTCATGTCCACCGTCGCGACTCGGTCGGCATCGACGGTCACGCCGTAGACCAGGCCGAGGTCAACCACGTTGATGCCGAGCTCCGGGTCGACCACATCCCGCAGGGCCTCTAGCAGGTCCTCGATCTCCGGGCCGGTGCCCGGCTCAGCGGTCATGCCCGGCTCAGCGGCTGCGTCCGGCTCAGCGGCAGTGCCCGGATCCGCGTGGTTCAGCTCTGTCATCTCTGTCATCTTTGCTCCCTGTCCAGATCTGCAAGCGCCTGCACGGTCGCGGCAGCGCCCAGAGCTTGTGCCGTTGCGTCCTTCCATGCCATCCAGCCGAGCAGCGCGCACTTGATCCGCGCTGGGTACTGGGCGACTCCGACGAATGCGACGGCATCGCCCAGTACCTCCTCGTCCGGGTCGGCTGCACCGCGGGAGTGCATCAGCTCAAGGAATGCGGCGCTGATGTCCATGGCCGCGCTGACCGGCTTCCCGATCACCATGTCGGCGAGCACCGAGGTGCTCGCCTGGCTTATTGAGCAGCCAAGCGCGTCATAGGACACATCTGCCACGGCCGGCTCGCCGGCCGTGTCCTTCAGGGCGACCCGCAGCGTGATCTCGTCGCCGCAGGTCGGGTTGACATGATGCACCTGGGCGTCGAACGGCTCCCGCAGGCCCCTGTGGTGCGGGTGACGGTAATGATCCAGGATGATCTCCTGGTACAACGACTCGAGCTGCATCACACCGCCTTGAACACCGCGACTAGGCGCGGGTGTTCCGCGCTAGCTGATGCCGTTTTCGGCTGGTCCGCAAACGCCCAGGTCGACGGGGTCTGCATCAATTCACCCCGAAGAACTTCTGCGCGGCCCTGATCCCGTCCGCCAGCGCGTCGACCTCGTCGGGAGTGTTGTACAGGTAGAAGCTGGCACGGGTCGATGCCTGGACGCCGAGCGCGCGGTGCAGCGGCCAGGCGCAGTGATGGCCGGTCCGGACTGCGATGCCAAGTTCGTCGAGCACCTGACCGACATCGTGCGGGTGAACCTCAGCCACGGTGAACGACACAGCGCCGCCGCGCTCGCGAGTGGTCAGCGGGCCGAGTATCGCGACCCCGGGAATCGCGGTCAGCGCGTCGAGTGCGCGCGCGGTCAGCATGGTCTCATGCGCGGCGACCTTGTCCATCCCGATGCCGTCGAGGTAATCGCAGGCTGCGGCGAGACCAACCGCCTGGGCCACCGCGGGGACTCCTGCCTCGAACCGCTGCGGCGGCGGCAGGAAGGTGGAGCCTTCCATCCTGACTACTTCGATCATCGAGCCGCCGGTGATGAACGGCGGCATCGCGTCAAGCAGCGGCCGCCTGCCCCAGAGCACGCCGATCCCGGTCGGGGCCAGCATTTTATGTCCGGAGAAAAACAAGAAATCGGCGCCAGTCTGCGGCACGCTCACCGGGTGGTGCGGCACCGACTGAGCCCCGTCGACCACCACGATCGCCCCTACGGCATGCGCTGCAGCCGCGATCGTCTCGACCGGCGGCATCGCCCCGGTCACATTCGACTGGGCGGTGACCGCGACGATCTTCGTGTGCTCGCTGATCAGCGAGCCGATCTGAGTCAGGTCCACCCGGCCGTCGTCGGTGACGCCGAACCAGCGCAGCGTCGCGCCGGTGCGCTCGCACAACTGCTGCCAGGGCACCAGGTTGGCGTGGTGCTCGAGTTCGGTGATCAGAACCTCGTCCCCTGGCCCGACGGTCAGCGGCCCCGATCCGTCCGGCCCTCCGTTTGCCGGTCCCCCGCCGGCCGGAGAGCTGGCGACCGAGGCGTTGCTGATCGAGTATGCGATCAGATTGGCAGCCTCGGTTGCGTTCCTGGTGAAAATGATCTCGCCTGGATCGGCGCCGATAAAAGCGGCGACTCGCGCCCTGGCGTTCTCGTAGGCGTCGGTCGCCTCCTCGCCGAGCAGGTGCGCGCCACGATGCGCCGCCGCATTGTGCTTGCAGTAGAACTCGCGCTCGGCGTCCAGCACCACGCTGGGCTTGTGAGAGGTCGCACCGGAGTCCAGATAGATCAGAGGGTTGCCGGCCCGCACGCTGCGGTGCAGGATCGGGAAGTCGGCGCGAACAGCCGTCACGTCCAGCGCCAGGTCAGCGGTCATGTCGGCACGCCCGCTGGCAGGAACCGCTCGTAGCCGCTGGTCTCCAGCTCGTCCGCCAGCTCGGGCCCGCCTTCGGCGACGATCTTGCCGCCGACGAAGACATGCACGAAGTCCGGCATGACGTAGCGCAGGATCCGGGTGTAGTGCGTAATCAGCAGCACGCCATGCTCGGCGTTCTCCCGGTAGCTGTTGACGCCGGCCGAGACGACTTTCAGCGCGTCGATGTCTAGCCCGGAATCTGTCTCGTCCAGGATCGCGATCTTCGGGTCCAGCAGCCGGAGCTGCAGGATCTCGTGCCTCTTCTTCTCGCCGCCGGAGAAGCCCTCGTTGACGTTGCGCTGCGCGAACACAGGATCAATCGAAAGGTCCGCCATCGCGCCGTTCAGTTCCTTGATGAACGCGCGCAGCTTCGGCGCCTCGCCGCGCACGGCGGTCACGGCCGTGCGCAGGAAGTTCGACATCGTCACCCCGGGGACCTCGACCGGGTACTGCATGGCGAGGAAGAGGCCGGCCCTGGCGCGGGCGTCGACGGTCATCGCCAGCACGTCCTGCCCGTCCAGGGTGACCGAGCCGCTAGTGACGTGGTACTTCGGATGACCGGCGATCGAGTAGGCGAGGGTCGACTTGCCTGACCCGTTCGGTCCCATGATCGCGTGGGTCTGCCCGGCCGCGACCGTCAGGTTGACGCCGGACAAGATCTCCTGACCTTCGCCCGACTGTGCGCTGACGCTGACGTGCAGGTCGCGGATCTCAAGGGTGGACATCATCTCTCCTGGTTCTGAAAATTACGCGGTTCTAGCCGGTCGACAGCGACACGAATATGTTGTCCCCGTCGATCCGCACCGGGTAGGTGGCAAGTGGCTTGCTGGCAGGCGGCCCGGTTGGCTTGCCGGTGCGCACGTCGAAGCAGGACCCGTGCAGCCAGCACTCAACGGTGTGGTCGTAGACCTCGCCGTCCGCGAGCGACACGTCTTCGTGGGTGCAGAACTCAGCCAGCGCGAAGACCTCGCCCGCACTGCGGATGATCACGAGCGGGATACCGCTCAGCTCTACCGCCAATGTGCCCTGGGCGGGCAGTTCGGATAGCGCGCAGGCTCGCACGAATCCGTCCGGATCGCTCATCGTCAGCCTTCCCCGCTGCCTGCGATCATCTTGTCGAGTTCTGTTTCGATCGCGGCGGTGATCCGCTCGCGCAGCCCGGCTACCTCGATCTCGGCGATCAGCTCGCCGAAGAAGCCCGTGATCACCAGCCGCCGTGCCTCGTTCAACGGGATCCCGCGGGCCATCAGGTAAAACATGTGCTGGTCTTCCAGGCGGCCGCTGGCACTGGCGTGCCCGGCGCCGACGACTTCCCCGGTCAGGATCTCCAGGTTCGGCACCGAGTCGACCCGGGTGCCGTCGGCGAGCACCAGGTTGCGGTTGTACTCGTAGGTGTCGGTGCCGGTTGCCTCCGGCCTGATGATCACATCGCCGATCCAGACCGCGTGCGCGCCGTCGCCCTGCAGCGCGCCCTTGTAGGTCACCCGGCTGCGGCAGTTCGGAGCGGAGTGATCGACCAGCAGCCTGTGCTCCAGATGCTGACCAGCATCGGCGAAATACAGACCTCGCAGCTGCGCGTCCCCGCCAGGCGCCGCGTATCGCACCGTCGGTGCCAGCCGGACCACGCTCCCGCCGAGCGTCACCGCCGTATGCGCGACAGTGGCATCCTTGCCGAGCAAGACATGATGATGCGACAAATGCACCGTGTCATCGGCCCAGTCCTGGACGCTGACCACACTCAGCCGCGCCCCGTCCCGCACGACAATCTCAACGTTGTCCGCGTACGTCGCCGACCCGCTGTGCTCAAGCACCACCACCGCACTGGCGTTGGGCTTGACATCAACCAGGACGTGCCCGAAGGCTGCCCCTGCCGCCTCGTCCCCGCGAACCCTGATCCAGGTGGGCTCGGCTACCTCATCCCCCGCCGCCACCGTGACGACTGTGGCTTCACTGAACGAGCTAAACGCTCGCGCACTGACCCGGTCCGACGGCACGAAGGCGGTGCCGAGCCGCGGGTCACCGTGTTGCGCAAGCTCAACGGTGACCCGCGGCTCGGCATTGACTTCGACCGCTACCTTCCCGTCACCAGCCCCGTCAGAGCTATGCAGCCCCCGCAGGCGTCGCAGTGGCGTAAACCGCCATTCCTCCTCGCGCCCGGTCGGCACGTCGAAGTCAGCCGGGTCGTAAGAGCCCCGGCTATGCAGCCTAGAGAGGGGGGCCGCCGTCCCGACGGCCCCCTGCAAGCCCGACATCAGCCGACCGCTCCTTCCATCTGCAGCTCGATCAGCCGGTTCAGCTCCAGTGCGTACTCCATCGGCAGCTCGCGGGCGATCGGCTCGACGAAGCCGCGGACGATCGTGGCCATCGCCTCGTCCTCGGTCATGCCACGGCTCATCAGGTAGAACAGCTGGTCATCGGAGATCTTCGAGACGGTGGCCTCGTGCCCCATCTCCACGTCGTCCTCGCGGACGTCGACATAGGGGTAGGTGTCCGACCGGCTGATCGTGTCCACGAGCAGCGCGTCGCACTTGACCGTCGACCGGGAGTGCTCGGCCCCTTCCTGCACCTGGACCAGGCCGCGGTAGGAGGTCCGGCCGCCGCCCCTGGCCACCGACTTGGAGACGATCGAAGACGAGGTGTTCGGCGCGCAGTGCACCATCTTGGCGCCGGCGTCCTGGTGCTGTCCCGCTCCGGCGAACGCGACGGACAGAGTCTCGCCCCTGGCGTGCTCCCCCATCAGGTAGACCGCCGGGTACTTCATCGTCACCTTGGAGCCGATGTTGCCGTCGACCCACTCCATCGTCGCGCCAGCCTGAGCCACGGCCCGCTTGGTCACCAGGTTGTAGACGTTGTTCGACCAGTTCTGGATGGTCGTGTAGCGGCAGCGGGCGCCTTTCTTCACGACGATCTCGACCACGGCCGAATGCAGCGAGTCGGAGGAGTAGATCGGCGCCGTGCAGCCCTCGACGTAGTGCACGTAGGCGTCTTCGTCCACAATGATCAGCGTCCGCTCAAACTGGCCCATGTTCTCGGTGTTGATCCGGAAATAGGCCTGCAACGGGATCTCGACCTTGACGCCCTTCGGCACGTAAATGAACGACCCGCCGGACCAGACAGCCGTGTTCAGCGCGGCGAATTTGTTATCCCCGACCGGGATAATCGTCGCGAAATACTCGCGGAACAGCTCAGGCTGCTCCCGAAGCGCCGTGTCGGTGTCCAGGAAGAGAACGCCCTTCTCCTCCAGATCCTCGCGGATCTTGTGGTAAACGACCTCCGACTCGTATTGCGCGGCCACGCCCGCAATCAGGCGCTGCTTCTCGGCCTCGGGGATGCCCAGCCGGTCGTAGGTGTTCTTGATGTCGGCGGGCAGATCGTCCCAGTTGGCCGCCTGCTTCTCGGTCGACCGGACGAAGTACTTGATGTTCTCGAAGTCGATCCCGGACAGGTCGGAGCCCCAGGACGGCATGGGCTTGCGGCGGAACAGCTCAAGGCCCTTCAGCCGCAGCTGCAGCATCCAGTCCGGTTCGCTCTTCTTGGCCGAGATGTCCCGGACGACCTCCTCGGACAGACCGCGGCGCGCGATCGCGCCTGCCGCGTCGGAGTCGGACCAGCCGAACTTATATCGGTCCAGACCGTCAAGTTCGGGATGCGCGGTTGTGGTCATGCGGACATGCCTCCGACCTCATTAGTGGTCCTGCGGCTGTGCCGCGGGGTTTGTGCTGAAAGGGATTGTGCGGTCTGGGATTGCGCGGCGAGCGACTGCGCGGTGACGTGCGTGGTGCAGATCCCGTCGCCGTGCGCGATCGTCGCGAGGCGCTGCACTGGCGCGCCGAGCAGTCGTCCGAACGCCTCCGTCTCCGCCTCGCAGAGCTGCGGGTACTCGGCCGCGACGTGCGCTACCGGGCAGTGGTGCTGACAGAGCTGCTGGCCGGCCGGCTGCCCGCCAGGCGCGGGCATCGCGGTCACCGACGCGGCATAGCCGTCCGCCGAGAGTGCCTCGGCGAGCGCCCTGACTCTGGCCGCGGGCGGTGCCGCGTTGACCACCGGCCGGTACCTGCGCTCAAGCTCGGCGACCTGGCGGCGGGCGAACTCGGCGACCGCGCCTGGCCCGGCGCGCTCAGCTAGGAACCGCAGCGCGCTGGTAGCCAGATCGTCGTAGGCGTGCTCGAAGGCGCTTCGGCCGGCGTCGGTGATCACGAACATCTTGGCTGGTCTGCCGCGGCCGCGATTGCCGTACACGCGGGCAAGCCTGGTCTCAATCAGGCCGGCCGTGAGCAGGTGATCGAGGTGCCGCCGGACCGCCGCCGGGGTCAGGCCGAGCCTGGTGCCAAGTGCCGCGGCGGTGATCGGACCGTGCTCCATGATCAGGCGGGCGATCCGGGCGCGCGTACCCTGCTCGGTACCCGCGCTGCGGGTGCCGAGCTCCTGGCCCGATGCACGAGTGCCGTGCTCGGAATCCGCCGTGGGGCTCACCTGGCGCGCTCCTCCCGATCCCACCTTGCCGGTCTGATGTTTTTGACAACATCATTGTGCCGTAAATAGTTCCCGCTCCGCAATCGGCCCCCCCGTAAGCCTCAACCACACCGCCGGTCCCGCCCGTCAGCTCTCCGGCCGGAGCGGTCGGCCACCGGCCGGTCGGTCTGCGGTCGCTCCCAGCAGGGGGCGGCACGTGCGGTCACCCGACTGCCGTCAGACTTGTGCATAGTGACCGGATCAGGCTCGGCGCCGCGATCACCATGCTGCTCGCGTAGGCCGGACCAGAGAGGGCTCCCGATGGAAGCTGTGGCCGGGGTGGCACGCCGCCTGTGGACTTTGTTTGAACCAGTGCATGTCGTGACCTATTTCTCGGCCGAGTCCCGCGCCGCGTTCGAGTCTGCCGGGCTGCGCGGCTTCTGGCGCGGCTACTTCGCCGGGCGCTCGGCTCCGCTCGGCGCAGTCACCGCGGCCCCGGTGACGGCTTCGTTCTACACCTTCGCCGCGCCGATGGTCAGCCGGGCGCTGCCTGCCGTATGGCAGCTGATTTCCCCGGCGCAAGCGCTCGCCGTTCGCGAGGCCGGCGCGGTGGCCGCCCTGCGCCGCATCCTGGCCGACTGCGCTGAGGCAGTGCCGGCTGCCGCTAGCCTGCTGGCGCAGGCCGCCACGGACCTGGACTGCGCGGGGCGCGTACTCGCCGCGGCGAACGTGGCCCTGCCAGTCCCCGACGAGCCGGTTGCCCGTCTGTGGCATGCGGCGACAGTCCTCCGCGAGCACCGCGGCGACGGGCACTTCGCCGCGCTGCTCGCCGCCGACATCGACGGCTGCGAGGCACTGGTCATGCGGTCCGGGCTCGACCTGAGCCGCGAGCAGTTGCAGGCCGTCCGCGGCTGGACCGACCAGGAGTGGACCGGCGCGGCCGAGCGGCTCGCCGATCGCGGCCTGCTAGCCTCCGAGGACACGCTAACCCCCGATGGAGCGGCAGCCCGGCGCGGCGTCGAGGCGGCGACCGATGCCGCGGCCGCCCGTCCGTGGGTCCGCCTCGGGCCGGCCTTTGCCGCGGAACTCACCGCGGTCCTTGAGCCGATCGCCAGAGCATGCGCGGCCGAGCTGCCCTTCCCGAACCCGGTCGGCCTGCCCGCCCCGTCCCGGCCGCCCGCCGGCACCGGCTCGGCCGGGGATCACGGCGCTGGCTCGGCCGGGGATCACGGCACTGGCTCCGGCGGTAAGGTCTCCGGCGAGGGGGCCGGGTGAGTCCGGCCACAGCACCTGGACTTGCCGATCTTGCCAGGCTCGCCGAGCCGGCCGTGATCGCCGATCCGTATCCGCTGCTCGCGAGGTTGCGGGAGGCGTCGCCGTTCACCGAATTCGACGGGGCGATGGTGGTCCTCGGCCGCTACGAGGACTGCTCGCGGATCTTGCGTGACCAGCGGGCGAGCAGCGAGCGTGATCGGTCCCTGCTCGCGCCGCCGGGTCAGACCTCGGGTATCGCCCGAACGCGCTCGTTTCTCTCGCTCGACCCGCCGGACCACACCCGGCTGCGCCGGCTGGTCTCCAAGGCGTTCACCGCGCGGGTAGTCGCGACTCTTGAGCCCAGGATCAGGGCGCTTACCGACGAGCTGCTCTCGGCAGCTGCGTTCGCGGTCGGTTCTGGCGCGGTCGGTCCTGGCGTGGACGGGCCTGTCGCGGACGGGCACAGCGTCGAGCTGGTCAGCCAGCTGGCCTATCCGCTGCCGGTGCGGATCATCTCCGAACTGCTCGGCGTGCCGCCAGCCGACCACGCGAGGTTCGCCGCCTGGTCGGCGAAGCTGGCGCACTCGGTGCAGCCGCAATTCGGCCCGGCCGACGCTGCCGAGCTTGCCGCGGCCGACCAGGCCGGCCAGGAGTTCGCCGGCTACTTCAGGGAGCTGATCGCGGCGCGCCGGGCGCACCCGGCCGGCGATCTGCTGACCAGCCTGATCAGGGCTGAGGACGAGGGCGAGCGGCTGACCGAGGACGAGCTGATCGCCACCTGCGTGCTGCTGCTCGTGGCCGGGCACGAGACCACGGTCGGGCTGATTTCCAACGCGGTGCTGGCCCTGCTGCGCAACCGGGACGAGTTCGCGGCGCTGCGAGCCGACCCAGGCCTAGCGGCCAGCGCGGTCGAAGAGACCCTGCGATTTGACCCGCCGGTGCAGCTAACCGGCCGGATTGTCCGCAACGGCCTGACCATCGACGGAGTTAACGCACCGGACGGCGCAGTGCTGCTGCTCCTGCTGGCCGCCACCGGCCGGGATCCGCTGGCGTTCACCGACCCGGACACATTCAGTATCCGGCGCGGTCAGCGGGAGCATCTGGCGTTCGGTGCCGGGGCGCACTTCTGCCTGGGTGCCCCGCTGGCCCGGCTAGAGGCGACGATCGCGCTGCAGTCGATCGCGACCCGGCTGACTGGCCTCGAGCTGGACGAGGACGCCTTGGTCTACAAGTCGAACTTCAACCTGCGCGGCCCTCAGCGCCTAGTCCTGCGTTTCGACCGGATCGAGCCCTCCGTCCCGGGCTGAATTCATGATCAGCCCGCGCGACGCGCTGTTGGCTGGTCACGTGCCTGTGCGCGCGCATGACCGCGGGCATATGCCCGCTAGATCCGGCGGGAAAGTGCCCATGACCAAGGAGCGGCGGGAGCGGGAGCGGCGCGGTGGTGGGTGGGGGCGGCGGGAGCGGCGCGGTGGTGGGCTGGTGGGAGCGGGAGC
>OCZU010000961.1_pt1 | contig 19368 bp, 23 predicted proteins | sample 1539001 | NCBI WGS metagenome assembly OCZU01 (sample SAMEA3539306, study PRJEB22396) | soil metagenome | biome: tundra; feature: field; material: soil | place: USA | collected 2010-05 | depth 0.15 m | reverse complement strand
GTTGCTCCGGCGGAATCGACGGGCGCCCCGTCTGCGCATACAACGAATCGAACCAACCCGACAACTCCTGCAAGGCCCGATCCGTCATCTCCCGCACCCGCCGCAAGGGATGATCCTGCGGCACTCGCTTCTCCAGCGGTATATAGCTGAACACTTCCTCTTGCTCGTCCTGGTTTCCTCGCATCCCTCCTTCTATCTCATCCCTCACAAAATACAAGTGAGTTTTTCCGCAACCTCTGAAGCCGTGCCCTTCCCGAGCCTTTTTCCGACGGACGACAAAGGTCACGGCGACGAGGGTGGAGAGTCGACCGGGTTTCCGCGCCTCGGATAAAGCGCGATAGAGGCTCTCGCGGTCGAGGGCGGCGACGGTCAAAATCCCAAGAGGGTGAGAGTTGTGGAGTCCCACTTCTCGCAAAGGAGGCGAGAAGTAGGGCACCCACAGCCGAGGGCTCCGGATTTCTTGCCTGGCTTGAGGAGCTTGTTGTAATCGTTTATGCATTTGCTGGCGTGATTGGTGCTGTCGGCGAAATGCATGGGTCCTTCGTGGGGAGTTCCCCGCCTTGGGGCGTGGAACTCCGCTGCCTCAGGATGACAAGGGTGAGGAGCTGCGGGACCGACATGTTCGAGCGGAACCCGGTTGTCGCACGATGTGTTGCGGGTCTGTCGGCTGGCAAAAGCAGGTTCCTCACCGGGCTTTCAGCCCGGTTCGGAATGACAACGCGTGTGGGGCGAGGCGCGATGCAGGCTCTCGCGGTCGATTCTCGGCGGAAGGCAGGATCCTGCGGGAGTGGCGTTTGTGGAATCCCACCCTTGGCAAAGAACGCCAAGGATGGGCCAACTGGCCAACTTACGATCAAGGTGGTGGCAATCGAACCTGAAGGGTAATGCAAGTCATCCAGTCGTCGCGGTCGCAACTCGGTGAAAGGGTCTCCCTCGAGGGCTCGTGCAGGACTGTCCTGGCAGGAGTGTCCCTCCCACACTTGCAACTGCAAGATCAACGGCAAGGGCAACCCCAACCCCAGAGTCAAAAGCGTCGGACAAGAGTGTCCGACCCACACGAGCAACACCAACACCAACATCAACATCAAGAGCAACCCCAACCCCAAAGGCGTCGGACAAGAGTGTCCGACCCACACTTGCAACTGCAAGATCAACGGCAAGGGCAACCCCAAGGTCAAAAGCGTCGGACAGGAGTGTTGGCCCACACAAGCAACTTCAAGATCAGCAGCAAGATCCCACACGAGTTACCTCACTTCCCTGCTGATTGCTCTACCCAGAGCCACTCCTAGTCTTCTGGTCTTCTCACCAATGCCCTGCGAACGGGATTTTGGCGGAGGTATTCCAGCTTGTCGTCGAAGCTTTCCTGCGAGCGCAGGACGTGGTCGAAGGATTCTTCCTGCCAGACTGGGGCGCTGGAGTGCAAGAGCTTATTGACGCTTCGGGCGGATGTGCCTTTGAGTAGCTTCAGGATTACTGGAAGAGAGTACGGCCAGCCTTTTTCGTCTCGCAGCGGCAGAAGCAGGAGGTGTACGTGATCTGGCATTACTACGGCTGCGTGGAGGTCGTAACGTTTGCCGTTGTCATGCAGGCAGTGGGTGAGGATGGCGTCGCGGGCTTCCGGAGAGAAGGCAATTCGATTGGCTTTGCAGAAGGTGAGGAATAGGGCTCGTCCTGCTTTCTGGTAGTGGGGGAGCATCCGATGGTATTCGTATTTTCGGTCCAGGGCTTGGTTGGGCATAGGGAGGCACCTTTGAGATCAAAAGCAAAAGCAAAGTCAAAAGCAAAGTCAAAAGCAAGTCAAGAACAGAAGCAAGGTCAAAAGCGTCGGACAGGAGTGTCCGACCCACATGGGCATTGCATCCCACACGAGCATTGCAGGGCATCCGGGCTTTGTCTGTGACGAATGAACCGTGAAACGATATTGGCCTCGGGATCACCATCTACTAGCGGCGTAGATTGCAACGCCAAGGAGGTACCATGGCCGATTTTATTTTCAGAGTGGACTCCGTCCAACTGAGTGACCATCAACAAGAGAAGATAGCATCTGCGATTCAGGGAGCTGTCTTAACCGAACTTGCAAGACTCGATTTACACGGGGACCAAGCGAAAGGCAAGGCGTCCGCGCCTGCCGCTGGCGGTTCTTCCGGTGGAAACTGTCTCTACATCCCGATTCACTGGAAAGGCGGAATGCTAATTAGGGCGGAAGAGGTCGCAGCCGCCTCAGGCAGCAATCTGTCGGTAACCAACGGGGGTGGCAATCGGACTCAAAGCGCTGCGTAGAGTGAGACACTTATGGCAGACTCTCCGATCCTTTGCCCAAGTTGGTCGTGCGAAGCGGGCGCGAGCCTGATTGGGATCGTTCTGGCGGATGGCTCGGTCGCGTTTTCGAAAGACCGCATCGTGATTGATTCGGCTTTCGTTGAGGTCGCGCGGCAGGGCCGTTCTCCGGAAAAACGATTTCGGTTCAGCAGCACCTGCAAGCGAGGGGGATGCGGCCAGTGGACTTATGGTAAGTGCGGCATAGTGGACCGCGTTATCAGTGAACACGCGGAGCATGCTACTGCTGCGAGTGAGGCCTTCGTACTTCCCGAGTGCTCGATCCGGCCGCAATGCCGGTGGCACTTGCAGTCCGGCGATGACGCTTGCCGGGCGTGTCCGGAGGTAATCACAGATGGCAGCGCGGAAACCACCGATTCTTCAGCCTTGTCAGCATGACGTATCTGGGTGTGTGTCCATATAAGCGCGAAGGCTCCCATGCTTCGCGCTTTTTTCTGCTGCCTCGGTTGAAGCCTTTCATGAAGCCGTGCCCTTCCCGAGCCTTTTTCCGACGGACGACAAAGGTCACGGCGCGGGTTCGACCGTGAGCTTCAAACCTACCGCCCTGGTCACGGCGATGACATCAGGTTCCTTCACCGGGCTTGGCGCCCGGTTCGGAATGACAAAATGTTGGGAGGAGGCGCGATCTTGCGGCGCGACTGAAGCCGCGCCCTTTCAAAGTTATTAGCCGCGTTGGGGGCAGAGGGCGCAGCGGAGTTCTAGATTCTTGCTGCGGCAGCGGCGGGGGTCGCCTTTGCGGAGGCGGACGCTTAGGCGGGAATCGAGGAGGCACCAAGCTTCGCGGTATTTTTCGAACATGGCGCGGGAGGGGCGGCGGGTGGTGGGATAGAAGCGGATGCCTTTGCGGCCGCCGATGGCCTGGATGGGGATGATGTACCAGAGATTTTCGGGGACGCTGTAGGCGACGAAGAAATCGATTTCGGCGGAGGTGTAGACGTGGCCGTTGGCGCCGGTGGTTTTGACGCGGTAGCGATGCTCGGCGTAGCCGGTGGCGGATTTGACCTGGACGCGAAGGAATCCGCGGCCGAGTTCGACGACGGAGTCGTAGCGGTTGCTGTCTCCCCAGGGGAGGAGGACGGTGAAGCCGAGATGGGTGGCGCGGGCGAGGAAGGCGGCTTCGGCGGCTTCTCCGCGACGCTTGCGGGTGGGGACGGCGACGGCGTGGATGGTGATGTTGGTGAGAGGCTTGGGGCGCGGGTGGTTGGGGTTTAGCAAGATAGTGTTCGGCATAATAAAAAAGACGCGGCAAAGTGGCCGCGTCTGGTGGAGGCTCCTGGTTGGGGGATGGATGAAAACACGAACGGCGCAGACCCTGAGGGGCTGCGCCGTAGTTATTACTCTATAAAAGCATTATAACACAAAGCTTAGGGTAAATGGGACATTTTCCAGGAAATATATCTGGAAGCGAATCAATGAGTTAAGCAAAAAGATCTGGCAAAAGGGCTTGACAAGAATTTTGGGGTCTAGGCTGGACTGCTTTGGCATGAGAGGTCCCAGGCAAAATCAAGGGCAAGGGCAAGCCCAAGATCAAGGGCAAAGGCAAGAGCAACCCCAACCGCAAAGTCAAAAGCGTCGGACAAGAGTGTCCGACCCACACTTGCAACTGCAAGGGCAACGGCAAGGGCAAGCCCAACCCCAAAGTCAAAAGCGTCGGACAAGAGTGTCCGACCCACACTTGCAACTGCAAGATCAAGGGCAAGGGCAACCCCAAGATCAACGGCAAGGGCAAGAGCAACCCAACCCCAAAGTCAAAAGCGTCGGACAAGAGTGTCCGACCCACACTTGCAACACCAAGATCAAGGGAAAAGGCGACGGACAGGAGTGTCCGGCCCACACAGACATGGGCACGGGTTTTCTGCTAATCTGGATTCTGGCTTGATTTCTGCTAGGGTTCGCGCGCACCATGCCCAAGGTAATCGCACAGGAAGTGTCTGTATTATCTTCGTCAAAACTTGGATTGGTTTACCTGACGCCCAACGATTGGACTCTGGTAGCCGACAAGGCTAGCCGGGTCAACTTCCGGAAGGGGCAGACGCTGGTCCACCGAGGTAAGAGATCGAACGGCGTTTACCTAGTGGTGAAAGGGAGGGCGCGAGTGCAGATTTTGTCGCACTCCACGTCTCCTGAGATTGGGCCCGGGGAGGTTTGTGGGGAGATGTCATTTCTGGATGACGTCCCCGCTAGTGCGGACGTGATCGCGCAAGAAGACGTTGAGGCGTATTACCTGGACCGGCCCACCCTGGAGAGTCTTTTCGAGCTCTTCCCTCACCTCGCCTCGAGGTTTTATCGGTCGCTGGCCACGAATCTATCGCACCGGCTGCGGGAGTGGATCGAGCCGAGGCTGACGCACTGATGGCGTTGCGCAGCGGCTAAAGCCGCTGTTGACTTTGAGGCACTTACGGCACGGCTCGAAGCCGCGCCCTTTCAAGACGGGGTCGCAGGCCGAGTTTTTCCGCAACCTGTAAAGCCGGCATTGATTCCACGAACCTTGCGGCCATGCCAAGGGTTTGCCGGGTCTCCGGAAGGCACTCTTCGATGGGTTGCTTTGTGGCAGGCTCATCGAGAGAAGACGCAAGAGGAAAGCACTAGTGTGCATCGCTTTGCAGCTTCAATTTAACGAAGCTGGAGGTAATGTTAGCTAACCATAGTGGAATCAATGAGTTAGTAATTTTCCAAGTTTGGCACACGGGATGCATATATAGGGAGCGGTGCAGAGGATTTCCGCCAGACGGAGCGTTAACACCTCCGCAGATTTGGAAGCGGGTTTACACAGGTTCAGGAGGAAAGTTTATGAAGCGGATAGTTTTAATGGCTCTACTTGCTATGGCTCTGCCACTGGCGGCATTTGCCAGCGGTGTGGACTTCACTAATAGCGGCGGCACCCTTACGGGAAGTTCTGGAGGGCTGAGCCTGACCGGCTCTGAGCTCATCGCCGTCAACGGCTTGAACGGCTTGGGCCTGGTAACGGGTAATGACTTGGGAAGCCTGAGCTTCTCGACCGGGTCGCTGATCTCCGGCGGAAGTCTGCAGATGGGCGGCAGCTTCAATGGCGGCGGCAGCTTCATTATTACGGGCAACGGAACCAGTGGCATTCCGAATACCACACTTTTCAACGGATCGTTTACTGGCCCGGTAACCTGGACACTGATCACGCTGGCCAATGGAACCCACAACTACACCCTGACGGGAAGCCTTACCGGCACCTGGTATACCGGGTTGACGGTGGATGGCGCGAGCGTTCAGTTGACGATTAACACGGGCAAAGGCTACTTCAACGGAAGCACCACGATTTCCAGTGGCGATACCAATATTGTGGTTCCTGAGCCGGGCACGCTCGGCTTGCTGGGAACTGGGTTGATTGGTCTGGCCGGAGCTCTGCACCGCAAGCTGAAAGGCTAAATCATTTCGAATCCGCTTCTCGAAAGCCTCGCGCGTTGCGGGGCTTTCGCTTTTGCAGGCAAGGTCTCATTGCCTGTTTGCGGGGTTCCCTTCCGAAGGCTGGAAAGCAAGGACAGTTGCGTGTGGGTTGTATCATGACAGTGGGATGGCATTTCCTATTCGAGTCTGTAGCGTGTGCTCAGAAGAGTTCGAGCTGAGGCCGGATAAGCCCGGCTTTGCCAACCGCTGCCCAGCTTGCAGCGCACCCGAAAAGGCCGATGCCGTAACGAAGCGGGGCGTGGACGCCGACGAACGCAAAACTGTGAAGGAAGCGAACGAGGCTCGGAGACAGGCGATGCGCGATCTGCTCTACCGCAAGGACAGTTAGTGGCTTTCCCCGGAAGCCGCGACGGCTCGCATGGATCAGACACCCCGGTACAGTTGGCAGTTCGCCTGACGTGACTTACTTCGCAACGCTAAACACCGTGCCGGCTCCGGATGCGCCGCCCGTCTCGGTAGTTCCGTAGAGCAGGCCGAATTTTCCGATGATCAGCGTGGACTCCGGTTGAATGCCATCGTCTCCCCCGGTGAAGCTGTGGAGCACGGTTTCAGTCCAAGCGGCACTTTGCTCGGCTGGGGGAGCTAGTTGGAAGACGATGCCGCAGCCATCGTTGAAGCCGGCGTTGCAGGAGTAGTTTCCACCCACGCCGGTGGTGCCGTAGAGGTTGCCCTTGGAATCGAGAATGACCCCGCCATAAGGAACGCCGCCATCCGCCTGCAAGGTGAAACCATGGAGAACGGTCTCGGTCCAGGGGCCACCGGCTTGCTGCGGAGGGGTAAGCTGAAAGATCGTTCCATAGTTCTCTGGGCCCAGCCGGAGGCGCTGCCATAGAACGAGCCATTCGGACCGGCAGTGAGGCCCGCCGAAGGGCTTGCGCCATCGGGCGCACCAATAAAGGAGTAGATCACCTTTTCCTTTCGGGGAACACCTTTCGCGCTCACCTCGAACACGGCTCCATTGTTATAGGCGCCACCAAATCCGGTAGTACCGTAGAGATTGCCGGCCGCGTCCGAGATAAGGCCGCTGCTTGGACAGTAGCCATCGGTGGAGGAGGGGCCAACGAAGGTGTGCAATACGGTTTCGGTCCAGGCGTCGCCCGGTTGCGGGGGAGGGGTCAACTCAAACACGGTGCCGCAGCCGTAGGCGGCGCAATTGGGGCCTCCACCGTAGAGCGTGGTGCCAAAGAGGTTGCCGTGGCGATCAAAAACTAGGGAGGCCTCGGGATAGGAGCCATCGGTGGCGCCACCTTGGAAAAAGTAGAGAGTGGACTTCGTCCATGCGCCACCCGCTTGGGCGGGAGGAACAAGCTCAAAAATGGTGCCGCATCCGTAGGTACAGGTGCCGCCGCCGCCCAGTGCGCTGGTTCCGTAGAGGTTGCCCTTGGCGTCGAAGATCAGGCTGCCGATGACTTCGTCGCCGTCGGCTCCGCCCTGGAAGTTATAGAGGACGGTTTCGGTCCAGGCGCCGCCCAGCTTGGCGGGCGGAGAAAGCTCGTACACCGCGCCACATCCCCCGCCTCCGCCGAAGTCGGAGCAGTTTCCGTTGCCGCCGATGGAAGTGACCCCGTAAAGATTGCCGGCTTTGTCGGCAACGAAGCCGGAGAGGGGAGTCATGCCGTCGGTGATGTCGAAGGGCAGGATGACGGTTTCTGCGGCTGCAAAGGCGGAGCCGGCAAGGATCAGCAAGGCCGCGAGGAGCAGAGCCGGAGTGCGAAGGCGGAGGCCGGGCTGTAAGGACAATGATCTAAGCATGATTTAAGAGCTCCTTGGCAGAAAGGCGCGAAAGAATTTTCCTTTTGACCGTAAGAACGGCTGCCATTGTCCCTCGCTATCGCGATTCTCGTCAACGTGAAAAAATTTGCGGTGACGGCCTAGTTTGCCGATGGGGAGTGTTTTCTTACCTACGACCCGATGCAGCATCATTGGGTCTTCTTGCGGTTGATAAACAGTTGAACGAAGACTCCGGAAACCAGAACACAGACAAATCCCAAGAACGACCAGAGCACATTTTGCTGGATAAATCCAAGCCCGAATACAAGGATGCTCAGAAGACTCATCACCGTAGTGAGAAAGGCTCTCAGTTTCATTCCGAGATCTCGGGTGGACGCGCGACCTTGGACGATGGCCGGCTAGCCACTCGCTCCGCTTTGCGAAAATTGTAAGCCTCCAGTCAACTTCGATCAAACGCATCAATTACCGGGGTAACCGGGTGCGGGGGATTACCGTTGACGGTGGAGGGGGAGCGTCCTTACATTCGCCACAGGGGGTCGTATGAAAGATATTCATGAGGTGTTGCGGCAGAAGCAGACCAGGTACGCGCAACTGGGCAAGCAGATCGAGATGCTCCAGCAGGCGGCGGAGAAGCTGCGTGAGGTGGCTCCCTTGCTGGCAGAGAATGACGATGAAGATAACGCTGTATTGATGGAAGTGGACGAAGCTGTGCCCGGGGCCGACGCTATGGCGGCAAAAGCGGGTGCGGGCGGTTCGGCAGGGGCAGCGCCTAAGGCGGCTCGTCCGACGGCGCCTCGTTGGCCATAAATCTCGCCGGGGTTCGGCGGGGATTCCAGTTATGACCCTTCTTGCATTGTTGATTTCGAGTGACGATTCCGCTTGCGAGATTCTGGGCCGGGTGCTTCCGGCGTCCGGGATCGCGATGGAGCGTTTCAGCGATCTGGCGACGGCCCTCGATCGTCTTCGGCAGCAGAGATTCGACGCGCTCATTATCGATTTCGAAAATGCGAAGGCGGCCGCGGAAGTGTTTGAAGAAGGGCGCAGGCTGAATTCGGGGAATCCTCCGGTTACGGTAGCGTTGGTTGCCGAGCGTGGGAAAGTGCGCGAGATTCTGAGCGGCGGCGCGCACTTCGTCCTGTATAAACCGCTCTCTGAAGAGAAGGCTAAAGCCGGGTTGCGGGCGGTAACTGCCCTGCTGAATCGCGAACGGCGGCGAGCCTACCGCGTGCCGGTGCAGGCTCCGGTGGAACTTACACTTCCCGATACTCGGAAGGTGGAAGGAATTCTTCTGGATCTCAGCGAGACCGGGATGGATGTTTTGACGGCGGAACCGCAGGTTCCGGCGACCCTGCTGAAATTTTGCTTCCAATTGCCGGACGGGTCGCTTGAAATCCAGACTCAGGGGCAAGTGGCATGGGCAAAGCCTAACGGGCAAACCGGCGTGCATTTCATGGACTTGGATGAAGCCGTTAAAGCTCAGCTTCAAGTCTGGTTGCAGGCGGCTATGGCGGCCCATCGGGCTGGGGCGGACGAAACCGTTCCGCACTGCAAGCTCACCGATTTGAGTTTGGGCGGGTGCTACGTGGAGACCGATTCTCCGTTCCCCGAACACTCGCTGATTGACCTGTGCTTGAAAACCGATGAGCTGGCGGTACACACGGAAGGAATGGTGCGAGTGGCGCATCCGGGTCACGGTATGGGAGTGGAATTTCCTTCGCGCACGCCGGAGCAGCGGGCGCAGGTGGGAAATCTGATCAGCTTTCTGCGCGGGTGTCCGGAGTCGATGCTGGAGATGAGCGTTTCGCCGCGGGCTTTGACGGCGGACTTGAGCCAGTTTGAATCCGCTCCAGAGGCCGGTAACGAAACTGCGGAAGAGGAAGAGCTGCAAGATCCCTTGCTGGAATTGCTGCGGCAGGCTTCCGCGATGCAAGAGGATGATTTTCTCGACGAGCTGCGGCGGCAGCGAAGCGGCGAGGCGGTCGCAACGTAGTATTCGGTTCGACACTTCCCTTCCAATTGAATTGTGGTTCATGCTCGGCACATAGATTCTCATGCCCATTGTCGAGTACACGCCGAAACTATTTGCGGACGTTAGTGAAATGGTTTCGCAGGTGCCGGGGCCGATGAATCTAGCTCACCGTGGTTTTGTGGACTACTACTACGCCACGCGCGACGCGTGCAAGCTTTACCTTTATTATTCGGACTCCGGGAAAGTGATCGGTACGCTGGGGCGGGAACTGGCCCGGTTCGAATATGACTCGCGCTCGCTCACGCTTCGAATCGGTTCCAACTGGTACTCGCTGCAGCGCGGGGTGGGAGGGGAACTATCGCAGCACTCCGCGCGATCAAACCCGGCCAGCACGGGGCTGATGTTCTCCGGGAGCGCGGATACGCTCGCCATCCTGCATCACCATAAGTGGATATTCATGCCGGGGATTCGAGGGTATTTTTTGAACAACCCGTGCAGCCTGTACCCCGGCGAACCCCGTTGGCGGACGACCGCCAAGGCGGTGGTGCGGCGCGTGGCAAGAAGGAGAATCTCGAGTTTCGCGGGACGCATTCCCGCGCATGTTTCCACTGAGGTCACGGTGCGCGAGGAGTTTTGCTATGCGCCGGACTTGCTGCCGGCGCGGTCTCCGTTCCGGTTCCGGCTGGCGCCGGACGCGGAATATTTGAGCTGGCGCTATCACCTTTCACTTCCCTTTATTCGCTATCGATTGTTTCGCATCCTGTGCCGGGGGGCGAAGAGCGGGTACGTCATCCTCAGTGATTCGCCGGAGAAAATAATCGTCGCGCAGTGTGATGGGGAGGACGCGACAGCTCTTGCCTACGGCATATTGCTGAGCATTCTCGAAGCGGGTGGCAAGGATGAGGAGCCACGCACAGTTTTCCTGGCTTGCAGCCATCAGAAAATGAAAACGATCTTCGAGGAGTTCGGGTTGCAGGAACAAAGGGGCGGCGATCTGCCATTCGCTTTTCGCACGCAGCCGCCGCAAATGGAGACCGGGCTGGGCACCTCTGATTGGCTGGTTAATTTTGATTGGGCCGACAACGGAGTGCGCCAGCCGTTTCGTGAGGGTTCCGCACAGCTGTGATGGCGGGATTCGGATAGATTCATTTTCCGATCGGCGCTAATTAAGATTGGCGCTAATCTCGTGTCCCTCGCGGCGCAAAAAACGCTTGCTCGGGATGACAATCAAACTGAGCCACTTCCCAACTGCGACATCCTCGTGCGCCGTGCCAGCCATTGTGCGAACATGTACAGCAACTTGAGATAGACTCTCCGCACGAACGGTGGTAAGCGAAGCTGGCGACCATTGGAAAATCCGGTCTGGCTGACAGTTCACTGCCGCCCGAAAGTAGGGTGCCTGAGCGGCGCAGCCGCCTGACTTGGGCGCCACTTCTTTCTATCGCCGCGGCGGCCTTCGCGGTCGAAATTCCCTTCTTTTTTCTCGGAACGCCTTCCGGACACGATGTGGAGTTCCATTTGTACTCGTGGCTGGAAGTTCTGGCGCAATGGAAACAGGGGATCGTTTATCCGCGGTGGGCGGCGCTGGCGCATTTCGGCTATGGCGAGCCGCGGTTTATTTTTTATCCGCCAGCGTCGTGGACTGTGGGAGCGGCGCTAAGCGCGATTTTTCCGTGGGTAGTGGTTTCCGATATCTACATTTGGTTGGTGCTGGTGGCGGCGGGCGTGTCTATGTTTCTGCTGGCGCGGCAATGGCTTGATTGTCGCGACGCGACTTTCGCGGCGGTGCTGTATGCTGTGAATCCTTATCACCTGGTAATCGTCTACTGGCGGAGTGCGTTCGCCGAACTGCTGGCCGCGGCTTTGCTGCCTTTGCTGTTGTTGCTGTTGTTGCGGAGGGACGAAAAGCGCGGAATCGTTTGGCTGGGGCTGGTTCTGGCCGCATCCTGGCTGGTCAATGCGCCGGCAGCGGTAATGATGCACTACTCGATGGCTGTGCTGATTGTGGTGACCGCGTGGCAGAGGCGCTCCGCGCGCATTCTGCTGACGGGTTCGATTGCGGTTGTTCTGGGCGCGGCGCTGGCCGCGTTTTATTTATTTCCGGCGATCTATGAACAGAGGTGGGTGAACATTGCGCAGGCGGTATCGGCGGGATCGCGTCCGCTGGATAATTTTATTTTTGTTCATACTGAGGACGCGGAGCACGATGCCTTCAACCGCGTGATTTCCTGGGTCGCCGTCGCCGAGATTGTCTTGACGATGGCGGCGGCTTGGGCGGCGCGACAGTGGCGCAGCCGCAATCGCGAGCTTTGGCATTCGCTGGTGATTTGGGCGGCGGTTTGTACGGTACTCATGCTGCCGGTCACAAATTTGCTTTGGGACTTTCTTCCCAAGATGCGCTTCATGCAGTTTCCCTGGCGGTGGAGTTTGTGCCTGGGGATTCCGTTCACCTTATTTATTGTGCTGGGTGTGCGCAGATGGCCGGTGCGGCTAGCGCTGTACCTGGCGACTCTGTGCGTCATCGCCTTTGGGTGGCATCACTTTCAAGCGCCCTGGTGGGACACTCGCGCCGATCTGCGGGAGATGCAGGACAACATGGCCACGGGCGCGGGATACGAGGGCACCGACGAATACACTCCCGCCGGAGCGGATCCCTCTGCGCTTAACAGCGCGGTCGACAAAACTACACGGCGCGTGACTGTGGACGGACCGGCTCATGCCGCGATTCGCGTCTCCGACTGGAGAGCGGAACGGAAGGAATTTACGGCGGAGGTGTCGGCGGCCGATAATCTCGCGTTGCATCTGTTTAATTATCCGGCGTGGCGTGTGGAGGTGAATGGCCGGATGGTGCAAGCGAGCGCGCGTGAAGGCACAGGAGAGATGCTGGTTCCGGTGGAGGCGGGAGCGAACCGGGTCCAGATTATTTTTGTGCGTACGTGGGATCGTACGGTGGGGGCGTGGGTTTCGATGGTGGCTGTTGTTTTTGTGTTGGTATCGCTGCGGAAAGCTGGGTGGCGTTTTTCGATTTGCTTGTAGCATCGGCATATTTCCGGCAGTGAGGGCGGGACGCCCTCACGACAGCCGCCGGGACGGCGGCGCTACGACTTCGTTACGACGGCTCTTTACTAGACGAATATGCTACGGATTCTGATTGCGACTTCGAATCCCGGTAAGCTTAGGGACTTTGCTGGGGCTGCTCGGCGGCATGAAATTGAAATCGCCGGCATTCCTGACTTCGCTTCCCTGCCCGCCGTGGTCGAGGATGGGCTGACATTCGAGGCGAACGCTTGCAAGAAAGCGGAAGGTTACAGCCGATTCTTTCCCGGAGAGATGGTGGTCGCCGACGATTCTGGATTGGAGATTGATGCGTTGAATGGGGCTCCTGGCGTACACTCCGCGCGCTATGCGGCGCCTGATCTGCATGATAAGGAACCGCACGAGACGGACGCCAACACCGACGACGAGGCAAATAATGCGCGGGTTCTGCGGAAACTGAAGGGCATCCCTCGCGAGCGCCGCACGGGAAGATTTGTTTGCGTGTTGGCGGCGGCGCGGGATGGCAAGACTCTCGCGACTTTTCGCGGGACGGCTGAGGGAATCATTCTCGACTCTCCGCGCGGTTCGAATGGGTTCGGCTACGATCCGCTGTTTTATTTTCCGGCGATTGGGAAGACATTTGCGGAACTGACGGCGGAGGAGAAAGCGGAGTATAGCCATCGCGGGGCGGCGTTTCGAGAGTTGTTACGGTGGTATTCGGCGAGGTGACGATTTTCGGGCGGTGACAGACAAAAAAAGCGTCGAGCTGCGCTCGACGGACAGCCGAGGGCGGCTGTCCCCACATGAGTTTCTTGACTTCGCTTCCGCCGCCGCCGGATAATGAAAAGTTCTTTTGTCGTCATCGAACGTACAAGCAGCCAACACGTAGTCAATCAGAAGTCATAAGGAGCGATTCGTGGCGTCAGCAGCCAGTTCGACGGCTCCCGGAGTGAAGCGCGCGAGGCAGGGCGTGGCGCCCTTGCGCGCGGGAGAGGGTACGTCGTTTCTTTTGCGCCGCCTGCATTCGCTTTCGGGGATCGTTCCCGTCGGCGCTTTTCTTCTCGAACATATTCTGGTTTCGAATTCCACCGCCATCACCGGCCCTGACGCTTATGCGCGGCAGGTAAGTTTTCTCGGCAATCTCCCGCTGGTGTTTTTTCTTGAGTTGTTCGGGATCTGGCTGCCGATCGCATTCCACGCGCTCTACGGGTTTTACATTTGGTACCGGGGCGACGGGAATACGGTGGAATATCCCTGGAGCGGAAACTGGATGTACACGCTGCAGCGCTGGAGCGGGGGCATCGTATTCTTCTACATCGTTTGGCATACCTGGACGATGCGTTTTAGCGGGACTGACCTGCACGCCTTTCCCAATGCTTCGTTTGGGAAAGTGCAGGCGGAATTGATGAATCCGCTGCTGCTTGCGTTTTATGTTGTGGGATTGATCGCGGCGTGCTGGCACTTTGCCTACGGCATCTGGCTATTCGCCGCGAAATGGGGGATTACTTCTGGCGAAAAGGCGCGGCAAAGATTTCTGGCCGTGTGCCTGGGATTATTTGTCTTGATGAGCGGAGTTGGGCTGGTGAGTTTGTATACCTTCCGGGAACGCTTCCCGCAGCCGGCGGCGGAGCCGGGGACGTCCGCGATGCAAGCGAACCACGCAACTCACGACGGGACGGCAACTAACGGAAAGCCGGTGGAGTGAAGATGGCAGCTCCGAAAATTATTGTGATAGGTGGCGGGCTGGCGGGACTTTCGGCGGTCATCAAGATTGCCGAGATGGGAGCGAGCGTCGATCTCTTCTCGATTGTGCCGGTGAAGCGTTCGCATTCGGTGTGCGCGCAGGGCGGCATCAACGCGGCCAAGAACCTGAAGGGCGAAGGCGATTCCACCTGGATACACTTTGACGATACGGTTTACGGCGGCGATTTTCTGGCGAACCAACCGCCGGTGAAGGACATGTGCGAGGCCGCGCCGGGGATCATCGATCTGCTCGACCGCATGGGCGTCCCCTTCAATCGCACGCCTGAGGGACTGCTGGATTTTCGGCGCTTCGGCGGGACTTTATTTAACCGCACGGCATTTGCCGGAGCTACGACCGGGCAACAACTTCTTTATGCGCTCGACGAGCAGGTGCGGCGTTACGAAGCCGAGGGCAAGGTAAAGAAGTACGAGCATTGGGAATTTCTTTCTGCGGTGCTCGATGGAAGCCGCGTGTGCCGCGGCATCTGCGCCATGGATTTGCGCTCGATGGAAGTTCAGACGTTCCCGGCTGACGCCATTATTATTGCCACCGGGGGCAATGGGGCGATTTTTGGCAAATCGACGAATTCTGTAGTGTGCACGGGATCGGCACAGTCGGCGCTGTATCAGCAAGGCTGCTACTACGCCAACGGCGAATTTATCCAGGTGCATCCCACCTGCATTCCCGGAGAAGACAAGCTGCGGCTGATGTCGGAATCGGCGCGCGGCGAGGGCGGGCGCGTGTGGGTTCCGAAGAAGCCGGGCGACAATCGCGATCCGAAAACCATCCCGCAGAGCGAACGCTGGTATTTTCTAGAAGAGTGGTATCCAAAGTACGGCAACCTGGTTCCGCGTGACATCGCGACACGGGCGATTTTCAAGGTTGTGTACGAGCACAACCTCGGCATCGATGGGAAGCCGATGGTTTATCTCGACCTGACGCACATCGACCGCAAGATTCTCGACCGCAAGCTGGAAGGGATTCTGGAAATCTACGAGAAGTTTGTGGGCGACGATCCGCGCGACACGCCGATGAAGATTTTCCCGGGGATGCATTACACCATGGGCGGGCTGTGGGTGGACTTCAAGCAGGCTACGAATATTCCTGGCATTTTTGCCGCGGGTGAGTGTGAGTATCAATATCACGGGGCGAATCGGCTGGGCGCGAACTCGCTGGTGTCGTGCATTTACGGCGGAGGCATCGCGGGACCGAATGCGGTGAAGTATGCGCGCGGGTTGCAGGCGCTGGCTGATGGCAACGGCTGCTTTGACGCCGAAAGGAAAAAACAGGAAGAGAGCAATTCCCTGCTGATGAACAATTCGGGCACGGAGAATCCGTTCCGGCTGTGGCGCGAATTGGGCGAGTTGATGACGAAGGACTGCACGGTCATCCGCTACAACAAGAATTTGCAGCAGACGGATGCGAAGCTGGTTGAACTGCTGGAACGCTTCCGCAAGGTGAATCTGAGCGACCGGACGCAGTGGGCGAACACCAGCGTGGTGTTCACGCGGCAGCTTTACAACATGCTGCAGTTGGCGCGGGTGATTGCGCAAGGCGCGCGCATGCGCGACGAATCGCGCGGGGCGCACTACAAGCCAGACTTCCCGGAGCGCGACGATAAGAATTTCTTGAAGACGACGAAGGCTTATTTTGCGGCGGATGCGGATGAGCCGAAGTTTGAGTTTGAGGCGGTGGATGTGTCGTTGATTCCGCCAAGGGCGAGGAAGTATGACGCGGCGAAGTGATGGGCGATCTAGGAGAATCCGGAAGAGCACGAGTCTCGTGCCCTTCCCGGTGGTTTTTTAAGCGAGAGTTTTCGTTTTGGGAAAGAATTAATGGCTAATAAATCCGTCATCATCAAAATCAAACGCCAGAACACTCCGACTTCCAAGTCGTACTGGGAAGAGTTCGAACTCGCCTATCATCCGGGGATGAACGTGATCTCCTGTCTGATGGAGATCGCCGCCAACCCTGTCACTCGGGACGGCAAGGCGACTACGCCGATTACTTACGATTCGAATTGTCTGGAGGAGGTTTGCGGGTCGTGCGCCATGCTGATCAACGGGCGGGCGCGCATGGCGTGCTCTGCTTTGATTGACAACCTCGAGCAGCCGGTTAAGCTTGAACCGTTTTCCAAGTTTCCTATTGTGCGTGATCTGGCGACGGACCGCAGCGTGATCTTTGAGAATCTGAAGGCCGTCAAGGCTTGGATTCCGATTGACGGAACTTACGACCTTGGTGCTGGCCCGCGCATGACGGCCGAGGAGCAGGAGCAGGCTTATCCCCTCTCGCGGTGCATCTCGTGCACGTGCTGCATGGAGGCTTGTCCGCAGTTCAATGAAGAAACGGGGTTCGTGGGCGCGGCGACGATTGCGCAGGTGCGGTTGTTTAATACGCATCCCACGGGTCAGGCGCTCAAGCGCGAGCGGCTGGCGGCGCTGATGGGCGATGGCGGCATACAGGAATGCGGCTACGCGCAGAACTGCGTGGAGGTTTGCCCCAAGGATATTCCTCTCACGAAGGCTATTTCCGAAGTCGGCGGCGAAGTCATGAAGCAGGCCATCGGTGATCTTTTCCGGCGCTGAGAACAAATCTTAAACACAGGGGTTCACGGCGGTCTGTTCGGGAGAAAGTTATGGGGATCAACATTGACCACCTCACCGAAGGCGAACTCGTCCATCTCAACGAGAAGATTGTGCAGAGGCTGCGCATGATCCGGCAGATGCGGGCCCATGTGCGAATGCTGGACTTCAGCATTGGCGAGCGAGTTTGGTTTCAAGCGGAAGCAGAAGAAATTGTCCGCGGCGTGCTGGTGCGGTACAACAAGAAGTCGGTCACGGTTGTTACCGATGATGGGCAGCGTTGGACGGTCTCTCCGACTTTTCTACGGAAGGTTGCCTCCGCTACTACGGCTGACGGCGACCGCGGAAATGTAGTGGAGATTGAGGGCATCAAAAGGGCCTCTTCCAAATGATCGGCGCTCTCCATGACCTTTCCCGGCGCTGAAGAAAGATCTCTAACACAGGGGTTCACAGGGTGCGCCCAACCTGTGCGATTGACCTTTCCCGGCGCTGATTTTTGTCACTTCTGCCACAACAGAGTACATCCTTTCCGTATCTAATAAGCGCTAACTGGTTGCTGTGTTGGCACATGAGTTAGCCGTAATCCCGCGGCCGCGGATGGCGTTTGGCGTGCTCCATTTCCAGTGCATGGGTTGCCGAGGCTACGACAGTAACCAGGGGTAACCAGCCCTTAGAAATGGCTCGAGATAACGCTGGTAACGACTACTTTTCAAGGAACGGTTGGAGCACTTGACAGCATGGCTTAGAATGTCGGGACAGTTGCAAGCCAAGCCGTGCGGAAGGCTACGAGACTAAACTCTTGCGATTAAATTTAGAGCGCCACCTCATTCGTCTTTCGTTGCTGGCCTGCTTGTGCGGCCCGTTGTTTGGGGCGACCACTACCGCGACTTTGCACAAGCCGGTTCACCACCGCCGGTTGCACCGGCTGCACTGGACGCTGTGGAATCCGATGTTCCGCCCGTCGCACGAATCTCTTTTGCTGCAAAATGCGGAAGTGGACCGGCTGGAATTGCCGCGCATTCAGGATGACGACGAGCTGGAAGCGCTGAAGGCCAGCGGTGCGCTGCAGCCTATTATTGCGGGTGAGTCACTGCGGTTCGATCCGCGGCTCGATCCATCGCGCCGGTATTGCCGTCCCTGGACGCGCGATTTTGTCCAGGATGTGGCCCAAGCTTACTACAACCGATTCCACCAACAGATTCAAGTGAACTCCGCGGTGCGCACGGTAAAGGTCCAGAAAAAATTGCGGCGGCACAATCGCAACGCCGCGCCGGCGGACGGCGATACTGCTTCCTCCCACCTTGCCGGGCTTACCGTCGACTTGCAACGCCGCGGCATGACACCGGAACAAATTCATTGGATGGAACACTACTTGTTTTACATGAAAGCTCTCGGGCTGGTTGAACCCGAGGAAGAGCGCCACCAGTGGGTCTTCCACATTATGGTTTCCGGCCGCTATGCGGATTGGCGCGAAACGCAGGATATCGTTCCGATGGAGCGCCCGGAACCCGCGACGATTACCGCGGACGCCGTGGCGGCGAATTAGACCCATCCCCGTATAATTCATTCGACATGATCGTTCTGATGGCTGGCCTTCCTGGCACCGGCAAGACTACGCTCGCCCGCGAACTGGCCGTCCGCACGGCTGGGCGCGTGCTCAGCAAAGATGAGATCCGACACGCGCTGTTTGCGGCGGATGAGATCGAATACTCTTCGCGGCAGGATGACTTCTGTTTGGAAGTGATGCTTGAGACCGCAGGCTACCTGCTGCAGCGGGATCGATCGCGGTTTCTTTTTCTCGATGGACGGCCGTTTTCGCGGCGCTATCAGATCGACAACGTGGTAAATGCGGCCGCTCGGCTGCAGCAGAGTTGGCGCATTATCGAGTGCGTGTGCGGCGAGGAAGTGGCCAGGCAGCGACTGGAGGAACATTGCGCGCTGGGATCGCATCCGGCGGGCAATCGAAACTTCCAGCTTTATCTTGAGGTGAGATCGCGGTTCGAGGCCATCAGCTTGCCTAAGACCGTGATCGATACTGAGGGACCGCTGGAGACGTGCGTCCACCTGGCGCTTGCCGCTTTGCGCTGAACGGCTTTCTTGGGAGCACTGGGCCTTATACAATTGTCGATTGCCGATTGCTGATTGAACTTATCCTTGCGGCTCGCAATGAGAAATCAACAATTTTCAATCGACAATTTATTGTATCGTTGCTGCAGCATACTGACCCAATGACTCGTTTCAGAATTCTTTTGCTCTCGTGCGTGGCCTTCGCCGCTTCTTCAGCGGCCCAATCCTCCAACCCAGCGGACATTCAGGTAAGCGCCCGGGCGCGTGCGCTTCAGGAATCCGCAATCGTCGTCGACACCCATGCCGACACGCCGCAGCGGTTTCTTGACGAAGGCTTCGACATCGGCTCAACCGATCCGAATGACGTTGGCCACCTCAGCCTAGACAAGGTGTTTTAGCTCCATAATTCTGTCACCCCCTAACAGCAACGTGAAAATGTCACCCCATGAGAGGAAGGACATTCG
>OCZU010000960.1_pt1 | contig 19374 bp, 16 predicted proteins | sample 1539001 | NCBI WGS metagenome assembly OCZU01 (sample SAMEA3539306, study PRJEB22396) | soil metagenome | biome: tundra; feature: field; material: soil | place: USA | collected 2010-05 | depth 0.15 m | reverse complement strand
GGGTCGTGTCGGACACCGCAGCGGCGAGCGGCGTCAGCGGCGCGAGGGCCGCGAGCGCAGGAGGGATCGGCGTCGTGTCCTCGACGAGCAGTTCGCTCGCGTCGAGCCGCGCCAGCTCGTCGGCGACGACTGCGCTGCCGAGGTCGCCGTCGACCTCGAAGAGCTCCAGGTGCTGGGTGTTGGGATCGAACGCTGCGATGCCGACCCGGCCGTGCGACCCGAAGAGAGCGACGCAGCGCGACACCGCCGATGGTTCGAGCAAATCCGCCTCGACGACCATGCCCGGGCTGAGCACACGGGTGACGGCGCGGCGGACCAGACGGCCGGAGACGACCTCACCCACCTGGTCCCAGATGGCGACCCGCTGGCCGGCATCGAGCAGTTTGCGAATGTGCTGGCTGATCGCCTGGTGGGGCACGCCGCACATGGGCAGCCGCCCGGCGGCGCCAAAGCCTCTGCCGGTGAGCTGCACTCCGAGAATCGGCGCCGCGACCTCGGCGTCGTCGCCGAACATCTCAAAGAAGTCGCCGAGCCGGGCGAGGACGATTGCGTCCGGATGATCGGCCTTCACGGCGCGATACTCGCGGAGGATTGGTGTGTCGCCGGCCGTCTCGAGGTCGAGCGTTGTGTGATGCGCCTCAGGCACCGCCGCGATGAGGTGCGGAGCCCGAATCTTCGAGCTCGTTCTCACGCCGCCGCGCCGACGGGCTGAACGTGCAACTGGAACGCGTTCGCCGCGACCACCTGCGCGGTATGCAACTCCCCCGGCTCCGCGGCCCCGGCCGGGAGCCACGCCACCTTGTTCTCTCGGGTGCGACCGTACGGCCTTGCATCTTCGGCGATGCCATCGACGAGGATCTCCACGGTGGAGCCGACGTAGAGCGCGTTGCGTGTTGCGGCGATCTCCCGCTGCATGGCGAGCAGGTGATTGAGCCGCGCCTTCTTTTCGTGCAGTGGCACATCGTCCTCTCTACGGGCCGCGGCGGTCCCGGGGCGGACGGAGTACGCAGCGAGGTGCACAGTATCGAAACGCAATTCGCGCATCAAGGATTCGGTGCCGGCAAACTCCGATTCGGTCTCGCCGCAGAACCCGACGATGATGTCCGTGCTCAGGGCGAGGCGCGGACCGACGGTCTCGATCGCCGCCTCGATCTTGGCGCGATATTCATCGACCGTATACAGCCGGCGCATCCGCCGGAGCAGGTCGTTGTCGCCGGCCTGCACCGGGAGGTGGAGCTGCTCACACACCGTCGGAAGGTCGCGCATGGCAGCGAACAGCTCGGGGACGGCGTTGCGAGGATGGCTGGTCAGGAAGCGCAAGCGCCACAGGCCGTGGACGGCATCAACCGCGGCGAGCAGTTCGGGAAGGCGGGCGCGACGCTGCTGGTCGTGGTACGAGTTCACATTCTGTCCGAGGAGCGTGACCTCTCGCACCCCCTGGGCCACCAGGCGCTCGACATGCTCCACGACCTCCGGGAGCGGCCGGCTCAGTTCGCGGCCGCGAACGAAGGGCACGATGCAGTACGTGCACATCTCGTTGCAGCCCCCCATGACTGCAACGTAGGCGCTCAGCCGGTCCGAAGCGGGCACGATGACCGGCCCGTCGAGATTGTGAGCGTGGAGCGCCTGGAGCTTGGCGAGGAAGCCGTCGGGTTCACGGACGTCGAAGACGTAGTCGAGTTCGGGCAGCCGATCGAGGAGCGCCTCCCCGTGCTCGACGGCCATGCAGCCGGTGAGCGCGATCGCCCGTCCCGGACGCGCGCGCTTCCAGGGAATCAGCTCGCGAAACTTCCCGAAGACCTTCTGCTCGGCGTTGGCCCGCACCGTGCAGGTGATCAACACGGCGATGTCGGAGTCCTCGAGCGCGGTTTCGGGGATGCAGCCGATGTCGGCGATATGAGCCGCCAGCTCCTCACGATCGGCGTCGTTCATCTGACAGCCGATGTGCCAGAGGTGGACGCGCGGCGCCCTCCCGAGCACCGGCACCTGCGGCTCGCGGCGAGGAGCGCGCGTGATCAGCGGGAGCGGCCGGAAACCACGAGCCGAGTCGCTGAGGATCGGTACCTGGGGCATCGGTCGAAGCCTACCAGTGTGTTCCGGCACCCATCGGGCGCCACGGGCCGAGACTAGCGGACTTCGACGACCAGGCGGATTCCGGTTCGCTCCTCTCCATCGATGGAGATGTCGATGAACGACGGAATGCAAACCAGATCGAGCCCGCCGGGCGCAACGTAGCCACGCGAGATGGCGATCGCCTTGATCGCCTGGTTGATGGCCCCGGCGCCGATCGCCTGAACCTCGACCTTCTTCTGCGTGCGCACGACGCCGGCGATCGCGCCGGCGACGGCAACCGGCTTGCTGGTTGCTGAGACTTTGAGGATTTCCAATGGGGATGTCACGCCGGGGGCGTTATGTGAGGGCGGTGAGTAGGACGTCGTCATTATCGGCCGCGATTGTCGCCTCCCGCAGCGCGCAATACCGGCGAGCGCGATGCAATCGTTACTTCGCGTACTCCACGCTGCGGGTCTCGCGGAGCACCACCACCTTGACGCGGCCGCTGTAGCTCCCCTCCCCATGGAGGCGTTTGGCGATCTGCCGGGCCATAATCTGCGCCTCGTCGTCGCTGATCTCGTCCGGTTTGACGAGAACCCGCAACTCCTTGCCGGCGAGCACGGCGAAGCTTCGCTCGACACCGCGGAACTCGTTGGCGATCGCCTCGATGCGTTCGAGGCGCTTGATCGTCGAGGCGAGTGATTCCCTGCGTGCACCCGGCCGCGCGGCGCTGATGGCGTCGGCGGTCATGAGGATCGCCGCGGCAGGCGAGCGCGGCTCCTCATCGTAGTGATGCGAGCGGACCGCCTGGACGACCGCGGCGGGGCGGCCGAGCCGGGCCAGGATCTCACCGCCGATGATCGCGTGGGGGCCGTCCACGTCGTGCTCCACCGCCTTGCCGATGTCGTGGAAGAGCGCCGCCTCCTTGGCGACCTGCTCGTCGAAGCCGATCTCCGCCGCGATCATGCCGGCGATCGCGGCGGTGTCCTGGCTGTGCGAGAGCACGTTGTGGCCGTAGGAGTTGCGATAGCGCAGCGTGCCGAGCAAGCGCGCCAGCTCGGGATGGACGTTGGTGAGCCCGATGTCCTGGCAGGCCTGCTCGCCTTCGTGCTTGATCTGCTGCGCCAGCTCGTTGCGGGCCTTGACCACCATCTCCTCGATACGAGCCGGGTGGATGCGCCCGTCGCTGAAGAGGCGTTCGAGGGTTGCCCGGGCGACCTCGCGGCGCACCGGGTCGAAGGAGCTGAGCACGATCGCCTCGGGAGTGTCGTCGACGATGACGTCGACGCCGGTCGCCGCCTCCAGCGCGCGGATGTTGCGGCCCTCACGGCCGATGATCCGGCCCTTGAGCTCGTCCGACGGCAGGTGGACGACGGTGACCGAGGCCTCGCCGCTCTGCTCGGAGGCCTGGCGCTGCATGGCCGCGATGAGAATCTCCCGGCTGCGTTCGGCAGCCTCCTCGCGCACCTGGGTCTCGGCCTGTCGGATGCGATCGGCGATCTCCGGGACCAGGTCGCCTTCGACGCTGTGCATGACCTCGACGCGGGCTTCCTGTTCGGAGAGCGCGGCGACGCGTTCGAGCTCCCTGGTGATCAGAGCCCGCTCATCCTCGACGGTCTGGCGCAGGGTCTCGATCTCGCCTTCGCGACGGGTCAGCCGTTGCTCATTGGAGTCGAGCTCGCGGAGGCGCCGCTCGAGGCCCTCCTCCCGTTGATTGGTCCGCTGTTCGAGCCGCGCGATCTCCGCCCGCCGCTCACGGACCTCCGCTTCCGCCTCGTCGCGGCGTCGTGCCGCCTCCTCCTTGGCGGCCAGGAGGACCGACTTCGCCTCCTGCTCGGTCGCGCGGACCTGGTCGAGACGGCGTTCGGCATCCGCGTCGTGCGTCACCCGGCTTTGCGCCACGGTTCTGCGCGCGTACAGGACAGCTACAACCGCAAATGCGGCCGCAACAATCACCAGCCCTGCCAGGGCGAGGATCTCGATGCCGATTGGATGGAACCTCGGGGGTCGGGCGCGATGCGCCCTGCGTGGACTGCCCCACGTCGAGAAGGGGACCGGGGCGAGACCCACAGCGTCTCGATGATCCGGTCGGGGCCGGCCCGCGTCTGGCCGGTCGTTCACAACGGTAGACATCTCTATTGTACGAGCCAAAGGGGTCACTCGCATGTTTCGATGAATGACATGTGGCCGGGCTACCCTTAGAGCTGTGACCGACCGGGAGGTCGCCAGCGTGCTCGAGGCACCCGGCGATGATGAATTTCGCCACGCCGCTCCTCATGCGATCGGAGCCTTGCTGATTGCCAGCGGGCTGCTGCGAGTCGGTGCGGTGGGGGTCGGCGTGGCCCTGCAGTTCCGGATCAGCGACCTCGCTCATGGCTCGCCCAGCGGCGTCGCCATCGGCCTGATCGGGGGCGCCCAGGCCGCGACCGAGATGGTGTTCGCCCCGATCCTGGCGCGATATGCGGATAAATTCGGCCGGCGACGCTTTCTGGTGGCCGGGCCGGTGGTCTGCGTCGTGGCCGTGCTGCTGGTGGCGCTCGGAGTACGCCCCGCACAACTTGGCGGTGCGCGCCTGCTCGAGGGCCTCGGAGCCGCCGCGTTCGTCCCGGTCGCGCTGGGCACGGTCGCTGCGGCGACGTCCGGCGATCGGCGCCGCCGTGCCGGTGCTAGCGGCGCGTTCGAGGCGTCGACACTCATCGGATATGCGGGAGGATTCGGGCTCGGATCGGTCGCGTACTTCGGCCTGCACCGCTGGGCGTTTGTGCTCCTCGCCGGGCTCTATGCCCTGGCGGCGATCGTCTGCCTCCTCTTCGTACCGCGGGTTCCGCCGCTTCCGGTCCACTCGCTGCGAGTCGTCTTCCGGGCTGCGGTCGGACCCGGTCCGATGCGCGCCTTCCTGCCCTCGTGGATTATGTCGTTCGCGCTGATCGGGGCGTTTGTCGCCAATCTGCCCTCACTCCTCCGCCACAAGGCGGTGGGGTCGCAGTCGCTGATGCATCAGTTCGACGTGCGCGTGATCGGCCTCTTCCTGATTGCGTGGGTCGCGATCTTCCTGGTCGGCATCATCCTGTGGACGCCGTTTGTCGCGCGCCTCGGGCCCGCGATCGTGATGCGCAGGGCCGTCCCCGGCGCGTGGCTCACCATGATCGCGCTGCTCGCGATCAACCATCTCCCGTTTATCGGGATGCTGGTGGTGCTGCCGCTGCTCGTGATCGGCATCCTCTGGCTGGCGGGCTTCGGGCCGGCAGCGGTCACCTACCTTGCCGACTGCTCTGAGAGCCTGAGCGCCGACCGATCGGCGCTCATGTCCTTCTACACGGTGGCCCTCGCCGGCGGCGGCGCGATCGGCGCGGTGATCGGCGGTTTTGCCGCCCACCTGCTGTACATCGACGGGCTCGTGATCCTCGGGCTGCTCCTCGCGACCGCGACCTACATCACGCTCGGCTCGGTGGTGCGATTCGATCGCGCTGCCAAGTCCGCAGCGCTGGTCTGAGCCCGGGTCGCTACCAGGCCCAGACCTCGGGGGCGGTCCCGGGGCCGGGGAACATGGCGTTGAGCTCCTCGAGCGCCGCGTCGTCAAGATGCACGTCCAGCGCGTGCAGGTTGCTCTCGAACTGCTCGATCGTACGTGGCCCGACGATCGGACCGGTGACACCGGGTTGCCGGAGCAGCCATGCGAGGCCGACGGCCGCCGGGTGCTCACCGAGCTTCGCGCAGAACGCCTCGTAGCGCTCGATGCTGTCGTGGTGCTCGGCGAGGAGCTTCTGGGTGACCTCTGACGCCGACCGGCCGGTGTCCCGCTGCTTGGCGAGGATGCCGCCCAGCAGCCCCCGCATCAACGGGCTCCACGCGATGATGCCGACGCCGTAGTGCAGGGCCGCGGGGATCACCTCCTCCTCGACATGACGCTCGACAAGGTTGTAGAGGCACTGCTCGCTGATGAGCCCGAGGAAATGCCGCGCCCTGGCCATCTCCTGGGCCTGCGCGATCGTCCAGCCGGCGAAGTTCGAGGATCCGACGTAGACGATCTTTCCCTGCTGTACCAGCACATCCATCGCCTCCCAGATCTCGTCGAACGGCGTGCTCCTGTCGACGTGGTGCATCTGGTAGAGATCGATGTGGTCGGTCTGGAGGCGCCGGAGGGAGCCTTCGCAGGCATTGCGGATGTTGCGCGCGGACAGGAACGTGTCGTTGGGCCAGTCGCTCATCGATCCGTAGAGCTTGGTGGCGATCACCACCTTCTCGCGGCGTCCCCCACCCTGCGCGAACCATCTGCCGACGATCTGCTCGGTGATTCCCTCGCCTTTCTTCCACCCGTACACGTTGGCGGTGTCGAAGAAGTTGAGACCCGCGTCGAGCGCGGCATCCATGATCCTGTGAGACGTGGCTTCATCGGTCTCCGGACCGAAGTTCATGGTGCCGAGGCACAGACGGCTTACTGACAAACCGGAGCGACCGAGGTGGGTGTATTCCATGCCCTGAGTCTGACAGTCAGGTCAATCCGCGCATCACCCTGGCCACCAGTGACGATGAGAATCCGCGCCGCTGGAGGGCGCCTGCTACCCGCATTCGCGCCCGCCGATCGCGAGCGTCAACTGCGCCGGTGCGCTCCCAGAGACGCTGAGCGACAGCCAGCGCGGAGGCCTCCTCGGTGTCGTTCTGACCGTCGAGTGTTTCGGTGATCAGTTCGGTCGCGACGCCCTTCGCCTTGAGGTCGGCCGCGACCCGGGCGCGACCATGTCCCGCTCGCCGGTGCCGCGCCGCCACCGACGCCGCCATCGCCGCGTCGTTGATGTACCCGGAGTCGGTGCAGCGCCGCACCGCCTCGTCGGCAGCTTCCGCGGTGTAGCCGCGGCGTTCCAGCTTGCGCTGCAACGCCGCCGCAGACTGGCCGGCACCACGGAGGATGCGCAACGCTGCATCCTCCGCGGCGTCAGCACTTTCAGGCGTCGTGGGTGGGGTTGGTGACCTCACGAGATCGTCGTGGTGCGGGTGGTTAGACGACTGGTGCGGGCACAGGCGGCAGCTCGCCGCTCAATTCGACAACGGCGTCGTGGAGCACGGGCTGAGGCAGGGCGGCGATCCGCACCTTTGCCGCCACCTCCTCGAGGAGGTCAGGGTTCTGGCGCAGGAAGTCGCGCACGTTCTCACGGCCCTGCCCGAGGCGCATATCGCCGTAGGAGAACCACGCGCCACTCTTGTCGATGATGTGGGCGTCGATACCCATGTCGAGCACGCTCCCGGCGTACGAGATGCCCTCGTTGTAGAGGATGTCGAACTCTGCGGAACGGAACGGTGGCGCCACCTTGTTCTTGACAACCTTGACCTTGACACGGCTGCCGACGACGTCGAGGCCCTGCTTGATGGAGTCGATCTTGCGAATGTCCATGCGCACCGATGCGTAGAACTTCAGCGCGCGGCCACCGGAGGTGACCTCGGGGTTGCCGAACATCACACCGATCTTCTCGCGGAGCTGGTTGATGAAGATGACCGAGGTGTGGGAGCGGCTGATCGCTCCGGTGAGCTTGCGCATCGCCTGGGACATCAGGCGTGCCTGCAATCCGACGTGGCTGTCCCCCATCTCGCCGTCGATCTCCGCCTTGGGAACCAGGGCGGCGACCGAGTCGATCACGACCACGTCGACCGCACCGCTGCGCACCAGCACCTCGACGATCTCGAGCGCCTGCTCACCGGTATCGGGTTGCGAGATCAAGAGTTCCTCGGTGTTGACCCCGATGCGCGATGCGTACTGCGGATCGAGCGCGTGCTCGGCATCGATGAAGGCGGCGACGCCACCGCGCCGCTGCGCCTCGGCGATGATGTGCAGCGTCAGCGTCGTCTTTCCAGACGACTCAGGGCCGTACACCTCGATGATCCGGCCGCGAGGAATGCCGCCGACGCCGAGGGCGATGTCGAGCGTCAGCGCACCCGTCGGAATGATGTCGATGTGCTGAGCATGTACGTCTCCGAGACGCATGATCGCCCCCTTTCCATGGGCTCGTTCGATCTGTCCGAGGGCTGTCTGCAGTGCCCGATCCCGCTCCGTCGTCACCGGCTCACTCCTGTCTTCACGCGGCGCTCGAGCACGCCGCCCGTTCACTTCCACGACCGGCTCGACAGTATCGATGGTACGACTTGCTAGTGTGTTCGTCAAAGCTGTACTCCAAGGGGTGGTTGGGATGGATTGGAGGTGCGGCTGGGGTGCCGTAGGGCGTCGCGACGGGCGGCGCGTCCGGGCTCACCCGGTGGGGCGAACATTTGTACTGTACTCCCTTGGTGCGGACGTGACAAGCCCGAAGTCGGGCCGCGGCGAACCGCTCGCAGGGCGTGGTGATCACGGTGTTTCAACGGCGGCGGACGCGGCGCCTGGCATCGCGCGGACGACCTCACGACAGAGACGCAGCGCAGCCTGGACGGCATGCGCGCGATTCAGTTCGCGCCCGCGATCCTCATCGAGACGGATACCTCGCACCGACGCCGGACCCGCGACCGCGACGAAGATGAGCCCGGCCGGCTTCTCATCGCTGGCGTCCGGTCCGGCAACGCCGGTGATGCCCACCCCAAGGTCGGCCTCGTATCGCCGGCGCACGCCGGCGGCCATCTCCTCGGCCACCTCCGGGCTGACCGCGCCGTGGGTCGCGAGCAGATGGCGGCCAACGCCGAGGTGCTCGGCTTTGATGTCGTCCGCATAGGCGATCACGCCACCGCGCACGTAGGCGGACGACCCCGCGACCGCGGTCAGTGCGGCGCCGAGCAGGCCGCCGGTGCACGACTCCGCGATCGCGATGGTCAGACCTGCCTCGGTGAGGTCGCGCCCGAGCGACACCGCATCCGGGAAGGCGACCTGGAGCGCCGGCAGACGGTCGTCGTCACCCTGGCGTGAGGCCTGCAGCGCGTCCACTGGTCAGCCGCAAGGGCGGAGCGAGCGCCAGACGCAGACCGGGCCCCGCCGCCTCACCGGTAGTTGGTGAACTGGAGGGGGACGTCGAGGTCGAGGTCGCGCAGCTGCTGGATCACCGCCTGCAACTCGTCCTTGTCCTTGCTCGAGACCCGCAGCTGGTCCCCCTGGGTACGGACCTGCGCCTTGGGATGCTGCCCGCGGATCCGCTTGGTCAGGTCCCGTGCCAGCTCCTCGCCGATGCCCTTGCGGAGCTTGACGACCTGACGGACGTTCCCTTTCGCCGCCGCCTCCGGCTTCTGCGGATCGAGCACCTTGAGGTCGAGGCCGCGCCGGTGCGCCTTGCTCTGGAGGACGTCGATGATCGACTTGAGCTGGGCGTCGGTACCCGTGAGCAGCGTGATCGTCTCGTCCTCGAGCGTCATCTCGACATCGATGCCCTTGAAGTCGTACCGGGTGGTGATCTCCCGCCGTGCCTGGTCGACCGCGTTGACCAGCTCCTGGCGGTCGAACTCGCTGACGACGTCGAAGCTGTGGTCCTGAGGCATGACTGATGAGGATAGCGACACATGCAACGCCGCAGCGCCGGACCCCGATGGACCGCCCTGTTCGTCGAGCCGGAGCGCCCGGCTACTCGTCGCCGAGGTCGGCGAGCAGTTCGTCGACCTCGAACACACTCATGAGCACGTCGCGGGACTTGCTGCCCTCGAACGGGCCGACCACCCCGTGCTCGGCAAGCTGGTCGATGAGGCGCGCTGCACGGGTATAGCCGACGCTGAGCTTGCGCTGTAGCAGCGACGCGGCTGCGCGCCCTTCGGCCGCAACCGTGTGCGCCGCCTTGGCAAAGAGCGGGTCGCGCTTGGACGCATCACGTGCCCAGGACACCGTTGCCTCGACCGTGAAGATCTCTTCCTGGTAGTCGGGCTTCCCCTGCAGCTTCCAGTGGCCGATGAGCGCGTCGAGCTCGCGATCGCTCACGAATGCGCCCTGCAACCGGCGCGGCTTGCCCTCGTCGATGGGGAGATAGAGCATGTCGCCGCGACCGAGGAGCTTCTCCGCCCCCATCTCGTCGAGGATGACGCGAGAATCCACACCGCTCGAGACCGCGAACGCCACGCGGCTCGGGATGTTCGCCTTGATCAGGCCAGTGATGATGTCAGCCGACGGACGCTGCGTCGCGACGATGAGGTGGAGGCCCACGGCGCGCGCGAGCTGCGCGATCCGGCAGATCAGGTCCTCGATCTCCCCCGCGGCGACCATCATCAGGTCGGCGAGTTCGTCGATCACGATGACGATGTACGGCAGCGGCGCGACCCCGAGTCCCGGTGCCTTCTCGTTGAACGCCACGATGTTGCGGGCGGCGTGCGATGCGAAGAGCTTGTACCGCTCCTCCATCTCCTTGACGGCCCATCGCAGCGATGCGACGGCGGCCTCGGGCTCCACCACGACCGGGACGAGGAGATGGGGCAGGTCAGCAAAGTTGGAAAGCTCGACCCGCTTGGGGTCGATGAGGATCATCTTGAGTTGTGCCGGGGTGGCCTGAAGCAGGAAGCCGCCGAGCACCGCGTTGATGCACACCGATTTCCCGCTGCCGGTCGCACCGGCGATGAGCAGGTGCGGCATGCGGGTGAGATCGCCGATCACCGGGTGTCCGCTGACGTCGGCACCGAGGGCAACGCTCAGCTTGTGGCGTCGATCGGTGAACGCCGGCGACTCGATCGTCTCCTTAAGGCTCACCAGCTGTGCCGCCTTGTTGGGCACCTCGACGCCGATCGCGGATTTGCCCGGGATGAACGGCTGGATACGGATGGGCGCGGCCAGCGCGAGCGCAAGGTCGGTCTGGTACCCGAGGATGCGACGCACCGGCACGCCGACGGCGGGCTGAAGCTCGTACTGCGTGACCGTCGGCCCGCTGTTCGCGCCGACGATCCGCGTCTCGATGCCGAACGACTGCAGGGTGCTCACGATCTTGTCACCTGTGGCACGAACTTCGGCGGCAAGGCGCTCGCGCTTGCCGGTGATCGTGTCGAGCAGCTCGGAGGTCGGCAGCACCCAGACCTTCTCCGGCTCGTCGTTGATCATCACGGCGTGGCCGATGCCGACCTCGGGAACCGGCCCGATCAGCACCGGCGGGTCCCCGGGCGCCGCAGGAACACCTTCGAATTCGCGCGTGAAGCCGTGCTCGCCGAGGTCCTCGCCGGTCGCCTGCGGGTCCTCCGGATCAAGGAAGGCGGTCGGCGGCGTCGCAGCCTTGGGCGGATCGAAAGGCAGCACCATGGGAACGCCGGTGAGCTCTTTGGACGGCTCCTTGAAAAGCTCCGGCGCCGGCGGCGGGAAGGCGCGCGCGCGTCCACCGGCGACCTTGTCGGTGCGACCGCGACGCAGCCCGTCTCCTTCGGCAGCGAACCAGCGGCCGAGCGCCCGAACCACCGTCCCGGTGCGGAGGTCGGTGGCCAGGATCACGCCGAGCAGGGTGACGACGATGAGCGCCGCGCCCGCCCCGGCACCACCGAGAACGCGCTGCACGCCCGAGCCGATCCAGCTCCCCAGGGCGCCCGCGTCGCCGCCGACCATCCCGATCAAGCCCAGCAGCGCGAGCATCGCGATGGCGCTGCCCAGCGCAGCGAGGGTTCCGGCTCGCCACTCGGGGGTCATGCTCAGCCGCACGCCCGTCAGGACCAGGCCGGCGACGCCGAGCCAGGCTCCCACCCCGAAAGCGACGAAGAGCCCGTCGTGCACCGGTCCGGCGACCGCTCCACCGCCGGGAAGGATGAGCACTGCGGCGAGGATCACCCCGGCGCCGATCGCTCCGATCCCGGTCAGCTCACGGCGCAGGTCGCGATGCAGCAGTGGGGTTCGCGACGGCGCGCGCGACCGGGAACGCGCGGGCGCACGTCGCGACGGCGTGCGCTTGCGTGTGGGGCGGGTTGGGGCGGAGCGAGCCATATCGTGAACTCGATGTGGAACGTGTGGAAGACGGGCTACCGGGGCCCCTGGATCGGGCCCGATGCTATCAGCAAATCGGCCTCCGCAAATGCGGCGGCGGGTACCCGGGCGACCGGGTCGGCCAGGCGGAACACGGCGAACATCCGTGCCCATACTACACGAATGTGTTGTCGTGGAGACTTGCTTTCGGCCTCAGACCTCGGTGACCAGGGGCAGGATCAGGGGCCGGCGCTTGGTCTTCTTGTAGAGGAAGCGCGAGAGTCCTTCGTGGATCGCCCCCTGCCAGGCGTTGTACCCGGCGTCGGGGGTGAGCCGCGAGACCAGCGACAGGACGTGCTCTCGTGCTTCGTCGAAGAGCGCGTCGGCATCGTCCGCGACGAACCCGCGGGACACCAGGTCGGGGCCTCCGACCACTGCGCCGCTGGATCGTTCGACGGTCACCACCACCAGGATGACCCCGTCCTGGGCGAGCTGCTGCCGATCACGGAAGACGACGTCCCCGGCCTCCTCGATGCTGAGCCCGTCGACATACACATACCCGGTTCGCACCCGCTCGCCGGTGGGCCGGACGCCATGCTCGTCGAGCGCGATCACCGTGCCGTTGTCGATGGCGAGGACCCGCTCCGCGGGGATCCCGACAGAACGAGCCAGGGCGGCATGGAGGGCGAGATGACGGTACTCCCCGTGCACGGGGATGAAATACCGCGGTCGCGTCAGCGTGAGCAGCAGCTTGAGCTCCTCGCGGCTGGCGTGCCCGGAGGCGTGCACCCCATGTCGCGAGGAGTTGAAGACGCGTGCGCCGCGCCGGTACAGGTTGTTGATCGTCCGGTGCACCGACTCCTCGTTTCCTGGAATCGGGTTCGCGCTGATGATCACGGTGTCGGCTTCGCGCAGGCTGACCATGCGGTGCTCGCCCGCGGCGATGCGCACCAGCGCCGACAGCGGCTCCCCCTGCGCGCCGGTGCAGAGAATGGCGAGCTCGTTGTCGGGAAGGCGTTCGTGCTCCTTCGGATTGACGAACATCCCGGGCGGTACGTGCAGATATCCGAGCTCCTCGGCCACCTTGATGTTCTTGAGCATCGAACGGCCGACGATGAAGCAGCGCCGTCCACACGCCTGTGCGGCGTTGATCGCCTGCTGCAGGCGTGAGATGTTGGAGGCGAACGTCGCCATCAGGATCCGGCCCTCCGCCGCGGCGAAGATGGGCGCGAGCCCTTCGCCGACGCTGCGCTCGCTCGGGGTCGTGCCCTCCTGCTCCGCGTTGGTGCTGTCGCTCATGAGCAGGAGCACACCTTCGTCGCCGATGCGAGCCAGTCGTGCAAGGTCGGGCGGCTCGCCGTGCACCGGGGTGGTGTCGATCTTGAAGTCGCCCGAGTGAACGATGACGCCGACGGGGGTTCGCACCACGAGTGCGCACGCGTCAGGGATCGAGTGGGTCGCGTGCACCCATTCGACTTCGAAGCAGCCCAGCGTGCGCGTATCGCCGGGGCGCACCGTGTGCAGCTCGGTAGTCTCGATGAGCCCGTGCTCACGCAGCTTGTTGCGCAGGAATCCGAGCGTCAACGCGGTGCCGTAAACGGGCACGGGGAGGCGCGGCAGCACGTATGGGAGCGCACCGATATGATCTTCGTGGCCGTGGGTCAGCACGATGCCGCGGATATTGCCGACGCGCTCCTGCAACCATGCGATGTCCGGGATCACCAGGTCGACGCCGAGCATCTCCTGTTCGGGGAACATCAACCCGGTGTCGATGACCACGATGTCCTCGCCGAAGCTGAGCGCCATCATGTTGCGACCGATCTCGCCGAGCCCGCCGAGAGGGATCAGCGTGAGCTGCGCCGACCCGAGCGCCTCGCTCAAAAGAGATCCATCTGATCACCGCCGGCTGTGGCCGCGACCTTGCGCAGCTCGGACGCGGAAGCCCCTCCGGCGCGCCGGGCTCGCGTTGCTTCGGCATCGGCCAGGTAGCCGCGGACACGCCGCATGTCCGCCTCGAGCGTCTCCTTGAGACCACCGTTGTAGAGCGCGGCCGCAGGGTGAAACAGGGGGACGTACACGCGATCGTCGCGACGGACACGCTCGCCGTGGAGACGCGAGATGCCCCCGGCGCCGGGAAGGAGACGCTGCAGCGCGTGCCGTCCGAGCAGGAGGATGACGTCCGGCTGCAGGAGCCCGATTTGCTCATCGAGGTAGTGGCTGCAGGCCTCGACCTCGAGCGGTTCGGGATCGCGATTCCGGGGGGGCCGGCACTTCACGATGTTGGTGATGTAGATGTCGCGCCGATCCAGCCCGACCGACTCCAGCAGGCTGGTCAGAAGGCGGCCGGCCGCGCCAACAAAGGGTTTGCCCTCCCGATCCTCGTTCTCGCCCGGGGCCTCCCCGACCGCCATCACCCGCGCGGTCGCCGGGCCGTACCCGGGAACCGCCTGGATGCGCGTGAGGTGCAACGGGCATGCGGTGCACTCGCGCACCCGTCCGTGGAGCTCGAGGACCTCTTCGGTCGTCGCCACCATTGGCGGAGTTTAGAGCACGACGCCGGGCGTCTTCGGGCGATTCATGCTGTGCGTCAGCGCTCGCGGAGCAGCAGCTCCGCAACTTGCACGGCATTGGTCGCGGCACCCTTGCGCAGGTTGTCGGCACTGAAGAAGAGCGCGATGCCGTTCTCGGTCCCGGCATCGCGGCGGACCCGGCCCACCTGAACGTCATCGGTGCCGGCGACCGCCCGGGGCATCGGGTATCGCTGTGAGGCGGGATCGTCGATGACCACGATTCCCGGGGACTCGCGCAACAGCGCGCGCACGTCGTCGGGGTCCGCGTCGGCGTCGAGCTCCACCCACACGGCGGCACTGTGCCCGATCGTCACCGGCACCCGAACCGTGGTGACGCTCATGCGCAGGTCGGGTGCATCGAGCACGCGGCGCGTCTCGGCGATCACCTTGACCTCCTCCTCGGTGTCGGCACCTTGCATTGCCCACCCCCCCGGGACCACGTTGTCGTGGAGGACGTGCGGGTATACGGTCGCGGTCGGCATCGTGCGCGCCGCGTCGTCGCGGGCCTGCGCCTCGAGTTCATCAGCAAGGCCGAGGCCCGCCCCCGTGGCGGCCTGGTAGGTCGCCGCGGTCACGTGGCGCAGGCCATAGGCGCGCTGCAGCGGCGCGAGCACGATGCTCAGCGGGATCGCCACACAGTTGGGATTGGCCACGATGCCTCGATGCCTGCCGAGCTGCTCGGCATTCACCTCGGGGACGACCAGCGGGACTGCGGGATCCATCCGGTAGGCGCTCGACTTGTCGACCGCGACGCCGCCTGCGTCGGCCACCCCCGGGGCATGGCGCCGCGATGTCCCTGCACCCGCTGCGAAGAACACGATGTCGGCGCCGCGGAGCGCATCACCGCTCAGCTCACGCACGGCGACGTCACCAAGGTACGTGCTCACCCGACGGCCGGCACTTCGAGCGCTGGCATAGAGCTCGAGCGCGGACGCCGGAAACGCACGCTCACCGAGGATGCGCACGAGCGTGCCGCCGGCGGCGCCGGTGGCGCCGACGACGGCGATGGCCGGCCGGTCAGACCGCACCGGGTTGCTCGCTATGCAGGCCCGCCGGCGCCGTTTCCGCCGGCTTCGTGCTGCTGCTTGGAGAGATCGCGGATCGCCTCACGCCTCGAGAGGTTGACGCGGCCGCGATCGTCGACCTCGATGACCTTGACCATGATCTCGTCGCCGATGTTCACCACATCCTCGACCTTGTCGACATGGTGTTCGGCGAGCTGACCGATCCTGACCAGGCCCTCTTTCTTCGGCATGATCTCGACGAAGGCGCCGAAGCCCATGAGGCGCGACACCTTGCCCTTGTAGATCTTGCCGATCTCGATGTCGTCGGTGAGGTCGTGGATCATCGCCACCGCCTGCTCGCGCGACGCCGCGTTGGCCGACGCGATGAAGACGCGGCCATCGTCCTCGACGTCGATCTGGGCGCCGGTCTCCTCGACGATCTTGCGGATCATCTTGCCGCCCGGGCCGATGACGTCACGGATCTTGTCGGGGTTGATGTTGATCACCTCGATGCGAGGTGCCCATGGGCTCAGCTCGGACCGCGGCGCGGCAAGCACCTCGGTCATCTTGCCGAGGATGTGCATGCGGCCGACCCTAGCCTGCTCGAGTGCCCGCTCCATAAGGTCCCAGCTCAAGCCGCTGATCTTGCAATCCATCTGCATCGCGGTGATCCCGGTCGCCGAGCCGGCGACCTTGAAGTCCATATCACCGAGCGCATCCTCCATGCCCTGGATGTCGCTGAGGATGGCTGCGTGTTCGGCACCTTCGTCGGTGATCAGTCCCATCGCGATTCCCGCGACCGGCGCCACCAGAGGGACGCCCGCGTCCATGAGCGCAAGGCACGAGCCGCACACTGATGCCATCGACGTCGAGCCGTTGCTCGAGAGGATCTCACTGACGATGCGCACCACGTAGGGGAACTTCTCCTCTTCCGGCATCACGTTGTGCACCGCGCGCTCCGCAAGCGCGCCGTGGCCGATCTCGCGGCGGCCCGGGGAACGAAGGGGCCGCGCCTCCCCGACCGAGAATGGCGGGAAGTTGTAGTGGTGGAAGAAGCGCTTGAAGTTCTCGAGGCCGAGCCCGTCGATTTTCTGCTGATCCTGGCCGGAACCGATGGTGACCACCGAGAGCGCCTGGGTCTGTCCGCGCGTGAACAGCGCCGATCCGTGGGTGCGTGGAAGCACCCCGACCTCGCACCAGATGGGCCGGATCTCGTCGGTGCGGCGTCCGTCGGGGCGGATGCCTTCGGTGAGGATCGCGGCACGCACTGCCTTCTTGACCTCGGACTCGTAGGCTTTGCCGATGTCGGAACGGCCGTCGGGGAAGCGCTCCTCGAGTGCGCTCACGGACTCCTGCTGGAGCTGATCGAGCGCGGCTTCGCGTGACGCCTTGTCGGGGTTGCGCGCGGCGCTGCCGACGCGATCGGCGACGAACTCGTGCACGGCCGCGGTGATCTCCGGGGAAATCTTCTGCGACGGGTAGCTCATGGTCGGCTTGCCGATCGCGTCGTGGAGGCCCCGTTGGAACTCCACGAGCTTGCGGATCTCGCCATGGGCCATGCGCAGCGCGTCGAGCATGGTGCGCTCGGAGATCTGATGCGCTCCGGCCTCCACCATGACGATCGCATCCCACGTGCCCGCGACGATGAGGTCGAGCGCGGACTCGTTGATCTGCGTCAGGGTCGGATTGAGCATCAGCTGCCCGTCGAGCATGCCGACGCGAACGCACGCGACCGGTCCCGCATGGGGAATGCCGCTGATCTGCAGCGCGCACGAGGCGCCGGTGACCGCGAGCGTCGCCGGGTCCTGCTCCTGGTCGGTGCTGAGGACAGTGGCGACGATCTGGACGTCATTGCGGAAGTCCTTGGGGAAGAGCGGTCGCATCGGGCGGTCGATCATCCGGCTGGTGATCGTCGCGGCCTCGCTGGGCCGTCCTTCACGCCGGGGGAACGATCCCGGGATCCGGCCGGCGGCGTAGAGCTTCTCCTCGTAGTCGCAGGTCAGCGGGAAGAAGTCGATGCCCTCTCGCGGCGCTTTCGATGCGACCGCGGTGACCAGCAATGCGGTGTCGCCGACGCGCAGCATCACCGCGCCGTTTGCCTGCTCGGCGATGTACCCGGTCTCGACGATCAGGCGCTTGCCGCAGTAGTCCGTTTCAAATGTTTTCTTGAGGTTGTCGGGGATGGCCACGCATATCTCCTGGTGGTGACCCGCGCCGGAAGACGTCCGCTTCGCCGCGCTCTACAGCGGTGAGGTGTTGGGGACTGGGCATCAGGCTGTACGGCTCGCGCTGCAGCTGCGGCACCGCTTCCTGATACGCGGACCCCAACGTCTCACCTGTGAGTGCGACGTCGCCGGAAGATGCCGGCACCGGGTCGGTTGATGGTGTGTGTTTTCTTGGGTCGTGTTTGTGGCCGCGACTGACACTATCGGCGCAGACCGAGGCGGCCGATCAGGGCGCGATAGCGCTCGACATCAGTCCCTGACAGGTAGTCCAGCAACCGGCGGCGCTGGCCGACGAGCTTGAGCAACCCGCGCCGCGACGCATGGTCTTTGGGGTGATCGCGAAGGTGTTCAGTGAGCGAGCTGATACGTTCAGACAGCACTGCGACCTGGACCTCCGTGGAGCCGGTGTCCGTGTCGTGGCGCCGATGCTCCGCGATTATCTCGGATTTGGATCTAACGATTGGCACGATTGTTCGCCGCAAGTCTAACAGGAGATCGTCGCCGAGCGGCCTGCCCCTTCGCTGCGCATGATGCGTCGGCTGAGGCAAAGCGCGGGACTTCGTCGAAGGCGGTTGAGGTCATACCGGCTGCGCGAATCGCCGCACCACCGCACGGGTCTGCGCGATGTCGCGCGCCATCGCCACCTGGAGCGCCGGGATCGATGTGAATGCGCGCTCGGGACGGAGCCGGCGTCGCAGCGCGAGCCGGACCTTGCGTCCGTAGAGGTCGCCGTCGTAATCCAGGACGTGGGCCTCGATGGTCACCGAACCGCCACCAAAGGTCGGCCGGGTGCCGATCCCGGTCGCAGCGGGTCGCCAGCCCTCGCCGAAGTCGAGCCATCCGGCATAGACGCCGGCCGCCGGGATGCAGCGCGACGGTTCGACGCCGAGATTGGCGGTCGGAACCCCGAGGCCGGCGCCGCGACCCTCGCCACGTTCGACCATGCCCTCGAGCACGTAGGGGCGGCCGAGCATGGAAATTGCCTCCGCGAAGCTCCCTGCGGCGATCGCCTCCCGAACGCGCCGGGACGACACCGGGCGTCCGCCGCGCCTCACCGGCGCCACCGTGACCACCCTGAACCCGTGCCGCCTGCCCAGACGTGCGAGGAACTCGAGGTTGCCCTCACGGCCGCGACCGAGCGCGAACCCAGGCCCGACGATGAGCCGGCGCATCCCGAGGCTCTCGATGAGCGTGGTGGCGAAGCGATCCGCGCTCCATGCGCTCAACTCGCGGGTGAACGGGACGACGACCACCCGCTCCGCGCCCGCCCGGCGCAGGAGCTCGATGCGGTCGTCGAGGCTGCAGAGCAGCGGAGGGCATCCCGAGGGATCGACGACGCAGCGCGGATGGGGATCGAAGGTGACCGCGACCGGGGTCATCGAGTCCCGCGCGGCGGCGGTGCGCACACGCTCGAGCAGACGCCGGTGACCGATGTGAAGGCCGTCGAAGCTCCCGATCGTCACCACCGACCCTGGGCTGCCCGCGTCCCGCGCGGGGAACTCATGGAGCAGTTCCATCGCGACGTCAGCCGGCCAGCACCTTGGTCGGCCGGAGCAGTCCGCCGTTGAGCTCACCGATGCCGATCAGCTCACCGGTTGGATCGTGCATCCGGCACTCCCCGGCGACGTCGGGCAGGATCGCCCGGGGCAACCACACCGACTGGCCGCGCCGGATCTGCAGGACCTGGGACGGTCCGAGAT
>OCZU010000957.1_pt1 | contig 19416 bp, 12 predicted proteins | sample 1539001 | NCBI WGS metagenome assembly OCZU01 (sample SAMEA3539306, study PRJEB22396) | soil metagenome | biome: tundra; feature: field; material: soil | place: USA | collected 2010-05 | depth 0.15 m | reverse complement strand
ATCCCGGATGTGGAGTGGGAGGTGGCGCGGGACGTGTGCCTGCGCAAGTACGGGGCCCGCGCGCGCGTAGTTTCGTGGGAGCACGCCAGTTCAGACCAGCGCAAAGTCGCGGAATTGCTTCCCGTTACCTATATTCCAAGGGCCGGAATTGAGGGCGATCATGCGTACGTGCGCAATAGGCCCGAGGCCTGGACGACGGGAGGTTCGATCCGATGACAGCCCCACCTCACTCAACGCCTTCTGATCGGCCTCAGAAACGAAGCTGGAAGTACAAAGAGGCGGCCCAGGCCTATCGGGAAAGCCATGGCGACCCGTTCTACACGATGGTATGGAATGAGCAGTTAGACGCCTTGATTGACGATTCGCGCGTACCGCTATACACCCGAGGGATCGCGTGGGTCTTGCGCACGTCCCAGGGCAACCTGTCGGAGTTCTGCGTCAACTGTATGCCGAAGATGGATGACCGCGACCCCCTGCCGGTGCGGCTGAACCAGACCGACATGAAGGAGCGATTGAAGTGCAGCGCCGGGTCCGCATCCAACCTACTGCGCTCCTACCGCAAGTGCGAGATCATCCTTCCCGAGACGGAGGGGATCTACGTCAATGACCGGATCGCACCCGATCTTTTCGCGCAACTGCGCCAAAATCCGGATGTAAGTCCTTTAGATTCGTCCGCGGCTTCAGGAGATGGAAATCGACTCCTCTCATTCAAAGAGTTCATCGGCCCCTGGCGCGAGAGTCAGCCTGACCACGTGGCGGCAGTTGCGCTCATCGACGAAGAGATCGCCCGTCTGAAGGCCTTGATGGACGATCAGCGCGAGCAGCGGCGCCCTTACGAGCTTGACGAACTCTCAGCCTACCGCTCCTACAAACGCCGGTACGAAGCCGCCCAGCGGAACGGCGCGCCAAACTCCACTAACGGCCATGTTCAGGGAGTCGAAACCGACTCCACTCCCGATCCAGCCGGCACGCCGACGCCCGATGGGAGTGGTGAACAAAAAGTTCACAACTCCACCCCGCCAACAGAGCCTAAGCCCAACGCTGTCAACGAAGATCCGGGCATAAGCTCTAAAGAGAATACAGTAGCTTCGTCGTCGTCTGGTGGTAATGCTACAGGGAAAGTGACGACAACGACGGACGATCCTAATCCGCGAACCACCCCAGAGCGAGAACGCCCGGACTCAACAGCCACTCCCGCCACTGAAACAGAGGCGGAGCGCGCGCAGGTAGCGGAAGCCATCCTGCAGCAGCACATTCCGGCTGACGACCTGCTGGTAGACACCATCATCCACGCTTGCCGGGCCAACGAGCGTACTGCGACCACGGACGAGATCTGCCACTTCATCGACGTCAAAGGCCCGATAGCGTGGGGCAAGGAGCACCCCGGTGCATACCTGCGCACCGCTGTGTCCAACTGTTTCGCCGGCGCCAGCTTTGCGGAGTTCCGCAAAACTGCTGCATCGCTCTCGCGAACTGGCCCCCGGATGCCGAGTCCAGCAGAAGTGGAAGCCCAACGCAACCTGATAGAGGCGCAGGAAGCGGAACTGCAAGCGTGGGAGGCGCAACGGCAACGCCTGAAGGAGCACCCCGAAGAATGTATGAAATGCCGCGGCAGGGGACACTACCAATTCGAAGAGCGACGAAAACTCTGCGATTGTCCGGCGGGTGACCGGCGGCGCTGCCGCGGTGAACGTGACTCCCCATGATCAGCTGCGGCGCCGGTGCCAGTGGTTTCAGTCTCTTGTTTCAATCGACGCTCCCCTGCACGTCGTTTCTCAGCGAGAGTAGGTACACGCGGCCGCCTGCGTCGCGGATGACGCGCCGCTCATCGACGGCCGCGTAGCAGCGCGCACGCGCATCGCAGTGGAATATCGCGATGGGCAGGCCGATGTCCAGGCCCCATACTTCAGCGTGCCGCCCACAGACGCGAAAACCCCCTCCTTTTTCGTCCAGCGTCAGCGCCACGCCCCAGACGACACCATGGTGGTCTCCAGCGTGCGCCGCGCGCGGTCGGTTTTCAGGCGCAGAATGTGATCCGCAATCGGGTGATGACCGGGATGGAGTTTGCCCGCCGGCATGGCACGAAGAGCGGCGACGCCATCGTTCGGCCAAAGCGCACGTTCGACGGCGGCGAGGCGCTCCGGTTGCGGGAATCGGGTTTGTCCATCGATAAGGATCGCCTGACAAAGGCATGTTGGCGTCGGCATGGTGGCGCCCGTCATCCGGGCGCATGCCATCCGGTCACGACGTGCGCTCCCTCGGCGTCCCCTACGCGCTGCATGTCTGCGGCAATACCAAGGCGATCCTCGCCGACTTGGTCACCACCGGTGCCGACGCCCTCGGACTCGACTACAAGACCGACGTCCGCCTCGCCCACGACCTCATGACGGACTGCGCCGTCTTTATCGGCAACCTCGACCCCAGCGCCGTCGTCGCGCCAGGCACGCCCGCGCTCGTTGAAGCGAAATCGCGTGAGCTCATCGCTCTGTTCGGCGACCCGCCGCTTCATCCTGAACGCCGGTTGCGCCATCCCCGCCACGGCGCCTGAGGCCAACATCCGCGCCATGGTGCACGCTGCCCGGTCGTGGTGACTGGGCAACCGCGCTCAGCCTGGCGCCGAATGCATGTCGGATCGGCTCCGTCGTTCGCGCCGTCCAGCCCCATCGGGTCGCGACGGCTGCCTTCCAAAAGGTTCCACCGTAGATCCCTTCGAAAACGGCGATTCAAAAGGGCTTTCCTGCTCCGGCCGGCTCCTTCCAAAACTATCTGTTTTTGGAAGAACCGCCGCCCGAGGGACTGTGGATCTGCAAGACACGATCGCGCCGACGCCCCTCCCAGCACGTGCCCGCTTGGCCCGGCCGGGTGGAGAGGCGAGCCATCTCTGGCGGGACTCGCTTCCACCGGCGCGCGCAGGAGTCGGTGCTGCAGAAAAATAGTGTCCGTTAAGGGGGAACAACAGGAACCAGCGGTTGCTCTGGTTGGTTCGCTTGATCACGCCCACCCCCCAACAAAGTGACCCTCAGGCCGGAAGATTAGATAGGGGTTTTTCGTTCAAAATCAATCGATTAGATGGATCGACCGCCTCTGCGCCACAAAAGTGATTGCGCATCGATATCGCATATGCTATATATAGCTAAGCAATTTATTATATGGATTACGAGCAGATCAGAGGCATCCGAAATCGATTGCGAATGTCGCAGCAAGCCTTTGCTGCGGCTCTTGGCGTCTCTTTCGCTACGGTCAACCGCTGGGAGAACGGGAAAGCCAAGCCCCAAAAAGACCGGATCGACCGGATCAAGGCCCTCCTTCACGGAGAGTCTACCGAAGCGGAGGCACAGCTCTCCCTGCCAGCAATGCCGGTGCGCTTGGATTTCGAAGGAGACGCCGACGCCGTCAAGCTCGTCGTGGATGCCCACCGGCTGCAGAACGGCCATCTCTTCAACAAGGCTTTCGGGCTGGAACTCTCCCGCGTCGTCCCCTTGCCGCACCAGCGCATCGCCGTATACGAGCAGTTGCTACCGCAGAACCCGCTCCGGTTCCTGCTGGCCGATGACGCCGGCGCCGGTAAGACGATCATGACCGGGCTCTACATCCGGGAGATGATCAACCGCGGAAGACTGAGACGGGCGATAATCTGCGCTCCCGCCGGGCTGACCTGGAACTGGCGGCGCGAGCTCCGGCACTTCTTCGATCTGGAATTCATGATTCTTCGCGGCGCGGACTTTGCCAAAGGCGATCCGCTAACGGAACCTAGCGCGGGCCTCTTCATCATCAGCGTCGACACGGCTGCCACGGATGCGGTGAGGGAGCGGCTGACGGCGGCTACGCTTCCATCATTCGACTTGGCCGTGTTCGACGAAGCGCACAAACTGTCATGGGGCGATCCGAATCGCCCGGACAGCAAGACCCGCAGGTACCGTCTGGCGGAAGCGCTCAGCCAGCGCGCCACCCATCTGCTTTTGCTCACCGCCACCCCGCACATGGGTAAGCGGTTTCCGTATTACGCCCTTTGGCGGTTGCTGGATTCGAAAGTCCTTTCCACCCAGGACGCGTTTGATGCCTTGGTTCCCGAGAAGCGCACCAAGTACTTCATCCGGCGGCTGAAAGAGGAGATGGTGGACTATCATGGCCAGCCGATCTACAAGCCCCGCCTCTGCCAGACCATCACCTTCCGGCTGTCCTCGGCGGAGAACCGGTTCTACGATGCAGCCACCGACTACCTGAAGTGGAGTTACGAGAACAACCGGACCAGCAACAAGAACGCGGCCGCCATGGTCGTGGCCGTCCTGCAACGCCGGTTGGCCAGCTCCACCTACGCCATGCTTGAATCCCTCAAGCGGAGACGGCAGCGGATTACAGAGAATGTTCCTGCGTCCGGTCCAGTGCAGGTTTCGCTCGACCGGATCACCTCCTATTTCGACACCAGCACAGCGGACGAGTACGAACAGGATGGCGACGGCTACGAAACCGAAGAAGGCGTCGAGAGCCAGGCCCTTTCGCTGGCGCGCCCGGCAAGTGCGGCGCAGCTTCGAAAGGAACTAGAATACATCGACCATGTGATGGCCCTCGGCGACCAAGTCCGCGAATTGCAGCAGGAGACGAAATTCCTGAAGCTGCGCGAACTGATCGAGTCCTCTGAGTTCCGAAACCAGCAACTGTTGATCTTCACGGAACACCGGGACACCCTCGAGTACCTTCGCCAACGCTTCGAAGCGCTCGGATACACTGGGCAGCTCTCGTACATCCACGGCGGCATGGACGTCGAAGAGCGCGAGAAGCAGCGCATCTTCTTCATGCCCGCCGAAATCCGGCGCGAGCAAGGCATCAAGAACCCGGATGCCCCAACCGCACGCTTCATGCTGGCGACCGACGCCGCCGGCGAGGGCATCAACCTTCAGTTCGCCTGGATCATGGTGAACTTCGACATTCCGTGGAACCCGGCTCGGCTCGAACAGCGCATGGGCCGCCTCCATCGCTTTGGCCAGCGACACGCCGAAGTCCGTATCTTCAACATGGTCGCCGAGGGTACGCGTGAGGGCGATGTGCTGGCCACGCTGCTCAACAAACTCGATGAGGCACGGAAGGACCTGTGCAGCGACAAGGTCTTCGACGTCATCGGCCAGCAACTGGAAGAGGTCTCACTCCGCGACCTCATGAGAGACGCCCTGTTCGAGACAGCGCCGTACTCGGCGCAGAAGAAATTCGACTCGCTTTTTGCCACGCAACGGCTTCGCGTGGCGGTCGAAGAACAACGCAAGACCGCTTCCACCTACGGCGACGTCGCCAGACGGCTCGGCCAACTGAACAGCGAAATCGAAATCGAACGATTCAACCGCCTGCTGCCTGCCTACATTCAGAATTTCGTCGATAAGGCTGCGCCCCGGCTCGGAATACAGATCGAAGGCGACGTCACCGAATCCGCGCGATTCGCCCCGTCCGGAGAGGATGGCGTCTGGCTGCGCAACCTCAGCCCGCGTTTCCCCAACGGTCTACCGGAGTTTCTCACCGTGCGGAGGGATTCCGTAATCCCCGGCATCGACAGCAGCCGGGTTTGCTTCCTGCGCCCCGGCGACATCATCTTCGACGCTCTCTGCGACCAGGCCATCGCGAAGTTTCAGGGCGACGTGCAACGCGGTGTGGTTTTCTGCGATCCCGCGGCGGAGCGCCCATACTTCTTCGGCGTTTACGTCTGCCAGCTAGGTGAGTCGGCGTTGGGCAACGGCCGGACGGCGAAGACAAGCGGCTTCGACCGCCGCCTGATCGGAATTCGATGGGACGAATCCGGGGAGTTTTCCGCTGGCGCGCCGAATCACCTTCTCGCCCTGCAGCCCGCGCCGAAGTCCCTGCTCTGGAAAGCGGGCAACCTGCTGCTGAATCCGGAAGACAGCGCGGCGCGCGCCGACTCCTACGCCCGAATGCGGGCCGAGACCACGTATCTCCGGCAACTTCGCGCGGCCCTTCGGGCGCAATCGGAAGGCCTGATGGACGATCTGCTGCGTGGGTTCGACTATCAGGGCGGCGCATTGGCTGAGAAGCGCAGTGATCTGGCGCGACGCGTCCGGATGGGCGAGGAAGACTTGGCTGCGGATCTGGAGGAAGTGAAGAAGCAGCAGGCAATTCTGGACGCAGAGAAAGCGGAGGCGCTTCTGTATGAACAAAGGCGCCCGGACTTGGTGGACGTGGTCAAGCTGGAGCGCATCGCCCTCGCCATCGTGGTTCCCGATCCGACGCCGGAGGCCCGCGAGGCCTTCGACAAAGACATCGAAGCGATTGCGATGCGGATCGCCAGAAACTTCGAAATCGACCGCTACCAGGCTCGCGTCTTCGATGTCTCCTCTCCGCACCTCGCGCGCGGCTACGATCTCGAAAGCCATCGCGCGAACGGCGACAAGGTGGTGATCGAAGTGAAGGGCCGGGCCGGCCGTGGGCCGGTCCAGCTCACCGACAACGAGTGGCCGACCGCCGCGAATGTCCGCGACAAGTACTGGCTCTACGTGGTTGCGGACTGCGCGACAGATCCCAAGCTCTTCCGGGTACAGGACCCAATCCGGCTGGCGTTCCGGACGCGACAATCCTTCACCATCAACATGGGCGAGGTGATCAGGGAGGCAGAACCGGAATGATCCTTGTGCACGTTTCCGGCTTCGCAGTGCTACATGCGGAGCGCGCTGTATGAAACTCTGTTACGTCGATGAAAGCGGTAACCAGGAGTCTGACCCTTGCCTGGTGATGGTGGGCATCTTAGTCGATGCCGCACGTCTCAATCGGACGCGTAAGGAGTTTGGCGGCATCTTCGAATCTGTCCAGAAGCTTTTCCCTGAACCCCTGAAGGAACTGAAGGGTTCAAAGATGATCGCCGGGCGTGCAAGATGGCGCAATGTGTCACCGGATGTTCGGAAGCAGCTTGCCAGTCATCTTTGCAATTGGATCAAAGAACGCAAGCACTCCCTTCTTCTGACCGCCGTTGATCGCAAGGAATACGCCGCCCACAAGGCCCCCAGCATGCCCTCCGCTGGGCAGCCGCTATGGGTTGCAGCAGGTTTCCACATTGCGCTCCAGTTGCAGAAGGAAAACCAGAAGCATGCGAAAAACAAGGGGCATACCTTTCTCGTGTTCGACGAGAACAAAATGGCGGCGGACCAGCTTTCCGAATTACTTTGGGAGCCGCCGGGCTGGACGGACGATTACTATGGCCGAAAGAAGAAGCAGGAAGCGATGGACCAACTGATCGACACCGCCTTCACTGCGAAATCGCACCAGGCCGGGCTGGTCCAGGTCGCTGATCTATTTGCCTATCTGCTCCGCAGGTATGCCGAACTGAATGACTACGCTGCCGCGGAGGAATGGGAAGGTGAGAAAACCTTCGTCGCCGAGCGCGTGGGGTGCCTCGCCGGCACAATGCTGCCTTGCTCGAATCGGTGGGCAACGAAAACGTCCAGCGCGTGCGCGAAGTGGTACACGCGTCTCGCCCCGGCAAGCCTAAGGGGATTGGGCGTATAGATGATTCGCGCAGGAAAATGTGGAGTGACATTATGAACGACAAGCCGCGGCTAATTGAAGTTGCGTTTCCCTTGAAGCAGGCGTCGATCGCCAGCGTGCACGAGAAGAATGTCCGTCAAGGTCATCTTTCGACGCTGCACATTTGGCCCGCACGTCGGCCGCTTGCGGCGTGTCGCGCGGCCCTTCTCGCTACATTGCTGCCAGATCCCGGCGATCCAGAAAAACGAAAGGTACTACTCGACAAGATCGGTGGTCAGATTGTCACCAAGGCCGTTGAAGAAGTCGATGACGACGGGAACACTGTTGTTGAAGACAAGGATTTCGTACAAGGTGGCGTACTCGCTTGGGGCCAGGAAAACGAGCGTGACCTAGATGAACTTCGGAGGGAGATCTTCGCTTTCCACGGTGGCGCGGCTCCCCGCGCGTTGGACCCGTTTGCAGGCGGGGGCGCAATTCCATTGGAAGCAATGCGCCTTGGATGCGACGTAACTGCCTCCGACCTAAATCCTGTTGCGTGGTTCATTCTGAAATGTACTCTGGAGTATCCCCAAGCTTATGCGGGGAAAACCTGGCCGCTGCCGGGCTTTGTCCGCGAGTGGCCTGATTTCCTTGAAGATTTCACAGCGGGCAAGGTGAAGAGGCGCAAGGGCGATAAGCAGGTATATTTTTCGGATCCCCTGCAGTTTGGTTTGGCGGCTGCTCCCGACGCGGATCTGTCTTGGCAAGTTCGAGCGTGGGGACGATGGGTTCTCGAGCGGGCCAAAGCCGACTTGTCCACCAAATACCCTGTTATCGATGGCGAGCCTACAGTCGCCTACTTGTCAGCACGTACAGCGCGAGATAAGGTCACAGCAGGGCGCATCCCTCTACTGAAGTCCTTCTGGCTCTGCAAGAAGAAAGGACAGCGAGTGGCGCTGCTCCCAGTGCCTTCCGACGACTCATCGGGAGTGACCTTTGCCCTCTTGCGAGACGCGGATCTGGAACAACCCGAAAACATTCTTGCTCTCTATCCGCATATTGAGCCTTGGGGCGTCAACGCGGACAACCTTCTGGACTTTCTCAAGACAGGCACCATGAATCGAGCTGGCGTATGGAGTCCGATTAGCGGTCGCCCTGGAATGATCTCTTTGACGATGGACGACCTCCGCCGGCAGGGGCAGCAAGGTCTTCTGGCAACTCAAATGACAGTGGTTGTGGTTGAAAGGATGAAACCCGGCGCCAAGAAGCCCGTGAAATTCTACCGCCTGCCAGCAAAGGTCGAGATCGACGCAACCGAAATTCAAACCGAGGAACTCGAAGCCGTGTTCCATGATCTGCCTTACGGCATTCCGAACGAACCCTTGCCACCGGTCGGCACACTAGGGTTTCGCATTCCGCTGTACGGCTTCAAGAAATGGCGTGAAGTTTTCACCCCCCGGCAGTTGCTTTCCTTGGGAGTTTTCGTTCGCCACACACGTCGAGCGATCGAACTGGTGCGGCAAGAAACACCACATGCTGCGGAAGCGATTGGTGCCTATTTGGGCATTCTTTTCGGTCGGTTCGTGAACTACATGAGTACGTTGTGCATTTGGGACCCGGCTGCTGGGGAAGTAAAGCAGACATTCAGTCGGTATGCGTTGCCCATGAATTGGGACTTTGCTGAAGCAAATCCGCTCTCGCAGTCTGACCGATACTACGCAGGAGGTATGGAGGTTGCTTCGAAGGCCATTACTTCGCTTCTGTCCGCAACCGAGCTCAACGGACGAAAACCGCATGTCGAGCAGCGCAGTAGCGTGAGTTCGGCTTTCACGCCGCAACAGATCATCTTCACAGACCCGCCCTACTACGATGCGATTCCATATTCCGATCTGATGGACTTCTTTTATATTTGGCAAAAACGGCTCATCAGTGATGTGAACGATGTCTACCGCGAGGCGTACCGGGCCGATCTGGGGCCGAAATGGAATGCTGCGACAAACGACGGAGAGTTAATCCAAGACGAGTCGAGATTCGGAGGCGATAAGCCGAAAGCAAAGCAGGCATACGAGGACGGAATGGCCCGCTCGTTCCAGCGTTGTTTCGACTCTCTAGCTGACGACGGGCGCTTTGTTGTTGTGTTCGCCAATAAAGACGTCGACGCATGGGAAACGCTTGTTAGTGCGATGATTCGCGCCGGATTCCTCGTGGTTGCGAGTTGGCCAATACAGACCGAAATGACTGGGGGCTTTAGGAACTTCAATCGCGCATCTCTATCGTCATCAATCTGGATCGTTTGCCGCAAACGACCCAAGAGTACTGCTGCCGGGTGGCAGGAAAAGGTATTGGAGGAAATGAAGAAGACGCTGTTCGATCCGCGGGACAGCCTAGGCGGCAGAAACATCCTTCAGTATTATTTCGACTTAGGAATCAGCGGACCAGACTTCATTTGGGCGGCGCTGGGTCCAGCGCTTGAGGCATATAGTGCTCATCCATTCGTCAAGAGAACCCAAGGCGGAGTGCTGACCGTTAGCGAGTTCCTGCGCGAGGTGCGTAGGATTGTGCTCCAGTTCTGTCTTGGAGAGCTTCCCGGATTCCGTGACTTCCAACGGGAGACTCAAGGCCGCGGCGAGAGCCTCGAGATGGATCCCGTTACCCAGTACTACCTGCTCCATCGCGCGTATTTTGGGCTTGAGCCGACTCCCGCCGGAGCATGCATTCTCTATGCCAATGCTTGTGGGAAGAAGGAGACCGAACTGAAGGTCGTGTGGAACATTTTAGAGCAGGGCGGGAAACAAAAGAAGGGTCGACCGCGAAAGGCCGAGGATGAGGAGCGTGAGGAACATGCGAATGAGACCACCGAGGGCAAGGGGCATGAGTACCGACTGATTGGGTGGCAGGAACGATCTTCGAAGGACGGACTCGGTGAGAGCAAGTCTGGTCAACCAGCGCCTCTGGTCGACAAGCTTCATCGATTGATGTTCCTCCTTCAACAGAATCGGGCATCAGAAGTGCAAGAAAGGTTTGATGTTTGGGGCCTTTCTAACGAGCGAGCTTTCAAGCCGCTCCTGCAGGCCGTGCGCGAGCTGGCATTACGCGACAAACAGGTCGCGGAGCGCAGATTGGTCGAGGCGCTCGCAACCCAGCTTCGGATGAACAGAAAGACCATCATGGTCGCGAACGAAATGAAAGAAGTGCCTCTGTTCGATTCGGTGGAAGACATCGGCCAGGTGCTGGTCAACTAGGAAACGGTAGAGAGGAATCATCAACATGAGTAAACAATCAGTGATTCAGCCGTGGAAGGCCACTTGCGATCTGCGCCCGGAGATTCGTGATCGGAAGTTGACGGCCAGCGACTTCGCCGTGGATCTCTACAAGGTGATCAACGGTTGGCCCGGCGATACGCCTTTCTACTGCGATCCGGTGCAGTTCTTCAGCACGACCTATGCAACCCAGAACCTGCGCCAGTTCTGCAAGGTGGTACTGCGGAGGCTCGCGAAGGCGTCGGGCGGCGAGGCGGTGATCAACGTCGCCCAGACGTTTGGCGGTGGCAAATCGCATACCCTCACCGCGCTTTACTACCTCACGACGCTGGGCGCGAAGTTGCCCAAAGGCGAGACGTCGGTGGGCACTATCCTGAATGACGCCCAACTTCCCGACCCTCCGCTCGCCAGGGTCGCCGCCGTGTCGTTCGACAAGGTGGACTGGGTGAAGGGCTGTGATGTCACTTCTCCTACAGGGGAGAAACGCAGCTTCCGCATGCCGTGGAATCTCATCGCCTGGCAACTGCTCGGCCAGAAGGGTCTGGATATTTTGGCGCGCGACGAAGCGAAGGCTGATTTCGACACGCCGCCGGCGGACACACTCTGGGCCCAGATTCTCAGCGAGGTGGAAGCCTCAGGGCGCGGAGCGCTCATTCTCATCGACGAGTTCCTGATGTGGGCGCATGACGCGGCATCGCCGGATTCCACGGGTCAGAAGCAGGACCGCGGCCCCGTTTGGTACGACCGGTTCAAGAATTTCTTCCAGCGCCTCTCCCAGGCGACAGAGTCCTCCTCGCGGTCTTGCCTCGTGGTTTCGCTGCTGGCAACGGACCCGCAGAAGAACGACGAGGTCGGGAAAGCGGTCCTGAACGCTTGTAACAATGGTCTGAACCGCCAAGCGTCGCTCCAATCTCCGGTCGAAAAGGACGACCTCGCGGAACTGCTCCGGCGGCGCCTGTTCACCAAGTTTCCCGAAAACCCCGCGGATCGCGAGAAATACATCGTCGCCTTTTGGCCGCGCATGAAGGCGGTCGATGGCGTTCGCGCCAAACAGCCGGATTCGCTTGACCGGCTGAAGACGGCGTACCCGTTCCACCCGGACCTGCTGGATCGCTTCTTCGGCAAATGGACCGACCTGGACCAGTTCCAGCGCACTCGCGGCGTCCTGCAGACCTTCGCCATGGCCTTGCGCGATGCGGAGCCATGGGACGATTCGCCGTTAATTGGACCGCAGGTGTTCTTGGCCGCACCGGGGAAGGATGGCTTGAGCGAGGCGTTGCTGAAGCTGGCTGAAGCAGCAAAGGACTCGCAGCGGGAAAAGAATCCTCAGTGGCCGACCAATTTGAAGACGGAGTTGCCGCGTTCGCTGGAGGCGCAGAAGGCGGATGCGGCCACTCTGACCGGGCGGGAGATTGAGGCGGCTTGTGTCGCCGCCTTCGTCTTCTCTCAGCCGATTGGTGAACAAGCCGACCTCGCGGATCTTCGGTGGCTTCTGGCCGCCGCCTGTGAAATGCCCGCAGTCCTAAACAACGGGCTCATCGCCTGGTCGAAGGCCTCCTGGTATCTGGAAGAGTGCGATTCGACCGAGGCCGGCACGGGCGTTCCGAAGTATTGGAGGCTGGGCCCCAAGCCGAATCTGAACCAGATTCACGACTCTTACAAGAAGCGGGTGATCAAACACGCGAAGAGCAAGTTCGACGAACTTGCGGAGACAAAGTGCGCCCCGCTCTATGAAGGCGCGGTTGAAGAAGGCATCAAGCCCCACAAGCTGCCGGATACGCCTGCTGACGTGGATGACGATGGCCAGTTTCGACTGGTGGTGTTGGGAGCGGATTATGCTGGCATCGTCGGCGATCCGCCGCTGGCGAAAGCTCAGGAATTCCTGCGTACGCATTCTTCGCCGAGCGACATCCGGACGTACCAAAACAACGTCCTTGTCGCTACGCCCAGCGTTACAGGACTACATCAAGCGGAGCAACAGATCGCTGAGTGGCTGGCTTGGGAGGAGATCGAAACCTCAAGCCAGTTCAAAGAGATGGACAGCTTCCAGCAGAAGACTGTCCGGGATAAGAAACGCGATTCGCTGAAGGCCGCGCAGACTTCGGTCAAGAACGCCTACGAGTTGGTTCTCTACCTGGAGAAGGATGGTTCGATCCAGGCCAAGAGGATTACCCTTGGCGCGCAGTCGCTCTTTGGCACGCTGATGCAGGAAACGGCGTTGCGGATGTTCCGCGAAAAGATCGACGCGGAGGCCATCATGCCCAATGGCCTATACCCTGTTTGGCCGCCGACAGATTCGCATATCCGAGTCGCCGACCTGTATCAGCAGTTTGGACGCGATCCGCGGCTGCCGAAACTCCTGAGCGGTCGGACCGTTCTCAACACGATTGAAGATGCGGTGCGGCGCGGCGTGCTGGCTGTTCGCTGTGTCCGCACGGACCAGTCCGAGGCGTGGTTCTGGCGTTCGGGGATCGACGTCACTGACTGGGGCAAGAACGCCGAAGCTTGGCTGCCCGGGCAGGCAACGCTGAACGCACTCAGCTCGGCGGCGGTCCTTCCATCCGCACTGTCGGGCCTGTGGCCGAAGACAGACGACGGCGTCAAACTCTCGGATCTGTTCTCGTGGTTCGATGGAACCCACTTCTACGAGGAGGAGACGCAGCCCGGCTATCCGCCAGAGATGCGGCCGATCCCGAAAGTGGACTACGCGATCCTGAAGAAAGCCGTGTCGAAGGCCATTCAGGACGGCGGGCTCTGGCTGGTCTACGGTAACGACAGCATGTTCTCGGAGGCGCCAACGGCAATCCAGATGGATGCCGATGCGCTCCTGTTCCGGCCACCGGCGGTGCTGGCCGCAATGGACCTCCTTCCAACGGCATTGTCCGACGCCTGGACCAAGGAGGCCGAGCCGAAGACGACTGTGTCGGCCCTGTACGCCGATCTGAAGGCCAAGCGCGGACGTCCGTGGCCGACGAAGCTTTTCCTGGACAGCCTCAATGCCGCACTGGGTCAGGGTTTCGTTCACCGGGTCAGCGGAACTGGTCCGATCAGTTCTCTGCAGAATGATGGCACGACGGAGCTGATGATCCGCAGTGCGGCACCGAAGCCACCGGAGCCGCCTCCGATTCAGACGGCAGCAGGGCGGCGAGCCTCGAGCCTCGCAGTTCTCAGCATCTCGCAAATCCAGGACCTCGCCGACCAGATCCATACGCTTTCAAAGCCGCTTGCCGGAATGGACCCGCAGATCGAAGTCCGCATCACAGTGAAGACGAAAGCCGACGGCGATTTGTCATTGGCCAATAGCATCCTGGACAAGATCAAGGCCGGGTGGAAGATATGAGAGTGAGTTTCTCGCGCCTAAGAGGAAGAGTTAGACGTAGAACGCCGCCAGAATCGCTCTCTGCGGCAGTGGGGTCTGATCCGCCGGCTCCACCCAAATTGGCATAAAGGGATTTCAGTATGGCCAGGACGTGGATTATTTCATTTCTGGTAGCTTCGGTAGCTCTTGCGAGCCACGTGAAGAAGGTGCAAAAGGGCGATGAGCTCAAGATGGATTTGGTGTCGCGCTATGCGCGTTTGGCATGCGCTGTCGTGCAGGTCTCTGGTGGCGATACCATGGGTACCGGGTTTTTTATCAACGAAGAGGGGGATCTACTGACAGCGGCTCACGTAGCTCTATCTCGGGTGTTCTTCGAGCCATCGCCAGGCGCTTTTGGGGTGTTTGTTGACTACAAGCCAAACCTGCAAGTGCACCGCAATGGAGAAGAGCCTGTTTCTGTAAAGCTTCCAAGGCTCACAGACGATGATGTGAAGCGCGCTACGGCCGATCTGGCTATATTGCACACCGGTTTGAGAACGCCCTGTTATCTGAAAATAGGCGATTCTGCTGGTGTGGCGGTTGGACAGCACCTAATTGGTATCGGATATCCAAGCTCAGCACCGAGCGGAGCCCTCTACGATGGTTTTCTCAGCGCTAAGTACCCGCATTTGCGCATTCCAGTCGCCTCCATTTCTGGCAAGCCAATCTATCCAACGTACGAAGTTTTTAGGGTACAAATGCCTATTACCCCCGGTGCCTCAGGCGCGCCGATCATTGCCGACGACGATTCCGTGATTGGAGTGCAGACGGAATCTCCAATAGTCTGGTTCAACGATTTGACAAAGCTGATTGATGACGTTCAGAAACGCTCAGGAGGTTTTGATTCGCCTATTTCTGACGATCCAAAACTCTTGGCGGAGTTGGCTTGGCTGGTTCGTGAATTTGAGAGTCCGGGGGCTGGACTTGCTGTTCCTGTTTCTTATCTAAAGCCACAGGAGCCGAGGGAAGCGAAACCTGCGACGCCGACAGCAGCAGCCCCTGCACCTCGATCACATCACGGCTGGTTCCGATCCTTAATCGATCACCTGAAATGATCACCGTGCGCGCCGAAGTTGCCGTGGCCGCCGGCGCCGGTGTGTCAGTTCGCTGATCCGCCAAAAGCGATGAAGCGAGGAGGATCACAGAAATCATCAGATTCACCACCAGTATATTACTCTCCTACGTAGTGGAGCGCAAGCCTTTTTTTCTCAAGAACGTACGGGGGCGCCATCAGTGAGGTACTGGGTTTCGCTTAATGTTCCCCACCGCAGATCCCAAAGGGACCGACACGTTCGTTCTCCCATGGCACTAGCTTGTTCGTCCTAAGCCAACCCTCAGCGGAAATTCACACCGCAACCCTCAACTTGATCCCGTCGTTGGGTGTGTGGACCAGATCCTGCTTCGTACCGAGGTGCCGCTCCGTCGTCTGCACGGACGCGTGGCCAAGCAGGAGTTGAATCTGCTCAAGTTCGCCGCCCGCGGCTCGGCATAATTTCGCTGCGGTCCGACGACAATCGTGGGGCGCGATGCCTGCGACGCCGGCCGCTTTGGCATACGGCTTGATCATCTGCCACACAACCTTCTCCGACAGCACATCGCCTTGCATCCGGCCGCTGCGGTTGACGGGGCGGAAAATGTAACCGTCCATGACGCCGGCGGGACAGGTCCAGGCATCGATGGCGACCTTGACCCATGCGGGCATCGGCACGGTCCGCACGCGGTTGTGCTTGCCCACGAGGTCCACGATGCACCACCGGCCATCGCGCTGCTGTATGTGCCCCATCGTAAGCGCCGCCACCTCCGACCGGCGCAGCCCGCAGCCCAGCAGCACGGCGATGATGGCGCGGTCCCGCGGGCCCTTTAGTGTCAAGATATCCGGCGTGTTCAGCAGCGCCTGGGCATGCCTCTGCGAAAGCCAGTTCCCCATGCGCACGCCGATGGACTTGGCGCTCTTCACGCGCTGGATGCCGGCGGCCAGGTCGGGCGCCAGCAGCCCGTTATCCATCGCCTCCACCGCCAGCTTGCGGATGGCCGACATCCGGACGATGATGGACGAGGACCCCAGCCCCCGTTCCTCCAGGGTTACGCGCCAGGCGCCACGGTGGCTTTGGTGAAGCCCAGCCGCGGCTCCTGGGCATACCAGGAAAAGAATTCCTCCAGGGCCATGTTGTAGACCCGTTTCGTAATCGGCGACGAAACAGAATCAAGCACGAGGCTCTTCATCCGCCGCCATTCCATTGCCTTGTCAACTACGGTTAACTCGTTAATTTTATGCCTCTTATTGGTCAATATCGGTAGCCTCATGACCTTACCTCGCGCCGGCCTCGACGGCAAGTCAGATCCGTCGAACGCACCGTATTTCAAGGTCCTTTGAATCCGCTGTCCTTCTTTGTCCGCGGTTTCCGCTTACATCGTTGTGAGTCAATTCAGGGTTTGTCTGGAATGTCGAAACGTTTTATCGCGTCGAATCACTATAAGGTAAGGGGTGCCAATAGGAGGCCAACTATGCCAAAGAGCAGATCTGAACGGACCTGGGTTGAACTGGCCGGCAGCGAAAAGGGTTATCGGCTGGCTCGAAGACCGGTGAGCGAACTCCCCTCACGAAGTATTTAGTCTCGATCCGGCTCCGCCGGCAACGACCGCTTCCTGGACGTTGACCAGCAAGGCCGGATCGAGGCCTTTGACTCGTGTCGAGTATGCCACGAAGCACAACGCGCATGCCGAGGATATCGAGAAGGTGAAGCTCTTCGCCAAGAGATTCGCCCTAACAGTCAACGAAGTCGCTCCCGTGGAACTGCCGCGCATCCGGCCGCCGCACGCAGCCAGGACTTCCCGGTTTTGGATTTCCGGGTAGGGCAACAACCTCGCCTTGCGGGGGCGAAGACGCTCCGCGCGGGGAAAAAATGCAACTCGCAGGACCAAAGGATGGTGTCTGGTTTATACTCAATGGAACTGGAAATCCAAAATGGAAATTCCGGATAATAAGTGAGCTTCCGGCGGAGGTATTATGCTGAGCCGATTTGCAACTTTGCGCCGCCTTGTAACACCATTGGTCACTCTCGCGGTTTTTGGAGCCATTTTCGGCGTGTATTATCTGCATGTCCGCTCGCAGGCCGCGAAATTCGACAATCGCAACCTGCGGCGCCTGGCCACCTTGAGCCGCCAGGTGGAGTCGACCGTAAGAGGTTACGCGGACGCCGTTCGCAGCCTTTATAGGAACGATCCGGCGAAGGTCCAGCTCGATCTGAAGCAGTTCCTGGACGAGCAGACTGACCTGATGTTAGACGAGCCGCCGCCAACTCACGCGGGGCATTCCCCGGGCCTGACCGTGGAGGTTCGTGACGGGCAGCTCATCCTGGATTACGACCCGCCGCCCGCTGGTAGCGCGCCCCCCTTCTATGCGCCCCAGGTGCATCCGCATAACCCTTTGGCATACAACTTTTCGCGAGCCGAGCCCATTCGCGTCCGCACCCGAATGAACGACCTGATGGCGGACTTTCTCCCGCAGGACCCGGTGGCGCTGCCTTTCGACCTGATCGCCGTGGCGAATGAGCAGGGCCACGTGCTCTATCAATCGGCTTTCTCCGAGGTGCGGGTGGACGACCTCTCCGAGCTTTTTCCCAACCGTCCCGCTCGCGCGGGTGAAACGGCGAAAGGGACGGACGCGAAGAACCCCGCCGCCACGTCGGCCCAGCCGGCGAACGGAACCGACGCCGCCAAAGCTCCCGCGGAGGGCTATGCCGACGTCCTGGCTATGTCTGGCTTCCGGGAAATGGAAATCGTGGGCAGCCGGTACAAGGTCTATACGCAGCCCATCGCGCTGAGCGTCGATCCCGCCCGCGAGCCGGTGCGTTGGGTGCTCTGTGGTCTGGTGCGGCCGGACCGGTTTACCAGTCAGACATGGTCGCTCTCCTACTTTTGGATCATCAGCCTCGCGTTTCTGATTGCCATCGCAGTTCTCTGTCTGCCGGTCGTCCGGCTCGCGGGCCGGCAAGCCGGCATGCTGCGCAGAGACACTCCCATGGTCGCGGCCGCCGCCTTTCTGATTCCTGCTTTCGCGACGATCTTCGGTGCTTATCTCTATCACCGCTTCACTTACCAGATTATTACCGACGGAGAGGTGAAACGCCTCGCGGAGCAGGTGGATCAGCATTTCACCGAGGAAACACGCCATATCATCGCTCTTTCGATCCCGGCGGCCGCTGCTTCAACGAGAGCTTCCGCCGCTATGTGCTGGCGGCGGACCTCGGACTGGCGAAGATCGAGGACCGGGAAAGCTCGCGAAGCTGGAGCAAGCTCTCCACCGTGCTGGTTGCCGCGCTGGCCGGCATTGCCTTGATCGTGCTGGTCGCGGTTTTCCTGGGGCAGAAAGACACCGTCGAGTCCGGCCTGGGGTACGTCACCGCGGCAGCAACCGCGGTCACCACGGTAACCCGCATCCTGAGCGCTCGCGCCGGAGGCGCTGCTTCGGGACCGCACAACGCCTGACCGCGAGCTCGACGCCGCGCACTCGCCGCGCGGCCGAGCTGGGTGGATTTCGCCAAACTGGCCGAGGTTACCGAGCGAGTGCGAGCGGCGATGGACGACTGACGTCGGCAGGTGGCTGGAATCAACGCCGATAAGGTCCGGCACGATGTCAGGCATTATCGTTAGCTATTCTGGAAGGCCGATCCCGCTGATTGCATTCTTAAGCCGCGGCCCACACCGAATAGCGCCGGAATCACCAGCGGCCCGCATTGGGCGCCTTCCAAAACGTTGTGCTTTTGGAAGCCGACAGAAGGTGAGGCCAAGCCCTTTGAATCGCGCACTGATCCCTTCCACCGGTTGCCACGCCTTTTGGAAGGCTGACGCCCACTGGTCCCAAAAAGTGAGCCCAACCTGCGCTCCCTTGCCTGTCCCAGAACCTTTACTTTTCGGGACAGCGCCCGAAAAGCGGGCTTATCGACAGAGAGGAAAGGCCTTAGAGCCTCCGCAACACCATTTCGGGACAACCGCGCCTCGCTCGGCTCCCGATGGCGCACCAGCCGGTAACCCCTGCAGGCTTACCGACATCACCGCCCGGTCGCAACAGCCGCCCGACAGCGATGCGGCCGGGGAGCGGCGCCGAGGCACGTCATGCGACGCTGGAAGCAAGGCCCGGCGACGCACGGAAGAATACTTCCGCAGTCTACAGATAACGCAAGAACCGGACTGAATCGGGACTTTTTCGGGACTGTTGCCCGGCCCGGCACACCGCCCGTATCGCCGCGCCAGCAGCCGCCGGACGCGATGCGGGCGAGGAGCGACGCCGAACGGCCGTGGCCAACGAGCAAGTATCGCACCTGGTTTTGAAGGAAGCTG